>Ga0111538_10008747_pt1 | contig 13569 bp, 14 predicted proteins | sample SoiMethybrSBSTD1_FD_79669 | JGI IMG/M metagenome (GOLD analysis project Ga0111538, IMG submission 79669) | Bulk soil microbial communities from a Populus tree surrounding site in Tennessee, USA - Soil MetaG P. TD hybrid SBSTD1 (version 2)... | ecosystem: Environmental > Terrestrial > Soil >...
GTCCTCCTCGAGGTAGAGCATCTGCCCGGTCAGGGTCTCGTAGAGCAGGATGCCGCTCGAGAAGATGTCGGTCCGGTGGTCGAGCGACTCGCCCCAGGCCTGCTCCGGGGACATGTAGTAGTATTTGCCCTTGATGACGCCGACCGCGGTCTGCTTGGCGCGCGAGGTCGCCTTGGCGATGCCGAAGTCGACCAGCTTCACCTCCCCGGCGTAGGAGATGAGGACGTTCTGCGGCGAGACGTCGCGGTGGACGATGGCGAGCGGCCGGCCGGCGTGGTCGCGCTTCCGGTGGGCGTAGTCGAGGCCGCTGGTCACCTCCTTGGCGATGTAGCAGCCGACCGCGATCGGGATCTCACGGTCGAGCTCGGCGCTCTTGCGCAGGAGCTTGTAGAGGTCGGCCCCGTCGACGTACTCCATCGTGATGTAGTAGGTCTCGCCGACCCGCCCGAGGTCGAAGGTCTGCGCGATGTTCACGTGCTGCAGCTGCACGGTGATCTTCGCCTCGTCGATCAGCATCTGGATGAACTGCTGATCCGAGGAGTAGTTCGGGTGGATCATCTTGAGCGCGACGTACTTCTCGAAGCCGGCGATCCCGTGGGTCTTGGCCAGGTGGATCTCCGCCATTCCGCCGACCGCGATCTGCTGGACCAGCCGGTAGGGACCGAACTGTTTCTCGGAGCCGGCCGACATCAGCCGGCCCTCGAGCTGCGCGTCATGTGCGCCTGCGCCGCGCTGTCCGGGGTGGGCCCGACCGCCAGCTTGTCGGCCTGGCCGGGATGGATGAAGACGCCGACCAGGCGCAGCGGCGCCTTGGTGGCGCGATCGAACGTGCAGACCACCTCGGTGGCGATGCCGAACGCGACGTTGACGATGTAGCTGGCCGCCGCGTTGGCGACCAGGTAGAGGCCCAGCCCGGCACCGTAGGTCTTGCGATCGATCTGGTTGGGCGAGCCCAGGCACTTGTTGACGTAGGACAGGATGGTGTTCTTGGCCAGCCGGCCGAACCGGTCGCGCACCGCGATGGCGAACTGGTGCTCGGTCGCCGCATATCGGATCGATACCGGGCGCGGCGAGCGCGAGCGCGTCCTGTCGTGCGGGTCGACCTCGGCGAACATCTGATTGCCATGGTTGTCCACCGGCGCGTCGTACAGGGCGTTCATCAAGAGCTCTTCGCACACCGAGCCGATGGCGGTGCGGATCTGCCGGCGGATGCGAGCCCCCTCGGCGAAGTCGAGCACGGTGTCGATGGCGCGGCCACGCCCCTCGAAGTCGTGTAGGCGCAGGTAGTGAACCGGCGTCCCTTCCGGCAGGTACTTCTCGATCCCGAAGATGTCTCCGGTCAGGAGCTTCTGGGCGGTGACGAAGACCCCGCGGTCCAGCTCGTCGCCCACGATGACGTGGTTGACCCGGTTGTCGTCGAGCAGCCGGGTCAGATCCTCGAGCCGGGCGTGGGGGACCACCACGACGATGTGCGATCGCTCGCGGAATCGCGGAAGCGCAGCCTCGAGCGCGGCCGGGTTGCCGTCGGGCATCGCGAAGAAGATGTAACGATGTGGAATAATTTCACTTGTCACCGCGTTGGGCGAGCGCACGGCGTCGACCTCGGCACCCGCGCGTTCCAGATTGGCGACAATCCGGCGCAGCTGCTCGAGGTCCGGTGAAGTGGCGAGGACGCGGTGTCGGGACAATGTCTGTCAACGTGCCGCCGAGGGCACTCAGAGCGGCCGATTCCGCGGAATTTTATCGGAGTTGCCGGGGCGGGCCAAGATTGAGCGGTCACCAGGAACGTGGTCGTATCGAGAAGGAGGGACATTGCTGAGGGGCACTGGAGAGGGTGGCAGACCGAGCCTCTTGCTCGTCGACGACGAGCCGGACATCCTGGATTTCCTCGAGCGGGCGCTCCGGCGGAGCTATCAGGTGACCCGCTTCTCGGATCCGGTCGCCGCCCTGGGCGCGGTGAAGGTCCGCCCCTTCGACGTCCTCATCACCGATCAGAAGATGCCGGGGCTCTCGGGCCTCGAGCTCCTCGCGGCGGTCGCCGACCTCCAGCCCGACACGGTCCGCGTGCTCATCAGCGGCTTCACCGACGATGTCCCGGAGATCGCGCACGCCTTGACCCTGGCCCGCATCCACAACTTCGTGCTCAAGCCGATCGACTCCGTGCAGCTGGTCGAGGCCATCGCCACCGCGACCCGCCGCGCCGGCCAGCGCGATCACGTCACGAAGTAGTGGACCGACTTGGCCTGGGCGCGGAACTCGCGCTGGCTGAGGTCGAGATCGAAGATGCCGGTGACCTCGGTCTTCCGGTGCCGGATGACGTCGAAGAACATCGCCACCGTGCAGTTGTGGCAGACCACCATGCCGAGTCCGGCCCCACCGCGGGAACGATCCATCTGCCCGCCGTTGAGGCCGCGCTGCAGGCCGTCGAACACGTGGTCGCGCTGGAGGGTGCCGAACGGATCGGTCACCTGGATGGCCAGCCGGGTGCCGTCCGAGGCGAGCCGGAGGAACGGCTGCTCGGCCTCCGGCAGGACCAGGTTGGCCTTGCGATCCAGCGTGTACTTGGGCCGGCCGTATTCGTCGATCGGCGCGTCGAACATCGCGTTCATCAGGAGCTCGTGCGCCAGCTCGCCGAACAGCTCGCCGACCCGCTCGCGGACACCCAGGTGCTGGATGAAGCGCTGCACCTTGCCGACCAGGCGATCGCGGTTGGCGGTGTCGGCGACCCGCTCCTGGAAGCCGGTGAAGCCCCAGTCGAGGAACCAGGCGAACTTCGGCCCTTCCTCGCGCGGCCGGAGCAGGCGGCGCAGGACCAGCATGATCTCCCAGCCGCGGGGCGGGCTATCGAAGTCGGGACGGCCCAGGACGTTCGCGATGTTCGCGTGCTCGACCAGGTAGCGGAGAGATCGCTGCAGCGGCTCGGCGGTCCACAGGACGACCCGCAGGTACGGGTGAGCCTGGACCGCCTCGACCACGAGCTCGATGTCGAACGCATCGGCGCCGAGCAGGTAAGCGCCCGCCAGGTGCGGCTTGACCCCCGCCGGATCCTCGACCGCAACCGGCTCGAAGCCGGCGCAGGTCATGAAGCGGACCAGCTTGCGGCTGACGAGCTTGTTGCGCTCCAGAATGACGGCTTTGGCGCCGGATGCCCCTCGCTCGTCCATGCGAACCAGGCGGCGCGCTGGCGCGCCGCGAGCCGTCCAGCACTGTAGCAAGATTGCGGATACATCACAATTCGAACTCGTGATAGCGTTCACAAGGTGGCGGTGCGGTGCTGGTGAGGTCACCTCTGGAATGCTGGGTGGCCGGGGCCCCGGGTGCGCGCAACCTTCATAAAGAAGGGCCACCTCGACGAGTGATGGTAGATTTTCGCCCACGCGGCGCTCTGCGCGGACGCGGATGAGCAAGGACAAGGAAAAGGACAAGGGCAAGGCGAGCAAGCTCAATCCGGGCTCGCCGACCGACCCCTCGCCGTTTGGCCCCTACTACCTCCTCGGCCTCATCGCGCGGGGAGGCATGGCGGAGGTGCACCGGGCCCGCCTGCGCGAGGCCCGTTCGCACCCGGAGCTTCTGGCCATCAAGGTGATGCGGCCGGAGCTGGCGCGCGAGACCCGCTTCGTCGACATGTTCCACCGCGAGGGCCAGCTGGCGGTCCTGCTGCAGAACCGCAGCATCGTCCGGACTCTCGAGGTCGGCCGCATCGAGGGGCGCCACTACATCGCGATGGAGTACATCGGCGGGCGCGACCTCACCCAGGTGCTCCGCCGCTGCCAGAAGAGCAACCTGCGCATCCCGGTGCCGCACGCGGTCTACATCGCGGCGCGCATCGCGGAGGGGCTCGACTTCGCCCACCGGCTGGTCGGACCGGACGGCCGGCCGCTCAACATCGTGAACCGCGACGTGTCGCCGTCGAACGTGCGCCTGGCCTACAGCGGCGACGTCAAGCTGCTCGACTTCGGCATCGCCCAGGCGCTCATGAAGTTCACCTCCGAGATCGGGGTGCTCAAGGGCAAGTTCAGCTACATGTCGCCGGAGCAGATTCGCGGCATGCCGGTCGATGCGCGCACCGACGTGTTCTCGACCGGGATCATCCTCCACGAGATGCTCACCACCGAGAAGTTGTTCCGCGGCGACACCGAGTTCGCCCTGATGGAGAAGGTGCGCAAGGCGGAGGTGGATCCGCCGTCCAAGTTCAACCGGCGGGTGACGCCGGAGCTCGACACCATCGTGCTCAAGGCGCTGGCCCGCGACGTGGCCGACCGCTATCAGTCGGCCGCCGAGCTGCACCGCGACCTGGCCCGCCTCCTCGAGGGCTACCGCTTCGACCCGCGCGAGCTGCGCGAGTTCATGCGCAAGGAGTTCCGCCGCGAGTTCCTCAAGGAGGAAGAGGAGGCCCAGCAGGCGCTGACCGCGATACCCGGCGGCCCGCGGCCGCCCGATGTCGACGAGCCCGAGCCCATCACCGCGGTCAGCCGGCGGCGGATGGCGGTGCCGACCGCCGACGTGCCGGCGCCGGTGGCCCCGGCCCAGCTGGGCGCGGCCCAGCACCACGCGGCCACCCCGTCGTTCGACCGCGGCGCGATGGGTCAGGTCGGCAGCATGCAGCCCCCGACCGGGCACCTGGGCGGCGGGCCGCCGCTGGCCGGCTCGCCGGGCGTGCGCGACAACGGGCAGGGTTTCTGGTCGCGGCTGTTCCGCAAGAAGCGGCGCTCCGATCCGCCAGGTGAGGCCGGGTGAAGGAGACTGCATGGCGAAGAGCGAAGAGAAGAAGCATCCGGTCGAGACGCCCGCGCGGCACGTCGCGGCACGACTGCCGCCGCTCGGGGTCACCACCACCGGGGGCATCGGCGCGATGGTCGCCATGCTGCTCGGCCTCGGGCTGTTCCTGCTCGGCTGGAACACCGCGCTGCGCGAGCACCCGCTGCCGATGCCGCTGACCGTCGCGCTCTTGCTGGCCGGCAGCCTGCAGGCGACCCTCGGCTGGTTCGCACTGCGGCGGGTGCGCGCCGCCTGGGCCTTCGCGACCTCGCTGTCCGGCACGACGGCGATCGCCTTCCTCTTCAGCGCGCCGAAGATCCGCGACGCGCTCGGGGTCGAGCTGGGTGTGGCGCTCCTGCCGGCCCTGGTCGGCGCCGCCGCCTGCATCATGCTCGCGCTGGCCGAACCCGACGTGAAGTAATTCGGCGGTCAGGGGACGCCGACGACCTTGTGGATCTGGAGCGAGAGCCGCCAGCGCGGGCGGCGCTCGATGAGGGCAAGCGTGCGAGCCAGGTGGTCGGCGTAGCGCTCGTCCATGCAGGGCTGGAGGAAGAAGTGGGCGCAGCCCGGGTAGCGGCGCTCGCAGTCGTCGAGGCGCTCGTCGTCGACCGTGTCGTCGACCACCAGCTTGCACTCGGAGGGATCGAGCGCAGCGGCGAGCGAGAGGTGGGGGGGGTGGAACTGCGGCTTGGGCGAGACGGTGAGCCAGTCGACCGGGGCCGCGGGAGGGCGGATGCCGTTCGACTCCATGTGGACGGTGAAGCCGGCCGCCGCGAGCGCGGAGGCGAGCTCGGCATCCCACTGGAGGGTCGGCTCGCCGCCGGTGACGATGACCAGGCGCGAGGCGCCGCGATCGAGCGCGCGGAGCTCGCCGGCAATCTGGGCGGCGCTGAGCCGGCGGGCCCCGTCGGGGTGGAAGTCGGTATCACACCAGCTGCAGGCGAGGTTGCAAACGGCGAAGCGCAGGAAGACGCAGGCGCGTCCGGCGTGCGCGCCCTCGCCCTGGATGGTGGGGCCGAAGATCTCCTTCACGAGGTAGGTGCCGGGGTCGGGCACGGAGGCTAGGCTACCTCTCCGATGCGGTGGCTGCCACTCGCCCTCCTGGTCCTCGCCTGCTCGGAGTCGGGATCGGGATCGGGATCGGGATCGGGGTCGGCGTCGGAGGGGCCGAAGTGCACCGCGCGACCGTTCGCCGAGTCGGTGGATCTGCGGGAAGCATCGGGCGCCGTGTGGGTGCCGGCCAGCTTCGGGCTGCCGCCGCACGTGGTGGTGGTCGGGGACAGCGGAACCAGGGGGGCCTTCGCGATCGTCGACGCCGAGACCGGTGCGCTTCTCGGCAAGGGGAACCTGCCGCTCGGCGCCGGCGTGTCGGACGACATCGAGGGCTTCGCCCGCGCCGGCGAGAGCTACCACGCGCTCACCTCGAACGGCCGTGTGCGCAGCTACCGGCGCAGCGGAGCGCTCGCCTTCGAGCTGGTCGGGGCGCCCTACCCGCTGCACCCGGATCTCGTCTGCCCGTCGCCCACCGCCAGCAACTGCCGGTTCGACTTCGAGGGGCTGTGCCTGGCGCCGACTCCGGGCGGGGGCGGCTGCGACGGCTACGCCGCCAGCCGGGCCCGGGGCGCCCTGGTCTGCGTCTCCATCGGGGCCGGCGGCAGGCTGGCCGCCGACCCCAAGCGCGTCATCTCGCTCGCGCCGCCCTTCGTCCTGTCGGGCTGCGCCATCGACCCGGAGGGGGATCGGCTGTACGCCGGCATGAACGGCCTGGCGGCCAACGGGGTGGTGCGGGTGAGCGGCTGGCGCGACCCTCAGGCCGCCCGGTTGCAGCCACTCGGCCCTGCCGGGACGGGGTTCTGCGAGGGGGAGGCGGTCGGCCCGGGCGGGGTCCTCTACCGCTTCTCCGACACCCGCGGCACGCCCAGCCTGATGAGCGCGCTTTCGTGCCCTGCGGCCTCCCCCTGATAGGATCGCTTTCGAGGCAGCGCGTGGAGTGCCCCTACTGCGGCGGTGAATCTCAGGTCAAGGACTCGCGCACGTCCAGCGAGGCCGGACGCCAGACAATTCGCCGGCGTCGCGAATGCACGGTCTGCAAGCGCCGCTTCACCACCAAGGAGCAGCTCGGCGCGCCTAGCATCAAGGTGCAGAAGCGCGACGGCCATCATCAGCCGTTCGACCCCGACAAGATCGTCTGGGTGCTGGGCCGCATCTGCAGCGATCGCCCCGGCCTCGGTCCGGCGGACCACCAGCGGCTCGCCCGCAAGGTCGAGGCCGAGCTGCTCGACGAAGCCGTCAAGACGATCCGCTCGGGCGAGATCGTCGAGCGACTCCTCCGGCTGCTCAAGGACGTCGATCGGCTGGCGCACGATCGCCTCGCCGCCGACTATCTCGACGAGAGCGGGCGGGTGCGAACCGACGCGCCGCGCCCGCCGGCCGGTCGCCAGGCCGGCCAGCTCGGCCTGCCCGGCATGATCGACGAGGAAGAGGACAAGTCATGAGACAGGCGCCCAGCGCGGAGTCGCAGCAGGTCTTCCTGCCCGGTATCTTCGACGGCCAGGTCGCGCTGGTCACCGGCGGCGGCAGCGGCATCGGCCTCACCACCGCGCTCGAGCTGGCGCGGCTCGGCGCCCGCGTCGTCATCTGCGGGCGCACGCGGGAGAAGCTCGACGCGGCGGCCGGCGCCATCGAGCAGTCGGCCCGGGCCGGCGCCGGCTCTGTCTGGGCCACCGTCTGCGACATCCGCGAGCCCGAACAGATCGAGAAGCTGGTGGCCGGCGCGCTCGAGCGCTACGGGCGCATCGACATCCTGATCAACAACGCGGGCGGTCAGTTCCCGGCGCCCGCCACCGGCATCAGCCCGCGCGGCTTCGAGGCGGTGGTGAAGAACAACCTGTCGGGCACCTTCTTCATGAGCCGCCAGGTGGCGCTCGCCGCCATGATCCCGGCCGGACGCGGCCGCATCGTCAACGTCATCGCGAACATCTATCGCGGCTTCCCGATGATGATCCACACCGGCGCCGCCCGCGCCGGGGTCGAGAACATGACCATGACCCTGGCAGTCGAGTGGGCGCAGCACGGCATCCTGGTCAACTCGGTGGCTCCCGGCGTCATCCTGTCCTCCGGCACCGACCGCTACCCGAAGGAGATCATCGAGCTGTCGGCCCAGCGCTGCCCGCTCAAGCGGGCCGGTACGGTCGACGAGGTGGCCGCCTCGATCATCTTCCTCTGCTCCCCGGCGGCCCAGTACATCACCGGCGCCACCCTGCGCATCGACGGCGCCTCCAGCCTGTGGGGCGACACCTTCCCCATCCCCGACTAGCGCAGGCCGTGCTTGCGGAGCAGCCGGTAGAGGTGGATGCGGTCGACCCCGGCGGCGCGCGAGGCGGCCGCGACGTTGTCGCCGGTCCGGGTCAAGAGATCCTGCAGGTACTCGCGCTGCCAGAGGTCGCGCGCGGCGCGCAGCGGCAGGACCGCCTCGCCGAGCGGGCGCTGCCCGCCGCCGCTGTCCGGTAGCCCGACCGCGTGGCGCAGGACGAGGCAGCGCTCGAGGTAGTTGCGCAGCTCGCGCACATTGCCCGGCCAGGTGTGGCGGCTGAGGACCTGGAGGGGCAGCGCGCGGACCAGCGGCTGCAGCTCGGGCGCGTCGCGCAGGCCGAGGTCCTCGAGGATGCGGTCGCGCAGCGGCAGGAGGTCCTCGGGGCGCTCGCGCAGGGGCGGCAGCCGGATCTCGAGCACGGCGAGCCGGTAGTAGAGATCGGAGCGAAAGCGGCGCCCGTTGACCTCGTCGCGCAGGTCGCGGTTGGTCGCCGCCAGCAGCCTGACGTCGACCGGCTGGTACAGGTTGGTCCCCACCCGCTTGATCTCGCGCCGCTCGATGGCGCGCAGCAGCTTGGGCTGGAGGTCGAGCGACAGCTCGCCGATCTCGTCGAGGAACAGGGTGCCGCCGTGCGCCGCCTCGAAGGCGCCCACCCGCGATTGCGTGGCGCCGGTGAAGGCACCCTTCTCGTGGCCGAAGAGCTCGCTCTCGAGCAGGTCGGGGGGCACCGCGCCGCAGTCGACCACGATGAACGGGGCGTCCTTGCGCGCGCTCTCGCCGTGGATGGCGCGCGCCGCCGCCTCCTTGCCGGTGCCGGTCTCGCCTTCGAGCAGAACGGTGACGTCGCTCTGCGCCGCCCGCTCCATGAGGGCGAACACCGCCCGCATGACCGGAGCGTGGCCGACCATCCCGCCGAAGCTGGTGCGCGGCGAGATCGGGATCTCGACCTGGTGATCCTCTGCCTCGAACCGGACGGTGGTGCGGCCGAGCCGGATCAGCGCGGTGGGCGGCACGAAGGCCTGCAGCACCTGCACGCCGTCGACCAGGGTGCCGTTGCGGCTGCCGAGGTCGACCAGGAGCGGCCGCCCGCGCGCCAGCGTGATCTCGCAGTGGAAGCGCGACACCGTCTCGTCGGTCAGGATCATCCCGCAGGTCCGATCGACGCCGATGACCGCGCGGTCGCCGGTCGACTCGAAGCGCGTCCCCTGGTCGGGACCCTCGGTCACCTCGAGGACGAAGCGCTGAACGGTCAGGACGTCGCCGCCGCCGAGCTCCCGGGTGCGGCCGCTCGACGACCGCGAGCTCTCGTCGCGCTGATCGCGTTCGCTCACGGGAGATCTAGTTGGTCACACCGAGCAGCTTGGACATCGACGACTGATCGGCCGGCGGAAACTCGAAGCGCTCCAGCTCCTCCGAGCTCACCCAGCGGACCTCGTTCACCCCGACCGGCCGGGGCTCCGCCCCCTTCGGGAGCGCGCAGGCGAACATCGACATGAGGACGTCGTACGCCTCGTACTCGTGGAAGTGGTCGCCGAGCTTCTCGAAGACGGCGACCTCGGTGCCGATCCGGTGCATGACCTCGCGCACCAGCGCCTGCGTCTCGCTCTCCCCCTCCTCGACCCGCCCGCCGGGGAACTCCCAGAGCAGCGGGAGCACCGCGCTGGGCTTCCGCTGCGTGATGAGGTAGCGGCCATCTCGCTCGATGACCGCCGCCACCACCCGTATGAGCTGCTTGGCCATGGAAGGGCTCCCTCGCTGGAGCCGGCATTATCTGCGGTTCCGACCGGTTTGCAAACCGCGCCCCATGGCGTTAGATCGACCCGATGGCGCTCAAGATCGTCGAGATTCACCCCGCCGCCGAGACCGAGGCGCTCAACACCGAGTGGTTCGTCCTCGAGAACGCGGGCGAGAACCCGTTCCAGACCAAGAACTGCACGCTCGCCGTGAGCCGCAAGGGTTCGAAGAAGCGTTTCGAGCTGGGAACCATGGACCCGGGATTCACGATCGCGCCGGGCGAGCGGGTGCGGGTCTGCACCGGCAACCCCGGCAAGAAGGCGCACGGCAAGCTGCCCGAGGACGGCACCCGCAACTACAGCCTCTTCCTCGGGGCGCCGGTCCTGCGCGGACCGGGCACCGTTCTCATGTTCGGGCTCCGCTCGCATGTGCTCGCCACCGCCGAGTACGACCCGGAGACCAAGACCGGCGTCGCGGCGGAGAACTGATGGCCGGCGGCGCCGGCGCGGACCGGCTCAGCCCGCCAGCTTGCCGATGATGAGCGTGATGGTGAAACCGATCGCGAGCGCGATCAGGAACGCGGTCACCAGCACGCGCGGCGGGACCGTCCGGGTCTCGGCGCCGGGCCCGTAAGGACCGGGCGCAGGCGTGGCGAGGCCGGGGCGGTTGCGCGACACGCCCTGGCGCAGCACCTCCGACGAGTCCTCCTCCCAGGTGGGGCCGCCGCGCGGCAAGCCGACCGGCATCGGGGTGTCGTAGATCGCCAGGGGATGGGAGCCGGGCGGCCCGGTCGGCACGGCGCCCGGCGGGAGGTTGGGGACGGGGACGCCGGGAAAACCCGGGGCCGGGCCGGGATAGGGGGACTGCATGTGGCCGGGCGGCAGTTGGCCGGGATGCGGCGTCGATGCGTAACCGGGCGGCGGCGTCTGCAGGTAGCCGGGCGGCCCGGGCGGCGGCGTCTGCAGGTGGCCGGGTGCACCTGGCGGTGCCTGCGCGCGATAGCCGGGAGGAACCTGGCCGGGCAGGACCGGTGCCTCCATCTCCAGCACCGTCGGCGCCGAGGCGGCGGCGCTCCTCGGTGCGCTGCCGGCCGCGGCCGGTCCGCCACCGGGTGCGGGCCGCACGCGGTCTTGGCGCGTCATCTGGGCCGCCGTCTCGGTGGTGCTGGTCGGCTGCTCGGTCGGAGCGGACCGCGGCGGGCGCAGGGTCGCAGGCGGGTAGTCCTGCGTCGATTTGAGCGGCGAGTGCCGGGCGCTCGGGCCGGTGATCGGCTTGGGGACCTGGTAGCCCGACGGCGGAGCCCCGGCGCGCGCGTGGGCCGGCTCGGCGTCGATGCGCGTGTCGGCCTCTCCGCCGGGCGAGATCGCCGGGGCGCTCGGGTCGTCCTCCTCGTAGTCGCTGCGCACCGCGGCCAGCGCCTTGGTGCTGAGCGGGGCGCCGCCGAGCGAGAGCGACTCCTCCGACGCCTCGGCGTCCTGATCCCAGCGCAGCAGATCGGTGCGGGTCTGCTGCCGCCGCCCGGAGATGAGCTCGCGCATGTGCTCGGCGTGCTCCTCCACCTCCTGCGCGCAGACCTTCTCGACGTAGCGCGACACGTCGCTCGCGCTCATCGACTTGCCGCGCTTGTGCAGCCAGCCGAGCATCGCCTCGCCCAGCGCCTCGGCGTTCGGGTAGCGCTGCTCCTTCTCGTAGGCGAGCGCCTTGAGCACCACGCGATCGAGGTCGGCGTCGACCTCGCGGTTGTAGCGCGAGGGCGGCGGCACGTTGCCCTTGAGGATCGCCTGGTAGGTCTCGTAGGTGTTCGTCCGCTTGAACAGGCGGCGCGCGGTGAGGAGCTCGTGCACCACGGTGCCGAGCGCGAACACGTCGGTGCGTCGATCGATCGGCGCGGCCAGGCACTGCTCCGGCGACATGTACGCGAACTTTCCCTTGATGGTCCCGCTGCGGGTATGGGTCTGGCGCTGATCCGCCTTGGCGATCCCGAAGTCGACGATCTTGAGGACACCCTCGAAGGTGACGACCAGGTTCTGCGGCGAGATGTCGCGGTGCACCACGTTGAGCTGCCGGCCGTCGCTGCCGCTCCGCTGGTGCGCGTAGTGCAGGCCGCTGCACGTCTGCGACGCCAGGCCGAGCACGATCTCGACCGGGATGACGCCGGTCGGCAGCCGCTCGTGGGTCTTGCGCGCCAGCTGGGCCAGCGACATGCCGGCCAGGTGCTCCATCACCATGTAGTAGCGGCCGTTGTGCTGCCCGAGCTCGAGGGTCTGGACGATGTTGGAGTGGTCGAGCTGGGCGCCGAGGCGCGCCTCGTCGAGGAACATGCGGACGAAGTCGGCGTCGTCGGCCAGGTGGTCGAGCAGACACTTGACCACCACGTACTTCTCGAAGCCGGCCTCGCCGGCGATGCGAGCCAGGTAGATCTCGGCGGTCCCGCCGATCGCGAGCAGCGCCAGGATGTCGTACTTGCCGAGCCGCTCGCCGACGAGCGAGCCGGCCTGCACCGAGCTCGCGGGCATGCAGCGAAGGATACACCACTCCGGCGGTTTCAGCCGCGGCGCGTCAGCGCGGGGCCCGACCGGCGCGAGAAACGGCGGTTGCGACCGCGGCGGGGTCGCGGTTTCCTACGCTTCATGTCGATCCCACCGGGGCTGCTGAGCGAGCTCAGGATATCGGACGTGGTCACGTTCCTGGCTGTCCATCGCTGCCGCAGCCTGTCCTCGGCTGCGCGCGAGCTGCGGGTGACCCCGTCGCAGGTCTCGAAGTCCATCTCGCGGCTCGAAGAGCTGATGGGGGCGACCCTGCTGTCGCGCAGCCCGCACGGGGTCGCGCTGCTCGACGCGGGCCTGCGCGCGGTGCCGCACTTCGAGCAGATGATCGCGCTCACCCGCCAGCTCGCCCCCGGCGCCACGCTCGAGCGGCGCGTGCTCGCCATCGCCGCCCCCTCCTGGCTCGCCGGCTCGCTCTTGCCCCACATCGTCGAGACCGAGCTCGACTTCCGCATCCGCGTCCTCGAGCTGCCGCCCGCCCAGGTGCGCGCGCACCTCTCGTCCGGCCACTTCGATCTCGCCCTCAACCTCGGCCCCCTTCCCGTCCAGCCCTCGTGGGAGAGCGGCGCCATCGGCCCGGTCAGCAAGGCCCTGTTCGTCGCGCCCGCCACCGCGGCGCGGCTGGGCTCTCCCCCCATCCCGGTCGAACGCCTTGCCGGCCTCCAGTTCGTCAGCCCGATCTACCTCACCGAGACCGGCTACCTGCCGGTCGACGACGATTGCCCCATCTCGCGCCGCGAGCGCATCGTCGGTCACGAGACCATGACCCTCGGACTCGCCCTCGCCCTCGTCGCCCGCAGCAACCAGGTGGTCTTCGGCCCCGTCCTCGGCGCCCTCGACTACCTGCGCGCCGGCACCCTGGTCAAGCTCGAGGTCGAGGGCTGGTCGCTCACCGACGACCTCTATCTCTCGTGCAACATCGACCGCGTCACCTCGGCCGAGCAGAAGACCCTCTCCGCCGCCATCACCCGCGCCCTCGACGCCACCGCCAGCTTCGCCTGACTCCCGATCCCGATCCCGACTCCGACCCCGACTCCGATCCCGACTCCGATCCCGACTCCGATCCCGATCCCGACTCCGACCCCGACCCCGACCCCGACCCCGATCCCGATCCCGGAGCGGGGGCTCGCACCGCGGCGACCTCGGCGACGCGGAAGGCTCGCGTTTGCGTTGTTCGTCACCCTTGCTCGCCGACGTCGCACCGGACCGCGCCAGCTA
>Ga0111538_10008749_pt1 | contig 13567 bp, 11 predicted proteins | sample SoiMethybrSBSTD1_FD_79669 | JGI IMG/M metagenome (GOLD analysis project Ga0111538, IMG submission 79669) | Bulk soil microbial communities from a Populus tree surrounding site in Tennessee, USA - Soil MetaG P. TD hybrid SBSTD1 (version 2)... | ecosystem: Environmental > Terrestrial > Soil >...
CGCGCGCTCACTGACGGGGTGCGGAGCTCCTCGTCCAGCGCGGCTCCGCTCCGCGTGCTGGCCCCGGGGGCCGTTCCGCAGCGCGACCTCGTCGCGTGGTACCGGGCCGCGGACCTTTTCGTGCTGCCGTCGCACGCGGAAGGATCGCCGGTGTCGCTCATGGAAGCTCTCTCGTGCGGGCTTCCGGCCGTTGCGAGCAACGTCGGCGGCATCCCCGAGCTGATCGCGTGGGGGCGGAACGGCTGGCTCGTGCCGCCGCGCGAGCCGCGCATCCTGGCGGACACACTCGCCGGCCTGCTGGGCGATCTCACCGCTCTCGAGCATGCTCGGCGTGCGCTCGAAATCCAGCCGCCCGATTTCTCGGCGGGCTCGCGCGCCAAGGAGCTCTTCGCCGTGCTGCAGCGAGCGCTCGGCGAATCTCCCCGCGCACCAATCCGTGACGGCGCGCCCCGCGGCGAAGGAGCCCAGCACCCGCTCGAGGAGCCCGCTCATGGCCGTTGATGCCGCACGGTACTACGACCAGTATTGGGCGGAGCGCGACGGGCGCCGCACCGAAGCCCGCAGCCGGGAAAGAGCCCGCGCCGCCGTGGAGCTGTTTCGAGGGGAGGGTGTGGCCTCCGGCCGCCTGCTCGACGCCGGATGTGGCCCGGGCTACTCGCTCGACGAGTTCCGAGCGGCGGGGTTCGACGCGATTGGAGTGGACGCCTCGGCGAACGCGGTCGAGAGCGCGCGAGCTCGTGGACACGACGCGCGGACCGTGGATCTGGAGGCCGGGTCGTCACTGGCCGCGGCGGGATTGGCGGCGCCTTTTGCGGGGATCGCCGCTCTCGAAGTGCTCGAGCACCTCGTGGACCCGCTCCACGTGCTCACGACCCTCGCGCCACTGCTTGCGCCCGCCGGCCGGCTGGTCGTCTCGCTCCCCAACGAAGTGGCCTTGCCTGCACGGCTCCGCGTGCTCGCCGGGCGGCTGCCGTTCGGCGGGCACGACGACCCTCACATCCGGCACTTCGACCGCCGGAGCGCGCGGCGCTTGATCGCGGCTTCGGGCCTTCGCCTTCTCGGGCAGCGCTCCGTGAGCGTGCTGCCTCCGCGCTGGGGCGCGTTGCGGGCGGCAACGCTCCCTCTCGTGAATCTCTGGCCGGGAGCGTTCGCCATCGCGACGCTCTACCTCCTCGCGCCGGCGACGGCAGGAGGGCCGTTTGGCGACTGACGCGGCAAGAGTTTCATCCGCACGCGGCGTTCTGGGAACGTCCGCCGCTGTTGTCGTCATCGTGCTGGCAGCGGTCCTGCCGTACCTCGGGATCCTGCGAGCTCCTTTCGTTTTCGACGACGTCAAGCTGGTGAAGGACAACCGTCTCCCGCGCTCGGGCTTCCGGGATCCCGCAGCGCTCATCGAGACGTTCAACGTCGTGAGCCACCGCTGGGACGAAGAGGAGCTTCGCCCCAACTACCGGCCGCTGCGCTTCCTCTCCTATGTCGCTGACTACGAGCTCTCGCGGGCGTTCCTGTCGCCTTTTCCGGAAGACTCTCCCCCCGTGCTCTTTTTTCACCTCACGAACGTCGCGCTGCACGCGGCGAACTCGCTCCTCGTCTTTTGCCTCGCGCGGGCGCTCGGGCGATGGCTTTTCCGCGGTGCGGAAAACTCGGAGGGGGCCGCGTTCTTCTTTGCAGGGGTGGGGGCGCTGCTTTTCGCCGTGCACCCGCTCCAGACGGAGGCGGTGACGTACGTTTCGGGCCGGCGCGACGTGCTCTCGGCCTTCTTTTTCCTCTCCGCTGTGGCGTGGGCTGCCCGCACGCGACCGAACGCGAGCCCGAGCATCGCGGCGATCGCCGCGACTCCGGTCCTGGTCGTGCTGGGCCTCCTCTCGAAAGAGACCGTTGCCACGCTGCCGCCCGCTCTCGTGCTCCTCGACCTCGTGCGTGGGGCGCCGTGGACGCGACGTCGATGGGTCTTCCACGCGCTCAATTTCGCTGCGGCGGGCCCGCTCGTTCTCGTCACGCTGTCGAACCCGCGCCTCATCGCCGAGCCGGTCGGTGGCGGAGTCGCGTCGACGGCGCTCACCGCGGCGAGGTACCTGAGCCGCTACCTGAGTCTCTTCCTCCTGCCGGTTCAGCAGAGCATCGACTACTCGTTCGACGCCATCCCGCCGTCGGGCGGGCTGATCCGTCCCTGGACCACGCTTCCCTCCGTGCTGCTCGTCCTCGGGCTTACCGCCGCCGCTGCGGGCGCGCTTTGGCGCTGCGCGCGGCGCCGGTGCGAATCCGCGCCAAGGCCCCACGACGCGCCGGGCGAGCGCGCAAACATCGCCCCCCTGGCCCCCGTGCTCGCTTTCGGCTGGTTCTGGTTTTTCGGCACGCTCGCGCCGGTGCTCCAATTCGTTCCCATCCCGGAGCGTTTTGCCGAGCGTTTCGCCTACTTGCCGGCTTTGGGCGTCGTTCTCGTCGCGGCCTGGGCCGCGACGCGCCTCGTGCGCTTCGAAGCCGTCCTCGGTTGGGGCGCCGCCGGGGCATTGTGCGCGCTCCTTGCCGCGGCGACAGTACATCGGAACGCGCAATGGAAATCCCCGCTGCTCCTCTGGACATCCGCCGTGGAGGCGCAACCCCGCGCCGCGCGGGCCCACCTCGGCCGAGCGAACGCCTTGAAAGAAATCGGCAGGCTGCGCGAAGCCGAAGTCGAGTACGGAAACGCCATCTCGATTTTCGAGGAGAAGCCCGACTTGCCACTCCATCACGGTTTCATCCTCCAGGCGGTCACGCTGCGGGGTGCAATTCGCGGAGTCCTCGCAGCCGATGAACCAGGCCGGGTCGACGGGGCCATCGAGGACTACCGGCGAGTGATCGCCGCCACGGACACGGACGGCGTCGTGATCGAGTCCTCGCCTCGGCACGCAGTGCTGCACTCCGACCTGGCGGGCCTCCTCGCGAGGAGAGGCGACGCGGACGGTGCGGCGCGGGAGTACCGGCGCGTCCTGGAGATCGTAAAGGACTCGCCTCTGCGCGGCGCGTCTCTCTACGGGCTCGCTCAAATTGCGCTCAAAAATGGGGAGCCCGCGAAAGCCAGCGACCTCCTGCGCGAGGCGTATGAGAGCTTGCCCGAAGGCGACCCCAGCCGGCCCGCCGTCGCCGTGGAGCTCGCGGACCTCGCGATCGAGCAGCGCAATCTTGACCTTGCGCTCGACACGGTGCGCCGAGCGCTGACGCTCACGCCGCCGGGAAAAATGCGCTCCACACTCCGTATGCGCGAGGCCAAAGCCCTCGATCGCCGCGGCGACCTGAGCGCAGCAGTTGACGTACTTCGCGACATTCTCGCCGGCGATCCCGCCTACGTGCCCGCGCTCGTGACGCTCGGCCGCATCGAGGCCGCCCGCAACGAGCTCGACCCCGCCGAGGCTCGCTACCGCGCCGTGCTTGCCGTCGACCCGGGCAACACCGAGGCGCGCGAGGGCCTTCAGAACGTTGCAGTCCTCCGGCAGCTGGCGTCGTCGAGCAAAGAGCCCCACGAGTCGCCCGAGTCGACCCCAGCCGTGCTCGAGGCTCTCGAAGGGAAAGGCCTCGCGGCTGTCGAGCGCGGCGAGCTCCTCGCGGCGCGCGAGATTTACGCCAGCCTCCTCGCCCGAGCCACGGCGGGCAAGTCGCGCGAAAGTCAGCTGCGAGCGCTGCGGGGCATTGCGTTCGTGGAGGAGAAGCTCGGCCACTGGCAGAAAGCTGCCGAGAGCCTCGAGAAAGCTCTCGAGCTCGAGCCGCGCGATGTACGCAGTTTGAGTCAGCTCGGAGACCTATCTCTCCGGCGTCTCGACGACCCCCGCCGCGCACGGACCCTCTACGAGCGCTACGTGGAGGCGCTTCCCGAAGGAGAAGTGGGGGAGGCGCGAGTCCGGCTCAACCTCGCGGAGCTCATCGGCTCGACGGACCCGCTGCGCGCGCTCGCTCACCTCGAGAAAGCCCGCGCCGCGGGGTACGACGACCCCGCTCTCGACCGTGCACTGGGCTACCGCTACGCCGACGCGGGCCGATGGCAGGAGTCGCTCGACGCGTTCAATCGTTACTTCGAGCGGACGCCCATGGTCGATGCGCAGGGCCGCATGGACGTGGAGCGACAGGCCGCCAAAGAGTTCGTGCGCGCCACCGTTGCCCCGCAAGCGAAAGGGTAAAAAGTTGCCGCGGCCGCGCGTGTTCGGATCCGTGTTCCTCGGGTTGCTGTTTCTCTCGGGCGCCGCGGCGCTCGGCTGCGAGGTGGTCGCGGCGAGAATCCTGCACCGTGTGCTCGGGTCCACCTCGTATGCGGTGGCGGGTGTGCTCGCAGGCTTTTTGGGGGGCCTGGGACTGGGAGCACTCGTCGCGGAGGCCATCCTCGCTCGGAGGGCGGCTCGGTCGCGGCGCGCGGCGTTGAAAGCGTACGCGGCCTGCGAGTTCGCGGCACTTTGCGGCGCGCTGCTCGTATTGGCCTCGAGCCCGGCGCTGAGCGCGCTCGTCGCGTTGCCAGGAGGCGACGTCTGGATCATCGCGGGGGTTGTGCTGCTCGCGATTCCGTGGGGGGCCTCTTTCCCTTTCGCCGTCGCCGCAGGCCTGCCGGAAGGAGGAGGCGAGGGTACGCGGCAGGACGGGAACGATGCGCTCGAGGTGCACGTCATCTACGGAGCGAATGCAATGGGAGGCGCGGTGGGGGCGCTCGCCGTGGGACTCTTCCTCGTGCCTGGGCTCGGTGAGGCAAACGCTCTGGCGGTGTGCGCCATGCTCGAGGCCCTGGCGGGCGGAGGCGCGGTGATTCTGGCGCGCCGCAGTCTATTACTCAGCGCTGCGCCTGTTGCTGCGGGGATCCATGAGGAAACGACCGCGGCAACGACCGACCCACGGAGCTCTTTGGGGCTCGTCGCGGCCTTCCTTTTCCTCTCCGGTTTCGCCGGCCTCTACTGGGAAGTCCTCTGGACGAGGATCCTCGTCCTCGTCGCGGGCTCGACCGTCTACGCCTTCTCCATCATCGCCGGTGGCACCGTCCTCGGCATCGCCGCCGGCAGCTTTCTCCTCGGTCACCGGCGCGGGTCGGCGCACGGCTGGCTCCTTCCCTGCTTCGCCGGTGCTGCACTCGGCCTCTTTTACTCCGCCGTGGATCGTCTCCCCGACGCGTACCTGGCCGTGGCGCGCACGTTGGGCCCGTCTTCGTTTCCTTGGGGCGTCCTGGGAGCGGGTGGCATCGCGTTCATCCTGAGCGCGGTCCTTGGTGGGCTTTTTCCCTGGGCCGTGGCCATCACGCCGCAGCGATCCGGAGCGCTTTACGCGGTCAATTCGTTCGGGGCGATTCTGGGGGCCTATGCCGCGGGCCCTTTCGCGGCGTCGACCCTGCCGTTAGAAGCATCCTACCTGATCGGCGTCGCCGCTTGCCTCGGGCTCGTGCCGCTCGGAGCCATGCTTTCGGGTCGGCCTAGCGAGCACTCGGTGCTGCCGCAGCAGCCGATCAGTTCGACTCGCGTGCGGGCTCTTGCCGTCGCCGGTTCGCTCATCGCCGCCGGGGTTCTTTCGGCGGGGAGCGTGTTCCTTCGAGGCTTCGCGTGGGATGCACGGCGTCTGCTCTCCGGCGTCTATCAGTGGTCCGCGAGCGACGTCGAAAGCCTCTCCATCGACGACAACGCTTCCGCGCGGGAAATCCTGCTTCTCGAGCGAGGCAGTGAAGCGATCGTCACCGTCGAGCTGGCCGCCGCGACGAACACCGTGTTCGTGCGGAGCAACGGCAAAGTCGAGGGCAGTGTGCCGGCGGACATCGCGCGACCCAGCCTCGCAGATCTGCCCACGCAGATTCTGCTCGGAGAGCTGCCGGCAGAGCTGCTTGCGAGGCCGCGGGAGAGCGACGTCCTCGTGCTGGGCCTCGGGTGCGGCGTGACGCTGGGAGCTCTGCTCTCGAGCCCGTCCGCGCCGGATCCTGCGCGCGTCGACGTCATCGAGATCGAGGAGGCCTTCCTCCGCGCCATCCAGAATCCCGCGCTCGAGTCACGCCTCCGGCCTTTCTATCCCCCGCAAGGCGTGGGCCCGTCGCTCGCGAGCGGCCCACGCCTCCACTTCGGCGACGCGCGCCGCCTCCTCGCCCGTGAACTCTCGAGCGGTCGTTGGGACGCCATCATCAGCCAGCCATCGGAGCCTTGGGTCGCGGGAGCGGCACCCCTTTTCACGACCGAGTTCTTCGACGAGGCCGCGCAGCACTTGAAAGAAGGCGGCTTTTTCTTCCAGTGGCTCCAGCTCTACAAAGTCGAGTGGCGAGGCGTCGAAATCCTGCTGCGGACTTTCCGCCGCACTTTCCCGGAGGTGCACGTCCTGCGTCCGCCAGCCACCGGCGAGCTGATCCTCGTCGGATCGTTCCTGCGAGTCCCGATCGAGCGCCTTCTCGAGGCCCCACCGGGGTCATTGCTCGCCGCCGCCGGGATCGAGGTGCCGGCCGACCGCCTGGCGATCTTTATCGTGGGGGCCCGGGGGCTCGACGCGCTCGTCGGCTTCGACGCCAGCCTCCCCATCAACACGGATTCCCGGAGCGAGCTGGAGTTCCTCGGCGCCCGGAGCTTGCACGGCGACACGGAAGCTGCGCGCGCGCACCTCGCGCGGCTCGAGGAGGCTGCGGGGGGGGACACGGTCGCAGCCTATTTGCCGGAGCGGCTGCGCGGCGATCGCGCGTTCCTGCGCGTCCTCGCCGCGAGGAACCTGCGGCTGGGCGGCATGGCGGAGGCGCTCGCGCTCCTCGAAGGGGACAGCTCGCCGGAAGCGGAGGAGCTGCGCGTACGCGCGCGCGAGGGACGCGAGTAGTACTTTCGGCGGTTCCGTGAAGCCGCCGGAACGGCCGGGAGCAGCCCTCGTCAAGGCTCGGACTCGCGCCGCGCGGCGCTCTCGGTCCAGCCTCGCGAAGCCGGCAGCCAGCTCCGCGTCAGGTAGTCGCTCCAGCTGAGGGCGAAGAGGATCCCGAGCCAGACAATTGCCATCAGTGCGAGGAGGCGCGGGAGCGGCGCTGGCGCGCTGAGGTGCATGAAGAAACGCGCGATCAGAATCGCTTTCGTTGCCGCGATCGTCAGGGCGATGGCGACTCCGGCCCAACCCAGCTGCCAGCGATCGTACGGCACGAAAGCGGCCCCGACGGTCGCGACGAGCAAAAGCATCAGCACGGCAAAGACGATCGTGGAGGTGCGCGGCGACATGGAGGCCACTTTTTCAACCTCGCAGCAAGTAGAGCAGGGGGAAAAGGAACACCCAGACGATGTCGACGAAGTGCCAATAGAGCCCGCTGACCTCGACCGAGCTGTAGTACTCCGGCGAGTAGCGTCCTCGCCAGGCTTGGAACGCGACGACAGCAAAGATCGCGATGCCTACGACCATGTGCGCCGCGTGGAGCGCCGTCATGACGAAGTAGAAGGAGAAAAAGAGTCGCACCTGGGCAGGAAAAGGGCCTTCGTAAGTGAAGCGGAGCCCAGGGACGAGGCCTTCGCGGTACTCGCTCCAGTACTCGCAGAACTTCACGCCGAGGAATGCGAGGCCGAGGATCCCGGTGGCGAGGAGCAACCCCACGAGCCGCTTCTTCTTCCCGAGGGAAGCCGCATGCACCGCGAGGGCGACAGTGAAGCTGCTGCCTAGCAGGATGGCCGTGTTGATCGCACCGAGACCGAGATGCAGGCGGTGCGCGGCCTCAATGAAGCCTTTCGTGTAGTAGAGCCGGTAGACCGAAAACGCGAGGATGACCCCACCGAAGAAGAGCGTTTCCGTCGCGAGGAACGCCCACATGCCGAGCGTATCGGCCTGCCGCTGCTGCTCGATGTCGTCGAACTGATGCTGGAGCTGCGCCCCCCGCTCAACGCTGCACAAAGGGCACCTCCATGTCCTGGTATTCGTAGGGACCGGCCGTCACAGTGGGCGTCGTCGGGAAATTCGAGGTCGGCGGTGGCGAAGGAGTCTGCCACTCGAGGCCCGTGGCGATCCAAGGATTGGGTCCGGCGGCTTTGCCGTACTTGAGGGAGGCAAGGAGGTAAATGAGCGGCAGCACGTACCCCACTGCGAGGATCGACGCTCCGGCCGAAGAGAGCACGTTGAGGACTTGGAACTCGTCGGGATAGGAGTGGTAGCGGCGCGGCATCCCGAGGTACCCGAGGACATACTGCGGGAAAAACGTGAGGTTGAAGCCGAGGAAGACGACGAAAGCCGAGAACCGCGCAATCCATTCCGGGTACATGCGACCCGAGATCTTCGGCCACCAGAAATGGACGCCGCCGAGATACGCCATCACCATCCCGCCCACCATGATGTAATGGAAATGCGCTACGACGAAGTACGTGTCGTGGACGTGCACGTCGACTCCCAGCGCGGCGACGAAAAGGCCAGTCAGTCCGCCCATCGTGAACAGGCCGAGGAAGCCGAACGCGTAGAGCATCGGTGTGTGGAACGAGATCGATCCCTTGTAGAGCGTGGCCGTCCAGTTGAACACTTTCACGGCGGAGGGGATCGCCACGAGGTAGCTGAGGAAGGAGAATACGAGCCCCGAGTATACGGACTGTCCGCTCACGAACATGTGATGGCCCCAGACGAGGAAGCCCGTGAACGCGATGGCGAGGCTGCTCAGCGCGACGACGCCGTAGCCAAAAATGTTCTTACGCGCGAAGCACGGGATGATTTCGCTGACGACCCCCATACCGGGCAGGATCATGATGTAGACGGCGGGGTGGGAGTAGTACCAGAAGAGATGCTGGAAGAGGAGCGGGTCGCCGCCGCTCGCCGGATCGAAAATCCCCACGTGGAAAATCCGCTCTGCACCGACGAGCGCGAGGCTGATCGCGAGGACGGGCGTTCCGAGGATCATGATGATGCTCGTGGCGTAGAGGGACCAGATGAACAGGGGAAGGCGCCCCCAGGTGAGGCCCGGCGCGCGCAGAGTGTGGATCGTGACGATGAAATTGAGCCCCGTCAGGATGGACGAGAACCCCGTCACGAAGACTCCGACGACAGTGACTACGACGCTCGTGTTCGAGAACGCGCTGCTGTACGGCGTGTAGAACGTCCAGCCCGTGTCGACGCCGCCCGAGACCACCGCGACCATCGTGAGCACCCCGCCGGCCACGAAGATGTACCAACTGAGGAGGTTGAGGCGCGGAAACGCAAGGTCCCGTGCTCCGAGCATCATGGGGACTAGGAAGTTTCCGAGCGTCGCGGGGATGGACGGGATCAGGAAGAAGAAGATCATGATGATCCCGTGCATCGTGAAGAGCTTGTTGTAGGTGTCCGAGGAGACCAGGTCGCCGCGCGGCGTCATGAGCTCGAGGCGGACGAGCGTCGCGAACGCACCTCCGACGAAAAAAAACAGCGTGATCGAAACGAAGTAGAGGATTGCGATCCGCTTGTGGTCCAACGCCAATAGCCACGACTTGAGGCTGTACCCCGCGTTGAGGTAAGTCTCGCGGGCGGTCACTGGGGGGCTCGGCTCGAGCGGCGTCATTCCTGGGCCTTTCGCTTCTCGAGCGGGTCCTTGAGACTCTTGATGTACGCCAGCAAGTCGAAGAGCTGCTCCTCGGTCAGCTGGTTCCGGAAGCTGGGCATGATCGGCGGGTAGCCCGAGACGATTTTCGCGGTGGAGTCGAGGATGCTCTCGCGGATGTACTGCTCGTCGGCGCGGGCGGTACCGCCGTCCGCTAGACGTACCTCCGAGCCGTAGAGCCCTGCGAGCGTGGGCGCCCTGGCGCCGTGGCAGGTAATGCAGCCGAGGGTCGCGAAAAGGCTCGCGCCGGCCTCCTCGGGAGCTTCGTCTAGCGGAGTGCCGCTCAGCCAAGCCTGGTAGCGCTCCGGCTCGAGGACGACCACGCGGCCGATCATATGCGAGTGGTACGTTCCGCAGTATTCGGCGCAGAAAAGGTGGTAAATGCCCGCGCGGATCGGCCGAAACCACGTGACGGTGTATCTTCCCGGAACGGCGTCCTGTTTGATGCGGAACGCGGGGACGTAGAAGCTGTGGATGACGTCCTGGGAGGAGAGCGTCACCCGTACCGCGCGCCCGAGAGGCACATGGAGCTCGTTGATCTCTCTCCTGCCGTTCGGGTGCTGCACTTTCCACATCCACTGTTTCCCAATCACGTAGATGTCCATGGCATCGCTCGGAGGGCGCGAGATGTGAAAGTAGAGCTTGGCGCCCCAGAAAAAAATCACGACGGCGATGCCGAAGGGGACCAGTGTCCAAAATGCTTCGAGCGCGTTGCTCGCAGCCAGGCGCGGCGGAGGCTCTGCGGATCGGCGCCGGTATTTGACCGCGAAATAAAAGACGAGGCCGAAAATGAGCAGCGTGAAGAACGCCGAGATCGCGCAGAGGAAAAAATAGAGAGCATCGGTGCTCGCCGCCACGCTCGACGCCGATTCGGGCAGGAGCCGGAAGCTCTCGTTCATGAGGCCCGCTCCGACGACTTGCGCCGCTCTTTCCGCGCTGCCGCCGCGATGAAGAGAGCCAAGCCGCCCAAGGTGAGCAGCGCTCCGATCCGCAGGCTGCTCAGGATGGCGAAGCCGTATTTCCCCGCCGCGGGGTCGTACTCGTAGCAGAGGAGCAGCACCTGGTCCGCCCAGGAGCCCACTTTGTTCTGCGACGCCTCGACCAACCCCAGGCGGAGGTCGCGGGGCGAGAACTCGACGCCGTAGAAGTAGCGCGACACCGTCCCGTCGGGCGTGATGACCAGGATCCCAGTCGCGTGCGCCCACTGGTCCGACCTCTCGTCGTACGCGTAGCGGAAGCCGCAGGCCTCCGTCAGCGCACGGATCGAGGCCTCCTCCCCGGTGCACCACAGCCAGCGCGCACCGGCGCCCGGCCTGTCGTACTGGCGGAGGTAGCCCTCTTTCTTCGCTTGCGCCATCGCGGGAGTCTCGCGGGGATCGAAGCTGACAGTCAGGACATCAAAGTCCCGGCCGACGTCGAGCCGCAGCGTCTTGAGCGCGGCCAGGAGGCCGTTCAGCGACATATCGCAGAGCATCGGGCAGCGAAAGTAGACGAACGACAGCACGACGGGCCTCCCGTCGAAGAAGTCACGCAGCGGCCGCCGGCGCCCAGCGTCGTCCACGAGCTCGACGTCGAGAGGCAGCCGCGCGCCCAGCCGCTGATCGATCCCGATTTTCTCGAGCACGTTCGACGGCAAAATCGGAGGCGGCGGGACCTGTGCGTGGAGCTGCGCCTCCGCCAGGAGAAGGAATACGCACGCCGCCGCTCGAGCCAACGCCCGTCGATGCCTCGCTGCGAGCCTTGCGTGCGCGATCATCGCCCGTCCCACTCCTTTTGAACCGCGGGGATGCCTTTCTCGAGGAGGAGGTCCATCGCTCGCTCGATCGGGATCCGGACGAACCCGCCGGCGTCAGCGGGGCCGTACGAGCCGAGCCGCTCGGCCTCGCGCGCCCGCAGCGCCTCGAGGTCCTCGCGTGGCAGGCTCGGAGAGAGGCCCGGCACACCCTGAAGGCGGGGAGAGGGCGGGAGGCTCGGCTCTCCGCGGACGCCGGAGAGGCGTCGGTCCGCATCGCGCTCTGCCTCACCGGATTCTTCGACGCGAAAAACGAGGTAGACGGCGGCATGGATCAACACCGCCAGCGCCAAGGTGCAAGCGGCCGCGAGCACGATCCAGCGGAGCTTCATCTCGTACTGCTGGCGCAGCTCGGGATGATGCGACGGGCGCGTTCCAGCAGCTTCATTCGCCATGGCGGAGCTCCGCGAGCCGCGGGTCGCCCATGGGGACGGCAGGCCAGCGCTGGATCTGCCGGATGAAAGCGGCGGCCCAGAGCCCGCCGAGGCCGCAGAACGCTGCGAGGTCAAGCCAGTGCACGCGGATGCCGGGCACCGGCAAGACCTCGTGGCCCTGCGCGTACGAAGGCACGACGACCCAGAAAACGTCCAGGGCGTGAACCAGGAGGAGCGCTGCCGCGACCCACAACAACGCGCCTCGGCGGCGTTTCGCCTCCCGGTTGAGCAAGATGAGGAATGGGACAAAGAAATGGAACACGACGAGGAAGAGAGCGAGCCACTCCCAGCCTCCGGCAGTCCTGTACAGGTAGTGGGGGATCTCGGCGGAGAGATCGGCCGACCAGACGATGAGGTACTGCGAGAACGCGAGGTAGGCCCAGATCATGACAAACGCGAGCAGGAGGTTGCCGAGGTCGATCAGATGTTCGGGGCGGAGGATCTCCGAAAGCGGCGGCTTGTCCGCGAGGAGGAGCAGCACGCAGATCGCGAGCGCGAAACTCTCGAGCGTCTGCCCAGCGACGAAAAGCATCCCGAACAGCGTCGAATGCCAGCGAGGCGAGAGCGACATGACCCAATCCACCGAGGCGAACGTCATGCTGAAACCGTAGAGCACCATCCCGGGTCCGCTCGTCACGCGGAAGCGGCGGAGCAGCCGCGGGTCGGGCGCGGCGTCCTCGGCACGCGACCATCGCGCGAGCAGGTAAGCCAGGAGGCTCCAAAGGGCGAAGTACGCCGCGGCCCGCGCGAGGAAGAAGCCGCGCGTGAGATAGATCTCGCGCAATTCGGATGCATGCAGACCCGCGCCAGGCGACTCCGCCGCCCACGGGTAGAGGTGCTCCATCCCGAACGCGATGGGCAGGAACAGGACCGCCATGAGGGGCACGAGCTGCGCCGCGCACTCGAGCGGTCTGCGGAGGAGGAACCCCCATGCGCCGCCCGTGACGTGCTGCAGCATGAGCACCGCCAGGCCGCCGAGCGGAAGCGCCAGCCAGAACATGTAGGCGAAGAGGTAGGAGAGGTAGAACTGGCGCGGCGCCGTGAAAAGGCCCACTACGGCAGCGGCGGATCCCACCAGACCGATCAGGGCGGCGGGACGTCGCGCGCGCTCGAGCGCCGGCGGCAGCGTGGTGAGCGGAGCACTCAACGGACCGCTCCTGGAACGCGCTGGCGGTCCTGCTCTGGCAGCTGGGTTGCAACAGCGTGCTGGCTGAGCTGCAAGGCGCGAATGTAGGCCGCGATGCTCCACCGGTCCTGCAACGCGACGCGGTCCCCGTGGCCGTACATCGCGCCGAACCCGTTCGTGATCACCTCCACGAAATGGCCGATCGGCACGCCGCGCAGCTTCGGCGAGTGAAAAGACGGCGGAGGTGCGAACCCTCGCGCGACGATCATTCCATCGCCGTATCCGGCGGAGCCGTGGCAGACGGAGCAGAAGACTTCGAATCGCTCGCGGCCGGTCGCGAGGAGCTCGCGGGTCAACGGCACGGGAAGCTCGGTCGTCGTCTCGAAGGACTTCGCACCCCGGGCGATCGTCTCGGAGAAGTCGCCGCGCGGCACCGTCCCTTGCACCAGGCTTCGCGCCGAGCTGCCGTCGGGGAAGAACGAGCTCGGCTCGAGGGGCTTGATCCGGCCGGACTGCCGCATCGGATTGCAGCCCACGAGCCCGGCGGCCGCGATGAGCGCCACGGGAGCCCACGGACCCGAAAAAGTGCGGAGCATCGCGCAACGGATCACGGCGCGCCTCCCTCCGTCGGCTCGATGAGCTCGGGCACTTCGGTGACGGACATGGCGCCGAGCTCCTCGAGGAACCGGCGTGTCTCCTCGAGATCGAAGCGAGGATCCGAG
>Ga0111538_10008750_pt1 | contig 13567 bp, 9 predicted proteins | sample SoiMethybrSBSTD1_FD_79669 | JGI IMG/M metagenome (GOLD analysis project Ga0111538, IMG submission 79669) | Bulk soil microbial communities from a Populus tree surrounding site in Tennessee, USA - Soil MetaG P. TD hybrid SBSTD1 (version 2)... | ecosystem: Environmental > Terrestrial > Soil > Tree...
AGATCCTGCTGGTCGAATTCGGTGAGCGCGACCATGAAGTATTCGCCCGGCGGCAGGTTCGCGACGCGATAGCGGCCATCCGGCGAGGTGCGCGCCGGGAAGCGCAGGCGTCTCGAGCCGGGGACCCACGCGCTCCGGCTGGTCGGGATCAGCACGACGAAGTACCCGGCGACCGGCTGTTCCTTGCTGTCGATCAGCCGGCCGGTCAGATCGGTAATCTGATCCGTGTATGTGATCACGACGTCGCTGATCGATTCGTTCGGCAGCACCTCGAACGGCACCTCGAGCGCGTCCTGTCCTTTGACCATGATCGACTTCAACACCCAGCCTGAGCCGGGCGATCCGCCCGGCGCCGAGGATTGATTCGAGGACATCAAGTACATCCCCGGGGCCACGCCCGGCAGCGTGAACGTGCCGTTGGCGGTGGCGGGCCCGGATGGCAATTGACCGAACGTGCCGGCCGTCTGGTTGGGCGCCGGCCGTATAACGATCGAGACGCGCGACGGATCGGCGGTCGCTCCCGCGGTCGCGCTCTCGTAGACGACGCGCCCGGAGAGAGTCATGCCCGCCTGCAGCGTGAGGCGAACGTCGAGCTGGTCGCGCCCGGAGACGCCGAGGTCGGTCTGCGCCCAGAGATCGAATGGGCTCGGCGCGGACGGCGCTACCACGCGCTCGACGCCCAGCAGTCCCTCGATCGCGGTCGGCGGCGGCACGGGCACTGGCGGCCGGCCCTGTGCGCGCGCCACGAGCGTGTACGGACCGGGCCGCACTCCCTGAAACATGAACCGGCCATTCTGATCCACGCCCGATCGCATCGGTCCGTCGATCGAGGACACGGGTTTTCGTCCCTGCGGCACGAGCGCGATCTGCACGTTGGTCGCCGGTTGACCGTCGGCCAGCGTGATCGTGCCCTGGATTCGCGCCGTCGGCACGAACTGCATCGTCATGTCGATCCCGGATCGTTCCTCGCCGGGACCGACGGTGAGGAGCACGCCGGCAGCCGGATCGGTCGCACCCGGATAGTAGAGCGGCGCATAGCCGACGGTGGACGGCGTGTCGACCGCCGGGCCCGGAGACGTGCCCGCTGGTACGCTCGCGGCGGTGCGCGAGGCGGCCAGCGCCTGCTGCATCGCCCATTGCACTTCGGCGTCGGTCGTCAGCCGCGCGGCCGTCGAGAGCGGCGTGCCCGCCACCGCCACGAGATACGTGCCCGGCGCCAGGCCGAAGACGCGATACATGCCGCGGTCGTCCGTCTGAGCCGAGCCGTTCCCGGACGAGACGGGCGCCCACGTCGGCTCGCCGTTCACCGGGCGGTTCTCGAGCACCTGAATCCGCAGGTTGTTCTGCGGCTGTCCGTTCGGATCGCGCACGACGCCGGTGATGACCGCGCCGCGCACGATCTTGAACGCGAGATCGGTCACCTTCTGGCCCGGCTCGATCGCGATCTGCGTGCCCGGGCTGCGCCACGGCCGGCGCGCGCCGTAGTACGACGTGAGGAACCCTGGCCTCGAGCCGCTGAGCGTGAACCGGCCGGCGGGCAGACTGGCGAAGACGAAGCGCCCCTCATCGTCGCTGACGGTGAGCCGGCCGTTCCTGAGACCCGCGCCGTTCAGCGTCAGGAGCACGCGCCGCAGGGGCCGCGGGATCGACTCGTCGGTCGTGACGACGCCGCCAATCGATCCCGATCCCACCACCGCTGGCTGAAACGACGTGTCACGCGCCGGTTGCACCGGCGGAGCCGGCCGCGGTGGCGCCTGCTGCGGCGGCACCGGCGTCGGCGGGGGAGGGCCCTGCGCCGTCGTCGCCGTGACCGACAGCGCGAGGACCGCGAGCGCGAGGGCTCCGGCGCGTTCGAGACGACGGCTCATCGCACCTGGCTCACGGTGAGCGACATGGATCGCTTGTCTCCGTCGGCGACGGTGACGCGCGTGCCCGCGCGCACCACGCGCGCGAACCACTGCATGTCCTGGCCGTCGAACGTCATGTCCATCGGCAGGGCGGCGATGACGTAGTCGCCGGGCAGGAGATTGCGGAACGTGAATATTCCGGCCGTGCTCACCGTCGACGTGCGCATGCGCCGCGGCGTCGTGCCTTCGTCGATCCAGCGCTGATAGTCGGTCGGCACGAGGACCACGACCGTACCGAGATCGTCGGGCGTCGACCCGGTGCGCTGGACGGTTCCCGAAATCTCGTTGGGCTGATCCGTAAAAGTGATGACGGCGCCCGACACATCCGACTGCAGATCGATCGGCGCGTCGATCGCCTCGCGTCCTCCGACGTGAATCGATCGCATCCACCACGGCGATCCCGGTCCGCCCATCGACAGGAAGTACTTCCCTCGCGGCACCGACATCGTCGTAAACGTGCCGTCGGGCGCGATCCGCGCGGGCGTGAGCGGGAAGTTCATCGAGCGGCCGTCGGCGGCCGAGAGGTTCACGGTCAACTGCTGCAGCCGCTCGGCCGGCGGACGGGGCGTGCCGCCTTGAAACTCGACGCGGCCACGGACGCGCAGCCCGACGCTCAGCAGCACCGAGACGCCGCTGACGTCCGTTTCGCCGACGCTCACCGGCACTCGCGCCCAGAGTGTCGGGTCAGCCGAAGGTGTCTGCATCATGGGCGGCGGCATGACCATGCTGGTTCCGGGCGGGGGCGGCGGTGGCGGCGGCACCGGCACGGGTCGCGGAACTCGCAGCGCATTCAGGGTGTACGGGCCGGTCGGGACGCCGAGGAACGTGAACTGGCCGAACGCGTCGCTCACGGTCGAGGCCGTTTCCGAGCCGAAGTCGGACGCGAACTCCTCGAGTCCGCCCGGTTGGAGCTTGAGCGGAAAATTCGCGACCGGGCCGTCAGGTCCCTGGACGACGCCCGAGACGCGGTACGACGGCAGGAGCTTGAGCTGCAGGTCGAGCGCGGTCTTTTCCTCCCCGGTCGCCAGCGTCACCCACATCGCCTGGCTCGCGGTCGTCGCAGACGGGTAGTACGTCGTTGGATACACGAGCAGGCGCGAATCGGCTCCGGGAAGCGGACCCACGAGCGCCCGTCCGAATTGATTCTGCAGTTGCAGTTGCTGATCGCCGACCTGAATCCCCGGCCCACCGACCGGCAGACCCGCCATTGAGAGATCGCGCATCAACGCGGTGCGCGCGGTCTGCGCGGCCTGACCGCTCACCGGCTTCTCGTATTCCTCGACGGTCGTGGCGGGCAGCGACGTCGTGCTCGATCGGATGTACACGGTGTAGGCGCCCGGCGAGAGGCCGCCGATGCGATACATCCCGCGGTCGTCGGTATTCGCGGATTGCGCCGGTGCCAGTTGACGCCGGCCGTTCACCACCATCGACCGCAGCAGCGTGATCTGCACGCCGACCACAGGTTCTCCCGCCTCGTCGCGGACCGCGCCGCTCATCGAGGCCTGGCGCCAGAGTTTGATGACGACGTCCGTCTTGCGCGCGTCCTCGTCGAGGACGAGCTGGCCGCCGGGACCGTTCAGGCGGCGCTGGCCGTAGCTCCCGGCCAGGAAGCCGAGGGCGCGCGCGTTCAAGCTGTAACTTCCGGGCGTGAGATCGCGAAACACGAAGCGCCCCTGCCCGTCGGTATAGACCTGAGGCGGCGGCGCCTGCGGGCCCTCGACCGGAATGCCGCGGCCGCCAATGGCCACTGGCTGACTGATCGGGTTGCGTCCCGCCAGCAGGATCAGCGCGCCCGCTATCGGCTGGTTCGAGTCGGCGTCAACGATGCGCCCCATGATGAGTCCGGTCGCGCGAGGCGGCGGCTGCTGCGGCGTCGCGCCCTGCGCTGGTTGTGGCATGCCGGGAGGCGTGGCCGGGCGAGGCGGCGCCTGCTGACCGATGGGCCGCGCGAGTGCCGCGGTCATCGCCAGGGTGAGGATGAGGACGAGTCGAATCGCGGTGAGTCGTGTCATGTGACCGTCATGAGGGCTATTTGCCGCCGGCAAGCTTGAGATCCTGGACTTTTTTTTCGCCCTCGGCGAGCGTGATCTTGAACGAGGCGGCGATCAATTGTTCGAGAAACGTCGCGTCGTAGATGTCGGTCGGCTCGAAGTCGGTGAGCGCTGCGACGTAGTACTCGCCCGGCGGCAGTCCCGTCAGCCGGTATTTGCCGTCGCTCGCCGGACGGGTGGGCTGGCGCATCCGCCGCGATCCCTGGAACCACTGTGCCTTGTCCGTCGAGAACAGAAACACGTTGTAGTCAGACACCGGCCGGCCGGTATTGTCCAGCATCGCCCCGCTCACCTCGGCCGACTGGTCCGTGAACGTCACGACGAGATCGGTCAGGTCTTCGCTGGGTCGGATCTCGATCGGCACGTCCAGCAACTCGCGGCCGCGCCAGGTCGCGCTCTTTACCTGCCAGCCGGATCCAGGCGCCGTTCCCGGCGGCACGCCCGCCGTCGCGCTGATCAGATAGCGGCCGGGGGTCACGCCCTGAAACGTGAAGGTCCCATCCGCGCTGGCCTGTCCGCTCGGCACGCCGAGCGTCACGCCCGTGGCGCTTGGCGGCACCCGCAACGACACGCTGACGCGCGACAGATCCTCGGGCGGCGTCAGGACCTTGCCATCGAACACGACCCGTCCGGAGACGGTCATGCCCGGTTCGAGCGTCGCCGCAAGGCCAGACACGTCGTTGCCACTGACTATGACGTCTACCAACGCCCAGAGATCCATGACCGGCGGCGCCGGTCGCGCGCCGGGCGCGGGCGGGCCGGCCGTCCGGCTCGAGGCCCGGGCCGTGAGCGTGTACTGGCCGGGGCGCACCGATCGGAACACGAACTTGCCGTCGGCGCCCACTACCGCGCGGTTGCCGAGGCCGCTCTCGAGGAAAAGCGGCGAAACCACACGGGAGCTCGAGAAGAGCATGACGATCGTTCCCTGGACCGGTTGGCTGTCCGAGCGCGTGATCACGCCTTCCACCTTTGACGTCGGCACGAATGGGACGGAGAAGTCCACGCCCGTGCGTTCTTCGCCGGACCGAACCGTGACAGGCGCCGAGGCCGCCGCGTCGGTGGTCCCTGGATAGTAGACGGGTGCGTAGGTGACCGGTTGGCCAAGAGGAGGGCCTGACGTTGCGTCCGGCGTCGCCGCACCGACGCGGTTCGGGCCCGGACTCTGCTGTTGTGCCCACCGGATCTCGTCGGGGGTGGTCAAGCGCGCGGCGATCGAGTTGAGACTCGACGCAGCGACGACGAATTCTCCGGGTGGCAGGCCATAGAGGCGGTAGCTGCCGCGGTCATCGGTGGGATTCCCGATCCCGCCGGACACGTACGAGTACGTGCGCTCGCCGTTGACCAGGCGCGCTTCCATGACCTGGACGCGCAAACTGGTGATCGGCTGCCCGTTGCTATCGGTGACGGTGCCTGCAAGGACTGCGCCCCACGGCATCTTGAGCGCCAGGTCGCCGATCGTCTGTCCGTCAGTGACCGCCAGCGGGATGCCCGGGCCGCGCCCGGGTCTCGTTCCCCCGTAGTAGGTGGTGACATAGCCTGGCTTCGCCGCGTAAAGCGTGAACCGTCCGGCCGGCAGGTACGAGAACACAAACCGTCCGGCGTCGTCGGTGATGGCTTGCCGGCTGCCGCGCAGTTCAGCGCCATTGAGGCTGACGAGCGCGCGACGAACCGGCTTGGCGTCGGCGTCGCCCGTCGTGATCATTCCCGCGACCGTGGCGGTTCCGACCGCCGGAGGCAGGTTCGTATCCCGCGAGGGAGGCCGTTGACCCGGCGCGGTGGCTGCGCCCTGTGCGAAGGCGGAGGCGGCCTCTGTCGCCAGAATCACGACTGCCAGCAGTGACATGAAGCGTGGGTGTGTCATGGCGATCACCGGATCTGGCTGATGGTCAGCGGCAGCGTCTTCTTGTCGCCATCCGCGAGGGTCACGCGCATCGCGACGCGCGTGACGGCGCTCACGAACTGCGGGTCCTGGAGATCGACGACCGTCTCCGGAGCCAGGGCGGCGACGGCATACTCGCCCGACGGCAGGCCGGCCGCGCGGTACTCCCCGGTCGTCGAGGTGCCGATGGTCCTCGTCCGGCGGGGCGACATGCCGCTCTCGATCCAGCTCTGCACGTTCGCCGGGAAGATCACGACGACGGCGTCCACATTGGTCGTGGCGCTCGTGCCGCGCACCGTGCCGGAGAGCTCCGTCGGTGTATCGCCGAACGTGATGACCACGCCGGTCAGATCCTCGGTCCCGAGCTCGAGCGGCGAGCCGAACGCGTCCTTGCCTTTCACTGAGATGGCCCGGACCGCCCATGGAGCGCCGGGCGATGTCACCGTCAAATTGTAAAGACCCGGGGGATAGGACATCGTTTGAAACGTGCCGTCCGCGCCGAGCCGGGCGGTGGTGAAGCCCGGTGTGAATCCGCCGTCGTTTGGCGAGAGGTTGACTGACAGCTGACTGAGCCGTTCAGGTGTGGGCAGTGTCGCGGCGCCAGCGAACTCGACCCTGCCGCTGACACGCGCTCCACTGCTCACGGTCACGGAGAGGCCCTTCACGTCCGCGTCGCCGACGGTCAATGGCACACGGGCCGCGAGCGTGGGCGCGGTGGGCACGGGTGTCGCCGGGCCCAGCGGGCTCCCGCTCGAAGTCATCATCATGCCACCGCCGCCCATCTGAACGACGGTCGTCATCGCGCTGCTCGACGTGGACACGTTCCGCGGGACGCGCTGGGCGATCAGCGTGTACGACCCGGACGGCACGCCGAGGAATCGGAACGTGCCATCGGCCGCGGTCACCGACGTCGCCGCCTCGAACCCCATGTCTGAGGTGAACTCCTCGACGCCGCCAGGCAGGAGCCTCAGAGACACCATGCCCGCCGGGCCCTCCGGGCCGTGCACGACGCCCGAGACGGTCGTGGCGCGGACGAGCCTGAGCGTCATGTCGATGCCGGTCCGGTCCTCGCCTGAGGTCACCGTGACCGGTGTCGCCTGTGACGCGACGGTCGTGGACGGATAGAAGAGTGTCGGGTAGACGGACAGCCGCCCGTCGGCGCCGGCAGGCGGCGGCAGCGCCGACCGGCCGCTCAACCCGTTGTATTGCAGTGTGTAGTCGCCGACGCGAATGCCCGACGATGGCGATCCCATCATCATCAAGTCCATTGGCAGTGTATTCATGCCGCCCGGAGTGCTGATGGCCTGCTGATAGAGATCGGCAATCGAGGCCGGGAACGTCGTGATCGTGGACCGCACCTGGACGATGTAGGTGCCTGGTACGAGCGTCCCCACCCGGTACTGGCCGCGGTCGTCGGTGGAGACGCTTGACGCAGACTGGTAGCGCCGCCGGCCGCCACTGAAAGTGACACGCGACAAGTTCACCGACGCGCCAATCGCGGGCTCCCCGGCTTCGTCGAGCAGGCGGCCGGAGATGGAGGCGTATTTCCAGAGCCGCACGGTGACGTCCGACAGCCGCTGATCCTCTTCGAGCGCGACCCTTCGTGAGGGGCCGGCTGGCCGCCGCTGGCCGTAGGATCCGGGCGCGTACCCGCCGGCCCGGGCGTTCAGGCCGTAGCTCCCTTTGCCGAGACTGCGGAACAGAAAACGCCCTTCGCTGTCGGTGATGACCTGCCCTGGCCCCGGCGCGTTCAGCCCGGCAAGGAACGTCGCCTCGTCGATGGCGACCGGCCCGGCGATCGCCGCGTCAGCACCTTGAAGCGTGACCGTCGCGCCGCTCACCGGCCGGCCGGAGACGGCATCGACGACCTGGCCGAGGATGAACCCCTTGGGAGGCGGGCCAGCGGGCTCAGCGGCTCCCGCGGGCTGGGCGGGCTGGGGAGGGCGGACCTGCGCCCAGGCAGGCGCAGCCCAGGCGGCGACCGACACCAGAACTGTGAGGCAGGGCATGACAGCACGCCGGGCGGGTCGAACCATGGGCGCCTCCCTCTGGGATTGTAGGGAATCTTCCTCTTGATACGCCGGGAGTCTATCTGCGCTACACTTCAGACGTGCCATCTTCCGTTCAGTTTGCGCGATTCGGGTTTTTTAGGGGCTCGCAGAGCCGCCTGACGGGGTGATGTAGCCGACCTGAACCACCGATTTTTGGGCCGCCATCCCGCAGGGGTGGCGGCCCTTTTCTTTTGTCTGACAGACGAGGAGGACCACGTGAGGACGGCCTATCAGGGCGAACCAGGCGCCTACAGTGAAGCGGCGGCACTCGAAGTCCATCCCGGCACCGATCTGATGCCGTGTCCGAGCTTCGAGGCGGTCTTCGACGCGGTCAAGTCCGGCGTCACGACCGACGGGGTGATTCCGCTCGAAAACACGATCGGCGGCAGTATCCATCGCAACTTCGATCTGCTGGTCGAGCACGATCTGTCGATCGTGGGCGAGGTCGAAATCGCGGTGGAGCACTGCCTGCTGGTCAATCCCGGCACCACGCGCAGCGCGATTCGCCGCGTCTACTCTCATCCGCAGGGCCTCGCCCAATGCGAGATGTTCCTGCGCGCGATGGAGGGCGTCGAGATCGTGGCGACGTACGACACGGCCGGCAGCGCCAAGCTCGTCCGCGACGGGCAGTTCCCCGACGCGGCGGCGATCGCCTCGCGGCGCGCCGCCGACGTCTTCGGCCTCGACGTGCTCGAGTCGGGGATCCAGGACTACGCGATGAACATCACGCGCTTTGCCGTCATCGCCCGGCAGCCCGATCCATCCGTGCTCGGCGAGAAGACAACCATCGTGTTTGCGCTGCCGAACGAGCCGGGCTCGCTCTACCGCGCGCTCGGTGTCTTTGCCGAGCGCCAGATCGATCTCACCAAGCTCGAGTCGCGGCCGATTCGCGGCCGCGCATGGGAATACATGTTCTACGCCGACCTCGCGCTCGGCCGCCACGAGCTCAAATGCGCGCGTGCCCTCGTGCACCTCGCCGAGTTCGCGAAGTGGATCCGCACGCTCGGGTCCTACCCGCGCTGGAAGGAACGGACGTAGGGCGCGCCGGGTACGTAGGGCGGGTCGGGTTTTGACCCGCCGCTCGATCCATTGTTTCGTTTTGACGAAACGTCCGGCGCCCGCTAGATTGACGGCCGTGACGATCGACGCCGCCATTTCGCTGGTCCAGTTCTGCTATCCGCAGGTCTACTACGCGTGCCACACGCGACACGAGCGCAAGCGCTCGAGCGCTCTGCGCCTGTCGCGCCGCGACTCGGAGCTGCTCGTTCATCTCGACCGCTCGCGCCCGGCGGCGCTCACTGACGTCGCGAGACACATGGACCTGGCGCCGTCGACCGTCTCCGAGGCCGTGACGAAGCTGGAAGCGCTGGGGTACGTGCAGAAGGCGTCTGCACCGACAGGCGATCGGCGACGCATCGGCCTCGTCCTTACGGCCAAAGGCGTCGAGGCGGTGCACGCCACATCGGTCCTCGAGCCGGCGCGCCTGCGCGGCGTGCTGAAACGGCTGTCGAAACGGGAGCTCGCGGCCGTCACGGACGGGCTGACGATTCTGGCGGAGGCGTGCCGCCCCGACGCCCGGTCCGAGCGCGTAGCGCGAAAGAGCCGCCCCGACGCCCGGCCCGAGCGCGTAGCGCGAAAGAGCCGGCCCGACGCCCGGCCTGAGCGCGTAGCGCGAAAGAGCCGGCCCGACGCCCGGCCTGAGCGCGTAGCGCGAAAGAGCCGGCCCGAGCGCCGGGGGTGGGGCCCCGGCGCATTATTAAGGAAACCCTGATGCGCTGGATTCTCGGCATCGGCGTCGGGCTGTTTCTGATCTTCGGCCTCGCGTTTGTCGTGGGCCTCGCGTTGCCGAAAGGACACCGCGCGTCAAGGACGGTCTCGCTCGACGCAGACGCGGCGAGGGTGTTTGCCGTCATCAGCGACTTCAGGCGCTATCCGGAGTGGCGGCCCGACGTGAAAAAGATCGAAGTGGACGGCGACGGAAGCCTCGGCACGATCGTGCGCGAGGAGAGCACGATGGGCACGATTCCGTTCAAGGTCGAAACGCTCACGAATTCGTCGCGAATGGTCATGCGCATTGCCGACCCGAGCCTCGGGTTTGGCGGCACGTGGACGTACGAGCTCCAGCCCCAGGGCGGTGGGACATCGCTCACGATCACCGAGGACGGCGAGGTCTACAATCCGTTCTTCCGCGTGATGCAGAAGTTCTTTTTCTCGCCGTACAAGACGATTGACACGTTTCTCGCGAACCTGGCGAAGAGGTTAGCAGACTAATCCCGAACGACAGTTGTGTTGACATCGGGTCGGGCCAGTCTCGAGTGCTGAATGCCTACTGCGCAAGAGTCCTGGCGCGCGCGAAGACGTCCTGCAGCATCGCCGCCGTGAGTTTGCCCGTGTGGGTGTTCTGCCGGCTCGGGTGATACGACGCGATGACGTGCGGCGCGCGCGCGGGGCTGAAGACGGCGCCGTGCGCGAAGACCGGGCGCGGTTTGGGCAGCGGAGCGTGTTCGCTGAGCAGTCGAAGGCACGCGTCGAAGGCGATCCGTCCGAGCGCGACGTAGACGCGCGCGTTCGGCAGGCTGTCGATTTCCGCGCGCAGGTGGACGGAGCAGTTGTCCAGCTCCTCGGGCGTCGGCTTGTTGTCGGGTGGCGCGCACCGGGCGGCCGTCAGCATCCAGGCATCGCGCAGCGCGAGCCCGTCGTCGGCGCGTTGAGAGCGCGGCTGATTGGCAAGGCCGTTGGCGTGCAGGGCCGCCATCAGAAAGTCACTCGATCCGCCGGCGCCGTCGCCGGTGAACATCCGGCCGGTCCGGTTGGCGCCGTGCGCCGCCGGTGCGAGCCCGACGATGACAATGCGCGCGCGAGGATCGCCGAAGCCCGGCACGGGCCTGGCCCAGTAGGTCTCGCTGCGGAACGCCGCCCGTTTTTCGACGGCGATGCGCTCGCAAAATGCGCGCAGGCGGGGACAGCGTCTGCACTCGACGATCGAGGTCCGCACCGCCTTTCGTCCGTCAGATACTCGTGCCTTTGAGATCAATCAGCGTGACCTCGTCGACCTGGAAACGATCGATGCCCAGGCGATGGCGCCGATCGGCCCACAGCCGGACGATCAGCGTATCAACGACGAGCACGCCGGCCATGATCGGTACGCCGTAGGGGCTGCTGAGGAGCATCGCCTCGCCCTGTGGAATGTAGATGTTGAGCGAGACGAGAAGCAACAGATACCACGGCCAGCGGGATTGGAGCCTGGCGCCGCCCGGGGCATACGGCTCAGCGCACGGCACGCCCTTCAGGCCGGCCAGGAGCAGTTCGACGAGCAGGCCGCCGATGGCGGTCGAGAGCAGCGCGTGCCGCCAGGCGACACCGAGTCCCCAGATGATCCAGAAGATCAAGAACGCCAGCAGCGTCGGCGGGACGACGCCCGTGACCCACAGCAGCCGTCGCGCGGCGACACGGTGCCGGAGCGACGTGGTGTCGCCCATCGCGAAGATCCACGCGCCTGCGAGCTCCGCAGGCAGCGCGACCGTGACCCGCAGCGCGACCAGCAGGCAGAACATGAGCAGCGTCGAGACCGAAAGCATGCCGGGCGTCGGGAGCGGCAGGTCGGTGTTGAGATTCACCGATATCACGGGCACGACGAAGGCGGCGCCGATCCCGAGTGCGATGGCGATGACGAGTCGATGCAGCGTCATCCGCCCGATTGTCGCCATCGCGAACTGCAGCGTCGCGCGTGTCACGTGGTGGCGTGCCAGGAGGCGCGGGAGGAGCGCCGCGAGACGCCGGACGGGCCCGAGGCGAGCGGCGACGGGCGCGCCCACCAGCGCGTCCTGCACGACGCGCTTGTAGGCGAGCGGGTAGCTGAGGAGCGCGAGCCCGCCCGCGGCGCCCAGCGCGAGCATCGCGCGGCCGGCCAGCATGTGGATCGTGGCGTTCGACGTCCCGAGGATCGTTTCGTACAGGCCGAAGAACCAGACCGGCGGCATCCACAGCACGCCCTGCATCTCGCGCGCACGCACGCCGTAGACCGGTCCGGGCGTCGCGCCGGCCGTGAGCGGCAACAGCGCGAAGAGGAGGAGCGCGCCAGTAATGAGAACAAGCTGGAGAATCGGCGCGAGCCGCGCCGACTGCCGCGGTCCGGCGATGCCGAGCAGCAGCCCTTGCGTCGCGATGACCGACAGATACATGAAGAGGCCGGCCGCCGCCGCCGCGACGAAGTGCGCGACGATGGTCCAGAGCCCGAACAGCGGACCGCCGTGCATGCCGAGCGTCAGGCCCCAGAAGAACGACGACGCCGTCTGCATCGCCGCGGTGATGATGCCGAAGAACCCGATCAACGCGCCGAACTTGCCGGCGAGGACGGTTCGGTGCCGCACCGGGAAACTGCCGAGGACGATGACGTCACGGCGATCGATGAGCAGCGACTGCCACACGATCGCGGCCAGCCCGGCGACGATGACCATCGACGTGCCGATGATGAAGACCTTTTCGGGTGCCGACTCGAGGCGGACCGCTTCCGGGCCGCGGATCTGGGCAATGCGCCCCCACGCGCCCATGCGGACGTTCGCCATCCAGACGCCGGGCAGCGCGATGGCGCCGAGCAGCCAGAGGAACGAGTGCCGCAGGTCGGTGCTGCCGCCCGTGATGTCGTTGTCGAAGAAGCGCGCGAGAAACGTCTGCGCGAGCGTCTTGATCTGTTTCGGTTCGCGAGGCGTGAGCGGTGTCATCGCGTCAGAGCCGCATCGCTTCGAGGAGGCCGTCGGCCAGACGGCCGACGTCTTCCTGCACGGCCAGTCGCGTGAACACGTCTTCGAGCGACGACTGCTTCGTCAGCTCGCGCAGGGCCGAAACCGAGTCGTCGGCGACGACCCGGCCTTCGCGCAGGATCATGACCCGCGTGCAGACCTTCTCGACGGTCTCCATCTCGTGCGAGCTGTAGAAGACGATGCGCCCATCGCGCGCCAGGCCCGACACCACGCCCCGGAGCGCCAGCATCGTGCCGACGTCGAGCCCCGACGCGGGCTCGTCGAGGATGACGATCGTCGGGTCGTGGAGCAACGCCGCCGAGAGCAGCACTTTCTGGCGCATCCCCTTGGAGAAGGTCGCCAGGGCGCTATGGCGCTCGGCGGTGAGATCGAACAGCGTCAGAAACCGTTCGATGCGGCGCTCGAGCCGATCCTCCGGAATCCCGCGCAACCGGCCGGCCAGGCGCAGGTACTCCTCGGCACTTAGATACGAATAGACGATGGCTTCTTCGGGCACATACCCGACCCGGCCTTTGTGTTCGAGCAGGTGGTCCTGGATGTTGCGGCCGCCGAAGCGAATCGTTCCGCGGGTGGGTGGCAGCAGCCCGGCCAGCATCTTCACGGTCGTGGACTTGCCCGATCCGTTGGGCCCGAGATACCCGAGCACCTCGCCGGGCCTGACCGTGAAGCTCACGTCGAGAACGGCCCCAATCCCGCCGTAGTAGCGAGTCAGATTCGAGACTTCGAGCATTGGTACTTGGACACCGGTCTTCGGCGCCAGGGTCCAACTGAGCTAAGCATTTCTCAAGTACGAATCCGCCTGCTCGTGCGCATGATAGGAGCTCCGCACCAGCGGACCCGACTCGACGTGGCCAAATCCGAGTTCCAGGGCGATCCGTTTGAGCTCGCGGAATTCGTCCGGCGTGTAGTAGCGCTCCAT
>Ga0111538_10008751_pt1 | contig 13566 bp, 15 predicted proteins | sample SoiMethybrSBSTD1_FD_79669 | JGI IMG/M metagenome (GOLD analysis project Ga0111538, IMG submission 79669) | Bulk soil microbial communities from a Populus tree surrounding site in Tennessee, USA - Soil MetaG P. TD hybrid SBSTD1 (version 2)... | ecosystem: Environmental > Terrestrial > Soil >...
GATCGGCGCCTTGTGCGTGGGCCCCGGCCGCACCTTCGTGAACGTCGTCGGCCTCGGCGGCAACAGCGTGCGTGCGCAGACGCGCTGCCTGCCGACCACGCCGCCCTACGGCTGCAACGGCGAGTGGGCGTTCATCTACACGTCGAACCAAAGCGCCACGTACGGGGCGCAGTTCATCGTTTTCAACACCGGCGACCCTCGCCGCGGCAACGGCTACTTCAAGAACGTGAACGGCCTGACCGTCGACAGCTTCGCGATCACCGCCTCACCCTGAGCCGCTTCCCTTCTCGGCGTCCGTGCGCAGCTTGGAGCGATGGCCGCACGCAAGTCCAAGTCGCGCTACTGGTCTCGAGCGGTGATGCAGAAGAGCGACGCGCTCGATCTCGAGCCGAGCGTCTTCAAGCGCAGTCCGAAGCAGATCGCGCTCTCTCTCAAACGCTCGGCCGAGCGCAGCAAGCGCCGCAAGTCGTCGCCGTTTCGATCCGCGATGAGCATGCTGACCTTCTACGAAAATCGCGCCGGCAAGAAGCTACCGGCCACGCGCAAACGCGCGATCCACCAGGCCAAGGCCGAGCTCCGCAAGCTGTACGGCCGGCCCGCGGCTCACTGACAGATCGTCGTCAGCGTCGTATTGGAGCCGGCCCCTATCAGGCGGCCCTCGGTACGACCGCAACGCAGCGCGACAGCGAAAGGAGCGAGCCGCGCCAGGGGGCCCCACTCGTGCCTCCGCGCGAGCGCCGCATTACGGCGTCGCCCCCGCGAACACACAATGCTCGGCTCCTAATGGCCGCACGCTTCGTTCGCGATCATCGAACGCGAATTTTCGAATCGTCGCGAGCCGCACCATCAAAAGAAAATTGAAGCGCATCCCAAAAAAATCGCTCCAAAACCCGAAAAAGTTGCTCGGGACCCGACCAAGAGGATTTCGCTTCGTCGAGTTTTGTGATTCGAAGCGAGAGGACATTCGCGTTTCCTCATCGCGTCATTGGTCGTCATGACGCTTCGAGAAGTTTCGACGCGAGCGCTTGTGCACTCACGACATCGCGAGCTCCGTGGTATGCAGGCGCTGGAACGCGGCAATGGGTACCACCATGCGAGGTAGCCGTATCGACGATCGACACGGCGCTTCGTGAAACACGGTGCGAACGAGGAGACGATGCAACGACAGATCTTGGGTTTTGCTCTCGCAATCGCAACCACCGCGCTCGTCGTGAGCTGCGGCAGCGACGACGAGAAGAGCACCACGAACAACAACACGCAAGTCACGCCGGACTCGGGGCCCGAGCCGGGAGTCCCGTGCGGCAACACACGTTGTACGCCGCGAGACGGCACGACCGAGACTCCGTGCTGCATGGATCGCTTCACGAGCGCATGCGGAGTGCAGGGGCCGACCGGCGCGTGCACGGCGCCGCCGCCGATGGAAGATCCGCGCTGTCCGAGCGTGCAAGTGCCGGTGGTCGGAAAGCTGACCAGCTGCTGCACCACTGCCAACATGTGCGGCATCGTGGGCCCCGCTGGTTTCGGCGGCGGCGGGTGCACCGAGCTCGGCGAAGCGAAGCGCCGGGCCATGGAGTTCACCGGGGACGGGGGCTTCGATGCCGGTGGCTTCATGATCACTTTCCCCGATCCAAAGCCGTGCATGTGACGTTCGTCAAACCCTCTTGCAAGGTGCAGCGATGAAACAGCTTTCGAATCGAATGAACTTTGGGCTCGGGGTTCTGGCAGCCGTTTGCGCGACGGGCGTGCTCGCGTGTTCTTCGTCGGAAGAGACTCCGACCAACAACACGCAGAATCCAGTGACGTGTACGAACAAGACCGATCTCACGATTTTCTTCAGCTCCATGTACTCCGCGTTCGACGGCAACGCGCACACGTTCCAGATCCCCGCGATCGTCGACGGCGTGAGCAACGCGAACGTCACCTGGTCGGCGTCGAATCTCGACTTGGTGAACCTGGATCCGCGGCCGGAGCTCTTGATGATCACCACGAAGGGCGTGGGGCAGGTCCAGATCGAGGCGCAGATCCAGACCCCGCAAGGGCCCAAGTGCGGCAGCGCACCGCTCACGATCACGCAGGCCACGCCAGAGGAGTGGGCGGCCGGCAACACCCGTTACAACAACAACGTACCTCTGCCGCCGATCCCGATGCCGCCTATTCCGCCCGCTGACGGCTCGAATCTGCTCGAGGCGGGCGGCGCGCGTCCCGCGTGCACGAACTGCCACGGGGAGGCCTCCACCGGAGGCATCTTCAACGGGGTCACGCATACGCCGCAACAGATCGGCGGATTCACCGACGACGATCTGCTGAAGGTGATGCAGAACGGCGTGATTCCGCCCGGCGGCTACTTCAACACCGGCATCGGCATCAACCAGATGATCTGGAGCTTCTTTCACAAGTGGACGCTCTCGCCGCAAGAAGCGCGCGGGCTCGTGGTCTACTTGCGCGCCCTGACGCCGAAGAGCGCGGGCGGGAGCGTCGACTTCACGAATATCCGCCCCGGCGGCGGCAGCGGCGGTCGCGGCGGCGCGGGCGGTACCGGCGGAGCGGCCGGTACGGGTGGCGCCGGCGGTACCGGCACCGGCGGCGCCGGCGGAACCTCGGGTAGCGCAGGAACCGACGGCGGAACCTGAGTTTCTGAGACAGACTCCGCTGCGGAGGCAACGGTATGTGGCGCGGCGTTCTCGGGCTCGTCGGATTGACGTCAGCCTGCGGAGGCAATGTGGTTTCGGGCGACCTGCCCGCAAAGGACGCCGCGCCGCCACCGAATCCGGTGTGTATCGATCCCGGCGTGCCGCCGCGCTCGCTCGAGTGCACGGGGCTCTACGCGGACATTGCGAAGAAGCAGCTCGGGGCGAACGTGCACGAGTATGCGCCCGCGATCCAGCTCTGGTCCGACGGCGCGGACAAACGGCGCTGGATCGCGCTCCCCGCGGGCACGACCATCGACGCGACTGATCGCAACGAGTGGCGGTTTCCGGTCGGCACCAAGGTCTGGAAGGAGTTCAGCGTCGCGGGCAAGCGCGTCGAAACGCGGCTCTGGCACAAGCAGGAGCAGAACTTCTGGGTTCCGACGACTTATGCCTGGAACGCGGACGAGTCGGAGGCCACGCTCACCAAGGGCGGGGACATCGCCGGGCCCGCGGGCACCTATCACATTCCGTTGCGCGACGAGTGCGAGGACTGCCACCGCGGACGGAGCGATCGCATCCTCGGCTTCGAGAACGTGTCGCTCGGCCTCCCCGGTGCCACCGGCCTCACGCTCGAGAAGCTCGTGGCAGAGGGGCTGGTCGTGCCGGCTCCCGCGCGCACCGAGCTCCAGATCGGGGACGACGGAACCGGCCGCGCGGCGGCTCCGCTGGCATGGCTCCACGCCAACTGCGGAACGACCTGCCACAACGACAACCCGAGCGCGAAAGCCTTCGGCACCAAGATGCGGCTGCGGCTCGATCCCGAGTTGCTCGACGGGCGATCATCGGCGGGGTTCCAATCGCTGACGACCACTGTCAACGAGACCGTCAATACGCCGGTCTGGTTCGGACAGACGCGCGTCGTGCCGGGGGAGCCGGAGCGCAGCCTGCTCGTGACGCTGATTTCGAACCGTGTCTCGGTAAATCCGGGGGCCAACCAGATGCCGCCGATCGCGTCGCGCGTGGTCGATCACGCCAGTGTCGACAAGGTCGTGCAGTGGATCCGCAGCATGCCGCGGGCGCCGGTAGTCGATTCCGGTGTCGTCGACGCGGGGATGCCTCCCGATGCCAGCGTCGACGCACGCATGGACGCGGGCGCGCCGCAGGACGCCGGAACAGGAGGAGAAGGCGGCGCGAGCGATTCTGCCGCGGACGCTACGGATTCCGGCGACGACACTCCTGGGTGATACTGGCGGAGCCCGACGCATGCGCGTTTTACCCTGGCTTTGCACCCTGATGCTGGCGCTCGGATGCGACGGTGACGGTCTGCCCCTCGGTGGTCCGTACGGCGGCCGAGCCGAGGTGTCCGGGCGAACTGACGGCGGGTACGACAACTGGGACGCCACGTATCGGCCGCCCTTCGTCCCGCGCGAAGCCGGTCCGGTGAGCGACCCGCCGACCTGGGCCGACCTGTACCTCCTCTATCTGGGTCCGGGCACGATCGGCTACTGCACGGATTGTCATCCCGAGATGACCGATCCACCGGCATCCTTCTCGTGGCTAGAGGAGCATGGCTACGTTGGCGGCCCCGATCCCACGCTCACGAACCAAGGGTCGTCGTGTCTGACGTGGTACGGGGGAAACATGCCGCCGGGCGCACCCGTGTTGAGTGAAGCTGCGGTAAAGCATATGGACGCCTGGGCCAAGGCGGGCGGTCCCAACAATTGAGACGAGAGACGATGCGCTCATCGAGACCCAGTGCGCTCCTCTGGTTTGCCTGCGCGGCGAGTATTCTCTTGGCGGGCTGCACCCATGTCGCGCCTTACCAGCGCGGCAAGCTCGCTCACCCCACCATGACCGCGGACGACCAGGGACCCGCGGCATCGCACGTCCTGGCAGTACAGGAGGGGGCCACCGGCGGCGGATCGCTCGCCGAGAGTGGCTGCGGATGCAATTGACCGGGCGCCCGGACTCCATCGTCCGGGTCTTTCGGGTTCTGCTCTTGATCGCCGCATTCCTCGCCTCCGTTTGGGCCACGCGGGCCGCCGGCGCGGATCCTGACGACGCCGAGGATCCCGCAGAGCTCGAACTCAAGCCGGGGCAAGTTCCCGAGGACACGGCGACCTACCGGGCGAGCTCGGAAGTCGCCGCGTACACCGACACCGACAATGTCTCGGTGTTGACGCCCTCGATCGGGTTCGGGATCGGCAACTTGAACGGCGCGTCGCTCCGCGCAAGCTACCTGGTCGACGTGGTTTCCGCCGCTTCCGTCGATGTCGTTTCCACGGCGTCTCCGCGCTGGGACGAGGTGCGTCACGCCGGCAGCCTATCCACCGAGTACAAGCCCGGCGATTTCGGATTCGCCCTCGGAGGCTCCGTTTCCAGCGAACCCGACTACCTCTCGTACGGTGGCTTTGGGCGGCTGATCAAGGATTTCTCGGAGAAGAACTGGACCGTGTTCCTCGGCGCCGGCGTGAGCCGTGACGTGATCGGGCGCTGCGGCGGGATCGACGGCGAGTGCACGCCGTTCAGCGTTTTTTCCCGGCGCGTGCTCAGAAGCACGCTGAACGGCGGCTTCAACCTGGTGGTCGATACCGCGTCGACAGCGGGGCTCAGCTTGGACATCGTTTTCGACAGCGGCGACCAGTCGAAGCCGTATCGCTACGTCCCGATGTTCTCGCCGAGCGTCGCACCCACCGTACCGCGCGGCGCTGACGTAGACTGGGTGAACTCCCATCGCCTGCCGGAACGGCCGCTCGAGCAGCTGCCGCTGTCGCGCAGGCGCTACGCGCTGACGGCTCGCTACGCGCGACGTATGGGCCCGGCGACGCTGCGGCTCATGGAGCGCGGCTACTCGGACACCTGGGGAATGCTGGCTTCGTCGACGGATGCGCGCTTCATCCTGGATCTGGGAAAACGCTTCGCCGCGGGTGCGCACGCCCGTTTCCACGTTCAAGGCGGCGTGAACTTCTGGCGCCGCGCGTACGTTTCCGGCGCGGGCTGGGATCTGCCGCTCTACCGCACCGGTGACCGCGAGCTCGGCCCGCTCTGGACCGCCACCGGCGGCCTCGGTTTCAACGCTTATCTAGGCAGCGCGGCCGATCCTCAGCGCTGGGCGCTCGAGCTCACCGCGGACGGAATGTACACGTCGTTTCTCGATACGCTCTACGTGGTCGATCGAAAGGCCATGCTGGGCGCGCTCGGCTTCGTGGGGAGTTTCTGATGCGCAAGCTGCTGGCTCTCACCGCGATCGCTTGCGCCGCCTGCGGCGACCCGACCGAGGACCGTGCGGTCGAGGCGCTCGGAGGCGAAGCGCCCGGCGTCGCTCCCGGCCCGCTGCACAGGCCGGGGCAACCTTGCGTCACCTGTCACGGCGAGTCGGGCGTCGCTTCCGGCGAGTTCAGCGTCGCCGGCACGGTTTACTTTCTGCTGCGCGAGGACAACCCGGCGCCGAACGTCCAAGTGCGGATCAAAGACATCACCGGAGACGAAGTCACCACTACCACCAACGAAGCGGGCAACTTCTACGTCCGGACCGACGAGTGGCGCCCGGTCTTCCCGCTCCAGCCGAGTATCCGGCTCGGTGGATTGAAAAAGCAGATGTCCACGCACATCGCGCGAGCGCCGTCGTGTGCGGACTGTCACACGAGTCCGCCCGGTCCGCGTTCGCCCGGTCACATCTACATCGCGACCAGTCGCGCCGAGCTGACGGACGCGGGGGTGGGGCCATGACCGCGCGTCTTTTGGCGATCGGATGCGCCGCGATCGTCGGCGTCTGGCTGAGTGCCGCGTGCTCCGAGGCGGCGTCGGACGTGCGGATCGGAATCGTCTCGCCGAACGCGTCCGAGGAGGCCTTCGGTCCGGTAGCGGATTTTCTCAATCATCGTTGCGGATCGCTCGATTGCCACGGCAAGGTCGGCCGCAATCTGCAGATCTGGGGCTGCGAGGGCATGCGTCTCTCGCCGACCGATGCCTCGATCTGCAGCCGAGCCAAGGGCGGCCGGCGCACGACGCCCGAAGAGCATGCAGCAACCTACCGCTCGCTGGTCGGACTCGAGCCCGTGATCATGAGCTCGATCGTCGAAAATGGTGGCGAAAATCCGGAGCTTCTCAGTTTCGTGCGCAAGGCACGCGGCACGGAGGCCCACAAGGGAGGCGCTCTGGTCGTGCCCGGTGACGCGCAAGACGCCTGCATCACCACCTGGCTCGCCGGACAGACCAATCTAAAAGCGTGCAGCGACGCGTTCGCTCAGCCCAAATTCCCGCCGTCCCCGTCCCCATGACGATCCAACGCCAGGCGCTGCTCTCAGCAGCGGTGTTTTGCTTCACGCTCGCGATCGGGCAGCGCGCCGGTGCACAAGACGAGGAGAGCGAGCCGACCGAGACCGGAGCGGAAGAAAACGAGGCGGCGCAGGAGCAACCGCAGGAAAGCGAGGCGTCGGAGTCCGAACCAGTCGAAACCGAGCGTGCCGAGCCCGAAGCGGCTGCACCGCCCGCCGCGCCAGCACCGGCTTTTGCCCGGGTCTGGCTCGGCTTCGCGGGGTCGCTCGACGTGCTTTTCATGCCGTCGGGCCGCGACCTCTGCAAGCTCACGGAGAGCGGCGCCCCGGCCAACGACGTGGGCGCCTACTGCACGAACCCCGACGGCTCCGATTTTCCCGCTCGAACCAGTCACGATCAGAACGACGCGCTCGAAAGGGGGGGCTCCGCCGGTGAGATCGACGGCGGCATCACGACCGGCAACCTGCGGGTACTGTTTGCCGCCGATTACGCCGCGAGCTCGAACTTCTTGATCGGGACGCGACTCGGCTACGTGTTCGGGACCTATCCCGGAAGCGCCGCGGGCAAGGGTTTTCCCTGGATCGATCGGAATCTGCACGCGGAGCTCCGCGGTACGTACATTTTCGGGAAGGATCCCCTGGCCCGCGTCGGCTTTGCGCCGCTCGCGTTCGTCGCGGCCGGGGCGGGCGAGTTCGACGCGCAGTTGACGCGCTACGTGACTCTGGAGGAAACCGACGGGCGTCGCGACCGGCGCCCCGTCAACATCTGGATTGTGCGGGGCCCGTGGTTCGTCGCGGCCGGAGCGGGAACGAGGTACCAATTTTCCCCGCGCGTCGCCTTCACTGCTGCACTCCGCATGAACGTGGTACTAGGCTCCCCCTCCGTACTGCTGACGGCCGGCCCCGATATCGGGGTGTTGTACGGATTCTGAAAGGGAGCGCTCTCATGGATCGTGGCTTTGGTTTGGCGACGGCTTTCGCATTGCTCACTGCCGCTTGCGGCGGCGCCGGCGGTGCCGGCAAAGGCGGCGCGGACGATGCTTCGAAGGGCTCGGAGCACCCGCTGGTCGGCGCACCCGCGCCCGACTTCGATCTGAAGGCGCAGTACGGTGGCAGCCGCGCCTCGCTCGGCGACAGCTCGGGCAAGGTGCGAATCGTCGACTTCTGGGCGACCTGGTGCGAGCCGTGTCGAGAGTCGTTTCCCGCGTATCAAAAGCTGCAGGAAAAGCACGGTGACGACCTCGTGATCATCGGCCTCTCCGTCGACGACGAGCCGGAAGGAATCAAGGCCTTCGCCAAGGACACCGGCGTCAAATTCGTGTTGGCCTGGGACGAAGGGCAGCAAATCTCGGCGCGCTACGAGCCGCCGACCATGCCCACCAGCTACCTCGTCGACAAGAAGGGCATCGTGCGCAACGTACACGCGGGGTTTCGCAGCGGCGACGAGCAGGAAGTCGAGCGCGAGGTCACGAAGTTGCTCGAGTGAAGTAGCGCTTGCAGGGAAGCGGGTGCCGCCTAACTTCTCGTTTCAATGCTGAAGGTGACCACCTGGAACGTGAACGGCATTCGCGCCCGGGCCCGCGAGGTTCAGGAATGGATCGAGCGCGAGCGACCGGACGTGCTCTGCCTTCAGGAGGTCAAGGCCGCGCGCGAGCAAGTGCCGCCCGAGCTGTGCGAGCTCGCGGGCTACTTCTGTTACTGGCACGGCTACAAGGGGTACTCCGGAGTGGCGCTGCACCTTTCGCGCGCCGCCTTCTCGCGGGCACCGGAGTACGGGCACAGCGCCTTCGACCATGAATCGCGGATCGTGACCGCCACTTTCGCCGACTGGGTATTCGCCTCGGTTTACGTTCCCAACGGCGGCAAGGACTTCCCGGCGAAGGTGCGCTTTCTCGACGCGCTCGGCGAATGGGCGGGCGAGCTCGAGCGAAGCGGCCTGAAGCTCGTGCTGTGCGGGGATCTGAACGTGGCGCTCGAAGGTCGCGACGTACACCCGACGCTGCGAAACGTGTTGCAGATAGGGCAGACGCACGAGGAGCAAGCGCAGCTCGACCGCATCATCGCGCGCGGTCTGGTCGATCTCGCGCGCAAGTTTCGGCCCGACGACGATCGACTGTACACTTGGTGGGCGCCCTGGCGGAACATGCGCGAGCGCAATATCGGCTGGCGTCTCGACTACGTGCTCGCGCACCAGGACCTCGCCGCGCGCGCAGTCGACTGCTGCGTGGCCCGCGAGTTCGGCACCAGCGATCACGGCCCGGTGACCGCGACTTTCGACGTCGACCCGCCGCGGCTGCCGCCGGATCCGGAGGCTCCGGCCACGCCACCTCCGGCTCCCAAAGGCCAGCTGGATTTGTTCTGAGCAAGTCCTAGCTCTCGCCTCGGCCCGCGGGCCAGAGTTTCGCCGAGATCCGCTTCGAGTCGAGCGTAATGATTCGGTTGACGCCGCGCGCAAGCTCGCGAGGGTGGCGGGCTCTCCTTCGATCATGGCAGAGTTGAAGGTTGGAGAACTCCGCCCAATGAAAAATCGAAAGAGCGCGATAGCGGTGGTCCTGGTGCTCTTGGCATTGGCCTCGGTGGTCGTGTACTTCGCGATCCGGCGCGAACCAGCCGTCGTCGCGACGGCGAATGCGCCGCCACCGACGCTCGTCGTCGCACCTCCGCCGGCCGCCGACCAACCGGTGACCGCTCCCGCTGCTGCAACGAACGCGGCGCCCCCGGTCGAAACGGCCGAAACAACCTCCGTTCAGCACCCTGCTACGGGGGTCGTTCCCGCGGCGAGCCGTGCCGACAAGGGAGCGCGAAATCTCGGAGACCGCGATCGGTCAGTCGCCAAAACTGCCGCCGAAACCGAGAAGCCCGAGAAAGAAGAAGTCGCGCCGGAACCCGTCGCCAGCGCGGCGCCGCCCGCGCCGGAGCCCGCGCCCGAAGCGCCTCCGCCGCCACCGGCCCCGAAACCGGTCGCGCCGGAGCCGGGTGGATCCGCGTCGGGGCGATTTCAGGATCGCGTTGGGCCGACGTACAGCCTGGAACGGGTGACCTGTCTGCTCGACGGGCAAACCGTGTACTCGGGTCCCGGCGGCAAAAGTCTGCAGTTGTTCCAGCGCACGCTAACCCCGGGTAGCCATACGGTTTCGATCGTCGCCCAGTATCGCGGCAACAGCGCCGGCGTCTTTTCCTACGTCAACGGCTACCGGTTCAAGGTGTCTTCGGGGCGGCGCTTCAGCGTCGTGTCGGGAAAGCCGATCCAGGTCAGCGTCACGGGTTTCGAAAAGGGCGGACCGACGGACGATTTTAGCGAGCGCCTGGCGCTGGCGATCAACGCGCGTTGAACGCCCCAAAGCGGTCCACGAGGATGCGACCGCCGACGATCACCGTGCTGACGGGATTGGTGCCGAACGCGTAGCCGAGGTGGCGATGGTCCACGACGTCGCAGATCACGAGATCGGCGCGCTTGCCCGGCTCGAGGCTGCCGCGATCGCGTGCGAGGCCGAGCGCGTGGGCGGCATTGATGGTCGCAGCGACGACGCATTCGCTCACGGTCAGCGCCAGAGCGCGGCACGCGAGCGCGATGATCATGGGCATCGAGGGCGTCGGTGAAGAGCCGGGGTTCATGTCCGTGGCCAGCGCGACCGGCACGCCGCGTTCGATCAGCGCGCGGGCGGGAGCGCGGCGCTCGAGCGCCAGGTGGAAAGTGACCCCCGGAAGCAGGACCGCGATCGGCGGCCGGGGCAGCGACGCCAGAAAAGCGAGATCGTCGTCGCTCAGGTGCTCGAGGTGATCGAGGCTCGTCGCGCCCAGCTCGGCGCCCAGGCGGGCTGCGCCGGAGGCCGAAAACTGCTCGGCGTGCACTTTGACTCCGAGACCGAGCCCGCGGGCGTGGGATAGCAGGCGCTCGGTTTCGTCGAGGGTGAAGGCGTCCGCCTCGCAAAAGACGTCGGCAAAGCGGGCGAGGCCGCGCCGTGCCGCCTCGGTCTGCGTGCGTTCGCAGAGCTCGACATAGCCGGCGCGGTTGCTCGCGAATTCCTCGGGCACGACGTGTGCGCCGAGATAGGTGGGCACGATCGCGAGCGACTCGATACTTTCTACGGCATGGGCCACCTCGAGCAGCCGCAGCTCGCCGTCGTGGTCGAGACAGTAGCCGCTCTTGGCTTCGAGCGTGGTGGTTCCGTGCTCGAGGCAGAGCCGCGCGCGGCGTCGCGCGCTCGCGAACAGCGTTTCGAACGGCGCCTGGCGCGTGGCCCGCACCGTAGAGGCGATGCCACCGCCGCTGCGCAGGATGTCGAGGTAGCTTCTGCCGTGTAGCCGCTCCTCCCATTCTGCGACGCGGTCGCCGGCAAATACCAGGTGCGTGTGCGGATCGACGAAGCCCGGCAAAACCACGCCTCCCCGAGCGTCGATCACGCGCTCGGCCGGCACCGCGTAGTCGCGCTCGAGGCGTGCGCGCTCCCCGACCGCGACGATGCGCTCGCCAGCTATCGCCACCGCGCCGTCGCGCACGACCTGCAGCCGTGCCTGGTCGCTGCCGCGCGCCGGTGCGTGCGAAAAGCCGGCACAGGTGACGACCTCGGCGGCGTTGACCACCAGGCGATCGACGTGGGTCACGGCAGCTTGATCCCGTGCTCGCGCGCCGTCGTGATCGCTTCGGGATAGCCTGCTTGCGCGTGGCGGGCGACGCCAATCCCGGGATCTACCGTGAGCACGCGCGACAGCCGTTCGGCGCGCTCGGCGCTGCCATCCGCCACGATCACCATGCCGGCGTGCAGCGCGTTGCCGATGCCCACACCGCCGCCGTGATGAAAACTGACCCAGGAGGCACCGGCGGCGGCGTTGAGCGCGAAGTTCAAGAGCGGCCAGTCGGCAATGGGATCGGAGCCGTCCCGCATGGCCTCGGTTTCGCGATCGGGCGAAGCTACCGAACCGCAGTCGAGATGGTCGCGGCCGATCACGACCGGTGCCCGCACCGTGCCCTCCGCGATCAGGCGGTTCATGGCCAGGCCGAACTTCTCGCGATCGCCGTAGCCGAGCCAGCAAATACGGGCGGGCAACGCCAGCAGCGGCACCTTTTTGGCCGCCAGTCGGATCCAGCGCGAAAGTCCGGTGTCGTCGGGAAAGCAGCGCAAGAGCTCCTGGTCGAGAGCGTGGATGTCGCCGGCTTCGCCGCTCAAGGCGGCCCAGCGAAACGGGCCCATGCCGCGGCAGAACAGCGGCCGGATGTAGGCCGGCACGAAGCCCGGATAACGGTACTGGCCGCTCGCGTCGCGGACCGCGACACCTGCGAGCTCCGCCTGCGCACGCAGGTTGTTGCCATAGTCGAAGGCCACGGCGCCGCGGCGTTGCATCTCGATGATGGCTTCCACGTGGACGGCGATCGAGGCGAGCGCGCGGCGCCGATATTCATCGAGGTCGCGGGCGTGCAGCGCGTCGAGCTCGGCGACATCGCCGAGCGGCATGTAGGTGCCGAGGTCGTGCGCCGGCGTCTGGTCACTGACGACGTCGGGCGTCACGTTGCGCCGCACGAGCTCCGGGTAGACTTCGGCGGCGTTGCCCACGAGCCCGATACTCAACGGCTGGCGGTCGCGGACCGCGGCTTGCACCCAGGCCAGCGCTTCGTCGAGCGAAGCGGTCATGCGGTCGAGATACCCTTCGGCCAGCTTGCGGGCGACGCGCTCGCTGCGCACCTCGACGTCGACGATCACCCCTTCGTTCATCGTCACGGCGAGCGGCTGTGCGCCGCTCATGCCGCCGAGGCCCGCCGTCAGCACGAATTTGCCCGCGAGTGACGGCGTGCCGAAGTGACGCTCGGCGCATGCCAGATACGTCTGGTACGTGCCCTGCAAAATGCCCTGGGTGCCGATGTAGATCCAGGAGCCGGCGGTCATTTGACCGTACATGGAGAGGCCCGCACGGTCGAGTGCGTCGAAGTTCTGCTGCGTCGCCCAGCGCGGCACGAGATTGGAATTCGCGAGCAATACGCGCGGCGCGTGCTCGTGGGTGCGGGCGACGTAGGCGGCGCGACCGGATTGCACGCACAGGGTCTCGTCGGGGGCGAGTGCGTCGAGCGCTGCGGTGATGCGGCTGACTTCGTGCCAGTTGCGCGCGGCGCGACCGGTGCCGCCGTAGACGACGAGCGAACGCCAGTCGACGGCGTTATCGGGGTCGAGGTTGTTGAACAGCATGCGCTTGGCCGCTTCGGCATCCCAGGTCCGCGCCGTCCGGGAGCTGCCGCGCGGCGCGCGGGGTGGGCTCGCGGGCGCGGCGTCCAGATGCAACGGGCGCCCATGGCTCAGAAGCTCGGTTTCGACGTTGCAGGCGCAGCCGTATTTTTCGCGCTCATTTTGCGCGATGTCGGCATCCGCGGGCAGCGCGACGTGGCCGGCGGTGAGAGTTGCCTTCATCGTTCGATTTTGCGACGGGCGAGGCCCGAGAGAAAGGCGCAGAGCAGGAAAGCCGCCAGACGGGCCGTCCGCTGGTCGACGTCGTGGGGAGGGCAGAGCTCCATGATCTCGAAAAGGCGCACCTGGGCATGCCGGCCCGCTGCATGCGCGATGGCGCGCCCTTCCTCGGGGGTCAGACCCTCGGTGCCCGGCGCACTGACCCCCGGCGCGAATGCCCCGGCGAAGACGTCGAGATCGATCGAGACGAACAGAGCGTCCGAC
>Ga0111538_10008752_pt1 | contig 13565 bp, 11 predicted proteins | sample SoiMethybrSBSTD1_FD_79669 | JGI IMG/M metagenome (GOLD analysis project Ga0111538, IMG submission 79669) | Bulk soil microbial communities from a Populus tree surrounding site in Tennessee, USA - Soil MetaG P. TD hybrid SBSTD1 (version 2)... | ecosystem: Environmental > Terrestrial > Soil >...
ACAGATGCCGGATCTCGGCGACGGTGCGATTGCGATTGTCGGTCATGGATTGAATCAGCAATGCGACACCGCCCGGACCATAACCCTCGTACGTGATCTCCTCGTAGTTCACACCCTCTTCTTCACCGGTGCCACGACGAATCGCGCGGTCGATCGTGTCGTTCGGCATATTGCCGCCCTTGGCGTCGAGAATGGCTTTGCGGAGACGCGCGTTCGCGTCGGGATCACCGCCGCCCGTACGCGCGGCGACGGTGATTTCTTTAATAAACTTCGTGAATAACTTTCCGCGCTTGGCATCGAGCGCGCCCTTCTTGTGTTTAATACTATGCCACTTCGAATGTCCTGACATCGATCCAGATCCTTTTGAGAATATCGTGCGGGTTTGTTAGGGCGGGAACTATATCACATCCGTGTTTAAGATTTCAGTTGCTCGTAATCCTTGCGGGCCTGAATGAGAACCGGAAGATCGGCGTCGGCGTCTTTCCATAGCGCGAAGAAGTCCTGGTACGCCTTTCGCGCTCCGCCGGTGTCGCCGTTGAGCACTGCCGCACGGGCCAGTCCGATATACGAAAGCGCATGCATGGGAGAAAAGCCATCGATGCCGCGGCTTTCAATGATCTTCTTGAACTCCACCGCCGCCTCATTACCGCGACGCTGTTCGAGATAGTAGTGTCCGCGCGCAAAGTTGCTGGACACCCCAGTCACCTGCCCGAGATCGTAGTTCCGAATCGACTCCAACACCTGAAGTGCTTCGGCTGTGTTGCCACTGCTTTTTTCCATATGCGCCCGCAACATCGGCACGATGATCCTCGCGAGAAAGCCATTCTTCGGAGCAGCGGCCTGCGCAGTATCGATCATTGACTGTGCGCGTCCCAGATCGCCGCAGAGCGCATACACCATGGCCGCGCTAGCGAAACCAATTTCGCGGTGAAACAAAGCCATCGCAGCCGTAACGTTGTCTCTCGCCTCCTGGCATTTTCCGAAAAGCGCCATGTTCCCGGCCAAACCTAGCAACGCATTCGAAGCGTTCTCGAGTCGATTTTGCTGTTTGAACAACTCGACGGCACGTTTCGTTAATTGGTCCGACTCCTTCAACTTGCCGAAGTACATCGCGTATGCGCTGCGCGTTGCAGTAAAGTCAGGCTCCTCAGGTTTGCCTTTGGCCCACTCGATTTCGCGATCGATTGTTGCTTGATCGCCGCGAATGAAACCAAGGAAGGCCGCAGTCCCGTGGACGATCGGCTGTTCGGGATTAATCTTTCGCAACTCAGCAAGCGCTTGATCGGCTTCGTCCCACCGCCCCAACGAGATGAAGCTGCCGATCACGTTTGACCTGGCGCTCGTATTGTTGGGACTCAAACGCACAGCTTCGAGCGACTCCTTTAACGCGTCTTCGTGCCGACCCATCATCTTGTAGTTAATCGAGAGATTGTTGTGCGGCACGAAGTCGGCTGGATAAAGCTTGGACCACGTTTCCAGCGTCTCGACTGCTTTCTCGAATTCACCAGTCACGTAGTTGTAATATTTTTCTGCGATGTACAGGCGCTCACGTTCGCTAACGCGGTCACGAAGATCGTAGGCCTTCTGGATGTATTGCCTCGACGTTTCGATCTGCTCCTGGTTGAAGTAATGAACGCCGATGCGCGCGTAGGCCATCGCGAAGTTCGGATCGAGATCGACAGCGCGTTTGTAAAAGACCAGCGATTCCCGCGCTCGTCCCTTCTGGCGTTCTTCGTCGCCCATCGCGTAAGCCTTCAGCGCTTCCAGCGACGAAGTCGTCGCCTGCTCGATCTTCACGTCGTACTTTTGGATCGAACTGAGCGACTCGCCGAGTTTCTTGCGCAGGTTTGAAGAGGCCGTGCCAAGCGATGCGAGCACTTTTTCCTTGCTGTCAGTTTCGACCTGCTCGCTCGCGAATGGATCGCCGGAACGAGGGTTGATCGCTTCCAGCGTGATCACATAGTTCGCGCCGAGCCTGGTGATAGAGCCACCCAGCATCGCCTTGATGCCTTGTCGTTCGCAGATCTCGCGGCCGACGTCGCGCGTGATGCGATCGTCGGGTGAACGGCCCATGAAGCGCAGCGTCTCGCGCACTCGTTCGTCGGGAAACAGAGTTAGAAACGGCGTCTGGCCCAATTGAACGGCCAGCGCCTGTTTCAGCGTGCCGTCGAATACAGGCTCGCCGGTCGTGTTGACGAAGTCGGTCAATAGAACTGTGTCGCGCTCTGTTAGCGGTTGGAGGCGGCGACTATAGACGTAGTAACCACCGCCGATTGCGGCGACGAGGATCAGCGCGATCAACGCGGCCGCGATCTTGTGACGTTTGATTCCGATCGCGATGTATTCAGCGCTCGAGACGTGCGTGACGGTCTTCTCGGCCGTCGTGAGCGCGCGATCCTGAACGGTCGGAGCCGCAACGGTGCTGACAGTCGACTTTGTAACCAGATCCGGGGTCGACGATCGTTCGAGCTCCTGCTCGAATTCGAGCCGCTGTTTCAACCGACGCAGATCCGTCAGCAGCTCTTTGATTGTTTGATAACGTTCGTCGCGATCTTTTCGCAGCGCCTTGTTAACGATCCAGTCGAGCTCGGCTGGAACACTCGGCGCGAAACGAGCGAGTGGTGGCGGCTCCTTTTGAGTGATGCCGACGATCACATCCGTGGACGTTTCACCTGAGAATGGAGTCCGACCGGTAACCATCTCGTAGATCACGACGCCGAGACTCCAGATATCGCTGCGTGCATCCACCGCTTTGCCGCGAGCCTGTTCCGGCGACATGTAGTGCGACGTGCCCATCACAACGCCTGCATCCGTGTGTACCAGCACGCGCGTCGCCGCATCAGGATCCAAAGGACTGCGGTCTATCGACTCCGTCAGCTTTGCGAGTCCGAAGTCGAGCACCTTCACATAACCGTTGCGACGCACCATCACATTGTCGGGCTTGATATCGCGATGGATGATACCGGCCGTGTGCGCTTCTTCGAGCGCGCTGGCGATTTGAATCGCGATGTCCAGAATCTCGCGAATCTCGAGTGGCGCTTCTGCTGCTTTTCGTCGCAACGTGACGCCGTCGATGTATTCGGTGGCGATGAAATGGCGTCCGTCGTCAGTCCCGACTTCGTGAATCGTGAGAATGTTTGGATGGTTGAGGTTCGAAGCTGCCGCGGCCTCCTGTTCAAAACGATGGAGACGATCCTTGTTGGTCGTATATTCCTCGCTCAGGATCTTGATCGCGACCTTGCGTCCGAGCTTCATGTCTTCGGCAAGATAGACCTCGCCCATGCCGCCCGCCCCAAGCTTTTCGAGGATCCTGTAATGCGAAACTTTACTACCGTCCATGATCAGCCGCTCTGAGTGTGTACGGAATCATCGACTGAAAGTTGCAAAACCTCAAAAGCGCAAGCCTCGCAACAAGGTCGCCGAAATCGCCGCTTGTAGTAACCAGAGTAAGACGAAAGCAACGATTGGCGAGATGTCCCATCGGGCGCCGAATTTCCCCATCCCGACCGGCGGTATTTTCTTGCGCAGTGGGCCAAGCAACGGCTCCGTTGCGTGAAACAGAAAACGCATCGTGCGGTTCATGTAACTCACCATCGCCATCGTTAACACAATCCGAACGAAGATCATCAGGATGTAAATCGAGATCAGGCCGTGAAGAATAAAGCCCAGGACAGCCGCCGGCGAACCCATCTGCAGTGCCAACGCGATACCGAGCACCATGTGTGACAGCGTGTCGATTAAATTCAAAACGAGCAGCCCCGTCAGGATCACGATCACGATGACCAGGATCGGCGCGTATTTTGGATCCGCGTGGAACTGGCGCAACAGGCCTCGCAGGGGAATGACAAAGCTGTCAGTCATCCGGCGCACGGTGCGATGAGTCGCGCCAAACGGATTGAGATCCATCGAGTCGACGATCAGTCTAATGATCATCAACACAATGAACCCGACCATCAGCGCTATGGTCGCGCGTTCGGCAAACCAGTTTAGTCGTTGGATAATCTCCATCTCTTGTTAACGCTCGCCGAAGATGGCCGTGCCGACACGGACCATCGTCGCTCCTTCTTCAATTGCTACCGCGAAATCGTGCGTCATTCCCATCGAGAGCTGGCCCGTTCGATCGCCAAACGCGCCTTGCGCCGCAAGCTCGTCTCGCCACTCTCGCAACCTGCGAAAGAACGGACGCGCCTCTTCCGGATCGTCGAAAAACGGTGGCAGCGTCATGAGTCCGTGGAGCTTTACCCGCTTCAATCCCTTCAGACCTTCAACCAAACCGCGCAACTCGCTATCGTCGATCCCTGACTTCGTCTCTTCGTGACCCAGATCGACCTGGATCAGCACGGGCAAGTTTTCCCTGCCCTCCTCGCCGCACAAACGATCGAGTCGACGCGCCAGTTCCAGCGAGTCGAGCGAGTGGATAACGTCGAAAAACTGTACTGCCCGGCGTGCTTTGTTTGCCTGAAGATGTCCGACAAGGTGCCAGCGTGTCGCGTTGCGACCGACTTCGTTAATCTTCTGTTCAGCCTCCTGGACGCGGTTCTCGCCAACGTCGGTCGCGCCGAGTTCGATGGCTGTTCTCACCAGCGAAGCAGGATGTGTCTTGCTGATCGCGATGAGGGTGACCTCGTGGGGCAAACGACCGCATTTTAGTGCGGCTTCCTCGATTTGCGCACGGACACCTGCGAGTCGTTCCCCCAGTTGGTCCTTATTCATGGCGAAAGATAATAACCCACTCCCTAAAAGACTCCGTATAAATACGGACTACGAGGCCGTTATTCACTGAAGTCATACCCATTCTTGACACACTTTAGATGCATTCGCATAATGAGCACTCGTCTCACGCGGATGTGGCGGAACTGGCAGACGCGCAGGTCTCAGAAGCCTGTGATGGTGACATCGTGGAGGTTCAAGTCCTCTCATCCGCACCACTAACAACTCTTTAGCCTCACATACCATCTGAAAAATAATTGTCACGCATTTTCGGAGGTTGGTGTTTTCGTATTAAGAGGTCAGTTCCGAAAGGGGAGTTTTGAATGAACGTCGATCAAGCAGCTTTGATGGAATCGGACAACTTGAGAAACGCAGGCATGTCGCCTGACCGAACTGTACGTCTGAAACTTGCCGAGCGGCCAGACCGCGACCGTATCCAGCGCGTCGTCGATTTGGCGGACGCTCTCTTGAATGAAGCCGAAACGCTCGCACGTGATAAGGCGTTCACTGAAGAGGCAACCAGACTCAAGCCGTTGGACATTCTCGGAGGAATCAGCTTTTACGACGAAGTACAGCGGTTCGAGACCCACTTGATCAAAATGGCCTTGTCCGAAACCGGAGGGAACCAGGCGAAGGCAGCAAGGCTACTGGGCATTAAAGCCACTACACTTAATTCCAAAATCAAGCTCTTTAACATCGAAGTTGGCTAGGGCCGACCAGCCATCATCCACTCAATTGACCGCCTCCGACGCTCCAAGCATTTCCGCTTCAGCGGCGTCGGAGACGGTTAATATCTGCTCCTGAAACAGACTCGAATCGATCAGAGTCTGCACCACATACCGGCCGCGCGTCGGAAAAGTCACGTTAACAAAAAAGCTAATGTTGTCGGCGAAGCCGCCTGACGTTATCTCAAACCGTGTCGGTTGCGAGACAACGATCGGCTGTTGGCGATCAGGTGTCAGAATGCGCACTTCCGAGAGAAAGCTGCCGTTGCCTTGCCAGTGGTTAACGACCGCAAACTTGATCAACGAGAGCGGTAACTGTTGGACCATGATGTTCTGAAAGACACCCATGAACGACAGCCTGTTGCCCGCCTCGAGCCGGACATCGTCGCAAAAGAGCGTGTAAAGGAGTTGCAGGTTCTTTGTAGTTGGTTCCGGATCCATCGTTACTCCAGCATTGCCTTAAATGCGGATTCATCAATGACGGTCACGCCAAGCGATTCGGCTTTGTCGAGCTTCGATCCCGAGGCCTCGCCGGCGACGACGTAGTCTGTCTTCTTGCTCACGGATGAGTTGACTCGTCCGCCTCTCGCTTCGATCAACGCCTTCGCGTCATCACGCGTGAAACCAGCTAACGTGCCGGTCAGCACAAACTGCTTGCCTGCGAATCGCTCGTCGATCGATGCGCTGCTCTTCCGCGACGATTGCGTGTTAATGCCTACCGCGCGGAGCCTATCACAAAGCGCTCGATTACCCTCATCGTCAAACCAGTCGCGAACACTCTCGGCGACAGTCAGTCCGATCTCCGGGATCGCGTCGAGCTCTTCAACCGTCGCTTCCGTCAGACGATCGAGCGAGCCCATTTCGTGCGCGAGTATGCCGGCGGTGCGTTCGCCGACGTGACGAATGCCGAGTGCGTAGATCAGGTTGGTCAATTCGCGCGACTTGCTCGCCTCGATCTGTTCGAGAAGATTAGTGGCCGACTTCTTCGCCATTCGTGGTAAAGCGGCGACTTGCTCGATCGTCAACGAATAAAGATCGCCGACGTCTTTCACGAGGTTTGCTTCGACCATCTGGATCGCGAGTACATCGCCGAGACCCTCAATGCGCATAGCGCGACGCGAAGCGAAGTGAAGCAAACGGCCGACTAGTTGCGCCTGGCAATCAGCCGCGACGCAGCGCGCAACGACTTCTCCCTCCGGCCGCGAGATCAAGCCGCCGCAGACCGGACACTTCTTTGGTGGTCGAAACGGTTTTTCCTCACCAGTGCGTTTAGCTGTCAGAACGCTCAGGACTTTAGGAATGATCTCGCCGCTTTTTTCGATCATCACCCAATCGCCGATCTTCACGCCGAGACGTTTGATCTCGTCCTCGTTGTGCAGCGTGGCGCGTGAAACGGTCGTGCCTGCAAGAAAGACGGGTTCAAGTTGTGCGACTGGTGTGAGCGCTCCGGTGCGTCCGACCTGCACCACGATGTCGAGCACTTTTGTAGACGCCTGGCGCGCGGGGTACTTGTAAGCGATGGCCCAGCGCGGTGCTTTCGACGTCGCGCCAAACTCATCTTGCAGCGCGGTGGAGTTGACCTTCACTACAAGCCCGTCGATCTCGTAGCCGAGATCGTCGCGATGCTTCTCCTGTTCGTTTGCGAAGTCGATCACTTCGTCGATCGTCTCGCAAACCTGGCGACGACCGTTTACCCGAAAGCCTGCTTTTTCGAGCCAGTCGAGCGACGCCGAATGCGTCGCGAATGGTTTGCGGCCGCCGACCAGGAGATCGTAAGCAAACATGTCGAGTTTTCGCCGCGCGACCAACTTTGGATCGAGCTGCCTGATCGCACCCGCCGCGGCGTTTCGCGGATTTGCAAAACGCGGTTCGCCGGCTTCTTCGCGTTCAGCGTTGGTTCGTTGAAACACGTCGAGCGGGATGAAGACTTCACCGCGTACTTCAAGCGGCCCATCAATTCCCTTCGCTTCAGGTCTCAGACGTAACGGCACGCTGCGGATCGTGCGCGCGTTCTGCGTCACTTCTTCGCCGATGCGTCCGTCGCCACGTGTGACACCACGAGTCAACACGCCGTTCTCGTACTGCAACGACAACGACAAACCATCGATCTTCAGTTCCGCAACGTATTCAAGTGGCCGTCCGTCGGCCAGACGACGACAACGATCGTCGAAAGCGCGCAACTCGTCGATGTTGTAACTGTTGTCCAGCGACATCATCGGCCGCGTGTGGACCACTTCGGGGAACCCTTCGGCAGGCCGTCCGCCAACGCGTTGCGTGGGACTGTCGGGTGTAAGGAGTTCGGGATTTGCGTCTTCGAGTTGCTTAAGTTTTTCGAGCAGCAGGTCGTACTCGCGATCGGAGATCTCCGGAGAGTCGTTGACGTAGTAAAGCTCGTCGTGACGTCGAATCTCGTCTCTCAGTTTCTCGATTTCGCGGACTACTGCTTTAGCCAATGATTTATCCGTGTTTGAGTTTGGGTAGGGGTGCCGTTGATTTGCGCTCTTCGTCACTCGATTCGCTGACGGGTTTTGATCTTGAGGCTGCGAGTTTGTGAATCACGCGCCCGACCAGCTTGATGCTTTGCAGAAAATCGTCGACGCGGATGTTTTCGTCTGGTCCATGCGGATTCGATCCGGCGTAACTGGTGCCAAACGAAGCCACAGGTATTGGTGGCTGCGACACGCCGCAAACCGCGCCGACTGGTCCACTCGACGGATCCATCGGATAGATCAGCGCCGGCTTTCCGTAAACTTCCATCGTCGAATCGATCACCGCACGGGCCACGCGCGACTTTGCCGACGACTTTGCCAACGGCGCGCTACCCAACTCGATAATTTCGATGTCCTTGAAACCGCGGATATCCAGATGCTCGCGCAACAACCCCACGACGATCGACGCCGTCAAATCCGGCACGAGACGGAAATCGAGTCGCGCCATCGCCATGCTGGGCAGGACTGTTTTCGCGCCCGCTTCGGTGTGTCCGGTGTGAATGCCGCAGATCGTACAGGTTGGACCAAAGATGTGCTCCTTCACCAGCGCGGGACCTTTCATCGCTCGGACCCAACCGCCGATACGAAACTCTTTCTTTAGTCCCGCCTCATCCAGTTCGATCGCCTTCAAAACTTCCGCGTCTTCGTCGCTGATCGGCGCGATGTGCGACGAAAACCCATCGATCGTGATAACGCCTTTCGGCGAGGTGATCGTCGCGAGCGCCTGCACCAACCGCCAGGCCGGGTTTGGAACAATCGCGCCCCACTTCGAGTGCAGATCCGAACGCGCGCCAAACGAACGCAACTCCAGAAACGTGATGCCCTTGAAACCGAGACTGACGATCGGATTCTCTTTCGTGTCGCGCGAACCCTCGTCCCAGAGGCAGCCATCAGCCTTCAGCATGTCCGGGTGTTCGTCGGTGAAGCGATAAAGGCTCGGACTGCCAAGGCCGTCTTCGCCTTCGACGATGAAACGCAGCGTAACCGGAAGCTTGCCAAACGTCTTTTGATACGCTTCGACCGCTGCGAGGCGAGCAATCAGATCGCCTTTGCTGTTCGCTGCGCCGCGCGCGTACAACTTGCCGTCTCGAACCTCCGCCGCAAACGGACCAGTGCTCCAGTCAGTCAAATGTCCGACCGGCTGCACGTCGTAGTGTCCATAGACGACGAACGTTTTTGGTCCACTACCGCACTCGCCGTAGATAATCGGGTAGCCACTGCCCACGCGAAACGATCGCGTGCCCATCCCGACGCGCTGCATCGATTGTTCGACCGTCTCGGCGATCGCGCGCATTCCGGTGGCGCGGGCAGCAACCGACGGCATGCGACACAGGTTTTGCAACCGCTCGGTGAAACTCCGCGCGTGCCGGTCAACATAACGATCGAACTTGCTAAACGTCATGTCAGATCGCCTGGTCGAAACAAGAGATATCGCGATTCGTCACCGCCGCGTTCCAACCCCGCGCAAACGAGCTGTTCGCCGAACGCGTTTTGAAACTCGGTCCTGACGCGAGCCTGCATGTCGCGGGCTTCCTGCGGGTCGCGTTTGACGACTGCGGACCACTGAGTCGGGATCGCGATCGTCTTCACTGGCTGCGCGTCGATTGTGTGCGGTTTGCCTTCGCTCAACGCCACGACACGCGGCGAATTCAGGTGCCAACTCGCGAACAGTCGATCGCTCGGCAGTCCGGGCTGCTGGCCGGGCAGGTCGTAATCGAGGCCATAAAAGTTAGCCTCATAGTGATGGACCAACACGCCGAGCCGGTTCAGATTGAAATGCGCGTTGCGGGACTGCATCGGATCCCATGTCCACTTGATGAAGTCTCGTCCCTCGTCCATCGCCTTTGCCCTTTGCGCCCACTTCAAACGGGCGCCGACGCCTTTGTTCTGGTAATCGCGCGCGACCGCCATCACGTGCGAATAGCCATAGATCTCGTTGTTCGGACGGACAGCAGCGAGATGATGAACGAAGCCGACCATCCGGTCGTCCGCGAAGGCGCCGAGCGTCCAACCTCCAGCTTGTCGAGAAACTATGAAATGGCGGCGGGGCGAAATCTCCAAATCCGGAAGCCCGAACGCTTCGCGCTGGAGGAAAATACAATTATCAAACTCTTCGATCGTCGTACATTCACGAATTATGATCTCTGCCATCCATTACCTTTTAATGTTTTGTTTTTGATCTTCGTCACGACTTCGGCGGGCGCGCGGGAATTCGGATCGTCGCCTGAAGACCTCGGGGCGCGCAATTCTCCAGCACCACGCGTCCTCCCATTAGCTCGAGCAGTTTCCGGCCGATGATAATACCAAGTTCGTTGATGTTTGGTTCGTGGCCCAGCGGCCCGTGCTCAGGCTCGAACGCGCGCGCCGTGTCGAAACGCGCCTCGCCATTGTCTTTCACGCGAATAGCGAGCAGCCCTTCCGGGTCGATGTCCGTACTCACCATAACCGTCTCGCCCGCGGCGCTGCGGCTCACGGCCCAGGCAATGAAGTTGAAGATCGTTTGCCGCAGTTTTCCCTGATCGGAAACAACTGTCGTGATCTCCGGCGCCACCTCGTACTCGATCTTCACCTGCGCCTTTTGCGCCATCCGCGCCGCCGCCGCACACGATTCCCTGACTGTCTCGCGCAGTGAAAACTCCTGCAGAAAAACTTCAGTTTGCCCGGCCTCGATCCGCGAAAGATCCACGAGCTGGTTCAAACTGGCTTGGAGTTGAAAGCCCGAATCCTGGACTTTCTGACAAAACCGTCGCTGCGCGTCCGTCAGTTCCTCCTGGTCGAGCAGGATCTCGCTGAAACCGAGAATCGAAGTCAGCGGCGTACGCAGTTCGTGAGACATGCGCGCCAGGAACAAGGATCGATAATGTGAAACGCGCCGTAATTCGCGATTTGCCTCTTCCAACTCGGCCGTGCGCTTTCGCAACTCCTTGATTAGAAGGTCAACGCGTTCCTGAGAATTGAGAGCAGCCGCACTGCTAACATTGTCGCTAGTGTTTTCCGGTTCGCCAGTGTGATAGGCACCCTGGCTTGCTCTTTCATCCATAAAAGATCACACCCTGCTTGAAAATCGTTTCGTCGGGGGGCCTAAATTGTTATGTGGCATCAATATAGGGGCAGTGTCCATCCCTGTCTACCCCCCTGACTGGGTTGTCCAAAGAATTTTGCCAGATTTCGGGCGTGCGCTATGATGCCGCACCGGATGAACGGCCAACTCAGCCACCAACCGCTCGCGGAACTCATCCGCGAAATCTCAGCTAAGTCACAAAGTGGCAGCCTGCGTGTCGAGCACGATCGGATCAAGCTTGCGGCGTATTTTCATAAGGGCCAACTGGTTTATGCTGCGTGCAATCTGCGAGACCTGCGCCTCCGCGCACACCTGCAACGGTCGGGCGTTGTCTCAGCCGAACTACTCGCCCGCTTTGATGACAACCTTTCTGATCTCGAGCTTGCAAAGAACCTTTGTAACGCGAGCGTGCTTACACACGGCGAGCTCGAAGAAGCGCAAACGAAGCAGGTCTCGGACGTCGTGCGCTTCGCGCTTACGTTGACCGAGGGGACCTTCACGTTTGATTCTCGCTCTCATTTAAACGAAAGCGTGAATCTCAACATCGACGTGGAGGCCCTGCTGGTCTGGGCGGAAAAGAGGGCGCCGGCGAAACCTGTCGAGGAACCAGCAGAGCCCGAACCCGACGCCGAGGCCTTTCTCGAGCGACTTCGCAATGCGGAGTCTCACTACGACGTGCTCGGCGTCGAAAGCAGTGCTGCGGCTGAGACGTTAAAGTCGGCGTACTACGATCTCGCGCGTCGTTATCATCCCGACCGCTTTCGCAAAGCTGACCCGGCGCTGGTGACGCGCATGGAAGCGGCCTTCGCGAGGATCACGCAGGCGTACGACACTTTGCGCGACGACGATCTACGTGCAAACTACAACGCGAAGCTTCAGGCGCGCAGAAAAGCCCAGCAGATTGCGGACGCAACGGCAAAGCCGGTTGCAGCCACGACGGAATCAAGTGCGACACCTGGCCCCACTGGCGACGTGCCGCAGATCTCGGTCGCGCAACGCGCGGCAGACGACTTCAAAGAAGGACTCGCGGCGCTCGAACAGGGTCAGCGCAAACTCGCCGCCGGACTCTTCGCTTCCGCTGCGCGACTCGTGCCGAGCGAAGCACGTTACCGCGCTTATTACGGACAGATGCTCGCCGGGCAGGAAAGCACTCGACGCGTCGCGGAAGCCGAACTACAAGCCGCGATCAAGCTCGACTCCGGCAATGCTGATTACCGGGTTATGCTGGCGCAGTTGTTCAGAGATCTCGGATTTGCACTGCGCGCAAAGGGCGAGGCCGAACGGGCAGTCGCCGCTGATCCAAACAATCAAAAGGCGCGCGATCTGTTGCGCGAGCTAAAAGGAGTTTAAGATAAGTATCGATGGTAGCAGTCGACAGTGCTGAACTAATCGAGAGAGCGGCAGGCGAGGCGTTTATGCAGCTTGCCAAAACGGTCGATCGTTTCGAGCGTTACGAGAACCCGCACGCGCAACGCGTCGCGGCGATCGCCGACGAGATCGCCCACGCGTTTCACCTCGCGCGACACGACCGCGGCTCGTTGTATGCGGCAGCTTTGTTGCACGACCTGGGCGAGGTCGCGATGGAGCGCGATTACATTCAGTCCGATCGTGCATTGACCACTGAAGAACGGCTCGACCTGTCGCGGCATCCGGTGATCGGCGAACGCGAAGCGTCGAGGGTGGGTGCCGATCGCGCCGCGCAACTGCTCGTGCGCTGGCATCATGAATGGTGGAACGGCACGGGTTATCCCGACGCCTTGCGCCGCGAAGAGATTCCGCTGGCAGCCCGAATACTTCGCGTGGCCGATTCGTACGCAGCGCTCACGGACGATCGCCCCTTCCGCGCATCGCTCTCGGAAGAAGCCGCCCGGCGCGAGCTTACCAATCGTGCCGGAATCGAGTTTGATCCCGCAGTTGTGTCGGTATTTCTCTCGTTGAATGTGAACTATGCAATTTCATAACGGATGGTTGGGGTTTGAACTCGGCGTGCTGCGGCGGCTGAAGTTTTTGTCTGTCGCACTCCCGTTCACCGGTGAACCGGAGCTAATCGTCCGGCTAAAGAACTGGCGCGTGCGCATCGCGGCCAACGATCCGATGATCTGGTCGTACACGAAGGCGTTTGCGCTGGTCGAGAACAACACCGAGAAACTGCGTGAAGCCGATCTCGAGTTACTGCTCGACGATGCTTACATCCCGCGCGAGAAGATCTCGAATCCCGCCCTGCTGAAGTGGTTCAACGAAACCGACGCCTGGTGGTTCGACAACGTGCGGTTCAACGCCGAACAGCTCGAGCCATACAAACGTGCGTTGGCGCTGACGGCGGCGATGATGGTTGGCGACTACGTTCTATCTTTCAACGAACAAACCCGCACCCTCCGCGAGCCGTTAGCGCTTTCAGAAACGTTTCGCACCATGCTCGCGTGTCTTCCGGAACCGGACGACAATTCGATGCGCAACAAGACGAGCAATCAGGACGTCCGCAGTTTCGTCGCCGAGCGACATCACACTGACCTGCTCTTTCTGCGGCTGCCGATTCCAGTGACACAGAGCACGACGGCGCGAGATCCGATTGAGAGTTGG
>Ga0111538_10008755_pt1 | contig 13563 bp, 9 predicted proteins | sample SoiMethybrSBSTD1_FD_79669 | JGI IMG/M metagenome (GOLD analysis project Ga0111538, IMG submission 79669) | Bulk soil microbial communities from a Populus tree surrounding site in Tennessee, USA - Soil MetaG P. TD hybrid SBSTD1 (version 2)... | ecosystem: Environmental > Terrestrial > Soil > Tree...
GCACGTCATCGGCGTCAATATTGGCGGCGGCCCTCGTGCCTTCGCGCTCCGAATAGCGGAAGACGAACGCGCCCTGGTAGCGCATCTCCTCGACGAGACTCAAGGTTTCGTGGAACTCAGCGTCGGTTTCGCCGCAGAACCCGACGATGATGTCGGTCGCGAGCGCGAAGCCGCGGATTTTCTCCCGGCACTGGGCGATTACGCGGCGGTAGTCGTCGATTGTGTACGTCCGCAGCATCCTGCGCAGCACGGCGTCGCTGCCGGACTGCACGGGGAGGTGCAGGTAGGGGCAAACTTGCTCGATGCTCGCCATGGCATCGATGAGCTCCGTGCTCATGAAGCGCGGATGGCTCGTGATGAATCGGATCCGCTCTAGGCCGCCGATTTTCGAGAGCTCGTGGAGGACGTGGTGCAGGCCGATGGCGCGCCCTTTCGCGAGCCTCTTCCCGTAAGAATTCACGGTTTGTCCGAGCAGCGTGACTTCTCGGACGCCCTGATCCGCCAGTGCACGGCACTCATCCACGATCTCGCGCACGGGGCGGCTCACCTCTTTGCCGCGCGTGCGTGGAACGACGCAAAAAGTGCAGGCCTGATCGCAGCCGCGCATCACGGAGACGTAGGCCTGGTGGGGATGGATGCCGAGGTTGCGCGTTCTTGAGAAACGGGGAGTCGTCTCGAGGTCGAGGCGCAGGGCGGCTACTTGGCCGTCGCGGCGCGCGGTCTCGATGAGCTCGGGCAGGCGGAGGAACTCGCCCGTGCCGCAGACGATGCCCACGTGCGGATAGCGCCGCAGGATGGACTCCCGGTGGTTCTGCGCACTGCATCCGAGAACTCCGATGACCAACCCGGGCCGGCGCTTTTTCAGCGGTCGCAAGGCTCCGACGCGCGAGAAGACGCGATTCTCGGCCTGCTCGCGGACGGCGCAGGTGTTGAACAGAATGACCCCGGCTTCCTCGGCGTTATCAGTGAGCCGGTACCCTTCGTCCTCGAGCACCCCCACCATGAGCTCCCCGTCGAGCTTGTTCATTTGGCAGCCGAACACCTCGAAGTACACCCGTTTCTCCCAAGGCGCCTGACGCGGGTCGCACGAGGCGTACACTTCGCCCTCCGGGGCCGCCTCCCGAGGGGCGGCGGCGTGGGCGTCAAGGTCTTGGCCAAGGACGGGAAGTAGCTTCAAGGGCGCTCGACGGTCGGACGGATCAACCTGCCTAAGTAGCCCTTTCTCACGGACCTGGATCACACATCGTCGGCCGTGGAAAGGCGGGTGACCATGCTAAGGTCCACCTCGATGGAGTCAAGGATGTCGCCTCATTTGCCGGTCTAGAATGGCAGTGCTAAGATGGAGACAACCCGGCCCGGAAAAACCGAGTTGGGAGAGAGCACCGAGACCGGTAGAGCGATGAACTGGCGCAGCTGGACTTGGAAAGATATCGACTTCCCGCGGGATTCCGCGACGAAGCTTCAGGATCGGTTCGAAATGGGCTTTTTCGAGTCGGTCTTGGCGTCGGAGCCGGATCAGCTCGACGCCTTGTTGGCGCTGGGTAACCTCTACTCCAAGTACCGCCTCCACGAGAAGGGCCTGGAAGTCGACAAGCGGTTGGTGCGGATGCACCCCCGGGAGCCTCTCTATTACTACAACCTGGCCTGCTCTCACAGCTTGCTGGGCCAGATCGACACGGCGTTCGACGCCCTGACCCAGGCGCTCCAGCTGGGGTACGACAAATTCGAGCAGCTGAAGGCGGATCCCGACCTCGAGAACCTGAAAAAAGACTGCCGCTACGAGTCGCTGCTCAAAGAGCACCACCCCACGCCGGAGCGGGAGAACGGCTGAGCAGGAATCAGCCTCGCAGGACGGCTTTCATGACGAGGCATAGCCCCACCAGGAAGCCGGCGACTCCAAACGCCGTCTGGAGCGAGCCGCTCCCGGCCTGCTCGAAGAGCAGGATCGACGAGCTGACGAGCAGTCCGCAGACGAGCAGCGAGGTCTGGATCCTCTCGGAAGCCTGATCCACGCGCTTCTCCAGCCGGGCGATTTCCGGCACCTTGTTCTCGATGCGGAGGTTGCCGTCGGCGAGGCGAGAAAGTGCTTCCGCGAGGCTCGTGGGGTAGGACGTGAGCGCGCCCAGGAACTCTCGGGCCTGCCCGCGCACGTCCCGCAGGATGCTCTCCGGGCTCCATCGCCGCTTCCATAGCTCGAGGAGGTACGGCTCGACCACTTTCAGCACTTCGAGGCCCGGGGAGCAGAGCCGGACGACACCTTCGAGCGCGACGAACGTGCGGCCGATGAGGACAAACTGCGGCGGTACTGAGATGCCGTGCCGGAACACGAGGCTGAAAAGCGACTCGAGCATGGAGCCGATCCGGATCTCTTCGAGCCTCAGGCCGTAGTACTGATCGAGACTGTCCATGATCTCGAGCGCGAGCGAGTCGGCGTCGGTATCGCGGGACGGTTTGCCGTGTTTCAGGACCCATCGCGCCACGTCCCGGTAATTGCGGCGGAGCAGCGCGAGCAGGAGCCGGAAAAGGTCGTCGGTCATCTCCTTCGTGACGCGGCCCACGTTCCCGAAGTCGATGAGCCCGATTTTCCCGACGGGCAGCAGGATAAAATTGCCCGGGTGCGGGTCCGCGTGGTAAAGGCCGTGCTCGAAAACCTGGCGCAGCAGACAGAGCGCGATGTCGCCTGCGATCTGATTCCCCTGCTCGACGGGCAAAGGCCTGGTGCGCAGGCTCGTGATTTTGTCGCCGGCGAGGTATTCCATCGTCAGCACGCGGCTCGTCGAAAGCTCCGCGTAGACGCGCGGCACACGCACGTTGCCGTTGGGATCTAGGTTCTCCTGGATCCGCAGCAGGTTGTAGCGCTCGTAGTCGAAGTTGAGCTCGCGCTGGATGCTCCGCTCAAAAGCCCGCACGATGCCCTCGGGATCGAAAAGTCGCACTTCCGGCCAGCCGGAGAGGAAGTCCGCGAGGAGGCGTAAGACGTGGAGATCCTGCTCGACCAACCGGTCGAGCCCCCTTTTCTGGACTTTGAGGACGACTAAGTCGCCTTGCATCGTCGTAGCGCGGTGTACCTGGGCGATCGACGCTGCCGCGAGAGGAGTCGGGTGGATCTCTCGCAGGTGTCGCATCCGGTCGGGCCCGAGCTCCTCCTCGATGACGGTGCGCACTTCGTCGAACGGGGCGGGATGGACCTCATCCTGGAGCTTCTGAAGCTCTCGAATGTATTCCGGCGGGATGATGTCGGGACGCGTGCTCAGGAGCTGGCCGAATTTGATGAACGTCGGCCCCAGCTCCTCGAGCGCCATCCGTAGCCGCTCCGGCTGATGGATGACGTGCGGCGGCTCGCGTTTGAACGCTCGCCGCAACCGCGCGGTGACCGGCGCGTGCAGCGAAGTTGACACTTGGTGAAAGCCGTGCTTCCCCAGGATTAGGGCAATATCCTTCAGCCGCGGGAAGCTACGGAGAGCCCGGATCGATCGCCACATCGAGAGCTCGAGCCGCGAGCTACCCTCCCGGCATCACGGTTGGAGGCAGCGGGTTCACCGTCTCAGGACACTCGGAGGCAAAGTTGGTGGGAGGCGGAGGCGGCGCGCTCGAATTGGCTTCGAGTCGCAGGATGCGATCCTCAAGGCCCCTCAAATCCTTGCGCGTGGCGAATGGCATCTTTTCGAGCACCGCAGCGACCTCTTGCGAGATTCGTTCGGACAGAGCCCGCCCCTCGGCCTGCCCCTTCGTAAGCAGCTCCTCGACGAGCTTCCTTCCTTGTTCCGCGCTCAGCTCTCCGCGCTTGACCAGGTCTTCCACGGCCCCCCGGAGCTTTTCCTGGGTCATCGCCACGAGCCCAAGGCTCGCGAGAAGTGCGTTCTTGAACGTGTCGAGCATGAAAACCTCCGGATTCGACGTTGCAGTGCTCTGTCCGCGCCGCGCTGCAACCGCGTTCCAATTATAGCGTCTCCGCCCCGGAACGGCCTGCCCGCGGCGCTACGTTCTCAAAGCTTCAGCCACGGAGCTGCGGAGCGCCTCGAGCAGCGCCTCGCGAGTTCCCGAAAACCGGAACCCCGCAGCTTTGACGTGGCCGCCCCCACCGAATCGCCGCGCGACGCCGTCGACGGCGCCATCCCCAGGTGCCCGGAGACTTACTTTGAACTGATCATCGGCGAGGCGCACCACCAGCGCGGCGATTATCACGCCGCGCACTGCTTTCACGGAATCAATGACGCCGTCCAGGTCGCTGACTTGAAGCCCCTCGGCCTCCACCTGAGCTTTCGATGTCTCGCCCCAGACGAATGCTCCGTCGAGCTCCGCGCGGAGATTCGCGAGCACGTGCCCCTGGAGGCGCGCGCGGCCGAGCGGGATGTCTTCGTAGATCGCCCGGTAAAGCCGCGAAGTGTCGATCCCAGCCTCCCGCAACCGCGCCGCGTCGCGGAGCGCCCACGGCGTCGTGTTCTGGAAACGGAACCAGCCCGTGTCGGTCGCCAGCGCGATCCAGAGAGCCTGGGCGATGTCGGCATCGATCCGCACGCCGAGGACGTCGAGAAGCAGGAGCACCAGGCTTCCCGTCGCCGGTGCTTCGGGCAGCACGAGCTGCACATCGAAGCGCCCCGGAGGGCCGCCGGGGTGATGGTCGAGGCACAAGCGTGCCTGGCCTTCCGCGAAGAAGAGGTCGTGCAGGAGGCCGGCCCGTTGCGGCTCCGAGGTATCGAGGAGGCAGCAGAGGTCGACGGGACGCCAAGCAAGAGCAGCGCCGGCGCTGGGCACTACTTCCACGGCGCCCGCCAAAAGGAAGGGTCGGAATTTCTCGGGGGGTTCATCGCTGAGCGCGACGCGGACGGATTTGCCGAGCTTGCGGAGGCCCAGCCCGAGCCCCACGGCGGAACCGAGGGCGTCGCCGTCGGGCTGCACGTGGGATGCGATGACGACCGAGCTCGCTGTACGGATCGCGTCAGCCATGTTCTCAAGGAGCTCGCGCGGGTCACGCCCCGTGTGCGCATCCCGATAGCCCGCGACGCTGGTCAACGACTCGACGCTCATATCACTCCAACCATAAGGCACCGCGGCGCATCGCTTCAACTCCCCTCTCCATTGCATCACTCCTCAGAACACGCCTCACTTCGAACTTCAACCGCTCGACTCCGCGCCCGCGCCTGCGCCTTCATTGGACGAGGCGCCCGGAGATTTCTTTTGCTTCAAATCCAAAGATTAGTAAAGTAACCGAGATTCTTTTGGAAGTGGATGCGACCGCGGGTTCGTGCCCCCGGATGGCCGTCCGGCGCAATTCACCGGCGCCCACTGGTGAGAGATAGGGATGCGCCGGCTGGTTCCGTGGTTGTGCGGGCAAGCGTGATGCAATTCCGCCTGGCTGCAATGCGGGGAACTCGGACCGCGAGCCCCTCAAAACAGTCAGCAGAGTCAGGCCACGGTGGATGGCCGTACGCAACGACAATTCAGCCCGGGCCACGCAGGTTGCACGCCGCGGCAACGATCGAGCCTACAACGATCGGCAGAAAGTAGTGAAGGAAAGCCGGGAGCCTTCGGGGCGGGAAGGCGCCCCCCCGGCGAAGGAAGGAGCTGCACCATGCAGACAGGTCGAAAAATCCTCAATCTTCGCTGCGATCGGAAAATATCGCAGCAGGAGCTCGCCAAAGCGTGCAGCATCACGCCGAGCGCGCTCTCCAAAATCGAAGCCGGCATCAATTCCCCGCGCGCGAACGTGATCTGGAGGATCGCCAAGAACCTCGGCGTCACCGTCGAATACCTTCTCGACGAAGGGATGCCTTACCCCTACGCGGGGTATAGCTTCAAGCACGACCTCTTCACGAGCAACGTCGACCCTGCCGCCACGGTGCGCATGGACGTCAGCCGCGAGGAGAAAGCCTATCTGGAGGCGCTGCGGAGGACGAATCAAGTGGCGCGCGATACGGCCATGGCTGTCCCTGCTGCGCCCGTCGAGCACCTGCGTCTGGTGCACTTCATCCTGAACCACGCCAAGGCGCTCAACCCCTCCCAGCAGTTCCTGAAGAGCTTCGAAACGCTTTTCGGCCAGCGGGAAAGCTCGCCAGCCGGCGACGAGCCCGCGAGCACCTCGTCGCGGCGACGCTCCCGTAGCAGCCGGAGCCGCGTTCGGCACCGCGCTGTTCGCTGAAGAGGGTCGGTCGCGGACGCCTTACAGCATCGCGCGCAGCGTCTCCCCGATCTTGTCGGGCGTGGGCGAGACTTTCGCTCCTGCACGTTCCAGGGCCGCAATCTTCTCCTGCGCCGTGCCCTTGCCGCCGGAGATGATCGCACCAGCGTGCCCCATCCGCTTTCCCGGCGGAGCGCTCCTCCCCGCGATGAACGCCGCCACGGGCTTTTTCATCGTGCGGATGAACTCCGCCGCTTCCTCCTCGGCCACGCCTCCGATCTCGCCGATCATGACGACGCCATTCGTGGCTGGGTCGGCCTCGAAGAGCCGGAGAGCGTCCAGGAAAGTGGTCCCGATCACGGGGTCTCCGCCGATGCCGATGCAGGTCGATTGCCCCAGGCCGAGCCCGGTGAGCTGGAAAACCGCCTCGTAGGTCAACGTGCCGCTGCGTGACACGACGCCGATTCCGCCCGGTTTGTGGATATAGCCCGGCATGATGCCGATCTTGCACTCACCCGGTGTGATGACGCCGGGACAGTTCGGACCGATGAGGCGCGTCGTGGGATAGGAGCAGCGAAGCTCTTCGACGACGCGAGCCATGTCGAGCGCCGGAATTCCTTCCGTGATGCAGACGATGAGGCGGAGCCCGGCGGCTGCTGCCTCGAGAATCGCGTCCGCGGCGAAAGCCGGCGGGACGTAGATCACGCTGGCGTCCGCGCCGCGCTCTTGGACAGCATCCTCCACGGTGTCGAAGACGGGGATTCCGTCGACGTCAGTCCCCGCGCGGCCCGGGGTGACCCCCGCAACGACCTTCGTGCCGTACTGGACGCACTGTCGCGTGTGGAACATGCCCGTGTTCCCAGTGATTCCCTGGACGCAGAGGCGAGTTTCCTTGTTGACGAGCACGCTCATGCGCGGCCTCCCTTTCGCACGGCCGCCACGACTTTCTGCGCGGCGTCCGAAAGTCCTTCGGACAGCGTGATATTGAGCCCAGATTGCGCCAGGATCTCCTTGCCCTTCTCGACGTTCGTGCCTTCGAGCCGCACGACGAGTGGCACTTTCAGAGTCACGGCGCGCGCGGCAGCGACGACTCCTTCCGCGATGACGTCGCATTTCATGATCCCGCCGAAAATGTTGACGAGGATCGCGCGCACACCGGGATCGTCCAGGATGATCTTGAACGCTTCCGTGACTTTCTCCTTCGTGGCGCCGCCGCCTACGTCGAGGAAATTCGCCGGACTGCCGCCCCAGTGCTGGATGATGTCGAGCGTCGCCATCGCGAGGCCCGCTCCGTTGACCATGCAGCCAATGTTGCCGTCCATCTTGATGTAGCTGAGGTCGAACTGGCTCGCGCGGACCTCCTGAGGCTCCTCCTCGTGGAGGTCGCGGTACTCTTTTAAGTCCGGGTGGCGGTAGAGGGCGTTGTCGTCGAAAGATAGCTTCGCGTCGAGCGCGAGGACCCGGTTATCCGTGGTCAGGACGAGGGGGTTGACCTCCGCGAGGCTCGCGTCCATCTCGAGGAAAGCCCGAGATAGACCGCTCAGGAGAGAGGAGGCTGCGGAGAGGTGCTGGCTTGCAAAACCGAGCCGCTTGGCGAGCGTCCTTCCCTGGAAGGCGCGCAGGCCGCCCACGGCTGGGAAAGGAACGCGATGGATCTTCTCGGGGCTCCGCGCGGCAACCTCTTCGATCTCCACGCCACCTTCCGCCGAAGCCATGAGCACCGGGCAGCCCAGCTTGCGGTCAAGGACGATGCCGGCGTAGTACTCTTTGGCCACGCCGCACGCCTCCGCGACGAGGACTCTACGCACCGTGCGGCCTTCGGGGCCGGTCTGGGGAGTTATGAGGCGCATTCCGAGAATCTTGGAAGCTGCCGCCTTGAGCTCTTCCATGCCACGGCAGACTTTCACGCCCCCGCCTTTCCCTCGACCTCCCGCATGGATTTGCGCTTTCACCACCCACGTGTCGCCCCCGAGCTCATGGGCCGCGGCGAGCGCCTCTTCGAGGGTGGAAGCGACCTTACCGCGAGGTACGGGCACGCCGAAGCGGGAGAGGACCTCCTTGGCTTGAAACTCGTGGATCTTCACAAGGTTATCTCCGTCGTTGGCGGGTTGGGATCCTCACGACCCGATAAGAGGCCCGGGAGCCAAAAATGAAAGGCGAAATTATAAAAGGGTCGATAGTTCCGGCAAGACCCAACTCGATACCGCGCTAGGTAGACGTCGGAAGGGAAGGAATGCGTTCATGACTTTGTCGAGGATTTTCGTCCTTGCGCTCGTCATTGCCTTTGCGTGCGGGTGCGCCAGCTACTCGGCTCGCCCGCTCGAAAACCGGCAAGGAGCCTCCTCGATCCTCGAGCAGAGAGAAGCCGACGGCCTGCATGTTGCGGTGAAGGACCTCTCGGCGTCGAGAGATTCGATCCAGTACTTCGGCCGGGACCTGCTCAACGTCGGGTACGCTCCGATCCTCCTCTTGCTCGAGCTGGACAGAACTTCGGACGAAGTCTTCGAAGTGCGGACCGAGGATATCACGCTATGCCTGAGGGACGGCACGCGTTTAACCCCGTGCGGCTCCGATGAGGTCGCCGAGGGCGCGCGGTTTTCGCACGTGAGGACCTTCTTCGGTTTCCTCTTTATCCTCCCTGGGTTCTTCGTGGCGAGCTCGGTCAATGAAGCGAACGAGCAGCTCGCTGCCGACTACCAGCAGAAGGCGATGCGGAGCTTGCGCATCAACCCCAACGTCCGATCGAGCCAGGCCGTGGCGTTCTTCCGGATCGAAGACGGAGGCAAGCCTTTCACGATGGAGGACGCATTCCTGGAGATGAAAGTCTACAAGCAGGGCCGCAATGGAGCGCTGGGGCGTTGCCTCGAGTTTCCCGTCCACTTCGGGAAATGACGCGGAAGCCGGATAGCTCAGCGTATCGTCGATGGGAGCTCGGATGATTCTAAAGACGCCGATTCTAGCCGTTACCGTTCTCTTGGCGGCTGGATGCTCGGGCCTGGGACAGAAGGAGCAGGACCTGCTAGAGCGCGGCGAGGCCGCCCTCGAGAGCGGCGACCTCGAAGAGGCCGAGCTGCTGTTCGGTAACGTGGTTCAGGCGGCGCCTCGCTACGGCCGCGCCTGGTTCCTGCGGGGTCGAGCGCGGTTCGAATCCGGCCGATTCCCGCTGGCGCTCGAGGATTTCGACGCTGCCGAGCTGCGCGGCAACCTCAAGGACGACGAGCGAATGCAGTGCGTGCTGTACCGCGGCAGGTGCTGGATCGAGGCCGGCAAGGAAGTTTTCCCCGACGCATCATTCCGGTCCACTTCGACCGCTTCGGATGAGCGCAAAAAGGCCCGGGACTGTTTCCTCAAGGCGAATAGGATTCTGAGCGAAGTCGTTCCCCTGCCGCCTTACAGCTACGAGTTCAGCTTGTGGCGAGGGCACGCCATGCTCCGGCTAGAGAACTACCGAAAGGCGCTCGAGTTCTTCGAATCTTGCGCCAAGCTCTCCCCGGCGCGCTGGGAACATCGCTTCCTCGCCGCTTTGGCGCAAGAGGGGATCTATAACTTCAACTCGCAGAGCCTGGAAACGTACTTCGCGATTCTCGGCGCGCGGCCGCGGCCCGAGCACGCGCCCGTCGTAGAGCACCTTATCGCGCTCTCTCCCGAAGTGTCGGATGCCGTGGTGTCACGCATCTTCGGCGCCGTGGAGGCGTACGCCGCGGCGGTTCCAGCTCCCTCCGAGACCGTGGTCCAGTTCCTCAAAGAAAAGCGGTCGCGGCGTGAGTCCCAGAAGCGCCAGGAACGCCTCGCGGAAATCGCAACGCGCGTCGGGGTGCTCACGGCGAAAGGCAGCCACCGGGAAGCCGTCGCGCTCGTCTCGGGGTTCATCAAGGAGTCGGGGGAAGATCCCGAGGCCGTGAGACTCCTGCGTGAGACGCAGGAGAGCTGGTCCACGCTCCTCGAGGCACGCTCGGAGGAGCGCGTGAGCTCCGGCGACCGGGACAAGCTTGAGGAGGCGATCAAGAGCCTCGAGCAGGCCCGGACCCTGACCAGCAAAGTCGAGAGGCTCGTCGTGCTGCAGCAGAAGCTGAGCTCGATCCAGCTCGCCCTCTCGCGGCAGGATACGTCGCGAAAAATCCAGAGAACGTACGACCTCTTGAAGAGCGGCAAGCATCAAGAGGTGCTCGATCAGCTGGCGTCGACGAATCTGGACGGCCTCTCGGACCGCGATCGGGATCTTTTCCACTACTTGCGCGGCGCCGCGAGCTTCTCTCTCGGTCAGTGGACCGCGGCCGCCAAATCCTTTTCTTTCCTCGTGCAGCGGAACTTCGAGAACCTCGACGTCCTCCACGGCCTCGCCCTCGTGCGCAGCGGGCAGGAGACAGCGGGCATGGCGATTCTCGTCAACATTCCGCCCGAGGGGCGCACGGACGAAGTGAATCGGGTCCTGGGGTTCAACTTTGCCGAGCGGGGCGAGTACTCGAAAGCCGTCGTCCACCTTGCTGCCCTCAAGAACCCGACCCCAGCCGACCTCGAAATGCTCCTGAAGACCCGCCGCGAGCTGGGCGCCGACGCCTACCGCCACAACGAGTACGCGCGCGCTGCGGAGGAGTTCCAGGCAGCGCGGCAGATCATCGAAGTGCAGCTGCACCGCCGAGCGGCCGACGTCTATCTCTACCTCGGAAACTCCTACTACCGACTGGACGATTTCGAGCGGGCGAAGAAAGCCTACCAAGACCTGGGCAACATGGACCTGACTGCTTCGGAACGCGACCAGATGAAAGAGCTGTTCCTGTTCCGCGGGCAGATCCGGCTGCGGGAGAAGAACCCCGACGCAGCGTACCAAGACTTCTCCGAGTTCGTGCGCCTGGGTGGCCAGCTGCCGGCGGACGTCGTCAACATCTACGGACGCCTCGTCGCGACGTACGCGAACTACATGCCGCTCGAAAAAATCCACTACTGGAACTACACGAGCACGGCCAAAGACTACAACTACACCCTCGTCGTGAAGGAGGGATCGGGGGGCCAGTACTCGGTGGAGCGCCGCGAGGGGGGGAACGCGTCGACCGAGGTGTGGTCCCGCCAGGGCATCACGCTCGCGAAGAAAGTCGGGGACAGCGTCGTGAAGATGCCGATCAACTTGAAACCGGCGGAGGATGCGCTCCCCTTCCTCACGTACACGTCGCAGGGGCAGGACTGTACCGCGGAGATCGTCGCCATCGGGCAGACCGTGGAGCTACCGGGGGGAAAGAAGTACACCGATTGCCTCAAACTGCGCCTCAACCGCAGCCAGAAGTCGCCAGACGGGAGCGTGCGCTCACGCCGGCACATCCTCTACCTCGCCCCCAACGTGGGCGAGGTGCGCCAGGAGATCTTCTGGGACGACAAGAAAGTATCCGAGATCATTCTCTCGGACTTCGCGTTCCGGTCGGCCAGCCTGGGGAACTGAACCCGAGCTAGTTCCCGGCTTTCTCGCCGGCCTTGCGCCGGAGCCGCTCCACGGCGCGGCTGCACTCCGCGTGGCCGGGCTCCACCTCGTCGAGCACTTTGCGATACTCCCGCAACGCCGCAAGCGGTTGGTTGAGATCCTCGTAGAGGAGCCCGAGGAAACAGCGGATGTCGGCTTCGAGCGTGCGGCCGGAATTGTCCGCGTCGATCAGGTGGTCCTCGATGGCACTACGCAGCGTGAGGATGGCTTCCTTCTTGTCGTCCAGGACGGCAAGGATGCGCCCGATCCGGAACTGCGTCTCTTTCTTCTCGCGGCGGAACGCCTTTCGCAACGAAAGAATGGAGCGGTTGTATTCGCGGCGATCGAACGAGAAGTTGTCCGAGAGCGTGACGCTGTCGAATCGCAGCGTGACGAGGTCCTGATTGGCCTCATCAATGAGCTGCAATGCCGCCTTTCCGGCGTCCAGCGCGGCGTGAAGCTTCGATTTCCGTTCATCTGCGGAGAGCGCGACGTTCGAGGTGGCCTGGCTGTACGCGGTTTCCACGATGCCTTTGAGAGCCTGAAGATTCTTGTTCGAGAGGCTCCTCGCTTCCTGATACGCCACGAACGCGCCGTCCAGGTCCCCTGCGATGCGCATGGCGTTCCCCAGGTGGATGAACAGCCACTGTCGATCCCTCTGCGTGACTCCAGGCAGCCGCTTCGTCTTCAAGCCTTCGAGAAGCTTCACCGCCTCGGGCGCTTTTCCCGTCCCGGTGTAGAGCACGACAGCGAGGGCCTGATACGCCTGATAGAACGTTGCATCCTTGTCGAGCGCTTTCCGTAGCAGAGCCTCGGCCTCCGGATAATGCTTCCCGTCATAAGCCAGCCCTGCTTCCGTCCAAAGCTTGATCGCGTCGAGCCTCTCCTTCGTGGGGCTGCCTCCGAGGATGGGCGCACCTTCATCCCCCAATCGGATGAGGCTTTGGGCGGCGTCGAGCATCTGTTTGTCATTGCGCTGCCACCAGGCCCTCCACCGTGCGACGGCCTCCCGGCGGGCCTGCGGCGCGCCATCCGGACGAAACTGGAAATCCTGACCGGTGAACTCCTTCAACGACGAACTCGCAAGGGTCCGCAGATCGATGGACTCGAGCTCCAGTGCCTCGATCAGAGTCGGGATGCCGACGAGGATGCGGTTCTGGCCGAGCGCGATCGCGGCCGCGAGCTGACCCTGACCGCTCGACAGTTTGTAGACGCGCAGGAGCTCTCGGTTTTTCTGCAGGCGCCGGAGAAAATCCACGGACCAGGACCGAATGGTCGGTTCCATGTTCGTGTCGAGCGCCAGGAACTCCGCGAGGGGCACGCTCTCTTCGACGAATCGCGGAAAGATGAAAAGAAGCAGGTCACAGCGCTGCTCCGTCGTTCCGCTGCTCAGGATGTCATAGACTTTCGGCTCCGCATCTTCGATCTCCGCGGCCACGGTCTCCTTCAGCCGATAGACGTGATCGATTCGGGAGAGAGCGGGCCGCGCCGGAGAGTCCTGCGGCAGGCTTGCGAGCGCGGCGCGCACTCGGTCGATCGCCAGAATACCGCAGCGCTTCAGGTAGGCTTCCATGTCCGCATCGGGGGCCGATCGCAGCTTGTCGAGCGCCAGATCCATCGCGGCGCTCAGCTCGACGGTGAAGACGGACGAGTCCGCCTGGATCGAGTCGCCCTTGCGGATGATTCTCGCGATGTCTTTGCGGGCATACACGGCCGTGCCGCCATTCGGCAGCGTCAACTTCACCTTTTGCCCGTTTTCGAGGACATCCACTTTGCCTCGCACGATGTGCCCGTCGGGTTTGACGACGCCGTCGGAGTCCTCGACTTTGCTCAACGGACGCGTGGAGTCGAACGTAACGTGCTCGATGTCGCGCTTGAGCAGCTTCTTCGAGCCGCCGGGCAGGACAAGATCGATGCGGTTGCCGCCCAGCTCCGTGACGACGCCTTGCAGCGTCGAGCCGTCCTTCAGGAGAACGACGTCGTCGCCGCAGCGCGC
>Ga0111538_10008758_pt1 | contig 13560 bp, 12 predicted proteins | sample SoiMethybrSBSTD1_FD_79669 | JGI IMG/M metagenome (GOLD analysis project Ga0111538, IMG submission 79669) | Bulk soil microbial communities from a Populus tree surrounding site in Tennessee, USA - Soil MetaG P. TD hybrid SBSTD1 (version 2)... | ecosystem: Environmental > Terrestrial > Soil >...
ACGTTCAAGGCCAACGTCACGCAGAGCCAGCTGGAGCGGATGGAGCGCGACGAGATCATCCGCACGCTCGAGATCGCGGCGCACAAACTGATCGACGAGACAAATCTCGACCCGATCGACCAGTACCTCGTGCGGAGCTATGGCGAGAACGAACTGGCCAAGTGGGCCAAGAACAAGTTCAACGCCGACATCAAGGGCGAGGAACTGGCCGGCAAGGAATCGATGGCCGCGGTCACCGACGAACTGATGAAGCGGGCCCGCGACGCGTATCGCCAGCGCGAAATCACGTATCCGATCGACTTCGCGCTGGAGATGACCGCCGCTCACCTGCAGCACAATCCGCAGATGGCTTTGACGCAACTGTGCGGCTGGGTAAAGTCGCGCTACGGCGTGGAATGGAATCCGCAGCAACTGCCTTCGCCCAATCCCAATGAGTTGCGCAAGATCCTGATCGAAGAGGCGCAGAAGTGGGATGAGAATCGCATCGCCGCCCGCGCGCAGGATGCGGTGATGGCGATCGGCGATGGCGGCGTCGAGGCTGTCGACGGCTGGTCGCAGCGCGAACTGGGCATCCGGCTCAGCGACGAGGAAGGGGAACGGGCGAAGGACGATCCCAAGTCGGTCCTGGAGGAGAAGATCGCACAGGCCCTGCGGATGGAGTTGACACAGTTCGAGCGCTGGGTGCTGCTGCAGATCGTGGATCAGGCGTGGAAGGATCACCTGCACTCGATGGATCAGTTGCGCGATTCCATCGGCTTGCGCTCGTTCGCGCAGAAGGATGCGCGAATCGAGTTCAAGCGCGAGGGCGCGCGGCTGTTCGAGGAGATGAACCAGACCATTCGCGAGAAAGTGACGGACCTGGTGTTCAAGGCGAAGTTGACGCCACAGGTCCAACGGGCGTCGGCTCCGCCGGCTCCCCCGCAAGGGGCTCCGCAGGCGCGACCCGCGCAGGAACTGGAGGCGGCCGCGCGAGCGAACCAGGCCGGGGCAGAGCGCGCAGGGGCCGCGGCGCCAGGTCGGCCTACGCCGGGCGCTGCACCAGCGCAACCGCCGCGTCCGGTTCAACCCGCCCAGCCGGCGATCGCCGCCGCTGCGGCGGCCGCGGCTGCAGGCACGGCGCAGCAGCGGCGCGACTTGGAGATTGCCGAGCGTGCCGGTCGAAGCGAGGAGGATCGCCAGGCCCAGGCCAAGCCTAAGAATCGTCCGATTCGCGCCGTGGCGACCGTCGGCCGCAACGAGCCGTGCCCGTGCGGCTCGGGCAAGAAGTACAAGCAGTGCTGCGGCGCGAAGAAGTAGGACGGCAACTCACACAATCATCGCGCGGACCAATTCCACGCTTACGCCTTCGATGCGCACGACCTTCTCCGGGTTCGTGCGCCCGCTCTCAATCATCACCTGTCTCGGCTTGATCTTCAGCGCCTTGGCGATCGTCGCGCAGATGGCTTGATTCGCCCGGCCGTCCTCCGCCGGCGCTGTCACGCGCACCTTCAATCGTTCGCCCAGCACGCCTGCGATCTGATCGCGCGAGGCGCCGGGCACGGCCTTGATCCACACGCGCACCGCCGAACCGTCGCTTTTAATGCGCAATGGCATGTTCGTACGTGTCGGCTGCCGGTGCGGCAGGCCTAGAATCAGCCATGAAAAGTGCACATCCCGATCGCGAGCGGGTTATTGACGGCATCTGGCGGCGCCTGTCGCCGCAGGAGCGCACCGCGTGGCGCGGGGGAATGAACTCCGATGTGCGCTCCCGGCTCTGCGCGTTCATCATCAATCTGTTTCCAGATGCCACGCTGGAAGAACGCAAGTTCCTATTCGTGCAAGCGCGCTACGGCCAGGCCGTCGCCGAGCGCCTGCGTTCATGGTTGAACCGACCTCAGAACGGGCGCGCCCTGCAACGCTGGCAGCAACATGACTCTGGGTTTGCCAAAGCCACGATCGAAGTTGAGGCCAGCAGGCGGGCGGACGATCGGCGCGGCGAAGGCTTGCCCGCCACAGGCTGAAGCAGGCGGCCGACCGGCAATTGAAGGTCCGGGGCCCAGAGATTCTCACCAGAAATGTCACGTGGTGAGAAGATCGGGCGGTCATTCATCGAGCATCGATTTCCGCCGCAGGATGTGGTGATAATGCTGCGCGAACCGGTGGGCTTCATCGCGCATAGCCTGGCACAGCTTCAGCCCGGGGTTCTCGCGCCCAAGGCGAATGGGCTCGGCTCGATCCTGCACGAAGATCAACTCTTCCTTCTTCGCGAGGCTGATCACCATCGGCGGCTTGACCGCGACATCCGCGAAGGCTTCGAGGGCCGCGTGCAACTGGCCCAAGCCGCCGTCGATCAGGATCAGATCGGGATACAACTCGTTGCCTTCACCCGCCTCGCGATAGCGCCGGCTGACGACTTCGCGAATCGCCATGTAGTCGTCGTTGGTGACTGATTTCACCTTGTAGCGCCGGTAGCCGTCCTTGAACGGCCGGCCGTCGATGAAACAGACCTTGGATCCGACGGTCTCGCCGCCGTCGAGGTGGGCGATGTCGATGGCCTCCATGACCCGCAGCGGGCGCTCCATGCCCAGCGTCTTGCGCAGGCTCTTGAGCGAAGCCTTGGGATCGGTGGCGAAGATCGTCACCTCCGGCTGCCACTGGCTGCCCTTGTCAAGTTTGCGCTTCTCGCGCTCATCGAGTCTCTCGATCGCCCGAATCTGGTCGCGCAGGGCCGCGGCCTTCTCGAACTGCAGGGCTTTCGCCGCCTGCTCCATCTCAGCATTCATCTCGCGCAGCATCACGCTGCGCTTGGAGCCGAGGAACTTCAGGAAACGATCGATGTCGGCGCGGTACGCCTCGGGCGTGATCCGATTGTTGCACGGCGCGGTGCACTGGCCGATGGCATGCAGAAGGCACGGCCGGAAGAACCGATTCTTCGGATCATCCGAGCGGATGTCGAGTTCGCACGTGCGGTACTTGAAGACGCGTTGGAGAAGTTGGACCGCGTTGCGAAGCGATGACACCGATGTGAACGGCCCGAAGATCCGCGCGCCTTTGAACTGTTCATCGGTCGGGCTGCGCGTGATGTAAACGCCGGGGAACCCATCGCGCACCGTCACCGCCAGGTAGGGATAGGTCTTGTCATCCGCCAGGCGGGCGTTGAAGCGCGGCCGGGTGTCCTTGATCAGCCTGCTCTCCATGAGCAGGGCTTCCCACTCGCCCTCGCATTCGATGACATCGAAATCGCAGACGAATTCGAGCAGGGCCTGCTTGTTGGCTCCGAGGTCGGTCGATGGCTGGAAGTACGAGCCGACGCGGTGGCGCAGCGACCCCGCCTTTCCGACGTAGATGACCCGCCCCTCAGCGTCCTTCATCAGGTACACACCGGGCCTGTGGGGCAGGGATCTGGCCTTGTTTGCCAGGCGCTCGATGGCGTCGCCGGGCTCCTGCTGCGGTGTCTCCGGCGGCTTCGAAGGCGTCAAATGGGGCTGTTCCGACACTGACGGAAGCGTAGGGCGGCTGTGAATGACAGTTGCGTCTCGCCGGGCTGGGCTGTGGAGATTCCCGGAATGGCTGGCGTATGTGCGGGGTTATCCGGTAGAATCCATTCGTTCCGCACCGGCGTCGGGCCGGCATGTCTAGCGGCAGACGAGTGACCGTCCCGTTTCGTTCTTCATCCTGGCCGAAGAGGCCCCTTTGGAGGTTCGCCCACATGAAGTCGTTCCTTTCCATGGCAGCCCTGTGCTGCGCCGCGGCGCTGGTTGGCTGCAACAACAACAAGACCAATGACGCCAGCCCCGGCGCCATGCCCGAGTGCAAGTGCCCCGCAGGCTGCATGAAGGAAGGCAAGTGCTCCGAAGGCTGCACTGCCGCCTGCTGCCAGACCAAGGCCAGTCCGGGCGCTGTCAGCGAGAAGAAGGAAGGCTGCTGCTCTGAGGCTGCCAAGACCGGCGCGTCAATGGGCGCAGTCGGTGAGAAGAAGGAAGGCTGCTGCTCCGAGGCCGCCAAGAACGGCGCTTCGATGGGCGCGGTTTCCGAGAAGAAGGACGGCTGCTGCAGCGGCGCCGCCAAGACGACCGAAGGCGCCTCGCTGGGCGCCGTCAGCGAGAAGTCCGGCACCTGTACCAAGACCTGCCCGGTGACCGGCAAGACGCTGAACTGATCGATTGACAGGGGCAGCCATTTCGGCCACCCGCGCATCGCCCGCCGCCCGCTCAAACGGTGGGCGATGTGCTTTTTTCGATGCGTGCTTACCGGCGCGGCGTTCGTGAACAGGCGGTCGCATTGATTGCTAGACTTCCATCATGCCCGATGCCATTCTCATTCGCGGTGGGCGCGTCATCGACCCCGCGCGCACATTCGATGAAACCGCCGACGTTCTGCTCGCCGACGGCGTCGTTCAACAGATCAGCCGGAAACCCGGGACGATCGATGGCAAGTCAATAGATGGCGTCACGATCATCGACGCCGATGGCTGCATCGTCTGCCCGGGCCTGCTCGATATTCACGTGCACCTGCGCGAGCCGTCCATGGGCAGCCTGCATCGCGAGACAATCGCAACCGGTTCCTCCAGCGCGCTCAACGGCGGGTTCACGACCGTCTGCTGCATGCCCAACACGAATCCGCCGCTCGATTCGGCGGTCATGGTTGAGTTCATCCACATGCGCGCGGCCCAGGCCGACGGCGCGCGAATTCGCGTCGTCGGGTGCGCCAGCAAGAGTCGCAAGGGCGAGGAACTGGCGGAGATCGGCTCGATGGCGAACGCGGGCGCGGTGGCGTTCTCCGACGATGGTGAAGTCGTGGCCGACGCAGGCCTCATGCAGAGGGTGCTTCGTACGGTCAAGGCCCACGACCGCGTCTTCATGCAGCATTGCCAGGAGCCGGCTCTGACACGCGGTGGCGTCATGAACGCCGGCTCGCTGGCCACCAAACTCGGCCTGGGCGGCTGGCCCGCCATCGCCGAGGAACTCATCATCGAGCGTGACGTGCGCATCAATCGCGACATCGGCTGCCGCTATCACGCCCAGCATGTCTCCAGCGGCGGGTCGATCGAGATTCTCGAGCGGGCTCAGAAGGCCGGCCAGCCCGTCACAGGCGAAGTCGCGCCGCATCATCTTCTGCTCACGGAAGATGCCTGCGCCGAGTACGACACGAATGCCAAGATGAACCCGCCGCTGCGCACGCAGCGCGACATCAATCAACTGCGCGAAGCCGTGGCCCGCGGCGTCATCACGATTCTCGGCACCGATCACGCTCCGCACTCGCCCGAGACCAAGAACACCGATTTCACTTCGGCGACCTTCGGAATCGTCGGCCTCGATTGCGCCCTGCCGCTGTACGCCCGTGCCCTCATCGAGGAAAGTGTGCTCGACTGGCCGCAGATGCTGACGCTGATGACGATCAACTCGGCCAGACTGGTCGGCTTGGAGAGCGGAGGGGCTGGAATGCTCACGCCGCAACTGTCGGGCGATGTGTCGATCATCGACCCGAACATGGCATGGACGATCGATGTGGATGACTTTCGGACCACGGGTCGCAACTGCCCGTTCCACGGCTGGAACGTCAAGGGCCGGGCCATCGCGGCGATCGTCGGTGGCCGGCTGAAGATGGAGCGCCTGGGTGCTCGCCTCCGACAGGCGGTGCCTAAGGAAGCGATTCGGGCGGTCGGCCCGGTGGCCTGAGACGCACGCGTGGGGTTCCGCCTTCCGCGGTACTAGCACGCGGCGCGTTTCGTGTTGGGTTTGCTCGAGGGGGGTCAATCCGCTACGATTGACCTTTCGCCCCCAGATTCGGGGGCGAATCACGCCGACTGCCGAGTGGGCGGTCTTGGCGTGAGATCCATCCTCGTACGAAAGATCGGGCAGCCTGCGCCCCACAGCGGCTCTGGCCGACAGGCGACTGCCCACCTTCCAAGCGCCCATGCGCGGCGCGGTTCGACTTGTCTTCTCACATTCCCCGCTGGGGAGCTGTGGGGGGCCGGCCGGCCACTCCCGCACCGCCGGTGTCGCTGCACCAAGAAAGGTTCAGGTTCGATCCGTCATGGCTTCGCTCGTCAAAGACCTCATTGAAGCAGGCATCCACTTCGGCCAGCGCCGGGCTGCGTGGAATCCGAAGATGAATCCTTTCATCTTCGGCGTGCGCAACAAGATTCACATCATCGATATCCGCGAGACCATCAAGGGCCTGCTGCTGGCCAAGAAGTTTCTCGCCAAGACCGTGGCCGAGGGCAAGGACGTGTGCCTGATCGGCACGAAGCGCCAGGCCCGGGCCTCCATCGAAAAAGCCGCGCAGGACGTGGGCATGCCCTACGTCACCGAGCGCTGGCTGGGCGGAACGCTGACGAACTTTCGCACCATCCGCGACCGCCTCAAGCGTCTCGAGGAACTCGAGCGTCTGAACGAGACCGGCGAAATCGCCACCTACTCCAAGAAGATGAAGGCCCAGCTCGACCGCGAGATGGCCAAGATCAAGCGCAACCTCGAAGGCATCCGCAACATGGCGAAGATGCCCGGCGCGATGTTCATCATCGATGTCAACCGCGAGCACAACGCGATTGCCGAGGCCCGCAGCCTGGGCATTCCCACGGTGTGCCTGGTGGATACCGACGGCGATCCCGATCTTGCCGACATCTGCATCCCCGGCAACGACGACTCGATGCGCTCGATCGAGGTGATCATGCGCGAGATCGCCGAGGCGATCAAGCAGGGCAAAGCCGGCCGCGTGGCAGCCGCCGAGGGTGCCGACGAGTCCTCGTCTCGCGAGCAATCCGCACCGCCGCGCCGCCGTTCCTCGCGCAGCCAGTTCCGCTCTGAAGGCTCGGCTGCAGCCGCGGCCGCTCCCGAACCGGCCGAAGGCGTTCCTGCCGCGAGCGAGGCGTGAATCGTCCCGCAATCGGTTGCCTCCGGATTTCGCGCAACGGCGCAAAGTCGCCAAGGCGCGAACGGGGCGAACCGTTCGAACTCAACAACATCTCGGCGCCTTTGCGTCTTCGCGCCTTTGCGTGAACGTCGCTGGGCGATAAGAATGAACCAGGTCGTTTGTCACACAGGAGTTTCAAGATGGAGGCCAGCACTGTGAGTTTCACGCCCAAGGATGTGATGAAACTGCGCGAGAAGACCGGTCTGGGCATGATGGACTGCAAGGAAGCCCTGACCGTCAACAACGGCGACATGAAGGCCGCCGAGGAGTGGCTGCGCGCCAAGATGAAGGGCAAGATGGACACGCGCACCGAGCGCGCCACCGGCGAAGGCCGCGTCGCGATCGTGATTGACGGCACGAACGCCGCCATCATCGAGGTGCAGTGCGAGACCGACTTCACCGCCCGCAACGACGACTTCAACAAGATGGTGAAGGACGTGGCCGCGATGGCGCTGAAGGCCCCCGTCGGCCCGATCAAGGCCGACGCTGCCATCACCAAGCGCGTGGATGATGTGCGCATCACCACCGGCGAGAACATGAGCTTCGCCCGCGGCGAGCGGCTGCAGGCGAATGCCGGTGGAGGCTTCGGCTCCTACGTGCATCACGACAACAAGCGCGGCGCCATGGTGCAGTTCGAGGGCAAGGCCCCGCCACAAGATGTGCTGACGGGCGTGTGCATGCACATCGTCGCGCACGTGCCGCCGCCGGTGGCCGTCGATCAGGCGGGCGTGGATGCCGCGACGATCAGCAAGATTCACGCGGCCGGCCTGGCCGAGGCCAAGGAAGCCGGCAAGCCCGAGCAGATCGCAGGCAAGATCGCCGACGGCAAGGTGCGCAAGTACCTCGAGGAGAACACGCTCCTCGATCAGAAGTACGTGCGCGATCCGGCGGGCAAGCAGTCGGTGCGCGATGCCTTGGGCAAGGACGTCAAGATCATCCGCTTCGTGCGCTACACCGTGGGCGGCTCCTGAGTCGCACGCACATAACAGCCCTTCAAATGACTGGGGCCGGCCGAATCACTGAACTGATACGGCCGGATTTCGTTTTCAGCCGCGCACGCGCCGTCCGATCAATACGCCCTGCCGCAGCGGCACAGCGACCGCCTCGAAATCCTTGTCGCCTGCGACCAGCCGATTGAAGCGGTCAGCCCCGGCCCGCATCGTGTTCGATGGCGACTCGTCATCGATCCACCAGTCGCCCGAGCCCAGCACGTTGTCGGCAATGATCAGGCCCCCTACGGCGACCAGCGGCCGAACATGTTTCCAGTAGTCGGGATACTCGCTCTTGATGGCGTCGATGAACACGACATCCACCGATCCCGGTCCCAGGCGCTTCGCCAGCGCCGGTAGGACATCCAGGGCCTTACCTTCAACGATCTCGACGCGGTCGGCCACGCCGGCCTTGCGAAACTGCTCGCGCGCGAAGGCAATGTGCTTTGGCTCGGGCTCGATCGTGAGCAGTCGTCCGCCGGAGGCCAGCCCGCGCGCAATCCAGACGCCCGAGTAGCCGCCGAGTGTGCCAATTTCGAGCGCGAGCCGCGCCCGCGTCATAGACGTCAGGATCATCAGCAGTCGCCCGACATCAGCGCTGACGGCAATGTCCGGCAGGCCGCGATTCACCGCTGCAGGCATCAGCCCCGCCAGGTGCTGATCCTGTCTTCCGAACACCTCGCGCAGATACGCGTTGGTGTAGTTCCATCGCCCGTCGTTCATGCCCATGCGCGCAGTGTACGGGTCTAGTCCGCCGAGATCATGTTCGGCCCCGAGCCCGCGCGCTTCTCGAACTTGCCATCGCCGGCCCGCTGATACTTCGTGAAGCCCAGGCGCTCGAGGTTCTTGTCGCTGAGTTTGGACTTGGTCGCCGCGTCGCTCCAGTTGCCGGCGATGTTGGGCGCGACGATGACGCGCTGCACCTTCTTTCCCGTCTCGGGATGCTTCGTCAGCGGCGGATCGGTCATCTTCTGGATGAATTCGAACGTCTCGCCTTCCGAGCCGTCGTCGTTGATGACCTGATAGACGTACGTGGGCATGATGCGATCATACGCAGATCAGTAGCCCGCCGGCGCGCCGCCCTTGCGCGGGTCGCAGGCGGCCCGGATCAGCCCTGCGCTATCGACGCTGATCATCTGCACCACCGCCTCGCTGGTCAGTGTTCCGATCTCGTGGCCGCGCTGCCGCAGTTCGTCAGCGACATGCGAGTCCGTCCAGCGCTTGTCGAGCAACAGCGTGTCAGGCATCCACTGATGATGGAAGCGCGGCGCGCTCACCGCCTGCTCGGGCGACATGTCAAACAGCATCACGTTGAGCAGGCACTCCGTGGTGGCGGAGATGATGCGCGGCCCGCCGCTGCCGCCGGCGATCATGACCACGCGGCCATCGCGCGTGACGATGGTTGGCGACATGCTGCTCAGCGGCCGCTTGCCCGGCTCGGGCCGGTTCGCGTCCGATTGTCTCAGTCCGAACGCATTCGCCGCGCCGCGAACGGTCGTGAAGTCGTCCATCTCGTTGTTCAGGCAGAAGCCGAAGCCCGGCACGCACACCAGCGATCCGAATTCGAGGTTGATCGTCTCGGTGCAGGCCACCGCCATGCCGCCGGCGTCCAGCACGCAGAAATGGCTGGTGCCGTGATCCTCCGGAATCGTCTGCGTTCCGTACCTGTCCGATTCGCCGGCATGCTGCATGTCGATGGCGGCGGCGCGATCATCGAGATACGGCCCCGACAGCAGCGCTGCCACCGGCACCTTCGCGAACGACGGATCAGCCAGCCAGCGCGATCGGTCCGCGAAGGCGTGCTTCATCGCCTCGGTCGTCAGATGCACGTAGTCGGCAGAGTTGTGGGCCGCCCGGTCCAGGTCAGCCGTCCGGCGATCGAGGATGCCGAAGACCTGCTGCATCGCGATTCCACCGGACGACGGCGGGGGCATCGAGATCAGTTGCCAGTCGCGGAACTCGCATGTGAGCGGCTTGGCCGGCAGCGCCTGGTACCAGCCGAAATCTCCCAGCGTCAGCGAGCCGACCTGTTTGCGCATGGTTGCGTCGATGGCTTGTGCGATGTCGCCGGCATAGAACGCGGCCTTGCCTTGGGCCGCTATCAGTCGCAAAGCCTTGGCCTGATCGGGATTGCGCAAACGATCGCCCACCCGCACACGACCCTCGCGGCAGAGATCGGTCCAGATCGTCCCCAGCGCGGCTCGAAGTTCCGGGCGCTTCTCGGTCGTACGCGCGATTTCGCCGACCGCGGCCACGAACGCGGCGTCGGCCTCAAAGCCCTCCTCGGCGGCGCGGATCGCCGGCTCCAACACAACCGCCAACTCCAGCGTGCCGAATTCCTCCAGCGCGCGGCAGAGGCCGGCGACCGTGCCCGGCGTGCCGCTGGCCTGCCAGCCGTACCTGCTCGCTTCCTTGTCAGCAAGGCCGGCGTAGAAATCGGGCCCCACCGCCGCCGGGCACGTTTCGCGATAGTTGAGGGCAACGGCTCGGCCCGGCTCATCGGGCTTGGCGCCGGGGATGTAGATCACCATGAATCCACCCCCGCCGATGCCGCAACTGAACGGCCGCACCACGCTCAGGCAGAAACTCGTCGCCACGGCGGCATCGACCGCGTTGCCACCTCGTTGCAGCATCTCCAGCCCGGCCTGCGAAGCAAGGGGGTGATCGGCAGCCACCGCGGCGTGTCGGTAGACGACACCGCTCTCGCGAGCCGGCACCGCATCCTGCACGCTGGCGCATGCGCCGGCAAGGATCGACGAAGCAAGCAGTGTGATCGCGATGACTGCGCGAGCACGCACGCCACGAGTTCCGACATCGGTCACTCCGTTCCTCCCAGCCTGCGCTGTTGCCAACGGCCTACCACTTGCACCAACTCTGGCCGATCTCCTGATAACTGATCAGCGTCACGACTCCCGCCGCATCGACGTCGATGATGTAGTACCGGTGGCAATCGCAACCATCGAAGCAATCCCAAAACCCGTCATCGATATTCCAACGCCAGGTTCCATTGCCCATGTCGGTCGGAACCCAGAAGTTCTCTCCGCCGATCAGGCCATTCGGCTCGGCGAAGCTGATCTCGGGCAGATCCGTGTAAATCGCGCACAGCCCGGCGATGTTGATCTTGCCCGCGAGCGTGACGACCTTGTAGTCGATCCCACCCGACGAGAACAGCGGGTCGATGTCGATTACCTGGTAATAGGTGTTCAGGCACCCAAACTCGGTGACGGGCATGCCTTGGATGATCGCTGCGATGAACTGCGTGGGGGCCCACGCCATGGTGTGCGTCTGGCCGACGAGGTTGGGATAGGCCGTCCTGATCAGACCGAGGTCGCGGTCGATCCGGGTATACGTCGCCGGCGGCAATGCGAGCGGTCCGCCCGCTCCCAGCATCTCCAGGCCGATCTGGTGGGCCTCGGCGTTGGCGAAGGCCGGGCCGAAGTTGAACAGGCACGGCCCCCATGTCGTGATCACCGCGAGCAGGTCGTTGACCTCCACGGTGCCCGAGTCGTCGATGTCGGCGATCGGATCCGATGAACCCCAGGCGGCGATCACCGTCAGCAGGTCATTGACGTCGACAGCCCCGGAACAGTTGGTGTCGGGTGGGCATGGCCGGTCGGCGATGGCCTCGAAGGCAGGGACGGACGCGAGTGCCACCGCCACAACAATCGCAAGACGAGTCGATCGAGCCATGACGATCACTCCTTCTGCAGACGTGCACGGGCGATGCCATCAGCATATCCCGAAGGGCGCTCCATACCAAGAGTACGGAATGGGTGTACGCGGTCCATCGTGTCCGGTGACCCCACCATCGATGATCGACATCCATCCGTCGCATCGAGTGCAGTCGCGCCATCCAGACCCCTTGACAGTCGGCGCGGCAGAGTTCATTCGCTATGATCTCAACTGCGTCACGGTTGCGATCGATATCGCGTGTATGAAAGTCACGGTGCTCACACATCTCGAGCGCGAGGACGACGAGAAGTCGTACGACGTGGTCATTGATCAGGTGACCGCCGCGCTGCGTGAACTCGGGCACGAGGCGAACATCCTCGGCTCGCGGGGTGATCTGCGCAAGCTCGTCGACGGCGTGAAGGCGCAGCAGCCCGATGTCGTCTTCAATCTCATGGAGAGTTTCGGCTCGACGCTCTTCGGGGCCGTCGGCGTTGCCGGTCTGCTCGATCTCATGGAGATTCCTCACACCGGCGGCGGGCCGGGCGAGTATTACCTGCAGGAAGACAAGGCCCTCACCAAGAAGCTGCTGAAGTACGAGGACATTCTCTTCCCCGACTTCGCGGTGTTCGCGATCAACGCCGACATGGAGACCGGCGGTAACCTGCGCATGCCGCTGATCGTCAAGCCATTGCGCATGGATGCGTCGATCGGCATCCACGCCAAGAGCATCGTGCACTCGACCAAGGAGTTAATGCAGCGCGTGGCGACGATTCACAAGCTGCCAGATTCGGCCCTGGCCGAGGAGTACATTGAGGGCCGCGAGTTCTTCGTCAGCATCATCGGCAACAGCCGGCCGCAGGCGTTCCCGCTGGTGGAGGTGGATTTCTCCGGATTGCCCGACGGCATGCCGAAAGTGCTGGATTCCAAGGCCAAATGGAATCCGCGCAGCCGCGAGTACAAGGGCACCAAGACCATTCTGGCGGACATTCCCGACCAGTTGCGGCACCAGTTGCAGCGCGTCGCGCTGGATGCCTACCGCGCGCTGCGCGTGCGCGACTACGGCCGCATCGATCTGCGCATGGCCAACACTGGCGAGATCTACGTCATCGAGGTCAACGCCAGTTGCTACCTGGAAAGCGGCAGCGAGTTCGCGATGGCCGCTGGCGCGGCCGGCTATGAGTATCCGCAACTGATCCAGCGCGTGCTTGACCTGACGATGGAGCGCTACGGCCGCAAATGCGCGCCCGCGCCGGTTAATGGCAACGGGACTGCCGCAACCAGGCCGGCGGCGGCGGCCGTTCCCCAGCCGTCCGCTCCGACAACTTGAGTGAATGACGGAAATCAGGGCAGGTAGGTGCCGCGATGGACGTAGTTCATCGCCAAGGCGGTCACCAGCGTCGTGATGGCCACGGTGACCTCGCTCTCGCGATCGGCGGGATAGACCTGCTTGAGTTCATCCGCCAGTTTCGCCAGGTGCCGCAGCAGGGGGCGCGTCTGCTCGGGGAAGTGCCCGGTCCAGCGGAAGACGTTCACCGCCAGTTCGCGTTCGATCTTGCGAATCAGCGTGCCGCCATTCTTTCGTTGCACGTCGGGCTTTGAGTCATCCGGAACGCCAAACTGCTCGAAGATGGCCGTCAGCGCGCCTTCGACACCCGCGGGCAGCTCCTCATCGCCCACGCGCAGGCGCTTCTTGTAGAAATCCTCGACCGAGAACGACAGGTCCGACACATCCTCATCGCGCTCTTCTGTATGAACCAGCGGCTCCTTGTCGCGCACCTCGGCGATGACGCGGTCGCAGTACTCCAGTTTCGACAGCGCTGTCGGCCAGTTCACGTAGACCTCGCGCCACGTCCGCAAGGTCGCCGCCGTATCACCGTCGCTGGCTGGCGCAGATTGCCCGTCACCGTCCCGGTGCGCCTGTCTGTTCGTCTCGTGTGAAGCGATCGGCGTCGCCGGCGTCATCCACACCGCGAACGTCTCAGCCCAGTCCTCATCCGGATGCTTC
>Ga0111538_10008759_pt1 | contig 13559 bp, 10 predicted proteins | sample SoiMethybrSBSTD1_FD_79669 | JGI IMG/M metagenome (GOLD analysis project Ga0111538, IMG submission 79669) | Bulk soil microbial communities from a Populus tree surrounding site in Tennessee, USA - Soil MetaG P. TD hybrid SBSTD1 (version 2)... | ecosystem: Environmental > Terrestrial > Soil >...
GCGTGGGGGCTCGGACATCATCAGGAAGAAGTTCTCGTTCTTGCCCTGGTAAAGGAGAAGGCCCGTTTGGACTTGATTGCCGGTCAACCGATAGCGCAGAACGAAATCGCGATTGCCGCCGAAAACCTCGGAGGGCGCGAGCGTCACCTCGGCGCGGCTCGGACCGTCACGGCGCGCCACGATCTGGTGCGTCGCACAAGCGATGTCGTCGAGCGGCACCCCGGTCGAAAGCTTGGCAACGAGGTGAAGCTCGCTTTTCGGCGATTCGCGTTCATGAAGGTACGGGACCTCGACGAAGCGATCGTGCGATGACGCGCTTGCCTTGTCCTTCGTGGAATAGCGTGGCCCGACGACCGTCGGGTAAACAAGCTCGTACGTTCCCTCCGTCGGCACGAGCAGCTCCGTGTACTTGAGCTCCACGGCGATGGTGTCGCGCGGCATGATGTTGGCCACGTTCATGGAGAAGACGTTGGGACGATCTTGCTCGAGGAGGGACGCGCTCTTGCCTTCCTCCTTGGCTTTGTCGAAGTCCTTCTTGGCGCGCTCGCGCTCTTCGATCTTGGCGACGACGCGTTGATTGCCGACGGTCATCGTCATTCCGTAGACGGCCGCGCGCGTCGAGGCTGGAAAGACGTAGCGCGCGTGAAGGGGACGGCTCCCCTGGTTTTCGTAGATTTGTCGAACGGTCACGTCGGCAATGACGCCGGCGACCGAAACTTCGACGCGTGTGTCTTTCAGCGGAAGCTGGTCCGTCGCGGGATCACCGCCATCGACCAAGAAATAGGGAGAGAGGGTCTTGTCGGCATTGTCCGCCGGCTCGGCGGCGGCGCGGCGTGCGAAGCTGGTAACGAAGAAAACGACGACGATTGCGAATAGGCGATAGGGGTGCTTCATGGCTGGGCTTTCTCGTAAGAGCGCCGCCGGGGGGAGGAGCGGCGCGGGGTGCGAGGAGCTGAAAGAGCAAGGCCAGTGCCTCAAGCGACGCACCATTCCCCTCAACGCCGAGTTCGTCGGTAAGTGCATGATTTCAGGACGAAATATGAGGCCAGCCAGCGGGCAGCGAACCCCTGCGGCCGCCGAATCGACGTGTCCACCGCGGCGCGCGTGGTGGCGCGCTGCCCACGCCGCTCGAACGGGCGACGGAATTAGTTGCGTAACGCAACTATCAGGGTCAGACTCTTCTCATGCAAGAGCCGCCGTCAGCGCAGATCGACGACTTTCGATGGTTGATCCAGGATTTCGTGCGGCGATTCGGCTTCTTGTCGGATGGGGCGACGCCTTGCGGCCAGCCGATCCCGGTAGCTTGTGCGCATGCGTTGCAGCTCATCGACGCCCAGCGCGACCACGCCTTGCCACAGACGGCGCTGCTTGCGCACTTTGCCGTCGACAAGAGCAACGTGAGCCGGCTCGTGGCGCGGCTGGTCGACATGGGTCTCGCGAACTGCCGTCCCGATGACGTCGATCGCCGAAGCAAGTGGATCGAGCTCACGCCGAAGGGGGCTCGCATGGCCGAGAAACTCAAGGCCGGCAGCAGGGACCGCTTTGGTCGGCTCCTTCAAGGAATACCCGCATCGAAACGCGGACCTATCGTCGCCGCGCTAGGTGAGCTCGTGCGCGCGTTGTCTCGAATGGATCCGACCTTCGACGCCGGCGCGACGGCGCCCGCAACAGGACCGGCATGAGAGCGAGATCCTTGTTGGTGCTTCTTTTCTTCGCTGCGTGCGCGCCGAGCCGCGCCCCATCTTCGAGGGCGGACGGCGTCACGACCACCGAAACCAGGGTCTTTGGTGCGCTCCGGGCAATGATGCACGAGGGCAAAACCGGTCCCCAAGTGGCGCTGTCGTCGGTCGTCCCGGGGCCGCACGCCTACGGCGTCGGTGCGCTCAGCGAGCTGCGCGGCGAGGTCACGCTTTACAACGACGAGGTCTGGTTAGCGTACGCCAACGACGACGGTACCGCTCGCGTATCCAAGGTTCGTTCGTCGGATGAGCAAGCTGCTCTGCTCGTCGTCTCCAACGTTGCAGAGTGGAGACGAATCCCAATCCCGTCGGAGCTGTCTTTCGATCGGCTCGATGACGAGATCGAACGCCTTGCACAGGCGAACGGAGCCGATGAGCATCGGCCGATTCCACTCGTCATCGAGGGAAGCTTCGCCAATTTGGAATGGCACGTCGTCGATGGGCGCAAATTGGCAACGGCGAGCACGCACGAACAGCATGCCGCGGCCGCGGCGCGCGGATCGATCGGACGCTCGAGCGGCGCGCTCATCGGCTTCTTCTCGACGCGTCATCAAGGCGTTTTCACGCACATGAACAAGAGGACTCACTTACACGCCGTCTTACCCGGCGAGAACGTATCGGGTCACGTTGACGGCGTCACCGTCTTGCCTGGCGCGACGCTGCTCTTGCCTCGGTAACCGTCACTTCACGATGATCTTCGTCTTACATCCGAAGGCGACGGCGATCTTCGCTTTGAGGTCGCTCTGGATTTCGGTGCACGTGCTGGGGCAGGCCAAGACTTTGGTCGGCTTGGCGGGATCGTCGTAAAACCATCCGCCCTGCATTCCGCAATCGGCGGCCGACGGCACGTTGAACAGATCGCGCGGCGCCTTGCCGTCAGGCGTGTAGATCACGTTGACCTTGCCGGGATCGAACATCTGGCCCGCGGGGGGCGGCGGGATGGACCATTCGCACGACAGCTTGCTGCCAGTGATGACCGCTTTGGCGAGCTCCTTGAACACCGGTGCGAAATCGGTCAGGCACATGTCGCCCGCGACGCCCCCCGTTTGCTTGCGCAGGTCTTCATAGACGCTGCCGACGGCCGAGCAGTTGAGGCACGGCGTCTGGCAATAAACGCCGCTGAGCGTCCACTTGGCAAACATCGCGGGATCGAGCGCCGTCACCGCGGAGGTGAAAGTCGCGGCGGAGTTGTTGGGCGCCTGCGTGGCGTTGTCGTCGGTGACCACGACGAACGTCTTGCTCGCGTCGGCGCGCAGCATCGACTTGTATTGAGAATAGGTGCTCGTCAGAAGATTCAATGCATCCCAACTTCCGACGTTCTGCGCGATGTGCAGGTAGCGCGGGGCGAGCGAGTCATTGGGACATTGGCCCGAGCCGAGGGGAGCTGCCACGCACACGCCGTTGCCGATGGGAATCCCGAGGATGATCGTCTGCGGATTGGAAATGAGAACGACGCGCACGTCGATTCCGCTGGCGGTGATCTGCTGCGCGAAGACGTTCAAGTTGTCCTGAACGGCTTGCGCTTCGGTCGTCATGCTGCCGGAGTTGTCGACGATCCAAATGATGTCGGCGGGCTGCTTCTTGGTTTCGGCCTCCTGCTCGACGGCAGCGCAAGCGGCGTCCGGGGGCGGTATCGCGGCGTCGACGGGACCGGTGCCCGGCCCGATGGGGGGTGCGGTTCCCCCGGCGCCCGTTCCTCCGGTTCCCGTTCCGGGGCCGTCACCGCCGTTACCTCCCGCTCCCCCGGTCGCGCCGCTGCCCCCTGCGTCCTTGGGAGGCGGCGATTTGGGGCGTACCCCCTCATCGCTGCTGCATGCGGAAGCCGCGAGAAGAGCCAGCGCGGTAACCGCGCCTGCCCACGACGAGAAAAATCGCGCGCCTAGACTGCTTTTGGAAAAGCTCACCTCGTGTGAGTGTCACAAATTCGGGAGTTGGGCGGAAAAAAGGCGAAGGTTTTCGTTCGATCTACGCCTCAGCGCCACGAGAAAGGCGCGCTGTCGCAAAGGACGAAGGGTTTCAGCTCTTCATGCGCCGCTCGAGCTCGATGCCGAGGCGTTCCATCCTTCGATAGAGCGCTTGCCGGCTGATGCCGAGCTGCGCGGCCGCCTTGGAGACGACGCCGCGCGCATCGGTGAGCACTTGCTCGATCTGCTGCCGCTCGAGGGCGTCGAACGCCGAGCCGCGCTCCTCGCCTGCCTGTGCCGGCGGGCGCGCGGGGGGCGCGGCAGCGGGTGCGCTCGCTCGCACCGGCGCGGGGCTCGCAACATCGAGCCCCAGATCGGCCGCGGTGATCACCGATTCTTTGCAGACGAGCACCGCGCGCTGGATGCGGTTGTCGAGCTCGCGCACGTTGCCCGGCCACTCGTGATCGAAGAGCGCTTGCCTCGCGCCTTCGTTGATTTGAAGGGGACCGCGGCTGTCCCCTTGCACGTGCCGTTGCAAGAGATGCTCAGCGAGCGGCAAAATGTCGTCGGGGCGATCGCGGAGCGCAGGAATGGCGAGCTCGATCACGTTGAGGCGAAAGTAGAGGTCCTCGCGGAATAGCCCCTGCTTGATGGCGTTGGGCAGGTTGGCGTTGGTGGCGCTGATGAGCCGCACGTCGGTCTTGTGCGTCGTGTTGCTGCCAAGGCGCTGGAACTCGCCCGTCTGCAGCACGCGCAAGAGCTTCATCTGCCCGTTGGCCGACAGGTTCCCAATTTCGTCGAGAAACAGCGTGCCACCGTTGGCTTCCTCGAAGCGCCCGATGCGAAGCTTCTTGGCCCCAGTGTAAGCGCCGGCCTCGGCGCCGAAGAGCTCGGCTTCCAAAAGCTCGTCGGGCAAACCGCCAGCGTTGACCTGCACGAACGGCTTGTCGCGCCGCCGCGAATTGGCCTGCACGATCTCGGCGAGTCGCTCTTTGCCGGCCCCGTTGGGTCCGGTGATGAGGATAGCGGCGTCGGAGCGCGCGACCTTGACGGCGAGACTCACCACTTCGTGCATCTGCGGGCTCGCGTAAACGAGGCCGCAGAGCGAATAACTTTCGGCAAGCTCTAGCCGTGCGCGCGAGCCGTGCGCGCGCAGACGTACGTTCTCTTGCGAGAGCTCGCGCAGGCGAATCAGGTTCTTGACCTGGGTGACGAGCTTCTCGTCGTCCCAAGGTTTGGCGATGTAGTCGCTGGCGCCGTCTTTGATGAGCTGCACGGCGGCCTCGAGCGACGTGAAGGCCGTCATGATGAGCACCGGCAGATCGGGGTCGAGGCGCTTGATGTCAGAAAGCAGCTTGGCCCCCTCCGCGCCGTCGGTAGCGTCGCGGCGGAAGTTCATGTCCTGCACGACGGCCCCGAGGTCTTCCGACGCGATGATGGCCAGCGCGCGTTCCGGGTCGTTGGCGATGATGGCCGGCACGCCGTGCAGGTCGAAAAGGAGCTCCAAAGCCGTGCAGACCGCCGGCTGATCTTCGACGACGAGCACCTTGAGCATGGACTCGCTCCTACCATCCGCGCGTGGGCGCGTCACCCGTTCGCACGCTCATCCACGCGACAAGGTGAGACGCCCCGTCCGGGCGGGCTGGGCTGCCCCTTGCCCGGGGACCCAACACGAAACGACCGTTCCACCGCCGGTCCCTGGCTCGATCTTGAGCGAGCCGTTGTGTGCTTCGACGATCTCGCGGCAGAGCGCGAGTCCCACGCCCGAGCCCCGCTCTTTGGTGGAGAAGAAAGGCTCGAGCGCGTTCTTCAAGACCTCGCCGGTCATGCCGCGGCCGCGATCGGTCACCTTGAACATGGTCCCGCCGTCGTGCGTCGATTCGACGCTGAGCCAGACTTTGCTTGCGTCTGTCTTGCTCACGTCTTTCGCCTCGTCGGCGTTCTTGAGCAAGTTGATGAGCACCTGCTGCATCTGCGCAGCGTCGAAAAAGCCGGGCTTGGCGGGTGCGGTCGAGACCTCGACCGAGGGCCACAGCGCGCGGATGCCCTCGAGAAAGCCTGGCCACGCCACGAGCTGCGGGCGGGGCCGCGGCAGGCGCGCGAAGCTCGCGTACCCTTCGAGGAACGTGTTGAGGTGCGTCGCGCGCTCTTCGATCGTATCGAGCACCTTTTCGAGCTTGGGGAGGTGCTCCGGGCGCTGCGCGATGAGCTTGGCGGAGTGAATGAGCGAGATGATAGGGGCCAGCGAATTGTTGAACTCGTGGCTGATCACGCGAATCACGCGTTTGTAGACGTCTGCTTCGCGCCGATAGAGCTCCCGCGTCATGTGCTTGACGATGACGAGCGTGTACGACTCGCCTTCCACCTCGAAGTACCGCTTGGAGAGGTTGTAGCTCTCGCGCTCGCAACCCGTTTCGAGCGTGAAGAGGGCGTCGGTCTCGGAAAGAAGAGCGGCACGAAGGGGCTCGGGCGCCGCGTGGAGCATGTGGAGGAAGTTGCCGCCGTCCGGATTGCGGCCTTCGAAAAAGAGCTCCCGCGCTTCGCTATTCGCATAAACGATGGCGCCGGAATCCGAATAAAGGAGTATCGCGACCGGCGCCCAGCCGCCGATGGCTTCCAAGAGCTTGCGGCGGAAGGCGTCCCCTTGCTCGGCGGCCACCGTGGAGCCCAAGGCATCGTAACGTTCGCCGAGATCACCGAGCTGGCGCTTGTCCTTGTCGCCGAGGACCGTAATTTTGCCCGAGCCGAGATCGCCGAGCCCGGCGCAGAGGCGATCGAGCGCTTGCAGCTTGGGTCGCACCGCGAACCGGAAACAACTGGCGCTCAGCAAGACCGCCGCGCCCACCGCGGTGGCGAGCGCGACAGCGAGCGGAGCATCGCTGCTGCGTGCGATGATGACCGAGATTGCCGCGGTGATCGCCAGCGCGGTGGATAGGCCGACGAACATTTTGGTGGAGCGGGTCATCATCGGAACGACTGCCTCGGAAGATATCAAAATTGCCCGAATTTGATGCTGGTGCGGGTGACGAAACCGCCGAGCTCGGGTTTGGTCGCAAACGAGTTGTCGTCGATGGCGGTAAACCGGTAGCCGGCCCCGAGGGCAACGCGCATGAAAGACGTCACGTTGAGCTCGACGTTGGCCACGGGCTCGAGGACGAAGAAAGTGACTCTGTCGTCACATTCGTGGCGATAGGTGCCGCCACCGTCGTAGCAGAGCGCGCCGCCGCCGATCGTGGTCTCCACGGTACCGTGCACGAGCTTGTCCGAAGCGATGATGTACTGCAGCAAGAGGCCGCCGTAACCACCGTCGACGCGGGTGTTGGGCTGCGGCGAGTCGATCCGCGTCCTATCCCATCCGAACGCATTTGCCGTCAAGCCGATGCCGAACTGGCGGTTGATGAGCCAGCTACCGTGCAAACCGACGAGCGACGAATAGTGACCGTCCAACGTGGTTCCGCCGAAGCTCGGCGCCACGTACCAGCCGTTGTGCTTGATGTAGCCGTGGGAGCCCGCCAAGGTGGCCGGCTCGTCGGCCGCGGGGGTCGGCAAAGGGGACGGCGCGGCTTCGGTCGGCTCGTACACCGGAGCGCTGGGGGAGGCCGCTAGGGTCGCAGCGGTGGGCTCGGCAAGCGCGGTACTAGAGACGAAGAGGAGCGGCAGCGCAAAGGTCAGCTTTTTCACGGGGTCTCGCTTTCTTTCCGCATCAAAAGCAACGGGCGGTGTTCGCGCTGAGTGCAGCGCTCGTGCCACGGTCCGTAGCGCGCGCAAAAAGCCTGGTCTACGCGTCATGAGCGAGGTGGACTGCCGTCCGCAGGGTGCGCCGAACGCGGGCGGACGTTCGCGAAACGGACAGTCGTCCGCCGAAAATCGGCCTGTTTTGCGGCGAGAGTGCACTTCGGCGCCCGCCCTGCGCGCGGCGACGCGCGTCATCATGCGATGTCTCGCCAAGTCGCCGGAAGCTCCGCACCCCTCCGGTCGAGCCCTCTACAAGCGGACCATGGCCATCGATCTGCGAAAACGCGTTTTCGCAAGATTAGACAGCAATTTCTTAACAAAGCCGCCCTTGACCGGTGTCCCCTCCATCACCAAAGAGTGACCACAGTTTTCGCCCGCGCTGCCGATCGATGCGCAACGGATCCCGCTGGGCGAATATATTGTGAAGATCCCGCATGTTCCCGGAAACGACGCCCGCTCTCGCCAACGTTCTGCACTGGGCGTCTCGCCCGACGGACGACGCGGAGACGCGACGCCTCATCCGTCGGCGACTCATCGTCTACGTGCGCCTCGTCGGCACGTTGTTTGGCGCGCTCTACCTGCTCGGGTGGCTGTCGCTCATTTTCATCGCGCCGGACCAACTCCTCACAGTTCACCTCCATCCCGGCAAGATCATCAATCTTCTGCTGATGATCGGCGCGTTTGCGCTGCTCTTCTTTCTCCGCAGGTGGGAACCGACCGAGCGTGCCCTCCGGGTCGTCGACGCGGGGTTTCCGTTTCTCTTGGCCACCGGGATCGGGTGCGGGAGTGCGACGGCGCCGCGCGGCTATCACTTCGAGATCATCGCTCTCTTGGTGATGATCTTTCTCCTCGTTTTGCGCGCGTCGCTCGTGCCGAGCCGCCCCCTGTTCACTGCGATGGTGGGCATCGCTTGCTCCGTGCCGATCCTCGTCGGGGGCTACGTGCAGGTCACGGGCACGCCGATGCCCGCCGAATTCATGACCCCGGGCATCGTCGTGCTCGCGCTCTCGGTGTGGTGCGTCGCCGCCACGGCCGCGACGACCGTCGTATCGCGCGTCATTTACGGCCTCGTCACGCAGGTGCGCGACGCGCAACACCTCGGGCGCTACACGCTGGGGGCAAAAATCGGCGAAGGGGGCATGGGCGAGGTCTATCGCGCCGAGCACGCCATGTTGAGGCGCCCCACGGCCGTCAAACTGCTGCTTCCCGGCAAAGTGAGCGCCTCGTCACTCGAGCGGTTCGAGCGCGAAGTGCAACTCACGAGCCGGCTCTCGCACCCCAATACCATCGCCATTTACGACTATGGCCACACGCCGGACGGCATCTTCTATTACGCAATGGAGTACCTCGACGGCCTCTCGCTCGAATCGCTCATCGCTTCCGACGGTGTGCAACCGGCGGGACGCGTCGTGCATATCCTTTTGCAGGCCGCGGGCGCGCTGGCCGAAGCGCACGGGATCGGCCTCATCCATCGCGACATCAAGCCCGCCAACATCATGCTTTGCGAGCGGGGCGGCATGCCCGACGTCGTGAAGGTCGTCGACTTCGGCCTCGTGAAAAACCTCGACGCCGAAGATGGGGACGTCGCGCTCACCAATACCAACGCGCTCACCGGTACGCCGCTCTATCTCGCCCCCGAATCGATCACGCGCCCCGACAAGATCGACGCGCGCATCGACATCTACGCGCTCGGCGCGGTGGGCTACTTTCTCATTACCGGCACCCCTCCGTTTTCAGGACACAACGTCGTCGAGATCGCCGGTCATCACCTGCATACGACGCCCGAGGCTCCGTCCGCGCGGCTCGGTCGCGCCGTGCCCCCCAAGCTCGATTCGCTCATCGTCGCGTGCTTGGCCAAGGATCCCGATGTTCGGCCGCGCGACGCGCAAGCGCTCCTCACTGCGCTTCTCGATTGCGAGACGGAAAGTCCGTGGAGTGGCGGGACGGCCCGCACGTGGTGGGCCAATTGGCATCAGGCGAACGCCGAAGTGGCGTCGTCGCAATCCTCCACGCCCACCCCCAAAACCAAAGAGCCCTGCGCGCGCTTACTCGCGTGAGCTGCGATCCGTCACGCGAAGCGCGCGGCTACTCGCATACACCCCGCTTCGTCACGCGAAGCGCGCGGCTACTCACACAGGCCGCGCGCGGATTGTCATGGACGCCGTTCGTCGCGTGACAGGTGACCGGCATCCATTTGACGGGTGAAGTCGGGAGCGAGCGGACATTCTCCGACACGCGGCGGTCCGTCCGGACTCGTCCGCTCGCTCTGACCGATCATTGGAAGTTCACAACCCACTCGGGACCGTCGTCCTGCGCGGGAGCCTGGTTGTTCGGCTCCGCTTTTTGCGACAGTGCGCCGCCCAGCGCCGCGAGCTGGATCAACGTGCCAGCGGCGAGCGCGAACCAAGTAGCGGTGAACAAGCTGGGAAGGGCGTACCAACGAAGCGTTTTCATGATTGAGCCTCCACACGCTCCTTAAGCAGCCGTCGTGCCACGCGAGCATTGGACCTACCGAGAGACCTTCGATGGCCCATGGACGCACGAACTTGCGGGGAAAATCGGCTACGGCTGACTCCGGTTTTCAGATTGGATCTCGCGGCCGCATCCCATCCGCGCGACAAACCAATCCCAGCTCTGCGATTTTGGAAGGAGCTGTCCTCAATTCGCCGCACCACTGTCCGGACACGTGCCCACAGCGGACCCAGTTTCGTGCTTGACGAAACTAATCTATTAGTACTAATGATTTAGTTGTGACGCCTCCTTCTTCGCAGCGGCGACCGATGCTGACCCGAGCCGAATCCGAGATCATGCGCGTGCTCTGGGACCGCGACGGCGCCACGGTGCACGAGGTCGTGGAGGGTTTGCCGCGGGCGGTCGCGTACACGACGGCCTTGACGCTTCTTCGGATCCTCGAGCAAAAAGGCTACGTGCGTCACGAGCCCCACCCGGGGGGCGGCCGGGCTCACGTTTATCGCCCCGTGGTTCCTGCTTCCAAAACGCGACAGCTGCACGTGCGCGATCTCGTTGACCGACTGTTCGGGGGGCGCTCCGATCAGCTGGTGGTCGGGTTGCTCGACGACGAGAACTTGACCCGCGCCGAGCTCGAACGACTGCGCAGCGCCATCGAATCTCGCCTGAAAACGGACGGAACCACCAAGTCGAGGAAACGTGATGGTTGACGTGTGTCCTTGCACCTTCGGGTTAGGGGTCCTTCTCGCGTGGGCCGCCCTGCCCATGCTCGTGCGGCTCGCGCGCTGGGGGCGCGGTGGTGACCCCGTGCTCTATTACCGCGCGCTCGTTTCCGCGCTGATCATCGGGGCGCTGATGTTCGTATTGCCCTGGCTGCGCGACGCGACGGAGGGGGCGCTCATGAACGTGCGCATCTGGCGCCGCTCGTGGGTCGCGGTCGAATCGCTGCGCGCGGCGTCGGCTTGGGTCGAGCCGCTCGTGGGTCGCACGGCGTCGGCATGGCCGGGCAGCCCGGTGGGTCGCGCGCTTTCCGTCGTGGCCGAGGTCTACGCGGTGTTTGTCGCGTTCGGCCTCGTTCGCTTTGTGCTCGCGCGCGTCAAACTGGCCCGGCTGTGCAAAGCGGCGTGGCCGGCGCCGGACCGGGTGCGCATCATCGCCCGCAGCATCGCCGCCGAGCTTGGGATCGAAATGCCCCAGCTCGTCGTGTCCGACGTGACGAACCTGCCCTTCACCACCGGCTTCTTCAAGCCGCTGGTGGTCCTTCCGCAGAGTCTCCTCGAGCGGGCATCGTTCGAGCAGCTCGAGTTCGTGCTTCACCACGAGCTCGTGCACGTCGCGCGCGGCGATCTGCGCGCCTCGCTGGGGATCGGGATCCTGCGACAACTGTTTGCTTTTCACCCCACCGCCACGCCGCTTCTCTCCGAGATCGCGCTCGCCCGCGAAGCGAGCGTCGACGCCAAGGTCGCCGCGGAGGCGCCGCTTCAATACGCGAAATTCCTGGTCGAGCTCGCGGAGCACGTGCGCGCTTGCCGTCCGCTCCTGGCAGCGTCGCTACCCATGGCCGACGCGGCCCTCACCCGCCGCATCACGATGCTCATTTCGCCGACGCCGTCCCTGGGCAGGTCCATCGGGCGCCGAACCCAAGGGGTCCTTTTTGCCGCAGGTGCGGCGCTCGTGGCCGGTGCGCTCTTGGTGCCTCTGTCGCTCGAGTCGAAGGCCGCCCCTTCGAGTCCTTGTCCACGCGAGGTGTCCGAGGCGCAAGAGGTTCGGATCGACCGTCACGTCGTGGCCAAGGTCATCCACGATCATTTTCCGGCATTTCGGGCTTGCTACGAACAGTTCCTCGACCCTAAGGGGACGGTCAGGGCCGAAATGCACTTCACGATTGGGGCGTCGGGTGCCGTCACCGGTGGGCACATCGACACCGAAGGAGCACCGGCGCTCGGCAGCTGCATGGAACCGGTGATGCTTCATTTCCGTTTCCCACCGCCTGAAGGCGGCGCGCAAACGGTCGTCATTCCGATCGCCTTCGCCCCTGGATGATCGGCGCGCTCACGCTGGCCGCCGCCGTCGTCAGCACCCCCCCGCCGCGCCTCAAGGCGACGCGGGTCGACGTGCCGCCGGTGCTCGACGGTAAGCTCGATGACGCGGCGTGGGCGAGTGCCGAACCCACGAGCACGTTCGTGCAGAAGTTCCCGAGCGAGGGGAAGGATCCGTCGGAGCGCACCACCCTGCGCATCGTTTACGACGATGCCAACGTGTACGTCGCCTTCGATTGCGAGCAGAAAAGCGTGCCCGTCGTCGAGCGGCTCACGCGCCGCGGGCGCCTCGTCGAGTCGGACTGGGTTTCGGTCGCCATGGGGACGCGCGCCGACGGCAAGAGCGCTTTCGAGTTTCTCGTCAATGCTTCGGGGGTGCGCGTCGACGCCCTGCGCTTCAACGACACCGAAAAGACGGAAGATCGCGACGAGAACTGGGAAGCCGAGACCTCGCTTCGCGAAGGCGGTTGGTCGGCGGAGTTTCGCATTCCGCTGCACCTCTTGCGCTTCGCGAGCGCCCCGGAGCACGTTTGGGACTTGCAGGCGCGCCGTTATATCTCCGAGCTGCAGGAGACGAGCGAGTGGGCCTTCTTCACGCGCAGCGCGGGGGGCGAAGTCTCGCACTACGGCAAGCTCCATGGTCTGCGCGGTCTCACACCGCACTCCCCCGTCGAGCTGCGCCCCTTCGTGCTGGGCAAGATGGAGCGCCGCGAGCATTCGTCCGAGCAGCTCGATAGCGGGACCAGCTTCGGCGGGAGCGCCGGCCTCGATCTCAAGTGGCACCCCGCCGCCGATCTCACGCTCGATCTGACCGTCAATCCCGACTTCGCGCAGGTCGAAGCCGATCAGCAGGTCTTGAACCTCTCCACGTTCGAAACCTATTTCCCCGAGAAGCGACCCTTCTTTCTGGAAGGGGTGGACGTCTTCGCGACGCCGATTCAGCTGCTCTACACGCGCCGAATCGGTCGCGCGCCGGGGCCGCCGCGCGTTCGCGACGACGTGCCCTACGAGGAACAGGTCGTTCGCCTCCCCACCGCGCGGACCATCTACGCCGCCAGCAAGCTCACCGGTCAAATCGCCAAGGGCTGGTCGGTGGGTACGCTGCAAGCCGTCACCGGAGAGGGGAGGGTCGACGTCGAGGACGCGAGCGGCACCCGCTACCACCGCACGGTCGAGCCCCTCACGGCGCACCAGGTGCTTCGCGTGCGGCGCGACATCGGCGACAACGGGCACGTGGGGGTCATGGTGACGGCCACCACGTACGCGGAAAAGAGCGGCAACTATCCGCTCGTGCCGCCCAGCGCCGATTGGCCGACGTTGACCCAGCTCTGCCCTAATGCGGTCAACGACACGAACCCCGTGCGATCGATACGACCTTCGTCGCGCTCGGGCCCATCGCTCTACACCGCTCCGGGCTCACGCTGCTTCAACAATGCGTACGTCGGGAGCCTCGACTGGCGATGGCGCTCGTCGAACGGCGATTGGGCGGCGACGGGGCAGGTTGTCGGCTCGACGTTGCAGAGCGGAGCGGCTCGACACGTGCCCGATGGCACGGTGATCGCGCCCGGTGAAATCGGTCAAGCCGTGTCCTTCTCGGCGCGTAAGGAAGGGGGAGGGCACTGGCTCGGCGGGCTGTACGGCGACTACGCTGGGCGCAAATTCGACGTCAACGA
>Ga0111538_10008760_pt1 | contig 13557 bp, 15 predicted proteins | sample SoiMethybrSBSTD1_FD_79669 | JGI IMG/M metagenome (GOLD analysis project Ga0111538, IMG submission 79669) | Bulk soil microbial communities from a Populus tree surrounding site in Tennessee, USA - Soil MetaG P. TD hybrid SBSTD1 (version 2)... | ecosystem: Environmental > Terrestrial > Soil >...
AGCGGCTCTTCAGTAGCCGGAAAGGCACGGAATGGATATTCGGCGTTTCGATCACGACCAGGCCGCCCGTCCGGACTCGTGCTGCGATGGCTTCAAGAAATCGCCGGGGCGAGTCGGTGTGTTCGATAACGTGAAAGGTGGCAGCGACGTCATATTCCGTATGGGGATGGGTTTCGATAACGCCCCGATGAACCGGAGCGACAGCGACGGCATCCCTGGCGAGTTCCTCATTGGGTTCCACGCCGACGACCTGAAAGTAATCACGCGCCACGCGAAGGAAATCGCCACGCGCACAACCCACTTCCAGCAACTTTCCGGACGACCGGTACTGCCGGATCAACTGGAGTCGAGTCTTCGCATTCAAACCTGCGAGACGGCGTTCTTCTGTGAGGTCAAGATTTTTTAGATCACGATTGGCCTCTCGTATTCTTTCTGTAGTTGCGACTGCTGTATCAGCGCCGAAGGCGAGGTTCGACCGGCGTTCTCCAACATAATAGAGACCGCATTGGCGGCAACGAACAAGGGGCCCGTCAAGCCTTGAGGATTCCAGAATCCGCTCAGGGTTTCCCGTGCCGCAAAGGTCGCAGGGAATCATCTGTTCAAGCGGCTGAGGGTCTCGTCGCGGCGCGTGTACATGCGGTCGTAGTAAGAAAGGTACGACGCGTCCTTGATTCCCTGAATCCAATCCTGACGCGATTGGTACCATGCAATGGTTTCCGCCAAACCCGCACCGAATTCTACGGCGCTCTGCCAACCCCATTCTTTTTGGATTTTCGAGCAATCGATGGCGTAGCGGCGATCATGTCCCGGCCGGTCCTTGACGAACTGGATCAAGGATTCCGGTTTTCCCATGATCCTGAGTACTTCTCGAACCACTTCGAGGTTCGTCTTCTCATGGCCACTGCCGATGTTGTAAACCTCGCCGGCCCGACCGAGATCCAGGGCCATCAACACAGCGCGCGAGTGTTCATCGGCAAAAATCCACTCCCGGACGTTGAGGCCATCCCCGTAGATCGGAAGCGTTCGTCCTTCCATCGCATTAGTGACGAGGACCGGGATCAGCTTCTCGGGAAACTGAAAGGGACCGTAGTTGTTGGAGCAACGCGTTACGAGTGCGGGGAAGCCGAACGTCTTGAAGTAGCTCAACGTCCACATGTCCGCGCTGGCTTTGCTCGCAGAATAGGGGCTGCTGGGATCCAGGGGTGTATCTTCGCGAAATGCGCCCTGTGTGCCTAAGCTCCCATAAACTTCGTCCGTAGAAATCTGAATGAACTTCGTAATGCCGGAACGACGCGACTGCTCCAGGAGGCATTGAGTGCCGGCAACATTCGTCCGAAGGAACGGGGTCGTGTCCTCAATCGAACGGTCGACATGAGTCTCCGCCGCAAAGTTCACGACAACTTCGGGATGGTGTTGCTGAAAAACAGCTCCAACGTGATCCGGTTCGGCAATATCGCCACGTACAAACGCATAACGCGGATCTGTGGAAACTTCTTCGAGATTACGAAGGTTCCCGGCATAGGTGAGTTTATCGAAATTAACAATTTCAATATCCTCACGATTCCGAAGAACGTAGCGGATGAAGCTGGAACCTATGAAGCCGGCGCCACCGGTAACGAGAACTTTCATTGCCGCCTTAAAATCGAGGCGGAAGTCCGAATTGCCTCCTGCGGAAGCTCTTCTTCATTGCCCGCGTGCAGGCTCGCGACGAGAATGTTTGCTCTCAAAAGGGAGTCGAATGTGCCTGCATCGGACCACCATCCCTCGATGATTTCGGACGTCATTTGATTTCGCTGGATATACGCGTTGTTCACGTCGGTGATTTCAAGCTCGCCCCGATTTGAAGGCTTGAGCGTTTTGATGATCTCGAATACCGAGGCGTCGTACATGTAGAACCCGGTGACGGCAAAGTTACTTTGAGGATTCTGTGGCTTTTCTTCGATTCTGATGATGCGGCCGTCCTGCATTACGGGCACGCCAAAGCGCTGCGGATTCTCGACCTGCTTGAGATGAATTCGGGCGCCTTTCCCAATCCTCGCGAATTCGTCTGCAGATTTCCTCAGACTGTTTTCGTAGATATTGTCGCCAAGGATGACGCAGATCGCGTCCCCCGCCGCAAAGGTCTCCGCAAGCGATAGAGCCGCAGCAATTCCGCCTTCGCCTTCCTGGTATCGATAGGACAACTGCTTTAGCCCGAATTCTTCTCCATTTCGGAGAATACGCAGAAAATCTCCAGCATTATTGCCACCCGTCACAACGAGAATTTCCTGCACTCCGGCGCTGACCAGAGTTCTGATGGGATAGAAGATCATCGGCTTGTTGTACACCGGCATCAGGTGCTTGTTGGTGATCTTCGTAATCGGATAAAGACGAGTTCCCAAACCACCTGCTAATACAATTCCCTTCAACAGCGACTCCTTCCAGAAGCATGACGACAGATCGAACCAGTAACGGCCTCTATTCTATCCACAAAGCTCCCGGAACAATTGCTCATATTGGTCGGCAATCGCGTCCCATGAATAGCGCTCCTTCGCACGCGCCTGAGCTTTCGCACGATAGCCCTCCACAATCTGCGGGTTATCGACGAATGATTGCAGAAGACGACCCAGTTCCTCGGCACTGGAAAATAGCATTCCAGCGTCTCCAAGGACTTCCCTGTTTTCTGGCGTGTCATACGCAAGAACGCAGTTGCCGGCGCCCATGGCCTCGATCAAAGCGGGATGTGTTCCGCCGACTTCAGTCGCATGAACATAGAGATAGGCGTGAGATTGCAGTTCGCGGTAAGCAATACCGTAGAGCGCGCCGGGAAAGAGAACTCGCTTATCGCGGGTCGACTTGATCCGCGCGATATAGTCCTGCGCATATGGAGCATCGCCCACAATGAGCAGCGGTTTGTCCGTCCGTACCGACTCAAAAGCCTGAATTACGAGATGCGCATTATTCTCAGGCTCAAGCCTGCTCACATAAAGGATATAGTCCCGGGGCTTCAAGCCAAGATGTTGCTGAATTTCCGTTGTTGATTGAGCGCTGCACTCCGCTCCGTAAGCGATCATCCTGGATGAGACGCCATATTGCTGCTGATAGTACTCCCGAATTACCGTCGCGTCGGTGACGATGACGTTGGGAATGAGAGTCGCAAGGTACTCCGAAACTCGATAATAGGTTCTCCCTGCGAATCCCCACTTTCGCCTCTTACGTTCGATACCGTCCACGTTGATCGCGACAGGGCTTCCGGTAATCCGTGGAACAGCCGCAAAAATCGCGTTGGCCGCGTTGCAGATCAGAACAGCTTCAAAGCGGCGTGGAATAGCATGAAGGACGGAAAGAAAAGTGTGAAAGACAGTGTCCAGGTGTTTCGTTCCAATCGTGGGGAGGATGGTCAGCCGTACGCCCTTATAATCTTTCCCTGTGTAACGGATATTGTTCGATCGTCCGTAAACAGTGACGTCATGGCCGCGTGCCGCCAGCCGGATTGATAGCTCTTCGGCAAACGTTTCAAACCCGCCGTAGTTCGCAGGTATGCCCCGCGTGCCGAGAATAGCCAACTTCATCGCCCGGGGATTATAGACTATGCAGATGAAAGACCTTCTGGACGAGCTCCAGCGCGACCTTCCCGAAACCTTGAAGCTACTTGAGGCGATGGTGAACATGGATTCACCGAGCCCGGACAAGCCACTTGTCGATCAGTTCGTACGTTTCGTGGGTTTGCAGTTCGAAGCAATCGGCGGACGTGTGGAATACGTTCCGGCAGAGCGGTTTGGCGATCACCTGCTGGTACGCTTCGACGGTCCTTCAGAAGACCGAGTTCTCCTCCTTGGCCACACGGACACCGTGTTCGCCCCAGGCGAATCCGTGCGACGCCGGTTCAAGATTGAGAACAACAGAGCTACTGGACCGGGCGTCTTTGACATGAAAGCCGGCATTGTCCTGATGCAATCTGCGCTCCGCGCTCTGCGCCCGATTCCACGGCCGGTCACGATTCTTCTAACCTCTGACGAAGAAGTCGGAAGTCCCTCCTCTCGAGAATTGATCGAAAGAGAAGCAAGGTTAGCGACCGCAGTGCTGGTCCTTGAGCCATCATTGCCTGGCGGCACGCTGAAGACAGCCCGAAAGGGTGTTGGGCGCTTCACGATCAAGGCGGTGGGTCGCGCGTCCCACGCAGGTATCGATCTTGCGAAAGGCGTCAACGCCATTGAAGAGATCGCTCATCAGGTACTCCGGCTTCAACGCCTGACCGACACAGGTCGAGGCACAAGCGTTTCTGTGGGACTGGTGCAGGGTGGAACTCGTGTGAATGTTGTACCCGCCGAGGCGGCCGTAGACATCGATGTCCGGATCACCAACAACGAAGAGGCGGCGCGAATTACGGAGATGATCCGCGGATTGCAACCTTGCCTGGCTGGCGCGACCCTCCAGATTCGTGGAGGCATCAATCGCCCGCCCATGGAACGAACCCTGGATACGGCTCGACTTTTTGAAGTAGCGCGCAAGGTCGGTGAAGAAATCGGAATCCAGATCGCTGAAGGCTCCACCGGCGGAGCCTCCGACGGCAATTTCACTTCGGCGCTCGGAGTTCCAACGCTGGACGGTCTTGGACCCATCGGAGATGGAGCGCATTCTCTTGATGAATTCGTCGACGCTGCCTCGATGCCGGAACGCGCAGCGTTGGTGGCCGGATTAATCCGTAAGATCTAGGCGGTCAAGCTCTCCGGGCGCCTGTCAGCAATAGTGCAATTCCAGCAACCAGCACGACTGCACCAATTACAGGCGGGAGAAAGACCGTTTTGGTTTTTTGTTGAGTTACTTCGATTGGACCGAGATCGACGACCTTGTCCCGAGTCACGTAGCTGAAACCCTGGTAACCCAAAGCAAGAACGCCAATGAGAATGAGCACGATCGCTATCATCTTCATGAATAGCCTCCTGTCTTCAGTCGTAGGAGAGACTTCGGGTATCGCACCGCGAAGCGGTGCAGGGAGGTTAGCCGGGGGTTGAGCGAGTGCAGCGAGCGATACCCCCGGTCAGGGCAGCCACGAGTTCCGCGCACCCCGCAGGGGTGCGAGGATTCGCCGGATTCCGTTCCGGGGGTGCGCGCTTCGCGCTTAACCCCCGGCTAAACTCCTTGCACCGCGCCGCGGTGCGAATTCAAGGGTCCGAGTTGCTAGCAGGCTTCTCTCCACTGGTTGGCTTCCCGCTCTGCTTCCTGCCTGGCCATACCATAGCGTTCCTGAAGTTTTCCGATGAGCTCGTCCTTCTTTCCTGCAATCACATCAAGTTCGTCATCGGTAAACTTGCCCCATTGCTGTTTGGCTTTTCCCTTGAGCTGTTTCCAGTTTCCTTCGATTTGATCCCAATTCATTTTGTTCCTACCTTTCTTGACTTCGTTTTCGATTGCTCAGGCGCTGCCAGGCTCTAGACCGGTGTTCGGCCCTGGATGATACGGATGAGCACGGTCGCAATCGCGAGAACAAGCAGAATGTGAATAAACCCACCCAGCGTGTACGAAGTCGCCATGCCGAGCAGCCACATCACGAGCAGGATCACAAAAATCGTCCAAAGCATAGTTCCTCCTTACTTGCCCTTTTCGGCGCTACTTGCCTTTTCAGCGTTGGATTTACCCTTTTCAGCGGTCGAATAGGTACTTATCGTATCGATCAGCGGCTTTGCGACCGCAGGAGCCGGAACCCGACCACGAAGAATGTCTTCGTGTTTTACTTCCTTGCCGTAGAGTTTGGCATTGTCGCTGTCATCAGATCGAAGCGTTGACCCCTTCAGGGCCACACCCGCGAAAAGTCCACGAGATCGAGAATAGGAAAGAATCTCGGCGCGCATATACGCGTCGGTTTCTGCCGATGCCGAGCGGCCAACAGGTCCGGCCATCACTGCACCTTCGCCACCGAGGGTGAACTCGCTCTTCATGAGTTTGTTTGAACCGGACTCGTTCATGACCATCATCACGACGTCGGTTTCGCCGCCGCCAATTTGCAGGCCGAAACTACCACCCTCAACCTTTACAGTTGACGGGCCAGTCCATCCGGCCCCCTGCGGCAGGCGACACGTTGCGACGCCAACACCGTACTGACCGCCCACGATGAACCCGGCACGCTTGACGGATGGCACAATGACAAGGCAGTGCGCCTTTTCAAGAAGATCACGTGGAATTCCCTTATCGGGTGATGCCATGATTTCCGTAAATACGGTCTTCGCATCGGCGATGCGTTCCACCGCATCGTTGTCCTCTGCATAGGTCAGGCCCGCAAATGCAAGCATCAGCACTAAAGTTAAACGAATCGATTTCATAAGAATTCTCCTTTAGGTCTCGAGCATGCGGTCTGGAAGCGCTGTGCGCTTACCCCCGCCGCATTCGCTTCGGCCTAAAGATGAAGTCGCAATCTCCGATCCAAACCTGAAAGTCTTTAGGGTCATTGTGATGCGAGCGCATCGTGTCGTCACTGACGGGGGCGTGTGTCTTGCTGTCTGAAAAGAAGACAGCCGGCAGGAGCTACTTCGTCGTCGTGGTCTTTCGTTCGACGCGGCGAAACTTTCCCGTGTCGATAATCGTTCCGGTTCGGGAGATGGTTTGGAAGCTCATTTCATCCCCAGAGATCTCTGCGACCATGAATGCATTGTCATCGTCAAAACCCTTCGCCGTAATTTCACTTTGAGGAGTGATACCGTCCTTTCGCAGCTTGGCGCTATTGCCCAGGATGAAATATTGGATTCCGTGCTGCGGTTTGATGCGTTCATAGAAATGCTCGTGACCGGCGAATACAACGTCGACTCCGCTTTCGATCAGTAGAGGCTCGAGAAGTTTCCTTAGTTCCAAGCTTGGTCCATGCTTCTCTCCAGACGAATAGAGGGGGTGATGGAAGAACAAGATTTTCCACTCGCTGCCGGAACTCTTTAGCTCACTCTTCAGCCAGTCGAGTTGCTTCTTGTCCATGTAGTTGCTATCCAGCGCGAAAAAGCGAATGCCGTCCTTCGGCTTGAAGGTGTAATAACGTTGTCCACCCATGTTGAAGGGCTTGTAGGCGATTTGACGGTCCGGCACGTCATGATTTCCGAGCGCCGCATAGAACTTGATCCCCGCTGAGAGCAGCGCCTGGTAGGGTTTTTCAAACTTATTCTGAAAATCCTTCGCGCTATCTCCGCCATACATGTTGTCACCAAGCATAATCACGAATTCAAAAGGAACCGTCGTACGAATCGCCGTCAGTTTTTCGCCGATTTCGTACTGTGGTTTCCCGCCGGTTCCGGTATCGCCGAGGATTGCGAACTTTAACGACGGTTGTTGGACGGGCGTCGCAGCAGGCCGGGCCGGTTGGGCCGCTGGACTAGGCTGAACCGCGGGGCCGGGTTGTTGTGCCTGAACCTGAAATAAAACAGCGAAAACAAGGGCCAAAACGCCGGGGAAAAAAGCGCGCTTTTTTTGATTCATTGTTGCCTTCCTAATTGACTCTTCGCGTTTCAAAATGCTTCAGGCAAAACATCGACAATCATATTAGCCTTCGTATCTCGCAAAATCAGATTGCGTCCCACAAAGCGGAACTCCAGCTCCTTCGGCAATGGGGGCAAAGCCATCAGCATGGACGGGGGCACCGTGGAGAAGGGCGCCGAAATAGGGTAAGGGGCATTAACCTCCACATTCACAGGCGGCGATAGTCCGTCCGACTTTGGGTTTCCTTCTCCAAGAATCGTGGCTTTTGCAGCTGCTCCCTCTTTTCCCTCAAGTGTGTGTTTGATTGCCATCGTTATCGATCGCCGCACGCCTGGCGTGAAGATTTCGCCCTGTTTTGCATTTGGACGTGCTGCGCGAATAGCATCGGCTACCTGCTTCTCATGCTTGGCTATCAGCGCTGCGTCGGCGTTTTCCTTAGGTATCGAGGGCACGGTGCCAATAGCCTTTTTCTGAAGCGCCAGGTATTTTTGAATATGCGTCTCGAATTCTTTCGGATCGTCCTGGAAAACGCTTGCCTGGACTGGGGTGACAGCTGCGTCGTTCCAGGCGCATGCGGAAGCCAGGAGCAAACAGGGAAACACGATTGACCAGAATCTGCGTTTGATCATGAAGTTCATTAAACTCATTTAGGTCTCCTTCTATGAGCGCTCGATTCGTGAGATTCCGTAGCCCCCGCCGGGCTTGTTACGGACATAAACTGTCACCGGGTGCGAGGAGAAATCTTCCCGAGTCGTCCAAATCTTGACCCGAGTTTCACCGGCCACCGCCGGGCCGAGCGGAATACGTCGCGTCGAGGTCGTCATCTCCTTACTTCGATGTCCGTCCTTTGTCCCCTGGGAGACACTTGTGACCTGATACCGATACTCCGCGGGTCCTGCCAGATCGTGCTCGACCATCAGGTCGTTGAATTTGAGAGCAATACCTTCCTGCCCCACATCCAATGCGAAATTCGAAATCGGATTCACATGCTCAAGCCAGTGGGCTGCGATCAAACGACGACGCTCCAGCAACGTTCGCAGGATGTAATCGGTCGCTTCCGGCCTGGTGTACTCCGCAGTATTTACAATGTTGAGAAGTTCGTCGTTGGTGAATGACAGAATCACGCGCGTTGCCCAAAAGGCGTCTTCATCAGTCATGTTGTCAAAGGGCATGACGTGAAAAGACGGTTTCCAATCCGCCGGCTTAAAGTCTTCTGCTGAGAAGATGCCGACCTCTGGAAAGACGAGCGGTGCATTTTTTTCGTCCGGCGTGACATAAAAACCCAGCGTCGCCAATTCCTTCAGGATGCTCGAGCCATCAACCTCGTATTCACGGCCATGAAAGTATTCCATCGGAGTTTTTCCGCCCCCCAGCGTTGATCCAAAATCGATGAGGTAGTGGCGCAGAAACTTTCGGCCGCCCTCCTCGACATACATGTCGAGGGTATTCATTTCCTTGAGATCCCAATGGTTGATCCATGATGCTATGACGCGCAGCCCGCGCAACTCCCGCCGGTGCTCGTGAGGGATCAGATCGTTAGGATCATCGGTGCGCAATCCGACATAAGCGAACGGTCCTTTGGATGTTCCCTTGAGAAGTTTGCTGGCGAGAACTCGATACGTCCCATCGGGCCGATGTGCTGCCTTCTGCAGCATTCTCTCAAGGTCGTCACGTGTAAAGGGACGCTTATCCTTGCCACTTGTGATTTCCACGCCATCCTTGATCTCGAGTTGGTCCGGGTTGAGATAACCGATGTAGTTCTGAGGAACGTTGTATCCGGCAGCGTAGAGTATTTTCGTCGAAATTACTTCAGCTCCGGACTGCAGCTCCGGGTAGCTCTTGTTGTCGAACTTGATCAGGTAGTTCTCACCTTTGTTGTCGGTTACCTGCAAGCCTGGCGTCACCCCTTCGACCTTCGCCTTGGTGATTGTGGCATGAGTAAAGTCCGGGTCCCCTCCATGATTAGGTCCTTTAACCAACTGCTCGATCGTCATGTGGCGGAGGGCATGCCGGTTTGTGTACCAGCTTGAATCCGGCACCTCATCCGCCAGGTTCACATTCGCCGCTTTCCTGGGTGAGCCCGCGAGACTTCGCACCCATCGAGGAATATCTGTCGCCTTCTTCCAGCGCTCAGACGCTTCAGAACTGAAAAAAGCGGTATAAAACCCAAGAGCTCTCGCCTTTGGTTCAGGAATGCTTCTGAAGTCGTTGTCCACCCATAGGACTTCACTGGGCTGTGCTGCCTGGACGCACCACGCTATCCCCAGAAACAGAACCACGGAGGTAATGAATGATCGATTTTTGAGTCGCATAGTTTTAAAAGAATGAGCTGACATCCAAATAGGCCTTCCATAGCTGCTCCCGGGTGTGCGCGATCTCCAGAATGAGAGCGCGGTGGTTCTTCATCCGCACAATGAAACGCCCTCCATACCCGGTATGAAGGCGATCCCATGTGAAGTCACGGATCTCAGGAGCAACCTGACCCGCGTCCGTAAATATTCCCAAATCGAAATGTCGCCCGATGCCAAAGCGGTATTCGAGAGTTGCGGTCACTGCGCTCTTGTCTACAAACCGGCGACTGTCGAAGGCGCGAACGGTCGAGTGACTTCCGACGTAAGGAAGGTCCCAGAAGGGGATTTCGCTCCCCCCTTTCTCCTTATTCGTCTCGATTGCACCGACAAAAGAAATGACCTTGCGACGGTCTTCAGTTAGCGGAAAGAACTGCTGGATCTCTCCACGGTATTGCCAATAGGCAAAATCACCACCCTGGATTCCCTCGTGCAGGCTTACTTCAACACGCTGAACGCCGCCGGACTCCGGCAACCAGGGATTATCTCTACTGTCTCTCTGCAATACTCCCCTGGCAGAGACGATTCTTGCGCCGGCATCCGACGTCAGCCCTGGAATATCTACGCCCGAAAAAACATCCATCGCCGAGACGGAATTCCGCGGTTCTGTGATTCCGACACTTCGATATTCGGTTCCGGCAATTACCGCCCAGTCCGCTCCCAGCCCTCTGATTCGGGCGTCCAACGCCACGCCCGCACGCCGGGTAACAGAACGATACTCAGACTCGTTCCATCGAGAAGAGTCGTTGCCGATCCCAAAGAAATTGTCGGAGGCCCTTGAGAAGTATCCACCGGTAAGCTCGAGGCGAAGACGCTCCAGCGGGCCACCGGATGCAAGGGGCACACCCACCAAAAACCGCCCCGAGTGGTACATCTTGTACGTCACCAGAAGAGGAATCTGGATCTCCACTCCGGTGTTAAAGAGATTCTTATTGTAGGTTGTGATTTCCGGCCCAAAACCGGAACCGGAGCCCATACCATCGATCCCGAACTTCACTCCGGAAGTGCGGGAATAGCGTTTGGATTCGGGCTCGGCTGCGCGATTGCCAAAGCCTGCACTCTCGGCCAGCTTAAGAGCCGGACGCACGCCAGCTTCAAGCCACGCTACAGGATGAAGACCCCTCTTGAACGAATAAAGGGCCGGCCTGCCGCTGACTATGCGTTCAGAAGCTTCGGGACTTGTGCTGGCAGGGTCAGCAACGACGGGTTGTTCCTCGGGAGTCGCCGGCGGGATCTCATCCTGTTGCCCGTAAACGTTCCCTGGAATCGCCATGGAGAGCGCGACGAAAATAACCCCAAAGAAAGCCTTGGCGACTTTGTGTTTTGTTGTTTTTGGCATCGCAGACTCCCGTTCGATGCCTATGGAGTGCAGAATCGCTTCCATTGTCGAAAGTGATTCAAATCACTATGGATTGAGGTGGATGTCCGGCGGGATATGTATAAAACCTGCACACTTCAGACGAAAACGCGCAGGATCTCCTTTTGAACGTTACTCAATTCCTGGTGAACTTTCTCAGCTTCGCGAATCTTTTCTTCGAGTTGCTTCAGCAGGATTGTTTTTTCCAGGCCGTTGCGGATGACCATTCGAAGATCGTCGTTGTCCCACGGCTTTTCAATGTATTGGTAGAGTCCGACGTTGTTTATTGCCTTGATCGCGTTCTCCTTGTCCGCATAACCCGTAAGCAGGATTCGCGGAACAAGAGGAAACCGCTTCTTCACTTCCGCCAGAAACGATATGCCGTCCATCTCAGGCATCAGATAATCGCTGATCACCAGGTCAACGCTTTTGATCTTCTTGTCGAGATCCTGCAGGGCCTGCACCGGAGAAGTGTAGGTGAGCACATCATAGTCCGTCTCGATGGCGAAGAATGACTTGATCGACGTGAGGATCATCTCTTCATCATCAACAAGCAGAATAACTGGAGGCTCTTTCTCACCCATTTTCCACCTTCCTCGTATGGCCCAGAGGCAAAGCGATCGTAAATGTGGTTCCTTGATCGCTGCTCTCAACTTCAATCTTACCCTGATGCTCCTGGATTATTTTGTAGCAGATCGAGAGTCCCAACCCGGTGCCGACGCCTACACCCTTGGTAGTGAAGCCAGGATCGAAGACCTTAGGCAGATTCTCGTCAGAAATTCCAACGCCGGTATCCGAGATTGCAATTCTCACTGAGTCCCCTTTTTTACTGGTCTTGATTGTGATTGTTCCTCGGTCTGGAATCGCCTGGGCGGCGTTGACCAGCAGATTCATGAAGACCTGGTTCAGCGCGTTCGGATGACAGTCTACGGGCGGAATGTTCCCATATTGCTTTACGACCTGAATCTTGTTCTTGAATTGGTGTTGAACAATGGTCAAGGTACTTTCGAGCCCTTCATGAATATCGGCCGTTTGGAAATCCGCTTCATCCAGACGTGCAAAGTTCTTCAGACTGCCGACAATACCCATTAAACGCTCAGCAGCGATGGAAGTGTTCTGGCAGAGCTGCTCCATGATGTCGACCAGCCGAGTTTCGGCGAGCCTTCTTTCCGAGTCAGTCAAACTTTCATCAGCCAGAATTTTTCTGATTTTTGCTATTGATCGCGAAATCGTGTCGTTGTTGCTGTGAATCGCACCCAATGGAGTGTTGATTTCGTGAGCCAGGCCTGCTGTCAAAAGACCAAGGGATGCCATCTTTTCTGATTGTGCCAATTGTGCCTTGGCTTCTTCCTGGGGGGTCAGGTCGATCATGAAGAGGTATGCCGACGAACCGTCCCGGGAGCATTTAAGGATCAGGTGGAGGCTACGGCCGCCATGCGCCCAATCCATTTCCCTGACGACTTGTCTCTCCCGAAGTGCAAGCCGGATGAGGGAGCGATGGCGAGCGGGCAGAATTTTCGCAAGGGCATCAGGAGAAAGTTGCATCGAAGCCAGCAGGTCGCGCGATGCGCCATTCATGAACAGCACCTTTCCAGATCTGTCCAGCTTTGCCATGGCGATGGGCAGACTCTCGGAAAGCTCCTCGGCACGATCCAGCAACGGGCGAGTATCCATGAATCCTCCTTCAGATAGCGCAATCCGGACAATCGAATGGCCTCCCAATTGCTCCGCAAACTATCGTGATCCAATCGCAAGATCATTGGACATTTTCTGACCAACTTTCGAGTGGAGGTGGAAAAAATGGCCGATGACAGCAACAGTAGCAATGTCGCATCTGTAGCAATCGTGCTGATTGTCGTCGTTGCGGCGATCGCCTTTTATTTCATGTTTGGTCGAGGCGTCACTGAGCAACGCGATATTAAGATAGATGTGGACGTTCCTGACAAACAGGAACAGCCGGTTAAATAAGTCGGACCTCACAAGGCTTCCGGAGCCAGCGCCTTAATACGCTCGATGACAGCCTTAAATATGGCCGGGGTTACCTCCTCGTGGTCGGCCAGGAACTCGTAGAAGGTGTCACTGACTATTTTCAGGAGGAGAGTCTCCTCCAGAGCGACTGCCGACATTAATCGAGGCGTATTGTCGAATAGCGCCCAGGTTCCAAAGCTTTGTGAGGGGCCCACCACAAGAATCTCTTTACCTTCCTTCTCGAGTCGTACATGTCCCGCAACGACGACATACATGGAATCGGACATCTGGTGTTCGGAAAAGATCACTGCCTTCGGCGCCACGGTCACTTCTTCCGCGATGGAACTGATGTAAGTCAACATTTCCGTCGTCGCGTGCTTGAAGACCTCCACACTTTGAAGACATAAGACCTTCTCCACTGGGGAGAGCGATGTAGTCAATGGAACC
>Ga0111538_10008762_pt1 | contig 13555 bp, 13 predicted proteins | sample SoiMethybrSBSTD1_FD_79669 | JGI IMG/M metagenome (GOLD analysis project Ga0111538, IMG submission 79669) | Bulk soil microbial communities from a Populus tree surrounding site in Tennessee, USA - Soil MetaG P. TD hybrid SBSTD1 (version 2)... | ecosystem: Environmental > Terrestrial > Soil >...
CGTGGTGCTCGTCGAGCAGCACGTGAAGCTCGCGCTCGAGGTCGCCGACGCCGCGGCCGTGCTCAACCGCGGCACCATCGTCCTGCACGGCACCGCCGACGAGCTGCGCCGCGATCCCAAGACGCTCGAGCGCGCCTACCTCGGCGAGCTCGAGGTGGCGCCGTGAGGGCCGGCGGGCGGGCCCGTCCGTGAGCGCCGTCCCGACGGTCGGCGTGGTGACCGGTGCCGGGCGGGGCATGGGCCTGGCCTGCGCGGACCGGCTCGTCGACACGGTCGACGCCCTGCTGCTCGTCGACCGCGACGAGGCGTCCGTGACGGCGGCCGCGGAGGCGCGGTCGGGGCGCGGCCCCACGGTCGAGCCGTTCGTCGTCGACGTCACCGACGCCGGCGGCCTCGCCGGGCTGGCGACCCGCGTCGCCGAGCTCGGGACGCTGCGGGCCGTGGCCCACGCGGCCGGGGTCTCGCCCACGATGGACGACTGGCGCGGCATGTTCCTCGTCGACCTCGTGGGGACCGCGCTGCTCGCCGAGGCGTTGCGCCCCCTGGCCACGGCCGACACCGCGCTGGTGTGCTTCGCCTCGATGGCCCCGGTGCTCGGCATCACCGGCCCGCACGACGCCGCCGACACCGCCCTCGACGAGCCGCTCGCCGACGACCTGCTCGAGCGCATCCGCGAGGCGGTCGGGCCCGACATCGAGGACCCCGGCATCGCCTACGCGTGGGCCAAGCGAGGCGTCCAGCGCTTCGTGCAGCAGGAGGCGGTGCGCCTCGGGCCGGTCGGCGCCCGCGCCTGCTCGGTCTCGCCAGGCATCATCGACACCCCGCAGGGCCGGCAGGAGGCCGAGAGCCACCCGTTCATGGACGTGCTGGTGCAGCGCACGCCGCTGGGACGTGTCGGTCGGCCCGAGGAGCTGGCGGCGGTCGTCGCCTTCCTGCTGTCCGACGAGGCCCGCTTCGTCACCGGCGTCGACGTGCTGGTCGACGGCGGCGTGTGCGCGGCGCTGCGCGGGCCCTCCGTCGCGGGGGCGTAGGGGGCCGCCCTACGGGGAGGCGACGTCGACGCCCCGCACCGCCGGCGGCAGCAGCCGCTTGGCCAGCTTGCCGCTGGGCAGCCGGGGGAGGGCGTCGACGAACACCACCGAGGTCGGGCACTTGAAGTGGGCGATGCGCCGGCGGCAGAACGCAACGAGCTCGTCGCCGAGGGCGTCGTGGGGTCCGGCCCCCGCGGGCTGCACGACGGCCCGGACCGCCTCGCCCAGGTCCGCGTCGGGCACGCCGATGACGGCGACGTCGGCGACGGCCGGGTGCAGCACGAGCACGTCCTCGACCTCGCGGGGGTAGACGTTGACCCCGCCCGAGATGACGGTGTTCGACGCGCGGTCGGTCAGGTACAGGTAGCCGTCGGCGTCGACCCGGCCGATGTCGCCGAGGGTGCTCCACCCCCGGGCGTCGAACGCGGCCGCGGTCTTGGCGGGGTCGCCGTGGTACTCGAACCGGTTGGGGGTCTCGAACCAGACCTCGCCCTCGTCGCCGGCCGGCAGCTCGGCGCCGTCGGGGCCGACGATGTGCACCGCGCCGAGCAGCGACCGGCCCACCGAGCCCGGGTGGGCGAGCCACTCGTCGGGGCCGATGGCGCAGAACCCGACGCCCTCGCTGCCCGAGTAGTACTCGTGCACGATCGGACCCAGCCACTCGAGCGCCGCCCGCTTGACCTCGGGCGGACAGGGCGCCGCCGCGTGCACCACGATGCGCAGGCTGGACAGGTCGTAGCGCCCCCGCACCTCGGCCGGCAGCTTCAGGAGGCGCACGAGGTGGGTCGGCACGAACTGCACGTGGGTCACGCGGTGCCGCTCGATCAGCTCGAGCGCCTCGACCGGGTCGAAGCGCTCCATGACGACGGTGGTGGCCCCGAGGCGGTGGAACGCCGTGGTCCAGCCCGCGGGCGCGGCGTGGTACAGCGGCGCCGGGCTGAGGTACACGCTGTCCTCGCCGCCGCCGTACAGGCCCTGCACCAGCAGGCTGAACGACGACGCCGCCCCGAGCTCGCCACCGACCTGCGGCGGCTTCACGCCCTTGGGCCGGCCCGTGGTGCCCGACGAGTAGAACATCCAGTTGCCCTCGCACTCGTGCGGGGGGCGGGTGGCCGGCTGGCCGGCGAGCAGCTCGTCGTAGTCGGCGAACCCCGGCAGCGGGCCGCCGACGGCGACGCGCCCGGCGAGGGCGCGGCCCTCGTGTGCGAGGTTGCCCACGACGTCGCCGAGGGCGGCGGACGCCACGAGCACCGTGGCGCCGCAGTCGTCCACGATGTAGGCGGCCTCGGCGGCCGACAGGTGCCAGTTGATCGGCGTGACGTACAGGCCGACGCGCAGGGCGCCCCAGACGACCTCGAAGAACTCGGGCCGGTTCTCGAGCAGCACCGCCACGTGCCCGCCGGCCCCGAGCCCGAACGACCGCAGGAGGTTGGCCACCCGGCACGCGCGGTCCTCGAGCTCGGCGTACGTGAGCACCCCTCCCGCGGCGCCCGCGATCACGGCCCGGCGGTCGGGGGCCTCGGCCGCGAAGCGGAGGGGATGCTCGATCGCCGCGCTCATGCCAGCACGCCGCGGCCGGTGGTGTCGTGGCTGGACCCGAGCGCGCCGACCGGCTCGAGGTCGGGGTGCCGGTGGACGGCGGCCGCGGCAGGGCGCCCCACGTTGCCCGTGGCCCACTGGATCACTCGCCGCATCCGTCCCTCCGTCCGGTCGCCCGCCGCCGCGTCGGGGATTCGTCGACGGCGCGGCGCCGCACCCGCAGGCGGCCACGCCCCGACCAGCCCGTCAGCCGGGCTGGGCGTACTCGTTGTTGCCCGCGAGCTCCTCGACGACGTCGAGCAGCTCGTCGCCGACGACGAAGTCGCCGGCGTCGGTGTCGAAGGTGACCTGGTAGTAGTACGGGTTCGACACCGCGCCGAGGATGCCCTCACCGGTGCCGCCCCGCGGGGTCCACGGCGGGATCAGCCCGAACATGTCGACGTCCCTCGCGGCCTCGAACGCCGCGGTGATGGCCTCGCGTGAGACGTCGTCGGGGTCGCCGAACTGCTCGACGACCTGGTCGAGGGCGTACACCGAGAGCCAGGACCGGAACGAGCTGCTCTTGATCTGGTCGGCCTGGAGCTCGGGCTCGCCCGACGCCGCCAGGTCGGCGATGACGTCGCCGAGGATCGGCCACTCGTCGACCGAGCCCGTCACCGGGGGCAGCTCGGAGTTGAACAGCACCTGCGCGGCGAACGGGCCGAGGTCCTCGGCGTCGGCCTGCCCGAACGTCCCCAGGCTGGTGGCGAACTCGAGGTCGGACCCCAGCTGCTCCGCGGCGCGGATGACCTGGACGGCCTCGGCCTCGCCGAGCGGCAGCATCACGCCGGTCGCCCCGGAGTCCTCGGCCGCGAGCACGAACTGCTGGTAGTCGGTGGTGCCCTGCGGGACGGGGATCATCTCGGTCAGCTCGGCGCCGTAGGCGTCGAACAGCGGCACGAGCACCGTGCGCAGCGCCTGGATCGGCGGGGTGTCGACGTGGATCATCGCGATCTCGGTGTGTCCGGCCCGGGCCAGCTGGGCGGGCATGATCATGGTCGTGCCGACCCCGCCGGCCCCGATCGGGAACGAGTTGGTCGCGCTCAGCTCCTCGGATCCCGGGGAGATGCCGATGCGCGGCAGTCCGGCGGGCTCGGTGGCCGCGATGACCCCGCTGGGGTTGGCGGCCGTGGTGTCGTGCACCGTGGCCACCAGGCCGTCGTCGACGAACTGCCGGGCGCACTCGATCTCGCCGTTGGGGTCGAGGTTCGTGTCGCAGGTGGTGAGGTCCATGCAGTGGCCGCCGATGCCGCCCCGGCCGTTGAACGCCTCGACGGCCGCCTCGGCCGCGTCGACCTGGTCGATGAGCGACAGCACCGGCGACTCGAAGACGGTCATGATGCCGATCGGGTAGGGCGGGAGCGCCTCGTCGCAGGGACCGTCGTCGGTCAGCAGCCCCGAGCGCTCGACCTCCTGCTCGCCGCCGCCGCTGCCGCTGGCCGAGGCGTCGTCGCCTCCGGAATCGTCGGTGCACGCACCGGCCACGAGCGCCAGCGTGCAGAGCCACGCCGCCACCACCTTGCGCTTCGGCATCAGTCCCCCCCGAATTGTCTATATCTATAGATGTTTAGGCGGTGGTCCGGGGGAACGCAAGGGTGAGCGTGACCGGGTCCACACCACCGACCGCTCGGCGGCCGGCGACCCGCCGGCCCGTCCCCCCGGGCACGCGCGCGGCGTCGGCGGCCCGGCAGCCGCGTGGCTGCCCGCCGGGGAGCTACCGCGGGCGCCGGGCGGGCCGGGGCGCCGTGGCGGGCGTGCCCCGGCGGTGGGGCCGGCGGGCGGGCACCCGCAGGCGGGCGTCGATCGTGGCGAGCCACGCGTCGTCGAGCTCGGCTCCCAGGCCGCGCAGGCAGAACGCCGCCAGGCCGACCGCGTCGGGGGCCCGGACCCCGGCGTCGTTGCCGAGCGTCTCGCTCGTGATCACGGCGGCGTTGAGCGAGAGCAGCATGAACGTGGCGGCCTCGGTGTCGCCCGCCGTGATGCGGCCCGTCGCCGCGGCCGACTCGACGAGGCCGCGCACCAGGGTGGTCACGGCCGACTGGGCGCGCCCGACGAGCTCGGGCCGGGTGTCGGAGAGCTTGAGCCGCAGCCGGGTGAGGCCCCGATCGACACCGGTGCCGCTGACCTCGGGCATGCGCGCCGCCGCGAGCATGGCGCCCGCCAGCCGCTCCAGCGGGTCGGCCAGGTCGTCGATCGCGCCCGTGATCAACTGCGCGTAGGTGCGCATGGCTTCCTCGAACACCGCGAGGAGGAGGTCGTCCTTGCTCTCGAAGTACTGGTAGAGGGTGCGCAGCGACTGCCCGGCCTCGTCGGCGACCTCCTGGACCGTGATGTCGCCGCCGTCCGAGCGGTCGAGGACGGCCACCGCCGCCCGGATGAGGTGCATGCTCCGGTCGACCGACCGCTCGGCGGCGGTGCGCAACGACCGCCCCACGACGCGCCGGTGCCAGTCGGCGTCTGCGTCGCTGTCGAGGTCGTCCGGGAGCGCGCGGGGCATGGACGTGTCTCCTTCGGGCTGCGGCCAGCACCCTACCGTCGGGTCGCTCGCGCCCCCGGGACACGTACCGGCGCCCCGGGACCTGTGCGGCTGCCCCGCGGCGGCCACGGCGCTAGAAGTGATCGAGCAGGTCGATGACCGTCTTGGCCCGCTGGCCGACCATGACCCGGCCGACGACGGCCATGTGGGTGCGCCAGTGGTCCTCGGCCGCGGGCGCGTCGCCGGCGTCGACGAGCGCGACCAGCCGCTCCTGCGAGCGGACGCCGCGCCGCCGCGTCGCGGTGGACTCGCCGTCCGCCGGGTCGGTCTGGCTCACGGCCGTGACGGCCCGGGCGACGACCTCGTTCAGCATCTCGGCGACGATGGCGAGCGTCTGGTTCCCGGCCAGGGCCACGAGCTCCTCGTGGAACCGGGCGTTGGCCCGCCCGAACGCCTCGGGGTCGTCGATCACGGCCTCCTGCTCGGCGATCAGCGACCGGAGCCTGCGGGCCGAGCTCCGGTGGCCGCGGGCCGAGGCGACGAGCCGCACGGCGGCCGGCTCGATGATCGTGCGGGCGTCGAACACGTCGGCGAGCGACACGTTGCGGGCCTGGAGCACCAGTGCGGCCGTGCGCGCCGTCAGCCGCTGGTCGGGCCGGTGGACGACGACGCCGCCGAGCACGCCCCGGACCACCTCGATGAGCCCTTCGGCCTCGAGGATGCGGAGGGCTTCGCGCAACGACGGCCGCGACACGCCGAAGCGCTCGATCAGGTCGGGTTCGTGCCCGAGCGAGTCGCCCTCGTCGAGCTCGCCGGCGATGATCAGGCGGCGCAGCTCGTCGGCGATCTGCTCGGGCTTCTCGCGCCGGCGGGCACGGGTCGAGCGCGGGCGGCTCGGAGTCGACTTGTCGGCCATCGGCGTCTCACCCATCCACGTCGTCCCGGTGCCAACGTATCCGGGCGGCCCTGCGCCGCCGGGGCACGCACCGGAGCTCGGGGGTCTGCACGTCGCATCCCTCCTCGGTGGACGGTGCGCCGCTCAGCGCGCACCGACGAGGGGCGCGAGCGCCCGCACGTCGACCAGCGATCTGATCGTGCTGGTCAGGTGGGTGCAGGTCGCGGGGCCGACGAGCTCGGTGCGGGCGACGCGCGCCAGGTCGTCGACGGCGACGCCCACGACCCGCGCCGCGCTGGCGACGGCGCCGGGGCACGCCGCCCACGGCAGCACGCGGGCCTCGACGTCGAGGCGGGCGATCCTGTCGTCGGCGACCGCGGCGTCGATCTCGTACTCGTGCATGACCATCTCGGGCTCGTCGCTCGCGTACGAGTCGCGGAAGTGGCTCTGCACGAGGAGGCGGCCCTCGCGGGCGCGGGTCACGTCGAGCCGGCGGCGCCGGCGGACCGTGCCGGGGCCGAGGAGGGGGAGCGGGTGCCACCCGGCCGGGTCGGGCCGCTCGAGCGGCGGGGCGGGCGGCCCGGTGGGCACGGCGGTGTGGCCCCGCTCCGCCAGCGCCCGGTGGACGGGCCCGCCCTCGGCCCACCCCACGCAGATGTCCGCCTGGTGGGGGGCGAGCTGCTTCGCGGTCTCCGCGTCGGCGGCGAGCAGGCCGGCCCGCAGGGGTGCGTACCCCGACACGAGGAAGGCGCCGGCGAGGTCGTCGAGCAGCGAGTAGCGCAGCGTGCGGGCCTCGGCCTCGCGGGGGAGCGACGCCGCCACCCGGCGACCGAACCCCGACCGGAGCCCGGCACCGACGAGGTCGGCGAGGTCGGCGGCGCCCGGATCGCCGGCGAACCCGAGCGCGGTGGCCGTGCCCGGGTCGATCGGCACCTCGGCCGAGTACCGCCCGACGACCGTCGCCCCGCCGTCGGCGTCGGTGGCGAGGTCCTGTCCGGTCAGGAGCGCCACCACCGGGCCGGTGAGCCCCCGGGGGCGCGTGACGTCGATCGACGTGGTGCGGCGGACCGACGCCGGCGGCCGTGGGGGAGTGCCGGCAACGGCGCGCCGGGGGCCAGCTCGGGGCTGCCGGGTCGTCGTCATCGCCGGCTCAGGCCTGCGGCGGCGGGCCCCACCCGCACCGGCAGGTGCGCCACGCCGTTGATGAAGTTCGACGCCACCCGGATCGGTGCGCCCACGGTCAGGTCGGGGGCGTGGGCCAGCAGGGCACGCAGCATCTCTGCCGTCTCGAGCCGGGCGAGGTGGGCGCCGAGGCAGAAGTGGGGCCCGACGCCGAAGGCGACGTGGGGGTTCGGCTCGCGGCGCAGGTCGAGCCGGTGCGGGTCGGCGAAGACGGCGGGGTCGCGGTCGGCCGCCCCGAACCAGATCACCACCTTGTCTCCGGCCCGCACCCGCTGGTCGCCCAGCACGGTGTCGCGGGTGGCGGTGCGCCGGAACTGCTGCACCGGCGAGACGTACCGCAGCAGCTCCTCGACCGCGGTGGGCAGGTGCTCGGGATGCGCCGCCAGCCACGACCACAGGTCGTGCTCGTGGAGCGCCACCACCGACCCCGACACCGCGTTCCGGGTCGTCTCGTTGCCCGCCACCACCAGCAGCAGCCAGAACATCTGGAACTCGGTGTCGGTGAGCCGCTCGCCGTCGACCTCGGCGGTGACGATGCGGCTCACGATGTCGTCGCGGGGGCGGGCGCGCCGGTCGTCGGCCATCGCCTGGCCGTAGGCCATCATCCCGGCCAGGGCGTCCATCGAGTCGGCGGCGTGGCGGTCGGCCCCCGGGTCGTCGGCCCCCAGCAGGGCGTTGCTCCACTCGAAGATGAGGTGGCGGTCGTGGCGCGGCATGCCGAACAGGTCGGCGAGCACCCGCAGGGGCATCTCGGCCGCGACCGCGGTGACGAGGTCGACCTCGCCGGCCAGGCCGTCGACGATGTCGGCGGCGTTGCGCTCGACCGACGCCCGCAGCCGCTCGATCGACCGCGGCGTGAAGATCGGTTGGAGGATGCGGCGCAGCCGGCTGTGCTGCGGATGGTCCATGTTCAGCATCATCTGGCGGAACATCGCCAGGCTGCCGTCGGCGAGCGACGGCATGAACGTGCCGCCCGCCTCGGACGAGAAGCGGTCCTGGTCGCGGTCGACGGCCGCCACGAGCGCGTGGGACGTGACCACCCAGAAGCCGGGGCTGTCGACGAACTGGAGGAGCGGGTTGTCGCCCAGCATCCCCGCGACGGGACGCTCCGCGTGCCAGGCGATGCCGCCCTGCCGGCGCAGCTCGTCGAACGCCTCGTGGGGCGCACCGGCGACGAACGACGCCCCGGCGGTCAGGTCGGTGGCGACGATGTCGGCCACGAGGCGGGCGTCGGGCGGCGGTGTCGCCGGGGTCTGCGGCCAGGCCCGCTCGGCGGTGCTCATCGGCGCCGAGCGTACCAGCACGAACAGCGAAAGCTCTAGAGCTTTGGGTGCCACCGTGGTGGGGCGCCCGGAGCGTCGCCACCGGCAGGCGCCACGGCGGGGCCACCGCCGTAGGCTCGGGGCATGGCCAAGGCGACCCGGTCGACGAAGGCTGCCGCAGCCCGCCGCACGCAGCGGATGCCCAAGAAGGTCTACGAGCGCGAGCTCGTCCGGCTGCAGGGCGAGCTGGTGAAGGCCCAGGAGTGGGTGCGGGCCGAGGGCCAGCGGGTCGTCGTCGTGTTCGAGGGCCGTGACGCCGCCGGCAAGGGCAGCACGATCAAGCGGGTGACCCAGTACCTCAACCCCCGGGTCGCCCGCATCGCCGCCCTCCCCGCCCCGACCGAGCGCGAGCGCACGCAGTGGTACTTCCAGCGGTACGTCGCCCAGCTGCCGGCGGCGGGCGAGATCGTGCTGTTCGACCGCTCCTGGTACAACCGGGCCGGGGTCGAGCGCGTCATGGGCTACTGCACCGCCGACGAGTACCACCGCTTCCTCCACCAGTGCCCGATCTTCGAGCGGATGCTCGTCGAGGACGGGGTGGTGCTGCGCAAGTACTGGTTCTCGGTGAACGACGCCGAGCAGGAGGCCCGCTTCCGGTCGCGCCTCGAGGACCCGATGCGCCAGTGGAAGCTCTCGCCGATGGACCTCGAGTCGATCAGCCGGTGGGAGGACTACTCGCAGGCCAAGGACCAGATGATGGTGCACACCGACATCCCCGAGTCACCCTGGTTCGTGGTCGAGAGCGACGACAAGCGCCGCGCCCGCATCAACATGATCGCCCACCTGCTGAGCACCCTCGACTACCACGAGGTGACCCGCATCCCGCTCACCCTGCCCAAGCGGCCGGCGTCGAAGGGCTACGAGCGGCCACCCCGCGACACCCAGACCTACGTCCCCGACCACGCCGCGTCGCTCGAGCGGTAGCGGCGCCGGGTGACGCCCGGCCTCAGCCGCCCATCTCGGCGATGCGGGCCGGGATGTCGGGGTACCGCAGTGCGTGCGCGCCACCGTCGACGAGGTACAGCGACCCCGAGATGAACCCCGCCTCGTCGGAGGCGAGGAACGCCACGAGGTCGGCCACCTCGGACGGCTGGGCGTGACGGCCGAGCACGGTGTTCTCCTCGTACTCCTCGACGACGCCGGGGATCGACAGCGCCCCCTGGGTGAGCGTGGTCGCGACCAGGCCGGGGCCGACCGCGTTGACGCGGATGCCGGCGGGACCGAGCTCGATGGCGGCGACCTCGACCAGCATGGCCACGCCGGCCTTGGAGACGCAGTAGGCGCTCATCCCGTTCCCCGCCTGGACGGCGTTGAGGCTGGCCGTGGCGATGATCGAGCCCCCGTGCGCCATGCGCCGGGCCGCGTGCTTGATGGTGAGCATCGGGCCGGTCAGGTTGACGTCGAGGACCCGCGACCACTCGGCGAGGGTGAGGTCGACCACCGGGGCGAGCGTGGCGGTGCCGGCGTTGGCGAAGGCGATGTGCAGGCCGCCGAACCGCTCGACGGCGGCGTCGGCCAGCCGGGCGAGGTCGTCCTCGACCGTGACGTCGCAGCGGAGGGTGGCGACCGCGTCGCCGAGCTCGGCGGCGACCGTGGCGAGGGCCGCCTCGTCGATGTCGCCCACGACGACGCGGGCGCCGTCGGCGACGAACCGCCGGGTGGTGGCGAGGCCGATGCCCGAGGCCCCGCCGGTGACGAGGGCCACCCGGTCGGAGAGCCGGCCGGGGGCGCGGTGGGCGTCAGGCACGGGGCGCGCTCTCGGCCCAGGCGTCCCTGTTGGCCCGCACCGTCTCGACGATGCGGTCCCACCGGGGCAGGCTCTCGGTGATCTGCATGTCGAACGAGCTGACGCCCCGGAACTCGAGGATCTGGATGCCCTCGGGTCCGGCGGTGTAGGCGTAGGGCGCGCCGGACGGCACGAAGAAGCCGCCGCCGGCGGGCACGCGGCGGTTGCCGAGGCGGGCCTCGCCCGTCACGACGTAGTAGAGGCAGTCGGCGTCGTGCGAGTGGCGGGGGAGCGTGTAGCCCGGGCCGAACCACGACCACACCAGGCTCATGCCGTCGTCGCCGCCCTGCCGGAACAGCACCTTCACCAGGTGGCCGCCCGACAGCGCCCACTCCATCATCTGGTCGTCGGCCGGCGGGTCGAGGGTGGGCATCGACATCATGCCCGTCTCGTGCAGCTGGGGCGCACCCTCGGGCGGGTCGAACATGACGATGCCCTGCCGGCCCCGCTCGGGGGCGTCGGTGGCGTCGGGTGGGGTCACGGGTCCTCCTGGGGCCGGGACGGTGGGGGCGCCGCCGGATCGACCACGACCTCCGGGTCGGTCGGCGAGGTGAGCGAGGCGAAGGCGTCGTCGAGGTCGGCGAGGCCCACCGTACGGCCCACGAGCCCGGTGGGGTCCGCCGGGCCCCGGCCGGTCACGGGGCGGGACCGTCGGTCGGGGCGGACGCGGCGCCCGCCGCGGACAGGTAGGCGGCCTCGACCTCCTCGATCTGGGCCCGGACCTCGGCCACCGGTCCGCCGAGCGACACCCGCCCGCGTTCCATCACGTAGACGCGGTCGGCGAAGCGCAGGGCCTGGCGCACGTGCTGCTCGACCAGCAGCACGGCGACGCCCCGCTCGTCGGCCGCCTGGCGCACCGACGCCAGCAGGCGCTCGACGACGAGGGGCGCGAGGCCGAGCGACAGCTCGTCGGCCAGCAGCACCCGAGGGTCGCGCCCGAGCGCCCGGGCCAGCGACAGCATCTGCTGCTCGCCGCCCGACAGCAGGCCGGCGGTGCGGCGCATCACGGGCGCCAGGCCGGGGAACAGCTCGACGGCCGCAGCCGGCTCGACCCCCGCCAGGCGCAGGTTCTCGTGGGCGGTCAGGCCCATGATCACCGAGCGCTCCTCGGTCAGGAAGCTCAGGCCGTCGCGGCACCGCACGTGCAGCGGCGCGGTGGTGGGCCGCCCGTGCAGGCGGACCTCGCCGGCGAGCGGGGGCAGCTCACCGGCGAGGGTCAGCAGCGTCGTGGTCTTGCCGGCGCCGTTGGCCCCGAGCAGGGCGACGACCTCGCCCGGGTGGACGTGCAGGTCGAGGTCGCGCACCACGGCCATCGACCCGTACCCGGCCGAGAGCCCCGCGCACTCGATGGCGGGCTCGCCGTGTGCGGTCATCACGGTCTCCTCCTCGTCGATGCGGTCCCTCGCCATCGCGCTACGCCTCGCCGAGCGCGGGCTCGGCAATCGCCCCGGCCCCGGCCCCGGCTCCGGATCCGGACCGCGCGGCGGGGTCGGGGGCGGTCGCCGGCTCGGGCTGCTGCTGTGCGCCCAGGTAGGCGGTCACGACCCGCTCGTCGGCGCGCACGTCGTCCGGTGCGCCCGCGGCGATCACCCGGCCGAAGTCGATGCACACGATGCGGTCACAGGTCGACATCACGAGCGGAACGTCGTGCTCGACGAGCAGGATCGCCATCTGCCGGTCGTGCGCCAGCCGCCGGATCAGGCCGGCCAGCTCGCGGCTCTCGGCCTCGTCGAGCCCGGCCGCCGGCTCGTCGAGCAGCACCACCGACGGCCCCGACGCCACCGCCCGGGCGATGCCGACGAGGCGGCGCCGGCCGTAGGAGAGCTCCTCGGGCCGCACGCCGAGGTCGCCCTCCAGGTCGAAGCCCCGGATGGCGGCGACCGCGGTCGGGCTGAGGTCATGCCGCCGCGGCCAGACCAGGTCGCCGGCCCACGACGCCTTCGAGGCGCCCTGCTCCGCGCCCGCCCGGATGTTCGCCTCGACGTCGAGGTCCTCGAAGAGCTCGAGCGACTGGAACGACCGCCGCAGCCCCAGGTTGGCCCGCCGGGTGGCGCTGAGGCGCTGGATCTGCCGCCCGCCGAAGGTGATCGTGCCCGCGGCCGGCTTGACGAACCCCGTGACGGCGTCGATGACCGTGGTCTTGCCCGCGCCGTTGGGCCCGATGAGCCCGACGACCTCGCCGGGACGCACCTCGAACCACACGTCGTGCACGGCCAGCACGCTGCCGAACCGCACGGTGAGCCCCTCGACCGCCAATGTCGCGGGCGGCACGGCCTCGACGGCGGCGTCGGGCAGGACGGTGGGCCGCGCCCGCCCTGCGGGGCGCAACCGCCGGCCGAGACGCCCGCCGGCGTGGACCACCACGTCGGCGATGCCGTTCTGGTGGGCCATCAGGATCACGATCACCAGCGCGGCGCCGGCGACCTCGGACCAGTCGCCGAGGTCGACGAGGTCGTCGAGCAGCTTGGTGCCCAGTCCGCCGACGGCGTTGGGCGCCGCGAAGGCGGCGCCCAGCACGTAGCCGAGCCCGCCGATGACGGCGTAGCCGACGGCGTTGATCGACGCGAACACGTTGAACCCGCCGTACTGGATGCTCTGGAACTGGAAGGCGGTGAGGATGCCGGCGACCGCGGCGATGCCGGCGGCCACGGCGAAGGCGTAGAGCTTGACGCCCACCACGCTGATGCCGAGCGAGGCGGCCGCCCGCTCGTTGGTGCGCACCGCGATCAGCCGGCGCCCCGTCCGCGACCGGCGGAGGTTGGCGACGACGAGCCCGATGGCGACGAACGCCACGAGCGACACCAGGGCCCAGCGGTGGGGGTGGCCGAACGCGTCGACCTCGACGCCGAACAGCTCGACGCGGCCGATCGGGGTGCCGCCCTCGAGCCCGCCGCCGACGTACCGGTTGTTGGCGAACACGACCTCGGACACCGTGAAACCCAGCCCGAGCGTGACGACGGCGAGGTTGACGCCGCGGGTGCGCAGCGCGGGCAGGGCGAACACGGCGCCGATGAGGACCGTGAGCACGATGCCCGCGGGGATGGCGAGCTCGACGGCGACGCCGGCCTCGACCAGCCGTCCGGCGATCAGCGCGCCGATGCCACCGAGCGCCCACTGGGCGAGCGAGAGCTGGCCGGCGTAGCCGGTGAGCACGACGATCGACAGCAGGACGATGGCCACGCCGAGCGAGACGGTCAGCGCATCGGTCCACTTGGAGGCCTTGGTGACCATGATGAACACGACCGCACCGCATCCGAACAGCGTCCATGCCCAGTTGATCCGCCC
>Ga0111538_10008763_pt1 | contig 13554 bp, 14 predicted proteins | sample SoiMethybrSBSTD1_FD_79669 | JGI IMG/M metagenome (GOLD analysis project Ga0111538, IMG submission 79669) | Bulk soil microbial communities from a Populus tree surrounding site in Tennessee, USA - Soil MetaG P. TD hybrid SBSTD1 (version 2)... | ecosystem: Environmental > Terrestrial > Soil >...
AAACAAGCTAGTTGGCTCAGACGTGCGGTACATCTGAGCCTAAATTCTTTGACCTTTCTGGTCTCCGATCCCGCCCCAACCGAAACCGATCGAAGATGCGCCGGCAAGCGGTGCCGGCAGTCTCTGGTGAGAGAGGAAGTCGATTGGCCTAGTGGGCCAGAGTGAGGAGATACACAAATGAGAGCGATTAAATTCTGGAAGACTTTTACATCAATCATTCTGGCGGCGTTAATAATTATCTTGTTGGGCCAGTACGCGAAAACATACGGGCAAACTCCTGAACCGCAGGCGACACCGCGGATCACGCCAGGCGATTTTGTCGATGCTCTTAACGGCGCGTTTGGAAAGCAGACGACAAATCGAGCGACTCACGCCAAAGGCATTGTATTGTTGGGCAAATTTACACCGACGTCACAGGCTGTCGCTCTTAGCAAAGCTCCGCATTTCAGGCAGGCGGTCGCGATCACAGTCCGATTTTCCGATAACACCGGCATTCCGACACTGGCCGATATGGCACCGCAAGCTCGTCCCCTCGGAATGTCGATCAAGTTTCATCTACCGGACGGTACGGATACCGATCTTGTTACCCATTCCTTAAACGGATTCCCAGCGAAGAGCCCTGAGGACATGAGGCAATTTATCCTGGCCGTAATAGCCAGTGGTCCGGGAGTCGCGGCACCGACGCCAATCCAAAAATATCTAGAAGCCCATCCAGAGGCGAAGCCTTTTGCGACCGACCCGGGGCCGCCTCCCGTGAGTTACGCGACCATTGCGTACTTCGGCGTCAATACCTTTAAGTTCATCGCCGTCAACGGCAAAGTCACGTTCGGGCGTTATCAGATAATCCCCGAGACGGGCAAACAATTTCTGTCGAAAGATGTCGTCGTGAACGCTTCGCACGACTATCTGCTCGAGGAGATCCGCACTCGTGTCGGAAAGGGGCCGGTTCGATTTAAGCTTGTCTTCCAACTCCCCGCGCCGGGCGACAAGCTCGACGATCCCTCGATCCCCTGGGCGGACACAAACAAAACAATTGAACTCGGAACAATCGAGATCGCCTCGGTCGTTCCCGACTCGGACGCCACTCAGCGGGCCTTGCTGTTTCTTCCGTCTTTGCTACCCGACGGCATCGAGCCCGCCGATCCAATGATCAGATTTCGCGGGCTGGCTTATCCCGTCTCTTACGATCGTCGCCACCCGTGATCTCGTCGGCAAGACGGCGCTCGGCGGTCAATTCCTATTTGCTTTTCCACTCGTTAGGAAATAATTCCCCGGCCTTCTTTGCGTCGAGCTGGATACCTACGAGAGGACGCGGCGCATGTCAACGCAGGATCATGACTCAAACTCATATCTTGCGCCGTCGGGAGTAGCAACCTATCCGGCACTACACCAACATGCTCAAGAGTTTTTCCGCCACTGCGCTATTTGCAAGTTCGAGAACGTTAAGCATGAAACACTGTCATACGCATTTTTGGCTCCGCCATTTTGCCATTATACTTTCATCTTCATCTTACCAATGCAGTAAGGGAGTAATTGAATGTTTTTACCCTCGCGCCGAATATTTGCGCTCACTCATAACTCGTCATTGTGGGGAGCAGTAACGCTCGCCATCATTTTTTCCTCGTGCATCGTTTCACCGGCACAGAGTATCAACGGAGTAAATACGACAGGCACTTTCGGCAATGAAATAATACAGGGCAAGATCTATTTTGCGCGTGGACACAAGTCAGCCATGCGACCAGTCGTCACGCTTCGGAGCGATAGCTCGAGCGAGTTAACGACCGTCGCGGACTCCGACGGCAGCTTTAGCTTTACGCGTTTGAGGCCGGATTCTTACACGATCATCGTGAACGGCGGCGACGAATACGAGAACGCGTTCGAGACCGTCACCATTGGCAGTGCAGGGACGGTGCCGGCGCAGGGAAATGTGTTCGACTATGCCATACCAATGACTTATCCAGTACAAATATACCTACAGCCGAAGAGGACGCTCTCGGTGGAGGCTAATGCTGGAGCAACTCGTGCTGTACCAGCGAATCTGCCCAAGCCAGCGCGCGATTGTTTCAATAAGGGGGTCGAATTAGCTCACTTGGGCGAGAGCAAGAAAGCCATCGAGCAGTTCAAGCAGGCAATCTCGCAGGCTACTGACTTTGAATTGGCCTACAATGAAATGGGCGTGCAGTATCTGACGCTCGGACAAGCAGACAAAGCCGCTGAAGCTTTTGCAGAGGCTGTCAAACTCGATCCTAAGCAGTTTGTGGCGCGCCTGAATTACGGGATCGCACTCTTGAATCTAAGGAAGTTTGCAGAGGCTGAGGAGCAATTGCGGCAGGCTCTTCAGAAGAACTCGGCGGCGCCAACCGGCCACTATTATGTTGCGTTAGCTTTGATGAACCGGCGCCAGTTTGAAGCGGCAGAGGCGGAGTTTAAGGTTTCAATAAGCAATAGCAATGATCGGATCGCCCCGGCACATAAATATCTCGGCGGGATTTACTGGCGCAATAAGCAGTACAGTCGGGCAGTTGACGAATTGACAAGATATGTCGCGCTGGCCCCGACAGCCCCTGACGCCGCCAAGATTCGCGGCACTATCAAAGATTTACGCTCCAGAAAATGAATTCGTCGCGGCTCTATTTCGAACTGAGAGTTTGTTGATGTATAGACTTACTCGCCAGCTCTAACCAGAGACTCTCGACTTCCTTTAGCCAGGAGATGATCCGGTTCCAAGTCGGAATGCTTTGGGACGCCAGTAACGCATGGTGACATCTATCTCTTCACTGAGGATTGCGCTTGCCTTTTTTTATTTGAACTTGATCCCGCTCGACAGTGGGCGTGGCAAGTGGGTCATTTAATGCTCCTAATTCTTCTAGCCACAGCTCAACACTTCGCACTTCGCGAAAACCACCGTCCACGAGGACTATTCGCAAGGGTTCGATACCGTGCTTCTCCACAAGGTACCGCTTTGCCTGCTCCGCTCGTTCCAAGGCTTCGTTCTCGTAAGCCACGCGTCCTGCATAAGCAATAATCCAAGATCTACTTCCTGGTTCGCCACGTAGTCTTTGTGCCAGGATATCCAGGGAATTTCGTTCAACATCAAAGCTAACATCGCCGTATTCTTCGATCTTCGTGGATGAGGATTCCTTAACATAAAGCATAGAAGACGACGAAGCCGTTTTAGGACAGGAACGCGACGGCAAGCCATTAACCTCAATTGTCGCCGAAACAACCCCGGGGAAGGTTTCAGCTAGGTCGATAACAACGGAGTCTGAATCTTTCCCTTTCGTTATTACGCCCCTGGATACGGTCCATCTGAACTTCAATCGTGAAAGGTCGTCGAGACCGGATATGAACGCAGAACATAACATCATGTTCCTCTGTACAATCTCTTTAGGACATTCCACCCTGATGGTAGGGCATACCGGACCACGACGCCGATTTTGCGCGAGGAGCCAATTGGGCTGCAAAACTAGAAAAAGACCGATTAAAGTTAGGATTAGGTATCGCATTAAATGGCTATCACGCACCCATCAATGATTGTGCAAATGCGAGCCGAACGAGGGATCCGGTAAGGCGGTTGAGTTCCACTCAACTGCGGGAGTGATTATAAGGCGAGTCGAGCCACCTTCACGAGGTCTTGCTCCGGATCAGGCGGCAGGTTGACGCAGCATTTGCATTTCCCTTAGCCAAGCGACAATCCGGTTCCAACTCGGAATGCTTTGGGACGCCAATACTGTCAACCACGTACATACACCTAATCCGCAGGTTTGAGGATCCCTTGACTGCCCCGAGTGTGAGAAATATATTCGGCTCTATAAGATATAGGAACAATCACATAGTTCCATTAGGCAAGACTTATTGCTCACCTGGTTGGTGGTCTCGAATCACTACACAATTGAGACCTGCTCAAAGTTAAGGAGAGCAGAAGTTGGCCCAACTTAATTATCCTGAGTCTCTTATTTCTTTTGGCAATCGTCTCTCCAAATCTAGCGAATCGACCAGTGTAAGTCTCAACCTGTTTTGTTTCCGTGAGCTCGGTTGAGCTTTGGATCCGAACGTTTCCGTAAACGTTCAAAGGAGGACCACATGAAAACACTCTCGTTTGCCATTGTCGCACTCGTTTTGACTCTGACTTGTGGTGACACCACTTCCGCGCTCAATTTCAGTAGACACATATCCGACTATCCATTGTATTCAAATGTCGAAGCACTGAGCATCGATCCCTTTGTCTTTCAGGATCCGCAAGTGCCATTGACGAACGACGACGTCACAAGAATGTTTGGAGCTGGCTTAACCGAGACCACGATCGTTCAAGTGATTCAAAAAGGTCCCTCTAATTTCGATATCTCACCAGACGCCTTGATCAAACTTAAGCAGCAGGGAGTGACGGCAAAGATCATAGAGGCGATGGTAACTACAAAGGCCACTCCCAATAGTTCTACACCGACAGAGATGGGGATTAACAGCAAAGGCGTTTTCGCACAAAACGGAGCTGAGTGGAAACTGATAGAGGAGATCTCTTCGATTGAGGTGAGAAACGTTGGCTACATTTCGAGCGCAGTGACAATGGGTATTAAAGAAGTTCGCATCGTCTGCGTGTTTCGCGGAGAGAAGGCAGAACTACAGCTCGACAATCCGAGACCAGTGTTTCGGATTGCAGGTATTGGTGCATCGGCTCGAGACGTCTACATCGTCGCGATGCGTCTGAATCCAGATCGGCGCGATTTGGAGATGGGGCGCTCTGGATTGATCAAGAAACTCAGTTACGGTTTTCGCAAACGAGATGTGCGGGACGTTATGGTGAAGCGACTAGACGATGATCTGCTTGAAGTTACGCCAAAGGAAAATCTTGAGCCTGGAGAATACATCATGGTCCTGGGCGGAGTTGCCGTGCCTTTGACCAGTCCGGTACAGAGGTCGGGGAGCAGGACGGTGGGCGTACCGGTAGGCAGGACGACGGGCATGCCGACTGCCACTCAAGGCGCTACCGGCTATGACTTTGGGATCATCTCAAGGAAGGTTGCGTCCAATAACTAATCGGTTGGGCGACACCTTTCAGGCACTTGATCGAATTTTCTAACTGTATTTCACCTGCGCCGGTAACTTGGGACTTAGCATGTTCAGGGTCCGATTCGGTGTTGCGGACGCTCCAAAGCGTTTACAGAGGTTCCCAAACCGGCTAAACGCAGCCGCGCGATTGATAAAAGTATTACAACTACGAATCCGGGTGGTGCTTGGAATTAGCGTTTTTTGCCACAAAAGAATGACTTGGGACCAAACCCGCACCGAGGAAAGTGACGCTCACAACAACGCGGCACAGCGATTGAAGCCAAACCAGCGCCCCTGAAAGAACTCTCAAAGCGACTTTCCTTAAATCAGAATAGCGGAGGGTAAGCTCATGAAGCTTAAAGCTTCCAGTAACTTTTTCGTAATTGCGGCGCTTGCGGTTTTGGTTGTTATCAGCGCTTCGTTTGAAGCCCGAAGCCAGGGACGTAATCGAAAAGCAACCGGACTGGATAAGAAATGCGCCAAGTTTGTGAACTGTCACGATGCCAGCGAAGGCCGCCTGGATGGACGTGGACCTCGCCGAGGAACTGACGTTGACAATTGGGGCTGGAGACGCGCCCGTCGAGATCGAGACCTAGATCGTGATGGATCTAGGCGACACCGAGACAGGGACAGTGACCGCGATGGAACATGGCGTCGCCGTGGTGAGATTGACCGCGATGGAACATGGCGTCGCCGTGGTGAGGTTGACCGCGATGGAACATGGCGTCGCCGTGGTGAGGTTGACCGCGATGGAACATGGCGTCGCCGTGGTGAGATTGACCGCGACCGAAATGTGCGTCGCGGTGACCGATAGAGGAAACTAGATTTCGTCGGGCGGCGCAGAATGGCTTGATGCTAGGGAGTAGGGCTGGCAATTGAAGTCCTTACCCTTGAAACGGAATTGTTACCACCGTTGGCTACCCAGACGTTGACACCATCAAATGCGAGCGCAACAGGACTTCGTCCTACCGCAAAGGTCTTCACGATTTTCCCAGTCTGCGGATCGATCTGTGAAACGGAACGACTACCGTAATTCAAAACCATGATAAAGCCACCGAAAAACCCTATGTCTGCTGGGCCGTCCTCCACAGTAATTTTGTCCTTGGCAGATCCATCTGCATTCAATCGAATCACGCTTTTGCTGTAAAAATTCGCTACCCACAAGTTCGCTCCATCGAAGGCAATGCCAGTAGGTCCTCGTCCCGCAGCAAACGTTCCGAGGTTCGTGCCATCGTCGGCCCGCAGCTTCGTAACATTGCTGCTGTTGTTGTTTGCTACCCAGATATGACTTCCATCCGAAGCAATTGCAACGGGCCGAGTCCCAACACGAAATGTGCACTGCGCCCCATCGTTCAGACGTATTTTGGTTACAGAGTTATCTTCACCGTTGGCGACCCAGATGCTATTGCCGTCGAACAACAGAGCCTCGGGACTTCGACCAACTTTGATGGTTTCAACCAGGCTTCCATCGCTTGCCTGAAGCCTCATCACATTGTTACTGAGCCTGTTTGCTACCCAAATACTCTCGCCGTCATAAGCAAGAGCGACGGGTCTAGTACCTGTGGGAAATGTTCCCAGGTTCGACCCGTCGCTCGCGCTGAGTTTCATAACGCTGTCGCCAAGTTCGTTGGCAACCCAAATATTCGCTCCATCAAAAAGAATCGCGTCAGGCTTTCTGCCAACCGCAAAATCGACCTTTTGACTCGGCGGAACTTGCGTTTGTGTTGTGGTGTCAGCTTGCGTTTGTGAAAAGCAAATAGTACAAGCGACCAAGGCCAACACTACGGCGGGCGGAATCTTCAGCAGTCCACAGATTGAAAACATTTTCAGATCCATTCCGCCCCCGTGTCGTGCTTCAATACCGCCCTTTGCTTTTTGAATGACTGTGCCCAGACGTTGCGCGCTTCGATTCATTTTGCGTTGGGTGAATCACTGGCTTCGCATCTGGACCGTCCATCCAGCTAATACACTCCACAATCCACGGGGCGTTGGCCTCCCCCGGAAACATGGCCCACCACTGGCGTGCTTCATTCCCATACTTGACCATGCCTGTGTGATTGGTGAGATCTCTATCAAGCCTCGCTTTGGCATCCTTGAACCCAAGGCTGCGTCGCAGAGTATTGATCTCATCAGGTTTGCCTGTTAGGAATGTCCAGCCCGGTTTGATTTTATGCGCGCGCACGTAGCTCTTCAATGCCTGAGGCGTGTCTTCCTCTGGTTTGAGAGTGATGGAATACATGAAGATATCGCGCCCCACTCGATCCTTCAGCAGGTTCTGCACTTTCTTGAGATTCACGGTGACGGGCATGCATACCCCTTCACATTTCACATACATGAAGTTGATTACGACAAGCTTGTCTTTAATCAAGTCGTCGTAGAAGTGGACTTTCTTGCCTTCGTGCGTCGTCAGCTCGAAATTTGGGAAATAGAGCTTCCGCAGTTTTTCACGCGATGACTCTGGGACCTTGAATTTGTTATCGGCGCCGGCTGCCTGCCCCACCACCCCAACGGCGAGGGGCGCTACCGCCAAAGTCGCCAGCAACTTTCTTCTGTTCATGTCTGGCACGATCTTTTCTCCTTTCGATTCTTAGCGGTTAAGTAACCTCCTGACGGAGCCCGTATGGGCCTCAACGTCAATTGGTTAGTGGTGGCCACAATCGTTCTCGTTATTGTTGCCCACGTCGTCGATGTCAAACCTCAACATCATGGCGTGGTCTTCATGAATGGTGTTGTGACAGTGCATCGGGTAGCGGCCGGTGAAGTCACGGAAGCGAAAATAGATCTGGACGTCGTCGTTTTCACCTAGCCGTATGACGTCCTTGCGTCCGCGCTCGATCAGCGTCGGCGTTTGCCCGTTGCGCTTGAGCACTTGGTGTTCTTCGAAGTGAATATGGATCGGGTGCGACCAATCAAATCCACCCTCCAGATTCCAAATCTCAGCGGTGTTCCGCTTCACCCGGAAGCGAACGTCATTGCAGTCGAAGAGCTCATCGTTAATCACCCATTGGCCATTACGCCGGTCGAATTTGAAGCAACGCTGGATTCGCTCTGTCACCCGCGTCGGCACCTGATAGAAAGTCGGGTTAGTGGCCGGGTTCACGCTATTGTCTGTCACCGCATCAGAAACGACGCGGAACTCGAGTACTTTGGCCCCCTGGCCGGCAGGCAGGATATTGTTTGTTGGTCCTGCGCCGTCGCACTGCTCCAGGCGGTTCTCGATGTGAATGATCGAACCGGGCGCAAACGAGGAGAAATCGACGATAACATCCATTCGCTCAGCCACTGCGATCATCACACCAGTGGTTGTTTGCACTGGATTCTTCAACAGATTGCCATCGTTGGCGATTATCCAGAAAGGATGATTTGTCAGGTTCGACTTCGTTAGGTAGAAACGATAGAAGCGAGATGGCCCTCCATTGAGCCAGCGGAATCTATAGCGGCGCCGCTTGACTTCGAAGAAGGGCTGAATTTTTCCATTAACAAGAAACTTGTCACCGAGTATGCCGTCGCGGTTAGCCAGGTCGAAAAACAGCAAACCGTCGGCGGGATCGAAGTTCTTGTCATTGAACATCATTGGGATGTCAAAATTCGGAAAACTCGGAAGTCGAAAACCCGTTGTTTCGTCACCTGTGTCAAACTGATTGAAGAGTAGGTAGAAACCTGCGAGTCCCTTGTAGACGTTCTGTGCGGTAAAGTCGACGCGGTGGTCGTGATACCAGAGCGTACTCATCGACTCGTTGATGTCTCCCAGGGGCGGATGACTTGATGCGAAGCCTGCCAGCACGTTCGGGTAATGCTGGTCATACCACTTAGTATTGCCAACTGGGTCACTGGCAAAAAAGTCGCAGGGAAAGCCATCCGATTCAGACGGCGTATGACCGTTGTGCAGGTGCGTGGAAACCGACTGCAGGCCGAAGCCTCCATTGTCGGCTGGCAAATTATTGTAGTTACGAACCAGAATCGGCTCACCGTAACGTGCCACATAGGTCTGTCCCGGAACCGTTCCGTTAAATGTCCAGAGTCTTTGTAATGGAAGTTCCGGATGCACACTTAGTAGCTGGTCCCTCTGATGTACCTCATAGAACTTTACCGGCGGAAGAGTCGTCAGAGCCTGATGGTTGCGCGTGCGCTGTTCACCTGCTGCGGTGTTTGGAGCGACAGTTGGTGCCGGGTTTAACGCGGGAACGGTCTGGGCGATGGGCGGGATGAACAACGGCTCTACGAACGGAGTGGTTGGCGGACTAACCGGGGCACCTCCCGATCCATCCCACCATCTGCGATCACATTCATCCCCGCCGCCACCCCACTGTGCGCGAGCGCTAAGACCCTTTTTGTGGATCAGGTAGCCGGCGCTGGTCAAGAGACCAGCTTTCATCATGTCGCGCCTGCTCAAACGGGCTGCAATTATCTCGCGCCTGTTCTTCGAGGCATTCTTGATCTCTCTTTCACGCCTCCTGTTTCTTTTCGAGATATTAGCCATTTGCGATCTCTCCTTTGAAGACGCTTGGCACCGTGTTGGGGCCCAAGGATGGGTTTGGGACGTAAATACATCCGTTTTGAAGGAGCGGTAAGACCTAACAGACTGGCTGAAAATGCGTGCGGGGGCCGCTTGTTGAGACGGTACAACCAACAACGGTATCGAGTACCAGGCACTCAGCGAAAGCGGAAAACTTATTATTGATAGAGACGACTAACTGAAACGTTGTTGCGCGCGAAACATGGATCAAAGTCGCGGTTAGCGCAATCTCTTTTGAACGGCGTTTCTTGCTATTTGTTAGCGGATTTTGCTCCAATTCTTGGCTTAGAGGGCCTTCGGAACCATTTGTCGGATCAACTTGCTGCATTTGTGTCGTTGTCGCAGCGCGAGCGCGAGGTGTTAGCGCTGATCACAGAAGGTCTCGACGCGCGCAGGCGACGGTGTTTGCCCATGATCAGGGCTTTAGCGAAACCATCACGACGTAGTTTGACTTTGCTCCTGAAGTAATTGGACGAACTGCCGCAATTCATCCAGGTTAAGATCCGACACGACCCAGTAAGCCATGCCTCCGTTGGACCAACGAATCACGTTATAGCCATGAGTTGAAAAGACGCTTTCATTGATTATCGGTGCGCCGGTGGCGGGCCAGACGAAAACATTGATGGAATGTTGACGGCGTTGATAAACCAACGCAGCAACTGGACGATGGCTGATATAGTCGAGTCTTCCACCGTTCAACCTAAATCCCTGCTGACTCAGATCTTTGACCGGAGGTGAGAAGTCGAGTTTACCGTCGAACCACGGCTTCACTGTGTGCTGATCCGACGACGGCACGTCGGTTAAATGATCAGCCATCAGTGAGCGAACGTGGCTGGAAACGATCTCCTGCGCGAGCAGCTCGCTTTCCGATGATCGAATAAAGTTTGCAGTAATGCTCCAACCGACAACGATCACAATCAATAACGACGTCAGCGCAACTATCCAGCGCCAGCGAACCACAAACGATTTGCGCTCCGGTTCGTTTTCCCGATGGAGCGCCGATCGCAAGCGTTTTTCGAGGTTTGCAGGCGGGTCAAATCTCACGCCGTTGTGACCGGCTGCCGACTGTACACTGCGGATAGCCTCATGCGTTTGCGTACAGGCGTCGCAATCTCGCAGATGTTTCTCGACTTCCATGCTCTTCACGAGGCCTAGCTCACCGTCGAGATATCCGTGGATCAGGTCAGGCGTTTCGTCGCACCGCAATGCTTGCCTCCTTTCCCGTGCGCTTCGTGAGCAATGCATGCAGTCGGGCTCGTCCGCGTTTTAGTCGTGACATAACAGTTCCGATCGGGATGTCGACAACATTCGCGATCTCTTTGTAGGAGAGATCTTCCATTTCGCGCAGCACCACCACTTCGCGAAACTCGACCGGTAGTGCTTGTAATGCCTGTCGCACCATTTGCGCATCGACGCTTTGCAAAAGCAGAGTTTCCGGATCCGACTCATCTACACCTACCTCGTCAAGCTTGTCGTCGATTGGCTCGGCTAATCGAAGTATGCGATTCTGTTGCAGCCACGTATAGCAAGTGTTTCGAACAATCGTCAGCAACCAGGATCGCGAATCACCACCGTAGTATCCGCCGAAGAATTTAAAAGCGCGCAGGTAAGATTCTTGAACAATATCCTCGGCTTCATTGTCGTCGTGGACCAACCAGCGAGCGAGATTGTAGGCAGCGTTCAGATGCGGCAAAGCAATCTCTTCAAAACGCACGACTTTGGTTTGGTCTGGCAACGAACTTCCTCGCTGATTTCGAGCTCCTGTAAGTGAAGACTGGAGCGCGTGCCCGTTTATGCCTAGGAATATTCACCAGCCGGTTCCAGTCCGGATAGCTGAAAGCAATTATTGTTAAGGAGTAAAACGATGAACAATTGGACTAACTGGCTGCTGCACCCTCCAACCGACGGACCGAGCGCGACGCTTTTGCTTCGATTGATGGCGGGATCCGTTTTTCTGTGGGAAGGCATCCTTAAATTCGTGTATTCAAACCAGGGGATCGGGCGTTTTACGAAGCTGGGGTTTCCGGCGCCTCATTTCGTCGCCACTGCCGACGGTTGGTTTGAGATCGTTGGTGGAGTGTTGCTGCTTAGTGGTTTTTTGACGCGGCTAATCGCAGTCCCGTTCATCATTGAGATGCTCGTGGCAATGGCGTCGACAAAGATTACGCTATATCTGGGAACCTCTCCGCTACCGTTGCCACCAGTGCCACCGCAGATCGGTCTCTGGGCCGTGCTGCACGAAATCCGTTCTGAATTCGCGCAACTTTTTACTTGTGCCTACTTATTGCTGGCCGGACCCGGACCGTGGTCCATCGATGCACTGCTGGGCCGGGACTCACGCACGCGCGCGTTTTTTGTCGCGAACTCAGCCGCAAAACCCGATTCAAGAGAGCGGAAACAAGGTGGAAAGTCAGTTCTCACGATTCCAATCAAATAAGGGATGATCGGTTGGAGTTCAATTTGCGATATTTCTGCCGCAAACCTGAGGTTCAGACAGCAGTTTTGCGGCGGCTTTCCATTTCTTTTAACCAGGAAATAATCTGGTTCGAAGTAATCGGTGTGTGAAGAAGTTGCTCCGCAGTGCGCCGGCCGAAGACACTACCACCATGGTTACCTCTTATGCGATTCTGAGTAAAGACTACAATCATGTATGAGTAACTTAATATGCCCAAATTCATACCTGGCCTAAAGCTCTGTGAACTCTTCTACCACAACCAGGTGAGGCCAATCTTAAACGAAGAATTCCCAAACCTCCGGTACTCCGCTGCCGTGATAGGCTGGGGGTCGGAAGTCCTGGAATTCGATACCGCAATATCTCGAGATCATCATTGGGGACCGCGCGTCCTTCTATTCTTAAACCCCCAGGGTTATTCAAAACTCAAACACGAGATTAGCCAAAGCTTATCTAACAACCTGCCTTATGAGTTCATGGGCTATTCCACCAGCTTCAGTAGGCCACAGCCAAATGGCGTCAGGCATGCCGTCAAGATTAAGCGACGTCCCGTCAACCACATGGTCCAGATATTTACATTGAAGTCATTCTTCGAAGCGCGGTTGAAATTTGACCCGTCAAAAAGGATCGAAGTGACGGACTGGTTAACCTTTCCACAGCAAAGGCTTTTAGAACTCGTGAGCGGCGAGGTTTACCATGACGGGTTGGGCACACTTCGGAAGATCCGAGCCAAACTTGAGTTTTATCCCAGAGACGTCTGGCTATATCTGCTGGCTGCTCAGTGGACAAAAATTTCCCAGGAGGAGGCCTTTGTGGGCCGGACCGGCGACGTCGGCGATGAGCTCGGTTCGCAGGTAGTTGCGTCCCGACTCGTTCGTGAAATCATGAAGCTCGCATTCTTGATGGAGAAGAAGTATGCGCCGTATAGCAAATGGCTTGGAAGCGCGTTCGGCAAACTGAAGATCGGCAACAAACTGGGCCCCGTCCTGCAGGATGTATTACTAGCGAAGACGTGGAAGACGAGAGAACGGAAACTGGCCCAGGCATATTCAATTGTAGCCAGGCAGCACAACGCTTTGAAAATCACCAAACCACTACCGACCAACGTTACGAAGTATTACGGCAGACCGTATTTGGTAATACACGGCGACGCATTTGCGAGTTCTATAAGAAAAGCTATCCGAGATCCCAAGGTGAAGAGCATTAAACCAAATGTTGGTTCGATCGATCAGTTCATCGACAGCACAGATGTACTTCAGCAGTTGTCCGTGGTGAGACGACTCGGACTGGTTTATGAACAACTCGATGAAAACTAGTCTTACGCGGCAACTTTTGGAAATCGATTTGAAACAGCAACTCCTCTGCTGCGGCGAGAAACGCGCCTCACTTTACGCGGAATTTCGTTTCCAGCTCGAAAGTAATGCCTGCATTCAGGTCCGACACTTTCGCTCTAACTTTGTACTCACCAGCCGGATCCTTTGACTCGATACGAATCCCCAGGATGGCTTTGCTCAGTTGTATGTTTTGCGCTGGCGGCGGT
>Ga0111538_10008764_pt1 | contig 13552 bp, 13 predicted proteins | sample SoiMethybrSBSTD1_FD_79669 | JGI IMG/M metagenome (GOLD analysis project Ga0111538, IMG submission 79669) | Bulk soil microbial communities from a Populus tree surrounding site in Tennessee, USA - Soil MetaG P. TD hybrid SBSTD1 (version 2)... | ecosystem: Environmental > Terrestrial > Soil >...
ACCGAGGTCACGGCCACCAGCTCCGTAGCGTTCGTTGAACCGCAGCTGGGCGCACGACCCGAGTCCTCCGGCCAGACCGGGCGCGTGGCGCTGAGGTCATGCGACAACTTCCCGAGGCAGCCGGAAGTGCACGTCCTCGCGGGCGACCTCCACCTCCGCGAGCTCGTCGTACCCGGCGGCCGCAAGCTCCGCAACCACCGCCTGCACGAGCTCCTCCGGCGTCGACGCGCCGGCGGTCAGCCCGACCGTGGCGTGACCGTCCAGCAGCTCGCCTCCGAGCGCGCGCTCACCGTCGATCAGGGTCGCGGCGGCGCCCTGCAGCCGGGCGACCTCGACGAGACGCTGGGCGTTCGAGCTCGTGTCGGAGCCGATCACGAGTATCAGCGACGCCCCCTGGGCGACCATCTCCTTGACCGCGTCCTGCCGGTTCTGAGTCGCGTAACAGATGTCGTTCGCATCGGGCCGTTTGAGATCCCCGAAGCGCGACGACAGCGCATCCACGGTCGAAGCGACGTCGTCCAGCGAAAGCGTCGTCTGCGTGATCACCGCGACCGGCTTGCCTTCCGGATCGAGGCGCTCCGCGTCGTCGGCCGACTCGATCACGACCGTGGATTCGGGCCGCTCTCCGCGCGTCCCGATCACCTCCACGTGATCGGTGTGGCCGACGAGGGCGACAATGTGGCCGCTGTCGGCGTAGCGACGCGCCTCGGCGTGCACTTTCGAGACGAGCGGACAGACCGCGTCGACGACGCGCAAACCTCGCGCCTCGGCGTTCTTCTTCACAGCGGGCGCGACGCCGTGCGCCGAGAGGACGCAGATCTCGCCGGGCGGGATCTCGTCCTCGTTCTCGACGAAGACCGCCCCGAGTGCCTCGAGCCGCCGCACGACGTGTTCGTTGTGGACGATCTGGTGGCGCACGTACACCGGCGGACCGTGTTGCTCGAGGAGCCGCTCGACGATCTCGATCGCGCGGTCGACTCCGGCGCAGAACGACCGAGGCGCCGCCAGCAGGACACGTTTGCTCAAGCGACAGCCTCGAGACTCTTGAGCGCGCGCCGAGCGTCGCGCGCCGCCCTCGCCGTTTCGCGTGGGGCGCGCAAGAAGCCGCGGGCGAGACCGAGGTAGTCGACGTCGCCGTCGAGCCGAATGCCTTCGGCGAGGCCGGCGAGCTCGCGGCCCGGAGCGTCGCTGATCGCGCGGATGCAGCCGGCCAGCAGTCCAGCTCGAGCGAGCGGCCCGGACTCCATGTCGACGGCGTCTGCCCCACTCGACTGCTGCAACTGCTCGCGCTCGGCCGCATCGTCGATGATCCGGCTCGCGCCGAGGATCGTGCCGGTCACCGAGGGCGTCACCCCGAGGGGCGGGCCCTCCCAGAGCACCTCGCCGTCCTCATCGACCACGCGCGTGGCGTCGATCACGGTTCCGATCTCGAGGCCCGGCCTGAGCGCGCCTGCGATCCCGAACGAGACGAACCGTCCCTCGGTCGGAATGCCGCTGGACGCACCGAGCCCGAGCCGAACCGTCGGCCCGAGCCGCCTGGCGATTCGCTCCTCAACGCCCATCGCGCAACCGAAGATCAGCCCGTCAGGGTCCAAGCCATGCTCCGGACGCCTTCCTTGAGGCTGTCGGCCGCGACGAGCGCCGCCGAGGGCTCGAAGCCGGAGTGGATCCCGCAGTGCTCGCAGCGCGGGTCGTTGCCGGGGCCGTAGTCCTCCCACTCGATCCCTTCGAGGAGCGCGTCGTAGGTCGGGAAGATGCCGTCGGTGAGCAGGTAGCACGGGCCCTTCCAGCCGTACGGGTTCCGTGTGATCGATCCCCACGGCGCGCACGCCAGCTTCCGCTCGCCGGCCAGGAATTCCTGGTAGACCGGGCTGGCAAGCCAGCGGTAACCGTGCTTCTTCGCCGCCGCCTTGATGATTCGGAACTTCTGCTCGTGCTCGGCCCGCGTCATCGTCAGGTTCGGGTCGATCTGCGAGTACTGATAGCCGGGCGCGACGAGCATCCCGTCGATCCCGACGTCGTTCGTCAGGTAATCCATCATTTCGAGGACGTCCTCGACCTTCGTCTCCTTGAAGATGGTCGTGTTCGTCGTGACGCGGTACCCGGCCGTCCGCCCGGCCTTGATGGCGTCGACCGCGGTGTCCCAGAGGCCCGGGTAGTCGCAGATGTAGTCGTGGATCTCGCGCATGCCATCGAGGTGGACGACGAACGTCAGGCGCGGGTTCGGCTCGAACACCTCGAGGAACTCCTGCAGCTTGAGCGCGTTCGTGCACAGCTCGATGTTCTTCTGCATCTCGAGCATCCCGCCGACGACGTCCTCGATCCCCTTGTAGACGAGCGGCTCGCCGCCGCAGATCGAGACGACCGGAGCCGGGCACTGAACACCTGCGTCGATGCACTCCTCGACGGACAGCCGTGCCTTGTTCGACTCGTACTCGCGGATCTTCCCGCAGCCGATGCACGCGATGTTGCAGGCGAGCGTCGGCTCGAGCATGAGGACGAGCGGAAAGCGTGCGCCTGTCCGCTTCTGCTTCGCGACGTAGCTGCCGATCTGGATCGTCGAGCGGAGTGGGAATTTCATGCGGCGAGCCTTTCTCGTAGACGCCCGAGGGCCATGAGCGGGAAATGCAGACGGTAGAGGTGGTAGCGGATCATGAAGTCAAGCGGGAATCCCGTGCCGGTGTAGTGCGCTTCATCCCAATCGCCATTAGATCGTTGTGCGAAACAAAGCCAGTCTGCGGCCCGTTTGGCCGGTTCGGATCCGGCCGCGCCTGCCGCGTCGTAGCCTAATAGCGCCCACGCGGTCTGCGAAGGGGTGGCAGGGCCGCGCCCGCGGAGGCTTGGATCCCCGTACGAGAGGATGTCCTCGCCGAAGCTCCCGTCGGGACGCTGCACGGCGTCGAGCCACGCGACTGCAGATCGCACCGCCGGATGGTCGTCCGGGACGCCGCAGGCCGCCAGCGCCGGCAGCGCAGCCCCCGTCCCGTAGACGTGGTTGACCCCCCAGCGACCGAACCACGAACCGTCTTCCTCCTGCTCAGCGAGCAGCCAGTCGAGCCCCTGCTCGACGGCCCGCTCGTAGCCCGGCTCCGGCGCGAGCGCCTCGAGCGCGTGGGCGGTCACGTCGGCGCTCGGCTCGTCGGTGACCTTGCCGAAGTCGCAGAACGGCAGCTTGTACAGCCAGACCGCTTCGTTGTCGACGTCGAAGGCGCCCCATCCGCCGCTCCGGGACTGCATTCCGGCGGCCCACGCAAGGCCTCGGTCGACGGCGTCGGCGCCGAGGTCGAGGCCGCGCAGCGCCAGAGCGACGACGGCAGTGTCGTCGACGTCCGGGTAGAGGTCGTTCTCGAACTCGAAGGCCCAACCGCCGGGCGCAAGATCTGGCCGGCGAACCGCCCAGTCACCCTTGACCATGACCTCCTCGCGGACGAGCCACTCGCCGGCACGGCGGAGCTGCGGGCTCGACGCCGGCACGCCGGCATCGAGCAGCGCGATCACCGCGAGGGCCGTATCCCAGATCGGCGACTGACACGCCTCGGGGCGAAGCCGGTCGCCCTCGTCGATCGTGAAGCCGCTCCAGCCGTCGACGGCCGAGCGCAGCGTCGCGTCCTCGAATCCGTGCCCGAGGGCGGCGAGCATGATGATCGACCAGACCCAGGGCGGCTGGATCCCACCCCACGAGCCGTCCGCCTCCTGGCGGTCGCGGACCCAGCGCTCGGCGGTGGCGAAGGCGACGCGCCGGATCGGCCCCGGCCGAGGCGGAGGCTTCGTTTGCCCCGGGCGAGCGCCGATCTCGTGAAGGTCGATCGCTGTCGGTCGCACCGGCCTGAGCGCCTGGACGACCGAGAGCGGCACCACTGTCTGCCGCGCCCAGCACGAGAAGTTGTAGACCGAGAACGGCCCGTCCGGCGGCAGCAGGATCACCTCGGGCGGCAGCCGCGGGATCCATTGCCAGGGCCAGTGCCCGAGCAGCGCCAGAAAGCACTTCGTGAATACGCGTGCGCGCGAGGCCCCGCCCTCGGCCCTGATGTAGTCGCCCGCGCGCGAGCCCGGATCGACGCCGGCCAGCTTCAGCGCCGCGTACGCCTCGATGGTCGTCGAGAGGTCGGCGGGGCCCTCGAACCAGATCGCCCAGGTTCCGTCCTCACGCTGCCGCGCGAGCAGCTCGTTCGCGATCTTTCGGTCGAGCTCGGGCGTTCGCAGGCCCAGAAAGTGGTGCCAGAAGAGGTGCTGGGCGATCATCGTCGCGTTGGACTCGAGCTCGCCGACCCACCAACCCTCGGGATGCTGGAGCTCGAGCAACCGTGCCGTGGCCTTCTCGACGGCGGTGTCGAGGCTCGCCCGCGTCCTGTCCGGCGCCACTGTCACACTGCTACCTTAGTTGCCATACCGGACAACATACGCGCGGCGGCTCGCCCGCTCCTCACGGCGCTCTCCATGGTCGGTGGCCAGGGCGCCTCCCGCCAGGCTCCCGCGAGCGCGATCCCGTCGCGGTCGGAGCGGGGCGGCGTCAGGCCCGGCCGGACGGCAACCGTCGCCTCGGGCTCTCGGCTGACCCGTGACCAGAGCACCTCCGCCTCGCCGAGCCGCTCGGTCACTTGAGCGGCGATTCGGTCGACGAGCTCACGGCCGCGGATCTCGAGCAGCTCGGGCGCCGCGCTCGAAACCACAGTCAGATACTGGCCCCGCTCGGGCTGGTGTCCGGTCAGGCGTCCGCGATCGAAGACCCAGTGCGCGTCGCTGCCGAGCAGCGCCGCGAGCGGCTCGCGCAGGATGACGCGGTCGAAGAGCAGGTGGACGCTCACGATCGGCGAGTAGTCGATGCGGCTCGGCCGAGCCCCGAGCAGGCGCGCCGCGTCGTCGGGCGGCAGGGCGAGCACGACCCCATCGGAAGCGAGCTCGTCGAGATCGTCAATCCGAACGCCCGTCTGTACCCGGGCACCCGCCTGCTCGAGCGCCTTCCACGTCGCCTTGCCGTGCATCTCGCCGAGCGGTGCGGTCGGCAGCACGAGGTCGCTGGCAGACCGTCCCGAGCGAAGCGCGGTCAGGACGGTGAACCAGGCGACCTTCGCCTGCACCTCGTCGGTACGCAGGTTGAGGCCTGGGCGGATGAAGACGTCCCAGAAGCGCTCGATTGCGGCATCGGTCTGCCCATGTGCGCGAAGGAAGGCACCGAAGGTCTCGCCCTCGCCGGCCTCGAGCCGCGGGAGCCGCGCGAGCAGCGACGCGATCCGGATCCGGTCGCGGACACCGAGATGCCGATACGCGAGCAGCGGCCCCAAGCCGTACCCGATCTTCCCGCTGCGTCCACGCTCGTCGATCACCGTCAGCTCGAGCCGTAGCCGCCTGACCTTCCCGGCGCTGCCGATTCGATCGAGAAACGCGAGGTACTCGGTGAAGCAGCCGAGCGCGATGTGCTGGCCGTTGTCGGGCGGCGGCTTCGGATCGCCTTCGCGCTCGGGAAGCGTCTGGACCTTTCCACCGAGCGTCGGCCGCGCCTCGTAGAGGGTCACCTCGTGACCGGTGTCGACGAGCTCCAACGCCGCGGCGAGCCCCGCGAGACCGCCCCCGATCACCGCCACTCTCATTGCACGCCGCCCAGGCCCGTCGGTGAGCCGATCCAAGCCCCGGGTTTAGACGGCCGCGGCGGCAAAGCCGCCACGGCCTCCGAGCGGCATCGCAAGCGACGCCTCATCTCGCGAGCGCCGCTCCGACGACCCGCAGCTTGGCGACCGGCGAGAGCGTCGGGGCACCCCCGAAGACGTCGAATCCATCGGCCTCGATCCGGTCGAGCGTCGACCGGTAAAGGCCCGCGAAAGTCGCCACGCACGCGGCGCTCCGGCGGTCGAGGTAGTCGAGTAGCGTCAGCCCCTCGTCGAGGTGCGCCCGCGAACGCGCTGCTTCAAACGCCATCAGCTCGCGCCACTCCGGCGTCGTGCGCCCGACGGCGATGTCGTCCTCCGACACGCCGTGCCGCTCGAGCTCGTCCTGCGGGAGATAGACGCGGCCGAGGCGCCAGTCTTCGGCAACGTCCCGGATGATGTTGATCAGTTGCAGCGCGATCCCGAGGGTCTCGGCACGTTTCGGCTCGTCCGCGCCGTACACCGGGACACAGGCGCGGCCGACCGCCCCGGCGACTCGTGCGCAATACCCTCGGAGCTCGTCGAACGTCGCGTAGCGCTTCTGCTCTGTGTCCTGCACACCGCCGTCGATCAGGGCATTGAGAGCATCTCCTGGGATCGCGAACCGGCCGCGCGCGTCTGCGAGCGCGACGAGCGTTGCATCCTCTCCGGGCGCGCTCGCCAGATCTTCCCGCAAACCTTCGAGCTGCTCGCGCTTCGCATCGTCGGACAGCGAACCGTCCGCGATGTCGTCGACACGGCGGGCAAACGCATAGATCGCGGCGATCGCACGGCGCTTCTCGCGCGGGAGAAGCATGATCCCGTAGGCGAAGTTGCGCGCCCGCCGGCGCGTCAGCCGTTCGACCTCGGCGTATGCCTCCTCCGCGATCACGGGATGAGCGCTCCCACCGCCGTCCGCGCAAGGCGGATCCGGGAAGGCTTCGGGCGCTGCGAGAAGACGTCGAAGTTCGCGCGCTCGAGCGCTTCGACGGCGGCGACCCCCCCGCGCGAGAACGCGGTCACGGCGCGGCCGGTGCGCCCGCCGAGCCGATGTCCGAGCGGTTCGCCCGACGCCAGCAGCCCGCGCGCACGCTGGGCCTCGAACTCGAGCAGCCGGCGAAGCGGCTCGTTCGGCTCGTCGAGCACCTCGACTCCGAAGAGGCGGCGTTCCTCCGCAGGAAGGTAAATCCGCCGGAGCGCGAGGTCGCGCGGGACGTCCTGGACGAAGTTGACCAGCTGGAGGCCGGTGCAGACGTCGTCGCTCAGCACGACCGCTTCCCCGTCGTCGAGTCGGCGCAGGACGCCGAGCACGAGCCGTCCGCACGGATCCGCCGAGTGGACGCAGTAGCGCTTGAGGTCGTCCCAGGTCTCGTACTCGGAGATCCGCTGGTCCATTCGGTTCGCCTCGATCAGCCGCACGAAGGGCTCGCGAGGCAAGTCGAACTCGTCGATCGTGGGCTGCAGCTCTACGAGCACCGGCCAGGTCGCCGTCCCCGCAAATGCCGCCTCGATCTCGCGTTCGAGCCGGTCCAGCGCGGCGAGCCGAGCCTCAGGGCCGCCCTCGAGCTCGTCACCGAGGATGTCGACAAGCCTCGCGTACGAGTAGAGCGCCCGGATGTGCGGCCGCAACTCTCGCGGAAATGCGAGCGAGGCAACCGGAAAGTTCTCTCCCCGGGCACGCTCCGCGACCGAAGCGACGTCGAACACCGCCAAACCATTGCGGTTAGCGCCCCGCGGGCGCAACTGCTGGTACTAGCCCTGGTTGTAGCGCACAGCCCCTGGACCCCAACGTAGGGCGACGTAGGCAAGCAGCAGTAAGAGCGCCAGAGCGATCGTGAACGACCAAAGCAGGGTGGTCAGTGAGCGAGTCACTTGCTCTTCCCGTTCCACGGTCCAGAGGTTCCCTCGGTGAAAGCGCGCGAAACGACGCCATGACTTTTGCGCCAAACCCTCCTATAGGGATGCCATCGTGCTGGCGTAGACTCGCGCCATGAGTCTCGTGGGCCGCTTGTATAACCCAGCAGGGTTGCGATGCGGCTGCCCACCTAACTGCATCTGCCAACGGTCGGCTTTTGGCCGCGTCTTCCGCTGGTACATCCCAGGCCGCTACCACACGCCCGTCGCTCCCGGCGAGAAGGCCCGGCTGGAAGCCGAGGGTCGCTCGTTCAGAGACGAGTAGCAGGTTTTTGCGCCAAACCCTCTTACTAAGACACGTCGAGCCGGACTCCCGCCCGGATCCGACGCCGTTCCGCCTCCCCCGCAGGAAGCTCGATGACGGCTTTCGCACCGCGCGCCGCCGCCGTCCGCCAAGGCCGGACGTTGGCCACAACTTTCAGCACCTCACCGTCGCGGGACAGAAAGACAGCGTCGATCGCAAAGCGCATGAAGAACATGTGAATCGACCCCGCGGGCCGAAGCAGCAACCCCTCCCCAGGCTCTAGAGACCGCCGCCCGAGCAACCCCCGCAGCCGCGTCAGCGGATTGTCAGCGACCGAACAGCGTTCGCAAACAACGTTCCCGTCAAGAGTCCGAACCGAAATCTGCCTCATAAACGTCGTCCCATGGAAGGCAACCGCTCGTGCGCGGAGCCGGGCTTCGCCCGGCGGGAGCGCAAGCCAGCGTCCCGCAGCGCATTGAACACAACGAGGGGGCTCGCGGGGGGAACCGGGTTCCCCCCGCGGTTTGCGGGGAAGCCCAGGCTTCCCCGCAAACTCAGAAACCGATGTGAATGTGGTTGTAGTGGTCGGCCAGGGCGAAGGACGGGCCCCCGAGCCGAAGCAGTGAGATCACCTGTTTGGGCATGACCTCGGGCGGCAGGAGGAGCACGTCGCGGACGGCGCGCTCGGTAACCCCGCCCGGCTGCTGGTGGCCGTAGATCGGCGTCCCGCCGACCTCGCTGATGTCCGCCGCGAGCCCGTAGATGTGCGCCGAGATCACGCCCGGGCGGGCGTATAGACGGTGACCGCTAATCAAGCAGGACACGGTCACCTGGCCGAACGAGTCAGCGATGTACTCGATCGATGCGAGCACGCGGACGTCGACGCGGCCGGACTCGATGTCGCCGCGCCCGGCCGAATAGATCGAGACGCGCGAGTCGTTCAAGACCTTCTTGCCGAGGGCCGCCTTTTCGGCTTCGAGCCCGCGGACGAGTGCGCGCAGGCCGACGGCGCGATAGTAGTGCGAGAGCGCCACGGCCCGGTCGGCGAACGACGTCTCGCCCGAGACGGCGAACGTCGCCGCCCAGGGCGTCCCGCTCTGCACGCCCTCGCGAGACAGACGGCCGGCGAGGGTGCGGAGGGCCGGGAGGTTCGCGGGCGCTGCGCCGTTGTGGCCCTGGGCCCGGAGGACGCCGAGCAGCAGCGCCCAGTTGACGCCGTTTGCGCGGGCGGTGCTGCGGAGGTTCCGTGCGAAGAGCGGGTTCAGTCGCAGAGCCGGAGGCGTCGGGTCCGGCATTGCCTGGTTCAGCCAGACGACCGATGATGCGGCCCCTTCGAGATCGACGGGCGCCGGCTTCGTCTTGTCGGCCTTCGCGGGCGTGGCGGCCCCCGGCGCCGAAGGTGCGGGCGCGGCCTGGGGCCGTGCTCCAGAGGTCGAGGAGTCCGCCTGCGCGGCGGTCGATGCCGACCCGGTGGCCGCCTGTTGAACGGCCGCCTGCGCGGTGGCGGAAGCGGTGGGAACTGCGACGGCTGTCGTGTCGGCCGGCGGCGCGGTGCTGTCCCCACCGTCGGCCGGCGTCGGCGTCGAAACCGTCGCGCCGCCGCCGTCGACAGGATCAGCCGCGGGTGCGGGGTCAGCCGCAGATGCGGGATCCGTCGAGGTGGACGTGCTCGGCTCGGTCAGGGTCGCGTCCGTCGAAGCCTGGCCCGGCATCGCGGAGTCCTCGAGCGTCGAGCGAACCTGGTCGCCGGCGGTCGCGGAGAACGCGGCGCCGGCGATGAAGAGCGCCGCGAAAGTCAGCGCGGCTGCGACCCGCCGCGTGCGCGACCGGCGCTTCGGAACTTCCGCAGCCGCAACGGGCGGCTCGGTTTCGTCGTCGCCTTTTTCGTCCCACTCGTCCCACGCGTGCCCGTGGCGCAGCCTGCTGATCAAGGAATTCCGTCGTGGCATGCCTTTCGCTCCGTTGTCGGGCGCCGAGGCCGCCACTTCGACGCGGATTTTCGTGACTTCGAAATCCGCGGGCCGTACGGACTGATCTGACTATCGACAGCACCTTTACCCAGCGCTCCCCCGAAACGGGGAGATGGCCCACCAATCACCAAACCGAGGGATACGCCCACGCCGCCGTGCTCACGATGAATCGCTGCGACTGGAGCCACAACTTAGGCGGCGCGGCCACGCCGAGAACCACCCGGAGGAAATCCTGCGTGACCGCAATTTCAACCCACCAAGTTTTCAGGCTCGATTTCACTCCTTCCAGGTTTGTCCTCACTGCTTCTCAGGTTGCAAATCGGGCGACTCCGTGCGCCCTCGCCGCAAGTGAAGGGAGGTGAATGGAATGCTGAAGCTCTTCGCACTCGCGCAGCTGTTCGCCGCCGACGCGACCGAGTCGCTCAAGAAGCGCGAGGACGGTCAGACGATGGCTGAGTATGGCGTCGTCCTGGCGGTCATCACCCTCGTGGTGTTCCTGGCGATCACCACGCTGTCGGGCCGGATCAGCGGCGCCATCGACGCCGTGTCCGCCATCCTCCCGACCGGCTAATTCGAGCAGTCTCCGGCATTACGGGCCCCTCCTCCGGGAGGGGCCCACCCAAGCGAATTAAACGAAAGATTCCCGTGAAGAAACGAATTTCAATCCGCAATCAGCAAGGCCAGACGATGACCGAGTTCGCGCTCGTGCTCCCCGTCCTGGCAATGCTCTTGTTCGCCGTCATTCAGTTCGGCATCGTCTTCAACAACTACGAAACGCTGACCGACGCGACGCGCGCGGGCGCGCGGAAGGCCGCTGTCTCGCGCCAAGCCTCGAATCCCGCGGCGGCCGCAGAGACGGCCGTGCGCAACTCGGCGACCGACCTGAAGCAGTCGAACCTCAAGGTGACGATCAACTCGACGTGGCAGCCGTCGGCCGACGTCACGGTCACGGCGACTTATCCCTACAAGGTCAGCCTGCTCGGGTTGGTGGTCAAAGCCGGCAACCTCTCTAGCAAAACCACGGAGCGGGTCGAATGAGCGCGCGCAACGAGCGAGGCCAGGCCATGGTCCTCACCGTCGTCTTCCTAGTCGTGTTGCTCGGAATGGCGGCGATGGTGCTCGACGTCGGTTCCTGGTACAGGGCCGACCGCGACACCCAGTCAACCGCCGACGCCGCTGCCCTCGCCGGCGCCCAGGCGCTACCCGAGGACCCGGCCACGGCGAAGACGCTGGCCCAGCAGTACGCCGCAAAGAACGGCGGGCTCGGCTCCGGCACGATCACGATCTCCTCGAAGGTCGTCCCCAACGACACGATCAGCGTGAGCGTAAAGCGCTCGGCGCCGGGCTTCTTCTCGAAGGCCGTCGGCGTGAACAGCGTGAGCGTCGGCTCGACCGGCGTCGCACGCTCGGAGGGTGTCACCTCCGTGAAGTACGTCGCGCCGATCACGGTGCATTACAAGCATCCGCTGCTGAACTGCACCGGCCCATCGTCGAACCCGACCTGCAAACCGGACTTCACGCGACAGACGACTCTCAACCTCGAGGACCTCCACCAGAAAGGCGGCGGCAACGGCTCCGGCGCCTTCGGATTGCTGAATCTCAACTACGGCGATCCGACGGGAAACATCGGCGCCGGGACGCTTGCCGGTTGGCTTGCGACCGGCTACCCGGACTACCTCCCGCTCGGCAACTATTTCTCGGCCCCTTCCGCGAACTTCAACAACTCACAATTCCGAGCCTCGCTGGACTCGGTGATCGGAAAGGAAGTGCTTTTTCCGGTCTACCGCCTGCTGACCGGCCCGGGCTCGAACGCGAAGTACGACATCATCGGCTGGGTCGGCTTCGTCATCACGTCGTACAACACAAACGGCAGTAGCGGCACTTTGACGGGCCATTTCACGAGTTACAACGCGCAAGGCATTCCGGCCACCTCCGGCGGCACCCCCTATTTCGGCGTCAAGACGATTCAGCTCGTCGGTTAACCCCCTCACCCAGGAGAGAGACACCCCATGGCATATCGAGCTAGAAACATTTTGATCGCGGTCGCGCTGGCCATCGTCGCGGCCCTCCTAACCGGCTTCTACGTGACCAACTACAAGCGTCACGTCCAGCGGGGCGAGGACCACGTAACGGTACTCGTCGCCAAGCGCCCGATCCCGGTCGGAACCGCCGGCTCCGACGCCGCGGGGATGATGGCGCCCACCCAGGTTCCCCGGCGGAGCGTCGTGCCGGGGTCGATCTCGAGCCCCGACGAGGTCAAGGACCTGGTCGCCACGCAGGAGACCTTCGCGGGCGAGCAGGTGACCACGCAGCGCTTCAGCTCGGTCTCCCAGACCGGCGTCGAAGGCCAGCTCCGTGGAACCGCGCGGGCCTTCGCTCTCGCGGGCGACACCAACCAGCTGCTCGCGGGCACGATCAAGGAAGGCGACCACGTCGACTTCGTCGCGGCCGTGAAGGTTCCGGGCTCGCAGGAGATCTACCTCAGCCGCGTCCTGATTCGCGACCTGAAGGTCCTGCAGGCGCCGCCGCAAGAGTCGACCGGAAGCAAGCTCACGAGCTCGGGCGCGGGCAACACGTCCGTGATGCTCGCGATGACCGACAACCAGGCGCAGAAGGTCCAGTACGTGCTCGCCAACGCATCCGGGTCCGGTCCCGAGCGGTGGCACCTCGAGCTGCGCCCCGTCACCCACGCCGCCGACAGCGGCGATCACATCGACAGCTTCGGCAGCGTCGTCTCGGACGGTCTCTCCGCCCGACAGCGACACGCCCTCGGAAGGTAGGAGGCCCCCTCGATGAGCACTCACGAACTGGAAATGAACGGCAAGGACACCGTCCGCGTCTTTGTGAGCGGTGTCTGTGACGGGCTCCCCGATCTCCGCGAGGCGCTTGCCAAGCACCCCGAGATCGAGCTCGTGGGCTGGAGTGACAACGTCCTCGAGGGCGCCGGAACACTGACGGGCGGTCACCTGCAGGTCGTGCTGCACGCAACCCGCAGCGCCACCCTGCCCGCGAACGACGTGGCGGCGATCCGCGAGTACACGCGGGCGCCCGTGATCCTGCTCGCCTCGGGAGGCTCGCCGAGCCTCCTCGAGGACGCGCTCGACGCCGACATCGCCGACGTCATGTTGCTCCCGCAGCTGACTGACAATGTCGTCTTCGCGATCAAGAAGGCCTGCCACGCGGGCCGCAAGCAGGCGGCGTCTGCCGGCGGCCGGCAGGGCCGGCTCGTCACCGTCTTCTCGCCCAAGGGCGGGACCGGCAAGACCGTCCTGTCCACGAACGTCTCGGCCTCGCTGGCGAAGCACTGGGGGAAGCGGGCGCTGCTGCTCGACCTCGACCTCCAGTTCGGCGACGCCGCGATCATGCTCGGGCTCGAGCCTGACAAGACGATCTACGACCTCGTCACGGCTCCGGGTGAGCTGGACTCCGAGAAGCTCGCCGGATACACGACCCGCCACGGCTGCGGTCTCGACGTCCTGCCGGCGCCCTTGCGCCCCGAGGACGCCGAGCTCGTCACCGAGGCCAAGCTGGCCCGGCTGCTGGAAGTCGCGCGGGAGTCGTACGACGTGATCATCGTCGACACCTCGCCGTTCTTCCACGGGCCCATGCTGGCGACTCTCGACCGCACCGACGAGCTGCTCCTGCTTACGAGCCTCGACGTGCCGACGATCAAGAACGTCCGCCTCTCGCTGCAGACCCTCGAGCTGCTCTCGTTCCCGAACGACCGGGTCAAGGTCGTTCTGAACAGGGCGAACACGAACGTCGGGATGAAGCGTGGAGAGGTCGAAGCGGCGCTCGAGCAG
>Ga0111538_10008766_pt1 | contig 13549 bp, 13 predicted proteins | sample SoiMethybrSBSTD1_FD_79669 | JGI IMG/M metagenome (GOLD analysis project Ga0111538, IMG submission 79669) | Bulk soil microbial communities from a Populus tree surrounding site in Tennessee, USA - Soil MetaG P. TD hybrid SBSTD1 (version 2)... | ecosystem: Environmental > Terrestrial > Soil >...
AAGCGATCGCACGGCACCCATGTCGATCGATATCAAGCCGATGGAGATGCTCCGCACGCGCATCTTCTGGCTGATGTTCGCGATGATGACGATGATGTCGACGACCGGGTTGATGGTGACATCGCAGATGGGGGCGTTCACGCGAGACTTCGGGATGAGCAACCTGCTCGTGCTCGGCATGCCCGTGTTGCCGCTGGCACTGTCGCTCGATCGCCTCACCAACGGCGCGACGCGGCCGTTCTTCGGCTGGGTCTCGGATCGCATCGGCCGCGAGCACACGATGCTCATCGCGTTCGCGCTCGAGGGCGCGGCGATGACGCTGTGGCTGTTGATGCGCGACAACCCGGTGTTGTTCGTGCTTTTGTCAGGGCTCGTGTTCTTCGGCTGGGGCGAGATCTTTTCGCTGTTCCCGTCGACGCTCACGGATACGTTCGGCACGAAGCACGCGACCGCCAACTACGGATGCCTGTATATGGCGCAGGGGGTCGGCTCTGTCCTCGGTGGGCCCGTTGCCGCGCTGCTGCATCAATCGACCGGCTCATGGATTCCGGTGTTCGCCGTGATCATCGCGATGGATTTCACGACCGCTTTGCTCGCGATCGCCGTGCTGAAACAGATGCGACGCCAGTGGCTGGCGACGATCGGCACACGACCGGCGACTGCTGCCGAGACCCCTGCGATCCCTGCCCGGGCCGGCTCGGTTCGATCGAGTTAGCGCCGTTCGCGGCTGACCCACTGAAGCAACGATCAGATTCGATCTCGCTCCACCAACCGCCTGTAATGCTCGCCGAGTGACGTCAGTTTGCAGGGTTTCGATTGCATCGCCGCGTCCCACATATAACGCACACCGACAGGCACCAGGAGATTCAAACGGTGATAGCAGCGAAGAATGGCGAATTTCGCGACGTTCTCCGGGTTCGGAGGCGGACCGTCCGGCGGCCGGCCCTTCAGATCATCTTCAAAGCTCGGATCCAGCGGGAATTCGACTCCCTTCGTTGGAAAGAACTCCGTGATGCGTCGCAGGTCCTCGAGCGTGATTGGCGCCGGAACGGTCCGCAGTGACACGAACTCCGTAACGTTGGTCTTGAAGACCGGCCGCTGCTCCCACGCACCAAGCGACTGATCGATATGCGCGTAGACGCTGCCTGGAGTAATTTCTCCCACGATGTTGCTCGCGGCGCCGTCGAGCGCGTCGACGAAGAGGGTCGTGAACACGCCGCTCCCATTCTGCTCGCTGGCGTACTGCTTCTCCGTGGACGCGGTCAATATCGTCATGCCCTCGGTCAACTCGGCGATCTGTTGTCCGGGACGTGTGCCGGCAACGCCGGAGTGGCAGCTGTCGAGAACGATGATTTTGTGGTCCGCTCTGGACTCGTTCGCCAGTGTCAGAACTTCTGCAAGCGACAGCCCATCATCACCGCGCTTGCAATCAGTACCGCAGAGGTACCCGCCCGTCTTTTCGATATGACCGTGACCCGCGAAATACAGCAGTGCGACGCCCTTATCACCTGAAAACAGCCAATCGATGTTGTCCTTCAGATCCCCTCGCGAGATGACGTCAGCCGATCCCGCCGCCGTGAGCAGCCTCACGTCGAAATTCTTGGAACGATCGCCGTTGCGCTCGAGGACCTTCTTCACCGCGTGTGCATCATTGACGCATCCCCACAGCGGGGGAACATGCGGGTAGTGATCGATACCGACGACCAGAGCCTTGCGCATAGCCGCCTTTCCCTCCACGCCTGTCGGCGTGGCGCGGACCTCCGTCTTCTGTTGCGTGATGCTGCCGATAGCCCTTTCAGTCACTGGATTTGCGACGTGTACAAGCCGGTCGTCACTATAGCAGCTGGGCTGTTTCGGCCTTGTCGATTTCGCCGCCTCCCGTTCGACGTGTATATGAAAGGCCGTTCCGGACCAACGGACGCGAGAGAGGAGATCGGTCGTGCGATTCATGATCCTGGTCAAAGCCAACAAGGACTCCGAGCGGGGCGTCATGCCGTCCGAGGAGCAGCTCGCCGTCATGGCGGACTACCACGAGCAGCTGGCGAAGGCCGGCGTGCTGCTCGACGCCAACGGACTGCAGCCAAGTGCCTCTGGCTGGCGCATCCGCTATTCCGGCGGCAGGCGCACGGTGCTCGACGGGCCGTTCGTCGAGACGAAGGAGCTCGTCGCCGGCTACACGATCATCCAGGTGAAGTCGCGCGAGGAAGCGCTCGAATGGGCCAAGCGCTTCCCCAATCCGCACGATGAGGATGCCGAAATCGAAATCCGTCCGTTGTTCGAGCTGGAAGACTTCGGACCGGGCGAGGCCATCGAGCGCTTCCGCGAGATGGGCATCGCTCAACAGAAGTAAACCCCACAGCGCACCGACGCCGCGAAAAAGGAGATGTCACGTGAGATTCCTGTCCATCTACAAGACCGCTGAACGCAACGCGCCGCCCACCCTCGAGCACGTCGAGAAAATGCAGAAGCTCGTCGAGGAAGGCCAGAAAGCCGGCTGGCTGGTTTCCACCGAGGGATGTCTGCCGAGCGCGCGCGGCGCACGCGTACGGAGCGACGCTGGCAAGGTCACGATCACCGACGGACCGTTCACCGAGTCGAAAGAGCTCGTCGCCGGCTTCGCGATCCTCGAGGCGAGCTCGAAGGAGGAAGCGATCGAGTTGACGAAGACGTTTCTCGACGTCGCCGGCGGCGACGGCGAATGTGAGATTCGTGAGGTCTACTCGGCGCCGGTAGAGACGCCGCGCATGGCGGCGGAGCTCGCCGAGCGGTTCGCCAACTGCTGACCCGTAGGTAGCTGGGTGGCGAGGCCAGGTGGATGGGTAGATAGGCCCGACCACCTAACTACCCAGCTACCTGGCTACCTATATAGTGATCGGCAGCCATGACGGCTACCGATCCGCGTCGCGCCATCGATGCGGTCTGGCGAATCGAATCGCCGAAGCTCATCGCCGGACTCACGCGGATCGTGCGCGACGTCGGCGTCGCGGAGGATCTCGCGCACGACGCGCTGGTCGCCGCGCTCGAACAATGGCCGGAGTCCGGCATCCCGAACAATCCAGCGGCGTGGCTCATGGCCACCGCCAAGCATCGAGCCATCGATCACGTCAGGCGGGCGCAACGGATCGAGCGCAAGCATGGCGAGCTCGGGTACGAGCTCCGGGTGGAGCAGGAACTGTCTGCGCTCGATCCCGACGCAGCCCTTGATGACGATGTCGGCGACGATCTGCTGCGGCTGGTGTTCATCGCCTGCCACCCGGTACTGACCACCGATGCTCGCGTGGCGCTCACGCTGCGCCTGCTTGGAGGGCTGACCACCGACGAAGTCGCGCGCGCGTTCCTCACCTCCGAATCGACGATCGCGCAGCGCATCGTCCGCGCGAAGCGTACGCTGGCCGACAGGCAGGTGCCGTTCGAGGTTCCTCGCGGTGACGACCTAGCCGCGCGTTTGTCGTCCGTTCTCGAAGTCGTGTATCTGATTTTCAACGAGGGCTACACCGCGACGGCCGGCGACGACTGGATGCGTCCCGCGCTGTGTGAGGACGCACTGCGCCTTGGACGCATTCTCGCGGAGCTCGTGCCTCGCGAGGCCGAGGTGCACGGCCTCGTTGCGCTGATGGAGATTCAAGCGTCGCGCATGCGCGCGCGTGTCGGCGCGTCGGGCGAGCCGATCCTGCTGCTCGACCAGAATCGTACGTTGTGGGATCGGCTGCTCATTCGGCGAGGTCTGAGCGCGCTCGCTCGCGCGGAGGCGCTCGGCACGCCTCCGGGCCCGTACGCGGTTCAAGCGGCAATCGCCGCGTGTCATGCGCGTGCGCGGACCGCCGACGAGACCGATTGGCCGCGGATCGCCGGCCTTTATGGACGCCTCGTCGAACTCGTCCCGTCACCCGTCGTCGAGTTGAATCGCGCGGTGGCTGTGGGTATGGCCTCAGGAGCGGCCGCGGGCCTGGCGATCGTCGACACGCTGGTTTCGGAACCGAAGCTGAAGGACTATCACCTGCTGCCCGGCGTCCGCGGCGATCTGCTCGAGAAGCTCGGACGTCACGACGAAGCGCGCGTGGAATTCGAGCGCGCGGCCTCGCTCACGAAAAATGCCCGCGAGCGCGACATCCTCCTGCGGCGTGCGCGGCCAACCAGCTGCGTCTGATGCTGTCGTGCACCTCGCGCCGCATATCGCGGGCCCGACAGAGTCGGGCAAACGTGTCAGTCGCGAGCATCTGCCTGACAGCTCTTGCCCTGTTTTGACAAAGAGACAGGCGCGGTATCATCCTTCCCCTTTCAAGACGACCGCAGCGCGATGATTCGACGTCTGCGGCGTTCACCGGTCAGGAAAGCAGGTTGTGTATGCGTACGACGATTGCCCTTCTCGTGAGCGTGTTCGCGTGTGCGACGTTGCAGGCAGCCGACGTCTACGGGCCGGTGAAGGAGATCGCCATCGGTGGCGAAGGGGGCTGGGATTATCTCAGCGTGGACGCCGCCTCACATCGTCTCTACGTGTCTCACGCGACGAAGATCGTCGTTGCGGACACTGACAGCGGCGCAATCGTCGGTGAGATCCCCGACCTGGCAGGTGTCCACGGGATCGCCATCGCCGCCGATCTCGGACGCGCGTTCACGAGCAACGGCCGCGCGAACACGTCGACGATCGTCGACCTGAAGACGTTGAAACCGCTCGGCACCGTCGCCACCGGCGCAAACCCGGACAGCATTCGGTACTCCTCGGCGCGCAAGGAAGTGTGGGCGTTCAATCACACCGGCAAGTCAATCACGGTGTTCGGCGCGCGGGATGGCCAGGTGATCGCGACAATCCCCCTCAGCGGCGAGCTCGAGGAAGCCGTCGAGGACGCCACTGCTCGTCGCATGTTCGTCAACATCGAGGACAAAGGCGCGATTGGTGTGATCGATACGAGCACGCACGCGGTCGTCGCCGAGTGGCCGATGCCTGGATGCGAGGGACCGACCGGCATGGCGTTCGATGAGAAGAACCATCTGATTCTGAGCGCGTGCGATGGAAAGATGGCGGTGGTCGACAGCCGCTCAGGGAAGATGGTTACCAGCTTTCCGATCGCGGATGCCGTGGATGGGAACGGATTCGATGCTGCCACGGGGTATGCGTTCGCGTCGAGCCGCACGGGCGTGTTGACCATCGCTCACGAGGATGCGCCCGGAGTCTTCAGCGTGGTGCAGACGCTTAAAACGCAGCCCTCCGGCCGCACGATGACGCTCGATCCCGTTTCACACAACGTCTATGTCCCGGTCGCCACGACCACTCCCGGTCCGAATGGCCGCGCGCAGATCGCGCCGAATACGATGAAGGTTCTCGTCTTCGGGATGACCGGCCCCGCAAAGCGCTGAGCGGCGAGGCAACGTGAACATGTCAGCGCTGTTCCGAGCGCAGACGAGGAATAAGGACTGGCTCGACGTGCCGGCGGCGTGAGCGGCTGACGGTGACCTCGGCGCCGTCAGAGAGCCGGAGGATCAGCCGGCCATCGTCGCGGATCTCGCGAACTTCGTCGGCGTTGACGATCGCCGCGCGATGCACCCGCAGGAATACGCTCGGATCGAGACGCTCCTCGAGCGACGCGAGCGCCACGCGCACCATGTGACGTCCGCGCTTCGAATGCACGAGGACGTAGTAGTCCTCCGCTTCAATCCAGATCACCTCTGTTGACGTGAGGACAATCGAGCGGTCCCCTTCCTTGAATGCCAGACGCGTCAGGAAGTCCGCATGCGAGTCGTCGCCCGGCGGCCGGAGCTCGGCTGACACGCTCGCCAGCTGGCTGGCCAGCTCGCCGAGCCGACGCTCGCGCACGCGCTTCTTCGCCCGTTCGAGCGCTTCGGCAAAGCGCTCGTCGGAGAACGGCTTCAGCACGTAATCGACCGCCTGCACATCGAAGGCGGCTGGCGCGTACTGACTGAACGCCGTCACGAAGACAATCACCGGACCGTCCGCGGTCGCGTCTTCCGCCAGGTCGAGCCCCGTGGCACCGGGCATTTCGATATCGAGAAACGCGATGTCGATCCGCTGCCGCGCCAATGCGTCGCGCGCACCACGCGCATCGCTGCACTCGACAACGGCATCCACGTCGGCGTCGCGTTTGAGGAGACCGGCCACCATCGATCGCGCCAGCGGCTCGTCCTCGGCGACGAGCACGCGAAACCTGGTCATACCGGTTCACCCACGAGCTCCCGCACGGATGTCCCCGGCAACGTAACTTCAACCGTTGTTCCCGCGGGAATGTTGTTTCTCACCGTCAGCCGTGCCGCCGGACCATACAACCGATTGATCCGTGAGCTCGTATTCCGCAGACCTGTGCCGGCGTGCTGTTGGAGATCGAACCCCGGGGGCAATCCGCGCCCGTCGTCACTGACCCATAACCGCAACCCGTCCCCGTTGTTCACGGCGGCACCAATCTCCACGTGACACGTCTGCCCGTCCCCGGAGAGCCCGTGCCGCATCGCGTTTTCAACGAGCGGCTGCAGGAGGAATGTCGGCACGTCCATCGATTCGCACGCACGGTCGATGCGATAGCTCACGTCGAGGCGGTCGCCGAACCGCGCTCGCTGGATGTCGACGTAGCGGTGGACCAGCGCCACCTCGTCGCCGAGCGGCGCGACCTGCCCGCCCGTTCGATCGAGCGTCGATCGCATCAGATCGCTCAGCCCGACGAGCATCGACAGCGCGCCACGGTTGTCGTGCATCCGGATGAGGGCGGCAATCGAGATCAACGTGTTGAACAGGAAGTGCGGCTGGATCTCCAGGCTCAGCGCGTCGAGGCGTGCCTTGGTGACTTCCGCCTCGAGCTGCGACTCACGCAGTGCGAGCCGATTCGCACGCTCGTACGCCGCGAACGCTTTGCCGCCGACGATGAGCAGGCCGTAGGTAAGCGGATCGAGCACGATGCGCACGGGCCATAGAAGCTGTAGGGCCTGCGGGTACGAGTAGCGCACAACCGGCTCGTACGGGTGCAGCCACACCGTGATCTGCGCCGCGACGACGATCTGTACAACCGTCAGCAGCACACCGACCAGGACCAGCCTCGGAATGCTGAAACGCCCGCTCGCGCGGACAAGCCACGGTGCGGCGATCGCCCAGGGTCCCCAACAGCCAAACTGCCAGACAAAGAGCCGCACGAACGAATGCCCATGATCGAGCATCGAGAGGTAGGTCTGCGACGCGCTGACCAGCGAGAGAAAGATAGTCGCCGCGACGGCAACCAGTGAAATCCGGGTCGCTGGCGTCATCTGCATTCGCATCGCGCCACGTTTATAGCCCTGGCGGACGCCGCGCTGCAATGCGAGTGCAGCGAAGCGTCGGAAACGTGCAGTGAAACGTTCGACTGCAAAACAGTTGAACGCCGTCGAGCGCGCCCCTCATGATGCGCGACATGACGACTCACACACGCCGATTGGTGGTTGGTAGTTGGTGGACGGTGAAAATCCAACCTTGCCTGCGACATCTCGCGCAGATTGCGACGATCTCGACGATGCTGTGCGGCCCGGCTGCTGCCCAGGCGCCCAGTCCGCTGCTCGTCGACGTCGACTGGCTTTCGCAGCATCTGTCCGATCGCAATCTTGTCGTGCTGCATGTCGGTGCCCGCGCTGAATACGACGCCGGGCACATTCCGGGTGCACGTTTCATTTCGGAAGACGACGTGTCGAAGCCGCACGATATGGCACGCGGCGATCTGATGCTGGAAATGCCGGCCGCCGCCGACCTGCGCACAACGCTCGCGTCACTCGGCATCTCCGACAACAGCCGTATCGTCGTGTACCTGGGCAAGAACCTCGGCTTTCCGTCGGCAACGCGCATCGTGCTGACGCTCGACTACATGGGCCTTGGTGCACAGACGTCGCTGCTGAACGGCGGGCTGGCCGCGTGGCTACGAAGCGAGCACCCGGTGACGAAAGACAGGCCGCGCGTGACGCCAGGGACGCTGAACGCACGCGAGACGAAGCCGCTGATCGTCGATGCCGAATTCGTGAAGTCGGTCGCGTCGCGGCCGAACCACAAGCTGATCGACGCGCGAGCGCCTGTCTTCTACCAAGGCATCGAGCCGACGTTCAGCAAGAGCGGACACATTCCCGGTGCAATCAACATCCCATTCACCGACGTGGTGGACGGGGAGCAGAAAGTCGACCGTGCTCGACTCGAGGGGCTGTTTTCGCGCGCAGGCGTGAAACCGGCGGATACCGTCGTCGCCTACTGCCACATCGGCCAGCAGGCAACCGCAGTGATTTTTGCTGCGCGCCTGCTCGGTCATCCCGTGCTCCTTTACGACGGCGCGTTCCAGGATTGGGCGAGCGCGAACCGCGGGCCGGTCGAGAAATGAAACGCTACAGCGATCCCTATCTCGCCGGTGTCGGCATCGGTCTCGTCTTGCTGACGGCGTACGCCTTGGCCGGACGAGGGCTCGGCGCGTCGGGCGCATTCTCGAGTGTGCTCGCGGGCACGTTCGACGACTGGGTCGTGCTCGAGCTCGCCGGTGTCGCCGCCGGCGGACTCGTGTCGGCACGGCTCAGTGGTCGCCTGCGTCGCGCGATCGAACGAGGCCCGCAGCTCACCGCGAGCGGACGAATGTTCGCGGCGATCGGCGGCGGCGCTGTCATGGGGTTCGGCGCGAAGCTCGCGCGCGGCTGCACCAGCGGACAGGCGCTCACCGGGGGAGCGCTGCTCGCTGCCGGCAGCTGGATTTTCATCGCGACCTGTTTCGCGGCGGGATATGCGGCCGCACCTGTCGTGAGGAGACTCTGGAGATGATGCCGCTGTCGGAAACGGGCGCGCTCGACCCTCGTGGCGTGTTGCTGACGGCTCCGCTCATCGGCTTCGGGTTTGGATGGTTCCTGGAACGCGGCGGTCTTGGCGACGCGCGCAAGCTGACGGGTCAGTTCTATTTGAACGATCTCACCGTGTTCAAGGTGCTCTTCAGCGCGCTCGTCACGGCGATGCTCGGCGCGTTCTGGCTGGATCGCATCGGCCTGCTCGATCTCGACCTCGTGTATCTACCTGAAACGTGGGTACTGCCGCAGGCGATCGGCGGCGCGCTGTTCGGCGTCGGGTTCGTCATCGGCGGCCTCTGTCCCGGCACATCATGCGTCGCCGCGGCGGCCGGCCGTCTCGACGGCCTCGGTGTGATTGGCGGCATGCTGCTCGGCGTCGCGTCGTTCGACGCGGTCAGGGAGTGGATTCGGCCCTTCTATGAAAGCACGTCGCTTGGCGCGGTCACGTTCAGCGATCTCGCGGGCATTTCACGAGGCGCTGGCGTCGCGATCGTGACCGGTATTGCGCTCGCGGGATTCGCGATCGCGTCCCGCATCGAGCGATCCCGCTCATGACTCGCCTCCATCGCGTGCTCGCATTCGTAGCGGCGACGCTTGGCAGTGCCGCCGCGTTCAACGATGCGAATCCCGGTTACATCTCTGCTCCAGCGCTGGCCGACCAGATCATGCGCGGTGACTCGACGCTGCGCGTGTTCGATCTGCGCTCGCTCGCCGAATACCGCGAGCTCCACATCCCGACCGCTACTCATGCGACGCTCGAAGAGCTGTCCCGCACGCCATTCACCGGGAGCGAAACCGTCGTCCTCTACCACCTTCGATCCTTCGATGCTGGCGCTGCCGCGGTGCGTGCGCGACCGCGGTTTCGACTGAAGGGTCCGCGACGCGTGTACCTCCTGCGCGAGGGCCTCTATGAATGGATTGCGCGCGTGCGGGAGCCGCGGCTTGCGGCGGACGCCAGCGACGCGGAGCGCGCCGAATTCGAACGGGCGAGTCTGTTCAGCCGTTTCTTCGGTGGCGTCGCGCGCACGAACGTCGCGCGATCCGAGGTATCGACCGGCTACTGGACGACCGGCGTTCAGCTCCCTGCAGCGGCGTCGTCCACCACCGAATCCAACGCCCGCCAGGCGGTGCTTCAGGTGAGGCGACGGGGATGTTGATGCCGGTGGCGACGAGTCTCGAGGAGCTGCGCGCGCGAGAGTTCTCGCGACTCGACGCGTCTGGCTGCGCCTATCTGGACTATGCGGGCGCAGCGCTGTATCCGGCCTCGCTCGTGCAGCGCAATTCCGAACGACTCCTCGCGGGCGTCCTCGGTAATCCGCATTCGGACAACGCCCCATCGCGTGCGAGCACGAATGCCCTGGACGCGGCACGCGCAGCCACGCTCCGCTTCATCGATGCCGATCCGGCCGACTACGAAGTGATCTTCACGGCAAACGCGAGCGGGGCGATGCGGATCCTCGCGGAGGCATTTCCATTCGGTATCGGATCCCGTCTGATCCTCACTGCCGACAATCACAACTCGGTGAACGGCATCCGCGTGGCCGCGCGCGGACGGGGTGCCGAGGTCGTTTACGTGCCGCTCGATCGCGAGCTGCGTGCGCACGACCCTCGGCCGTCGCTCCGCTCGGTGAGCGCGCCATCTCTTTTCGCGTTCCCGGCGCAATCGAATTTTTCCGGCGTGCGTCATCCGCTCGAATGGATCGACATCGCGCAGTCACGCGGCTACCAGGTGCTGCTCGATGTCGCCGCGCTCGTGCCGACCACGCCATTCTCGCTGTCTTCGAGCGGAGCTGACTTCATCGCGCTGTCGTTCTACAAGCTGTTCGGCTATCCGACCGGCGTCGGTGCGCTGGTGGCAAAACGCGACGCGGTCGCCTCGCTGCGGCGCCAGTACTTCGCCGGCGGGACCGTGCATGTTGCGTCGGTTCGAAGTGATGCGGTTCGTCTGAAAGACGGTGGCGCGGCGTTCGAGGACGGCACACCCAGCTTCCTGGACGCCGCAGCCGTCAGCGACGGGCTCGACTGGATCGCCGCTATCGGCATGTCGGTCATCGCACAGCACGTCGCCTCGCTCAGCGCCGTGTTGCTCGACGCGTTGAGCGAGCTCGGACACCGCGTCGTCGTATACGGCCCCTCGGATCGGAGCTCGCATGGCGGTATCGTCGCGTTCAATGTGCTGCGCGACGACGGCCGCCTCGTTCCGTATCAGGAGGTCGAAGCGGCGGCTCGCGAACGCGGCATCGCCATTCGCGGCGGCTGCTTCTGCAACCCGGGGGCTGCAGAACACGCCCTGGGAATAGAGGCGTCGCTCGCAGGCGAAGTGATGGGAGCCGTCCGCGCGTCGATCGGTCCCGCGACCTCGCGTGAGGACATCACACGCCTCGTCGATCTCGTGCGCGAAGAGTTCCGCTGATTACCGCGGGAAACGAGAAGGACCGGCGTCCTGCCATCCTTCCCCGTTCAGCGTGTTGAGAAACGCGACGAGCTCGCCGATCTCGGCCGGCGTCAATCCAAGCGGATGAATGAAGGCGCTGAGATAGGGATTCGGATTCGCGCCGCGATTGTAGTACTCGACCACCTCGCGCAGCGTTGCGATCGAGCCGTCGTGCATGTAGGGAGGATGTCTCGACACCTCACGCAGCGTCGGTGCTTTGAACGTGCCGGGCCACGCTTCGAGTGTCGACCCTCTGGTGACCGCATGGCGTCCATCGTCGGCAAACGTGTGCGTCTTCGGATCCCAGCCGATGCCGACGTTGTGAAATCCTCCGCCGCGAAGCAGTCGCCCACCATGACAGTGGAAGCACTGCGCCTTGCCCGTGAACAGGGCATATCCGCGTTTGGCCTCGTCCGAGACAGCGTTCTGTTCGTGCGCGTCCTGCCAGCGATCGAACGGTGAGTTGCCGCTCAGGCGTGTCCGCTCGTAATCGGCGAGCGCGTGCGCGACACGTTCCCTGCTGATCCGGGCATCGCCGAAGGCGTCGGCAAAGTACGGTGCGTAGCCGTTGATGCGCGACAGGGTCCGGACCATCTCGGAGTGTGTGCTGCCCATTTCCACCGGATTCGCGATCGGCTCCAGCGCTTGCTGTTCCAACGACGTCGCGCGGCCGTCCCAGAAGAAAGCGGCCTGCGGTCCGATCCGAAAGGCGGTCGGCGGCACGGACACCGCCAGATTGATCAACGGAGGAACCTTCCGCCTGCCGCGCTGCCCTCCGATGCCGACGGCGACAGGTGTTCGCTGGGCAAACGCGTACTCCGGCTGGTGGCACGTGGCACACGCCATCGAACCGTCAGCCGACAGGCGTCGATCGAAGAACAGCCATCGACCGAGCCGCACGCGCGCCGGCGTGGGTGGGTCTTTCAGTCCGTTCAATGCGATGTCTGCGCCCAGCGGCGAGTTTGCAAGCGGGCGGAGCGGGTTGTCAGCTTCCCATTCCAGGCGCGAGCCATCGGAGGAGTTGGGATTGGCGCACGCCAAGATAAATAGTGTGCCGATTGGCAGGCAGAGCAACCACCATGCACACGTCGATTTACTCGCTCGCAAGGTTCGGCTCTCGACGAATGGTAGAACCCTCAGAGAGCGCAGGGAATTCCCGCCGCCACGACGTGCGAACGTCCCGCGCGGAACGGGGCTCCGCGGTCGATGTTCAGGGTCTCGCCGTGACCGATGACATGAATCGGTCGATCTGCTGGAGGACTTCGCGCCTGTTGCTGACGATTAGATGATGGGGACCTGAGATTTCCACCACACGCCCTCCCTCGGCAAACGCCTCGAACCATTGCTCGTGATGTCGAACGCGCTCGCGAGTCAACGCGAAGAGCTTCTCGGTACGTTCGCGAAGGGCCGGATCGTCCGCGACTGTGGCGAGGAGTTCCGGGAACGGGAGTCGGTTGGAACTGCCCAACCGGATCAGGTCATCCGCTGACTTCGGGACCGCATAGATGGCCACTGCAGGCACGTGGATTCGTTCAGGGTTGTACGGCTTGTACGCCGCCGGTATCTCGGCTGTCATCGCCTGGCGAATGGGCAGGTCAGGTGCCCACATGCGAGCCACAGTTCCGTCGGGATTCGCAACCCATCGACCCCGCAGGTGTGCTTCAGGTCCGGCGCCGCCATATTTTTGGAGATAGGCGCGCAGAGCTTTGAAGGACGCCAGGTCGTCCGCCTTGGGACTGGGAGCGGAGGGCACGGTTCGCGCCACTGCATTGAAGGCTTCAATGTCGGCTGCAAAAGCTTGATCGAACGCCGCGTCGACATACACCAGGCCCCTGATCTTCGAGGAGTGGCGAGCTCCCAGGACATGCATCTCCTCTCCCGCGAATGAGTGGCCGACGACGACGGGGTTGGTGACACCCATGGCGTCGATGACGCGCACGACATCTTCGGCCAGGCGCACGAATCCGTAGCCGCCAAGGGCCGCTGAGGATCCCCGATGGCCGCGCCGTGTCAGCCCCAACACGCGGTACCGCGGTGTCAGCATCGGTGCCAGGTCATCGAACACATGCGCCGTGTCGCCCAGCCCCGCCAACAGCACGATCGCTGGACCGGACCCACCCCAATCCAATACCTCCAGCTGCACGTTGTCCTCGACCGCAACCATCTTCGCGACGTGACGAGAGGGATCTTTCCACTCCGTCGCCTGCGCTGCAGCGGGCGTGGCGACCGAGAGCAGAAGACACAGAGCGGGCACTCCGCACACGATCATCCGACGACGAGCGACGGAGCTTCCTGCCAGCAAAGGCACTGCGACGACCAGGGCGGCCGTGTAAG
>Ga0111538_10008768_pt1 | contig 13548 bp, 7 predicted proteins | sample SoiMethybrSBSTD1_FD_79669 | JGI IMG/M metagenome (GOLD analysis project Ga0111538, IMG submission 79669) | Bulk soil microbial communities from a Populus tree surrounding site in Tennessee, USA - Soil MetaG P. TD hybrid SBSTD1 (version 2)... | ecosystem: Environmental > Terrestrial > Soil > Tree...
AGCGACCCACCAGCGTCGCGCAATTAGAAGGAATGGGAGGCTTTGCCTCAAAAGTCTGATTTGCTCTCATTCAGACCGAGCTTCAGCCCGGTCACACGCCTCGCATTAAAAAGCCGCAGAACCCTTTTTAACGGTTTCTTAGGACTTCAGCAAGCGTCGACCACCGGGCTAAAGCCCGGTGTGAATGAGACAGGACTTTTGAGGCAAAGCCGGAATGGGAGACAAATCATTTACCGATCTGGGTTTGATGAAATCAGACCTTTGTATTCGGCTCTGGTGGTGATCTTCATCGAGATCGTGTCGTTTTGCCTGCATTTTTGCGTCCAGACGATTTGTACAACCCCAATTCCAATACACGCCCATCTGTGATCCTGTCAAAACTGACAGTTGTCAGCCCCGCGAAGTCCACCTAAGATTCAGTTGAATCAGCTGCTGATAAAAGCTCAACGCCAGAAGCGGCTTGCAAGCCAGGGACGGCGTTTACGCCGTCCGCGAGGTCAAGCGGGACGTCGAGTTTCACTGAGAGTTCTCGCCTCGGAACATTCAGAGGGCCGTCGACCCCAAAAAGCCTTGGACGGTGTCGTACTCGGTGCTAGACTACGCGCCAGTCGCCACCAGAAAGTCCACAAACGTTTCCCCGATTGCGGACATTCTCGATTCGTGTTTCTTAGCGAACGAGACTTTGCCACTCGGATTTGGTAGAGAGGCATGAGGCAACTTATTCACCGCCCCCCACGCCAGCAGGTTCCCTCTCGCGCGCGGTCTTTTTGTGTCTTTCGTTCCCATAGTAGACCACCCACAAGATACCTGCTGTTATTCACTTTTCTCTTCTTCTGCGGTTCGGCTCATGCCCAATCCACCGCTTCAATAGAGGGGCAAGTTACCGATCAGAATGGCGCAGTTGTGGCCGGCGCTGAAATCAATGCCGTCAATCGCGAAATCGGAATAACGCGCACGTCAACAACCGACGATGCGGGCCGGTATCAAATCGCCGCGCTACCGATCGGGTCGTATCGCCTTGAGGTACGTGCCCGAGGCTTTCAAACTCAGCTGATCGAGAATTCGCGGATCGAAGTGGGACGCCGAATCACCCAGAACTTTCAACTTCAAGTCGGAGACGTTTCCCAGATGGTCTCTGTACCGACTAATCATGAACTGCTCGAGCAATCGAGCATCGCAGTCGGTCAGGTGGTGGATCAGCAGATGGTCCAGGAGACGCCTTTGAACGGTCGCTACTTTTTGGATCTTGGTCTGCGCGTAGCCGGTTCAGTCACGCCTCCGCAGGGAGCTTTCTCAGCGTCACCCTCTCGCGGCGTGGGGTCCCTGGCGATCAACACCGGCGGCAATCGTGAGGAGACCGTCAACTACATGGTTAACGGCATCACGCTCAATAACCTGACGTTCAGTTCGGTTAGCTTCCAGATGGCGGTTAATACCATCCAGGAGTTCAAGCTCGACAACTCAACTTTTAGTGCGCAGTACGGAGAGAGTTCCGGCGCGATCGTCAACATAGCGACCCGCTCCGGCGCTAATCAATTTCACGGTGAAGCATTCGAGTTCTTTCGCAACGACGCGCTGGATGCCCGCAACTTCTTCGAATTCACCTCGAACCAGCCGGCGCCCTTCAAGCGCAACCAGTTTGGCGGAAGCCTGGGCGGCCCAATCATTAAGGAGAAGCTGTTCTTTTTCTTTGCCTATGAGGGTCTGCGCCAGCGTCAGGGACAAAACCTCAACAGCGTGGTCCTAAGCGATGCTCAGCGGGCCTCGGTCACAGATCCGGTAATCAGGAGACTGGTCGATTTGATTCCGCGAGCGAACTTTATCGACTCGTCGGGAACGCCGCGCTTCGTCAGCTCGGCCAGCGCGCCGGTCAACATCGATCAGTGGACTACGGACATCAACTTCAATTTGAGCCCACGCGACCGGCTGCACGGATATCACGCCGTGCAACGGGCACAAACCATCGAGCCAACTCGATCTGGTAACACCATCCCCGGGTTTGGTAACACCAGCCGCGCGTTGCGGCAGATCTTCACCTTGAACGAAACCCACACTTTCGGCACCAACGTCGTCAACGAGGCGCGCGCCGGATTCAATCGGTTTTCTTCGAGCACGACGCCGAATGCGCAACTGAACCCAGCCGGTTTCGGAATTCTCAACGGCGTTAATCAACCAATCGGCCTGCCGCAGATAAGCGTCGCCGGCGGTGGACTCAATTTTGGTGGCCCAGCCACCCAGCCGTCGGGCCGAGGCGATACCACCTTTGTCGTGGCTGACATTGTCAATTGGCTTTACGGTCCGCATTCCTTGAAGTTCGGGGGCGAATACCGGCAGTTTCTAAACAATAATTTCCGTCAGGGCACAGGCTCTTTTAACTTCGCGACGATCCCCGCCTTCATCGCCGGCACGGCAAATTCTTTCAGTGTGACCCTGGGCAGCCAGACGAGCAGCATCGCTCAGGGTGCAATCGGATTTTTCGTTCAGGACAATTACCGGGTGCGACCGAATCTGACGTTTGAGCTGGGCCTGCGTTACGAGTGGAACATGACGCCCAGCGAGCGTTACGATCGATTCGTCGTCTTCGATCCGGAGACGGCTTCGCTGGTACGCGTGGGAACAAACATCGACGAGATCTATCGCGAGAACAATAACAACTTTCAACCTCGCGCCGGCTTCGCCTGGACCCCGTTCAAGAGCGGCAAGACCGTCCTCCGCGGAGCCTACGGGATCTATGTCGACCAACCAATGACCAGTATCGTCACCGGGACCAGTGGGAATCCTCCGCTGGCCATACCTCTGACATTTGCCGGAACGATCCGTCTTGACAATGCCATCAATATCGCCGGCCCGGCGGGTCTGGCGCCGCAGACGATCGATCATGATTTTGATAATGCTTATATGCAGTCGTGGAACCTGAACGTGCAGCATGAGCTTTCAAACTTTGTTTTGATGGTCGGCTATATTGGCTCAAAGGGTACCCACCTGATCACTCGTCGCAACCTCAATCAACCCGTGAACGGTGTGCGTCCGTTCCCCGCACTGTCCAGCTCCAGTCCGATTCTTCCCGGCACCACTCTCGGCAACATCACTCAGGTCGAGAGTTCGGGCAACTCCAGTTACAACGCACTGTGGGTTACGGCCACCAGACGACTTACCAGGAACCTTCAATTCGACGCTTCCTACACCTGGTCCAAGTCGCTGGACTACAATTCTTTCAGCACCGGAGGAATCGTGGCCCAGGACAGCTATCACGTCGCCGGCAGTCGCGGATTGTCCGACTTTGACGCTCGTCACCGGTTGGTGATCACCGCCTTATACGAACTGCCTTTTCGCGGCAACCGCCTGGTGGAAGGCTGGCAGGTCGCCGCCATCTTTCAGTCGCAGAGCGGTAACCCGGTAAACATTGTGACGACGAACAGCACGGTGAACGGCGTGGCCGGCACACTGCGGCCCGACGTGAACGGTCCAGTTGATATTCTCGGCCAGGTTGATGCCTGGTTTGATACATCCGTGTTTACGCCCGTACCTCGTTTTGGCAACCTCGGCCGAAATGTGGTAATCGGGCCGGCCTTTAACAACACAGATTTTTCGATTACCAAGAACACGAAGTTCGGCGACACGTTGCGACTGCAATTCCGGGCCGAGTTCTTCGATGTTTTTAATCATGCGAACTTCGGGCAACCGGGCAACGTAGCGGGCAGTCCCTCCTTCGGGCGAATCACAAACACACGGTTCCCGACCGGCGAATCGGGTTCGTCGCGACAGATACAGTTCGGATTGAGACTGATCATATAGGGTCCTGCGATGATTCTCCCCAACCACGACAATTCATTCTCTGAGCGGGCACGGTCAGCGTCTTCGCTCATAACCAGTCACCCGGCTTTGGCTGTCAAACGAGTGCTCTTTCTGTCTCTGCTCGCGCTGACACTATATTTTCCGTCGGGCGCCATGGGCCAACAGACCACCAGGAGGGTCCTTATCCTGACGGGATCCGATCCCAATTTCCCCGGCTTCTCAGTTCTCACCGGGAATATTCGGTCAACCCTGCGAGACCGTTCGCGCGACCGCGTCGAGTTGCTTTACGAGCTTCAGCAAAGCCTGACCATCGACCCTCCGTCCGAGGCTGACGATAAACAACTAATCAGTTACCTGAAAGAGAAGTATGCCGACAAGCACATCGATTTGGTGCTCGTGTTTGTGGCAAGGCGATTTCGCCTGCTGGCGGAGAAAGATCCTTCGCTGTTTGCCGGTATTCCCAAAATCTTCTATGACTTTGATAGCGAACGCGAACTGACGAATCGCAGCCTGGGGCCTAACGTCACCGGCGTGTGGGCCAGCCTGGATCGCCATCGAGAGACGCTGGAACTCGCTTTTGCATTGAGCCCTCAGGCGCGGAAAGTAGTTGTCATAAATGGCATCAGTCCAACAAACAAGGTCGTCGCAGACCGGCTCCAGACCGAGTTCCGATCATACGAAGGCCGAGCGGAGTTTTCCTACATTACCGGCGAGCCCGTCGCAGAAGTGAGACGCCAGTTAGCCGCCCTCGATACAAACTCGATCGTGATTTTCTCATCGTTCACCAGCGACAAAATGGGAAACATCTACGCCGCCCCTGAGGCCCTCTCGATGATCGCGCCAGCTTCCGGCGCACCAATATACGGGACTTCCGATACCCTCATGGGTCTCGGGATTACCGGTGGCAAGCTGCTCGATTTTGAAGGAACCGGCAAACGAATCGGTGAGTTGAGCCTCCGGGTTCTGGCGGGTGAGAGGCCCGAACAAATTCCGCAGGAAACCGCGCCCAGCGTGACGACTGTTGACTGGCGCGAACTACAGCGGTGGGGAATCGTGGAAGGGAGACTCCCGCCCGGAACAGTCGTTAGGTTCAGGCAACCGTCATTCTGGGAGATTTACAAGTGGTACGCCTTCGGGCTGGTGGCGGTGGCGATCGTCGAGGCGCTGCTCATCGGATGGCTTCTGGTTCTCCGCGTTCGTCGACGCCAGGCCGAGGAGGAGAATTTGCGGCTGGCGCTGCTGGCTGAAGCCGAACATAAGCGGATTGGCGAAATCGTTGCCAATGTCCCGGGAATAGTTTGGGAAACAGCAATCGATCCTGATACGAAGGAACTCAAAACTACTTTCATCAGCGACTATCTGCGAAAGATGTTGGGCTATACGCCCGACGAATGGATAGCGGACTTGCCCGGATTGGGCCTGAGAATTATGCCGGAGGAAGATCGTGAAAGGGCCAATCGCGACAGTGAAGCAGTGATTGCCAGCGGCAAGGAAGGTATCACTCAATTTCGCTGGCGGGGAAAGAACGGACAGACCGTTTGGACTGAAAGCTATCTTAGCCCGATGAGTAATGGAACAGGGGTGATCGGCTTGCGCGGCGTCACCCTCGACATAAGTCAACGCAAACTGACTGAGCTGGCGCTGCGACACGCAGAGGAAAAAGACCGCGCAATTCTCAATGCCATTCCTGACCTGATGTTCATGCAAACGCGTGACGGCGCCTTCCTCGACTACCACGCCAAGGATCCAAAGCTCCTGTTTGCTCCACCCGAAACGTTTCTTGGCAAAAACATGCGTGATGTTTTACCACCGGAGCTGGCCGATCAATTCGCTGTTTGCTTCGAGCGCGCTGAGGAGATGGGCGAGCCCCAAATCCTCGAGTACCATCTCACGATTAATGAAACGACGCGGTGGTTTGAAGCGCGGATGGTGCGCACCGGCAATAATATCCTGAGTGTGGTTCGTGATATCACCCAACGACTGTTTATCGAAAATGCTCTACAGAAGAATGAAGCGCAGCTGGCCGGAATAATTGAATCCGCGATGGATGCGATCATCACGGTTGATGAAAACCAAATCATAATCCTGTTCAATTCTGCTGCCGAGAAGATCTTCGGGTGCCCAGCGTCCGAGGCCATGGGCCAACCGCTGGATCGCTTCATACCTGAGCGCTTTCGCGAGTCCCGCCCGGAAAACCCGGATACAGCTGAGGCGCGGACTGTTACTCAGCGCCTGATGGGACAGTCCGGCAATTTACTCGGGCTGAGGAATTCCGGCGAGGAGTTTCCGCTCGAAGCTTCGATCTCCGGCGTGGACTTGAGCGGACAGAGGTTCTTCACCATCATCCTTCGCGACATCACTGAGCGCAAGGCCGCCGAGGAAGCCCTGCGCGCCGAACGCGAGTTACTTAGAGTCGTGGTCCATTACCTGCCGGCTGCCGTTTGCCTGATCGGCAGCGATCTGCGTTTGCAAATCGCTAACCCGTCATACCAGGCCATCGCTCCCGGCAAAGAAATGATCGGCAAAACACTCGACGAGGTGTGGGCGGAAACGGGACAGGACCTTACGACGATCTGTCGCCACGTGCTCGAAACCGGCGAGCCATATGAGGTCACAGATGAGTTGAACACGATCCGCAGGACGGCCGATGGTCCGCTGGAGTCGGTATATTTTAGTTGGTCGATACATCGCGTACGACTGCCGGGCGGCGAGGGCTGGGGTCTTTTGAATGCGGCGTGGGAAACCACCCAGCGCAAAAAGGCGGAGGACGCGTTGCGCGAAAGCGAGGAGCGATTCGGCAAAGCGTTCCGAGCAAACCCGCAACCAATGTCTCTAACCACGATTGCGGATGGCTATTACATCGACGTCAATGAAAGTTTTCTTGACGTGAGCGGATATACGCGCAAGGAACTCATTGGCCACACCTCGCTGGAACTCAACATCTGGGAAACAGCGCAAAGCCGCGCCGACTTTATTCAGCAACTAAAGGAACGCGGCTCGGTGGTCAATGTCGAAACAACATTGCGGACCAGGGATGGATCTCGCAGGCTGCTCCTGTCTTCCGCGGAGCGGATCGACCTTGGCGGCGTCGAATGTCTGCTCATGGCTTCGAGCGACATCACCGAACGAATGCTGGCGCAGCAGGCGTTGCAAGAGAGCGAGGCGCGTTTTCGCAATATGGCAGATACCGCGCCGGTGATGATTTGGGTAACGGGGGCCGACAAATTGTGTACTTACGTTAACCAGCAGTGGTGTGATTTTACGGGGCGCACCATAGAACAGGAGACTGGCAACGGTTGGGCAGAAGGGATTCATCAGGACGACTACGCCCGGTCCATGGAGACTTATGTGAATGCTTTCGATCGGCGCGAACCTTTCCGCATCGAGTACCGGCTTCGCGCGGCCGACGGTACGTTTCATTGGATCTTCGCCAGCGGTACGCCTCGCTTCTCGACGACGGGGGAGTTCCTCGGTTATATCGGCTCGTCCATGGACATTACCCATCGAAGAGAGTCGGAAGAATCTCTGCGCCTGGCGCACGCGGAGGTGAGCCGTCTGAAGAATCAACTTCAGGAAGAGAACATTTATCTTCAGGAAGAGATCAAGCTGGGGCAGAACTTTGGCGAGATTGTCGGCGCCAGTGCCGCGCTGAAATATGTGCTCTTTAAGATAGAGCAGGTTGCACCCACTGACTCAACGGTCCTCATTACCGGCGAGACCGGCACCGGTAAAGAGCTGATTGCTCGCGCCATTCACAACGCCAGCTCACGACGAGATCGTCCTTTAGTAAAAGTTAATTGCGCTGCTTTGTCGGCCAGCTTGATCGAAAGCGAGTTGTTCGGCCACGAAAAGGGCGCCTTCACCGGAGCTTCCGGTCGCAAGATTGGGCGCTTTGAACTGGCCGACGGGGCCACCATTTTTCTCGATGAGATTGGCGAGCTCCCGATTGACTTACAGGTCAAGCTGCTGCGCGTTATTCAGGAGGGCGAATTCGAACGGCTGGGCAGTTCAAAGACAATCAAGGCCGATGTCAGAATCATTGCGGCCACCAATCGCATTCTGGACCTTGACGTAAAGAAAGGACTTTTTCGTGAAGACCTTTGGTTCCGGCTGAACGTTTTCCCGATTACCGTGCCGCCTCTGCGCGATCGTCGCGAGGACATCCCACTCCTGGTCGAGCACCTTGTCAGCGTATCCGCGAAGAAACTCGGAAAAGTAATATCTTCCATTTCTCCGGCAACCATGCGGAGCTTGAGTGAGTACCCCTGGCCAGGAAACGTCCGGGAACTATCGAATGTCATCGAACGCGCCGTTATTAACTCCCATGGATCGGTGCTGCGGGTCGTCGAAGAATTTGAGGAAGCGCCGGCGGCCCAATCAATCTCGGCCATCAAGACGCTGGATGAAATGGAGCGCGAATACATTCTTCGAATCCTCGAAGATCGAGGTTGGCGAATTGAAGGCCGGGGCGGAGCCGCTCGGATTCTGGGTATTCACCCAAGCACCCTTCGAGGTCGAATGCTCAAATTTGGAATCCACAAGTCAAATTTCGGTAATTCGGACGGCTCGAATTCAGTTTGAACCAGCGATCTGCCCTTCCAAGTCAGCCTCAAGTGATCCCCCATCACATTTGGTAGCCCTCCATATTTAGCGGTTCCGTCACATAGAGTGGCCTCGGGACCCCCTTCATCCTAATTCCCAATAGCGCCTCAAGACCCTTAAGTTATTGCGCCCATTCCACTTCTGCAATCACACCACGGCTCGGTACGTTTGTGCACACTTCTTGCACTGACACTAGCGACCAAACCGTAAACGAAGTTTTATCCAAGGGTGATGTGAAGCCCACCTTGATGTCACCGGTTTTTTTTTCGAAATCTTGTCCAACTGAGCCGAGGGCAAAAATGAAAACGAGCGAAAGAAACAGACAGATTATCAGCGCGGCCCGAATCACGGTTCGACCCGAGCATCGCCGGGAGCTGTGCCTGACGATCTCGGCCCTGCTTGATCGAATCCGGAATGAAAAGGGCTGCCGCACTTACAATTTCTATGGAGAGGTTGAGGACCAAAACTCCCTTATTTTGATCGGTGAATGGGACACCCTGGCTGCCTGGGAGAACCACTTGAAATCGGACGCTTTCGCCGTTCTGATTGGTTCCGTGAGTCTGCTGGGCACTCGTTCGAATCTGGACTTCAGCGTCCTGTCGCCCATCCCCAAGAATGAAGCGTCAGGCCTGGTCCACTTCGAAACCACACCGGAGGTTCACTCCGAACTGTTGATGAAATAGAAAAGAGTCGTTCCCCAATGACCCCAAGTTTTGCGAATCACATTGAAGGTTCCCCAACCCTGGTCGCGCTCCAAAAAGAGGCCGACCGCCTCCAGCTTTTGCTGAATGTGACCCACATTCTTCCCTGGGAGGCGAGCCACTCCATCTCTACTTTTACTTACGTTGGCGAGAAAGCGGCCGATATCCTCGGCTATCCGGCCGAAGACTGGTATCAACCTGATTTCTGGGCGGCCCATCTTCATCCGGAGGATCGCAGTCGCGCGATGGCCAAGTGTCAGGAATTTTCAAACGCACGCGAAAACTACGAGCTCGAGTGCCGGATGATTGCCAGGGACGGCCGGGTGGTTTGGCTGCATAACCTGATAAGCGTGACGCGCGAAAATGGCAGTCCGCGAGCGATTCGTGGTTTTTCAATTGATATCACTGAGAGCAAGGAAAACGAAACCGCGCTCCGAAATCTGACTGGCCGCCTAATTAACGCACAGGAAGAGGAACGCCGGCGGGTCGCGCGAGAACTGCACGATGATCTGAATCAAAGAATGGCCCTGCTCTCGATCGCCCTGGGACAGCTGACGAGGATCACGGAGCCCGCGGACCTGGGACGCCGGCTTAAGAGCGTCCAGAACCAGGCCCGGGAGATCTCGGCCGACATTCATCGACTTTCTTACAAATTGCACCCGTCAAAGTTGGATTATCTCGGGTTGGCGCCGGCGGTCAGGAGTTTATGTCAGGAAATCACCGCTCTGGGGGACCTCGAGGTTGAGTTTCAGCTGGGCGATCTCCCCGAATTTCTGCCGAAGGATGTGACCCTCTGCGTCTTTCGCATCGCCCAGGAGGCTTTGCGGAATTGCGCAAAACACAGTGGGGCCAACGCAGCTCAGGTGACGCTGGAAGCCAGCAAGGATGAAATTCGGCTGAAAGTGTCGGATCGCGGCTCAGGTTTCGATATCAAGTCAGACGCGATGAAAAAGGGTCTCGGCTTTACCAGCATGCGTGAGCGATTACGAATCGTGGGAGGAAAGATGGACGTTCGCTCCCAGCTCATGCACGGCACGGTTATCGAGGTTTCCGTTCCGGTAGGTCAGGAATGAGAACCGCAAGTCTTTGAAATCACGAAACTCCCCCGGCTCTTGGTATTTACTTGTTAATGATTCGAGCGGGATTCTGAAAAAGCTTTTTCAATCCCGATTGGAGGAACTTATGTTAGGTACTCGAGTAATTCTGGCTGACGATCACACCCTCATGTTGGATGCCCTGAGGAAACTGCTGGAACCCGAATTTGAAGTAGTTGGCATGTTCGGCGATGGCTGCTCGCTGGTTGAGGACGCGCCGGCTCTCAAGCCAAATGTAATCGTCCTCGATGTGGGAATGCCGAAGATGAATGGCCTGAATGCCGGCCGGCGGCTCAGGAAGACAATTCCGGGTGTGAAGCTTATTTATCTCACGATGAATCAGGACCCGGAAATAGCGGCCGAGGCCTTTCGCCTCGGCGCGAATGGATACCTCTTAAAGAGCTCCTCAGGTACGGAATTGGTTGAGGCCATCCGCAAGGTTGCTCGTGGCTACTCTTACATCACGCCGCTCTTGACGGAAGACGTGGTGGGCTCGGTGGCTACGCACTTTAAGAATCTGAAGACGGCCAACCATCTCACCCGGCGTCAGAAAGAGGTTTTGCAATTACTGATCGAAGGACGCTCGATGAAAGAAGCGGCCTTCATTCTTAAGCTATCCCCGCGGACCGTTGCCTTTCACAAGTACGCGATGATGGAACATCTGCGGATTAAGAGCAGCGCCGAGTTGGTTCAGTACGCATTGAATTCTCCGCTCCTGGCGGCCTGATTGGAGAAACAGCCCACCTTCGGATGATTTGTCGCTCCGGATCTCTTTGATTAAAGCGAGCCGGATCGCGGTTATGGAACTCTCAGAATCCCTGTCACTTTTACCAGTGTCACCGTTCAAAATGCGCCTTAGTATGATCAGTGAAAGTTCTCACTTTCCGGCTCGAAACCGAGCCGAGGCAAACGGTGACCAGTTTGGTAACGAGAGGGAAATCAGTGAACCGCGCTCGAATTTTGTCGGCAGATGATCATGAGGAGATGCGCGACCAGATAAAGAGCCTTTTGGACAACGAATTCGAAGTACTCGACTCGGTGGAAGATGGTCTCGCATTGCTGGATGCCGCCGCCAGGTTGCACCCTGACGTTTGTCTGCTGGACATCTCAATGCCGGTCCTTAACGGTATCGAGACGGCGGAGCGGCTAAAACAACGCTGTTCGGACGCAAAAGTAGTATTCCTGACAATTCACGAAGACCAGGACTTTTTAGAGGCAGCTCTCAAAGCGGGTGCGTCAGGTTACGTACTCAAGCGACGAATGGCTTTGGATCTGCGGCCCGCAATCGTCGAGGCCCTGGCGGGACGCACTTTCATTTCTGCGTGCCCGGGTCTGCGAATAAAGCCAAAGCGGACGGAGCACTCGCCCTCGGGTCGTTAATCAACAGCTCCTCAAGGCCTTCGATGTAGGGGTGTCCCTCCCTGGGCGCCCCTCCGTTACATTTCAAGATCCGCAAATCAATCGAGGATGCTCCAAAATCAACAAAGGAATCCCGTGTATGGATAAAACTGAGGGTGTGTCACGTAGCCTTCGCGTACTGGGTTCATCGCGATGTAGTCGAGATTCTCTTGCAAGTCGGAGTCGTTTCGAATTACGTGGTCGAAGAGCCCTGTTTGCCAGAGACGCTTTTTGAGGAAATGCCCAGGTTTTGGGTTGGGCCAGTTTTTCAACTCTACAACCTCAGGGCGCAAGGTTGCCCGCCAATCCATTAATGCGGCGATTGGTGGTCGCGACTCTTTCAAACCCGACCCCGTCACACAAGCCGAAGGTAAACTCAGCTCTCCACTGTCGACGATTTCCCGACTGCGTTTCCAATAGAGCTGCGTTGTGTAACTTTTGAAGTTTCCTATTAGCGACGGCAGGTTCTTTTCTGGCTGTCGAACACCCGCGAGGAGGTGGAGGTGATTAGGCATTAGCGAAAACGCGCGCAGTCGCATGTGTTTGAGGTTTTCGGCACTCAACAAACTTGCAAGGACACTTTTGGAGAGTTTCATATCAGCGAAGAGTGGTCGTCGTAGATCGGTGACCAGAGAGATGGCGCAAAGACGCCACACCGAGTTGTAGTCATAACCAAGTAGCCGAAGCGTGTTATAGCGACGAGGAAAAGGAAAATCGAACTGAGGCATCGCGAGCAAACCTTGTGGGCGTGTCTACTCCGTGATTAGCCGGTGTTACGTTTCCAGCTCCACAAATCGTTAAAGGAGGACCCACACTTGGAGACTAGCATGAGTGTCCACGCCAGATTCTTATCAAGGGCCACCGGCATTTTGTAGGGGTGTCCCTCCGTGGGCGCCCTCTTTGATTTGACCGCTTCAAAAAGAGATGGGGTGCCCACGGAGGGACACCCCTACAGATCATTTCAAGATTTGTTTTTGGCCGGGCCAACGCTTCCCGGGGTTGGGGCGTTATCGCTGAAAAACAAAACGGCTGTAACTCTTTGAAAGCTACAGCCGTTCGAGTCGAGCCAAATGAGAAAGCTACTTACTGGTCTTGATATTCACTTTGTTGAGCGTTACGGATTTCAGATGCGGCGAACCGCCGTAGTCCGTCACCGGAGTTCCGTCGTCGGTACCAACGTCGGCAAGGTCGTCGACTGAGAATATTCCAGGCTGCGTTTTCCCAATCCGGCCCTCTCCGGCCTTGGCCCCATCGATAGTGATTGTGCTCTGACCGCCGGCGCCCGGTCCGCCATCGGATTTGAATTCATAAACGATGGTGTGTTTGCCCGGGCTCAGGGCTTGCGACGAGACCACGTCGAATTTCTCCAACCCCAGATAGTTGTAAGTAAAGGTTGGTTTGCCGCCCTTCAGATAGAACGAGAAACCGCCAAACCTGCCGCCCTGGGCAACGATGACACCGCTGGAACCCGCCTGAACATCAACGTCGGCTGTCATCGTGTAGGACTTGCCGGGCGTGGCGATAAAGATATCGACCCCCATGCCCTTCATTCCGGGACCATAGGTTACGGAATCTCTGCCTTCCATCACGGTCGGCCTGCCGACTAGGGCAGCATTGGTCCTTTCAAAGAGACGATCGTCGATCGGCAGCACGTGGTATTTCTCGGCTTCGGTCATGAACAGTGCTTGCAGCTCTTTCAGCTTATTTGCGTTTTGAGCCGCCACATTATTCGACAAGCTGAAATCATTCGCCGAGTTGTAGAGGTCCCAGGGATCTTCCGTTAGGCTTTGTGAAGGTTTCTGCTGCCACGCCGGACGGTGAATTGTTCGCGCATACCAGCCGTCGCTGTAGATGGCCCGGTTACCGAACATCTCGAAGTATTGAACGGTATGGGTCTCTTTGGCGTTGGCATCAGCAAAGGTGTAAATGAGACTCTTTCCTTCGATCGGATCCTGCTG
>Ga0111538_10008772_pt1 | contig 13538 bp, 23 predicted proteins | sample SoiMethybrSBSTD1_FD_79669 | JGI IMG/M metagenome (GOLD analysis project Ga0111538, IMG submission 79669) | Bulk soil microbial communities from a Populus tree surrounding site in Tennessee, USA - Soil MetaG P. TD hybrid SBSTD1 (version 2)... | ecosystem: Environmental > Terrestrial > Soil >...
ACCGGCCGTCGCCGTCGCTCCAGGCGACCTCGATCGGATAGGAGTTCGACGCGAGGCTCGAGGCCTCGAAGTCGAGGAAGCGCGGAAGGGAGGTCACGGCACGGGGGTGACGGAGCACTCGCGGACCGAGACGGTGCTGCCGAAGCACGGCCCGACCGACGGCGCGGACTCGATGCCCGAGTAGTCGCCGGGCGCGTCGAAGCGCACCTCGCCGTCCACGATGACGCGCATCCGGGCGAGGCCGATCTCCCACACGATCTCGTGCCAGTCCGTCGTGGTGATGAAGCCCTTGTCCTTGATCGAGTGCTGCTCCGCCGTCGCCGGATCGTGCACGCGAAGCTCGCGCACCGAGCACTCCCAGTTGAAGATCAGCTCGCCGCGATGCCAGTGCATGCGGAGGTTGGTCGAGTCCGTCTTGCCGACGATGCGGAACGTGAGCGGTGCTCGGCACGTGAACGGCACCACACCGGCCGACATCACCCAGTTCATCGCCGAGCCCGCGATCTCGATGCCGTCGCCGGTGCGCGTGATGACGCAGCCCTGATGCGGAATGAGCCGGTGGATCAAGTTCTCGCTCATGAGCACCTCACGCGGTCGTCGGCGCGGAGGGAAGTCGACCGCTCTGGAGCAACCAAGCCAAGTATGCGGCGGCGACCACGTCGTAGGCACCGCAGAACGCGGGCCAGAAAGCCGGCACGCCGGGATTGGCCACGACCGAGGCATGGACGAAGTCGAGCATGCCGTGCCCCGCGAGCGCGGCTGCGGTCCACCACAGCGACCTCTTGAACCCCACCACAGCAACGGCGACGAAGACGGTGCCGATCAACCCATCGAGGACGAGCGCGTGCGTCGACTGGCCCAAGATGGCGAAGAACCCGTAGATGCCGGCGATGACGATCATGACCACGGGATAGAACGCTCGATCGCGATCGAGGCCCGTCACCGTGGCGAAGACGCCGACCGCGAGCGCGAGCACGACTCCGACGACGAGCGGCAACACGCTCAGCCCGCCCTCACGCCGTTCGGCACGGCGCGCTCGGGGACCGCGAGGCACGGCAGCTCGCCGTCGGCCGCGCCGATGTCGAAGAGCATCCCCTCCGACATCTCCCCCATCATCTTGCGCGGTGCCAAGTTCACGACGAACAGGCTCTGCCGGCCTTCGATCTCCCTCGGGTCGGCACGCTCCTGCTTGAGCCCGGCGAGGATCCGGCGCGTGTGGTCGCCGAAGTCCACCGTGAGGCGCACGAGCTTCTCCGACTTCGGAACGTCCTCGACCCGCACGATGGTTCCGACGCGAATGTCCAGGGCCTCGAGAGCCTCGTGCGTGACGGTGGGCTTCACCGGTGCGGGTATCAACGGCTTCCTCCTTGCCTTAGCATGCCGGCCGAGGAGGCCCGTCATGCGCATCCGGCTTACCACGATTCTCGGTCTCACGGCGACGATTTCGTTCGCGGCGGGCGTAGCACCCGCCCGGGCGGAGACCTTCGAGACGCAGGGCGTCACGATCTGGTACGAGGTTCGCGGGAGCGGCTCGGGGACGCCGCTCGTCGTGGCCAACGGCGGCCCCGGGTTCGATCACAGCTACCTGCTCTGCGGCGACGTGTGGGACCGGCTCGCGAAGGGGCGCAAGGTCGTCTTCTACGATCAGCGCGGGAACGGCAAGTCCTCGGAGCTGAAGGAGGGACAGCCGTGCGGCCTCGCCGAGCAGATCGACGATCTCGACGCGCTCCGCGCGCATCTCGGGTTCGCCAAGATGGACCTGCTCGGGCACTCGTGGGGCGGCTATCTCGTGATGGCCTACGCGTCGCGCCATCCGGAGCGGATCGCGCACCTCATGATCGTCGACTCCGCCGCGCCGAAGATCCAGGACACGGTCTTCCTCTTCAAGAACATCTACCCCGAGACGACCGAGCATGAAGACGGGCTCGCGTTCGCGGTGGAGCTCGGCGACGAGAAGGCGATCGCCGCGGATCTCCACGACTACATGACGATGATCTTCTACTCGCCCCAGGTGCGCGACGCGTTCGTCGCGCGCTCGTCGTCGTTCGTCTACAGGCAGAAGGTCAACAAGGCGGTATGGGGGGACCTCCAGAGGTTCGACCTGAACCCCGAGCTTCCGAAGTTCAGGTTCCCGACGCTCGTCGTCACCGGCCGCTACGACTTCAACATCGCGCCGTCGGTCGCCTACGCGATCCACAAGGCGATCCCGGGCTCGGACTACGCCGTCTTCGAGAAGAGCGGCCATCTGCCGTTCTGCGAGGAGCCGGACGCGTTCATCCAGCGCGTGGAGGGATTCCTGAAGAAGTGACCTAGCGGAAGATCCAGTGCGCGACGCGCTCCTCGAGGTCCCTGTAGATGAGCGCCAGGGCGGTCAGGTCGAACGCGGCGTGTATGACCATCGGCGTCCAGATCTCCTTCCGCCACGCGTAGACGCCGCCGATCACGAGGCCCGTCACGGCGGCCTGCTCGACGCCGGGGACGCCCTGTCCGCCGTAGTGGGCGGCCGCGAACAGCGTCGCGGAGACCACGAGCGTGGCGGCGAGCGCGCCGCGGCTCGTCCCGAGCAGCGCTTCGAGCCGCTCGAAGAGATAGCCGCGGAAGAACACCTCTTCCGCGAAGGCGGCGCCGACGAGAACCGTCGCGATCATCCCGGGAAGCGCGGCGGTGTTCCCCGCCAGGTAGTGATAGGGCGCGTTGATCGCCGGTGCGCCGAGCAGCGGCATCACGACCGCCTTCATCACGAGCTTGAACACGATGCCAAACGCCGCTCCTCCCGCGATCGTCAGGGTCCAGCTCTTGGGCCGCACGAAACCGAGGGCGCGAAACGGCGTACCGGACAGGCGCGCCCAAACCAGGACGAGCGCCGCCGCCAGCAGGGGTCCGCCGACGATGGCGCCGGCGAAGACGACGAGGATCGCGAAGACACCCCGCGAGCCGAAGCCTCGCGGCCGAGTCTCAGTCGGCACGGACCCCACGAAGGACCTCTCGCGACAGGCGCTCGAGGTTCTGCTCGTTCGCTCCGGCGATGAACTGGGCGATCTGCTCGTAGTGCTCGGCGGTGTCGAACGTCTGGCGCCAGTGGACGATCGTCTCCGAGCCGGATCCTTCCAGCTCGATCGTCAGCACGAAGTGATGCCCCGAGAGGTGCTCGATCTCGAAGACGCGGTCCGGCACGAGCCGCGCGAACCGGCTCTCGTTCGGGTAGTCCTTCCCGTCCGGGCCGTGCATGGTGAGCCGCCACGATCCGCCGGACTTGAAGTCGAACTCGTGGATCGTGTTGGTGAAGCCGTCCGGCCCCCACCAACGAGCGATCCGCGCGGGATCGCTGATCGCGGCGTAGACGGCGGCCGGAGAAGCGGCGATTCGCTTGGTCCGTGAGTCGGAGCGTTTCTCGATCGGTTCCACGATCGGTCCTTTCGTCAGGGAGCGCGTGAGCCCAGAATCTCGCACACGATGCTCGTAAGGAACAAGACGGCACCCATGAAGGCCGGCGCGAGGTGGACCGGGTTCACGTACCCCTCGACGAAGTGAGTCCCGATTGCGAACCCGAACCCCGCCGTTCCCGCGACGAGCACCGCCTGATGGAAGGCGCGGCTGGGCGGCGCGAACCATCCGCAGATCAAGAGCAGGACGCCCACGGTCGCGAGCCCGCCGCCGAAGCCGGCGCGGTCGTGAGCGATCAGCGGCACAAGGCGCGGATTGATGGCGTCGAGCGCTTCGCGCGTGAGGCCCAGGAATCCGAGGTCTTCTGCGACGAACACCTTGGTTGAGCCGAAGTAGAGGATGACGAGACCGGCCAGCGTGATCCCCGCCGCGGTCGCCAAGAGTCCCCAACGTCCCGCGCGCACCAGGATCGATGCCCGTCGGGCGTCCGCGCTCATCAGCCAACCGGCCGCTTGCGCAGTGGCACGCTTCCGAGCGACGACGAGACCCGTGACGAATATGGGGAGGAGCGCGAGGCTGGACACTCCGTGCCAGCTGTCGAAGTATCCGTACCCCAGATACGCCAGGAAGCTCCCGAACCCGATCACACCGCTGACGACGAAGGCCCACCACGCCCACGCGGCTCCTTCCCGCAAGGGAAACGCCGCGAGCCACAGGTAGAGGATCGCGACCGAGATCAGCGTGCCACCGAACGCGACGCGATCGTGGAACATGAAGTGCACGATCCGGCAGCCCACGATCGTGCACAAGTGCTCCGCGGTCATGCCGAGGAACGCCACATCGTGCGGAAGGAACTCGCGCCGATACGACAGGAAGATCGCAAACGCCCCCGACAGGAGGAGCATGACGGCGGTCAGCGTCAGGAGCGGCCGTCCGTCGCCTATGACTTCGCGAAGGAGTCCGCCCTCACTCCTCGATCGCACCACCCACCCGCTTCAAGTGCATGCGCAGCGTATGCGACGGATCTCCTTTCCGTGCCTCGAGGTACTCGGCGAATCGGAGCTGCGCACGAAGTGACTTTCCGCCCCGGATCGTCTGCGCCTGAGCGCGCTCGGTCGAGAAGATCTTCTCCGCCGTCGCGACGATCCTGGCGGCTTCCGCGATCGGCGCGAACACGACGCCGTCGTCGTCACCGACGACGAGACACGAAGCATCGACCGAAAACGTCCCGCAGGAAACCGACGTCAGCGCATCGGGATGCCGGGCATCCAGCCGCCGTGGGCCGGACGGGGAGCTGCCATAGCTGAAGACGGGAAACTCGATCCCAGCCAGCTCCTCGGTATCTCGGTGCAGGCCCCAGACGACGATGCCTCCGACGCCCGCGTTCTGCGCCTCGAGGACCGTCAGGTCGCCGATACACGCTTCGTCGAGGCGCCCTCCGTTGTCGATGACGAGGACGTCGCCCGCCTCCGCGCTCTCGAAGGCTTCGAGGAAGACGTCGACGCTGCCGTAGTGACGCGCGGGGAGCACTCGCCCCGCGACGCGCATCCCGGGCCGGAGCGGCCTGACACCGGGGCTCATGACGTCGTAGCGCACGCCGAGCCTCAGACACGCGTCGCAAATCACCGGCGTCGAGAAACCGGAGAACAATGGGGCCAGCTCAACGCTCGTCATGAGGTCCTCGGCCTCGCGCTGCGAAGATGGACGAGCGCGAGCCCCAGCAGCATGCCCACGCCGGCCGAGATCGCCGTTTGCGAGAAGAAGACGTTGCCCTGCGGAGATCCGGCCTTGATACACCCGAGCCAACCGATGCCGCCCAAGAGCGTGAAGAAGATCGCCGCGAGAAGCGGGAATCGAATGCGGTCGGCGATATTGACGAGCTGCGCCTCTCCGACCACCCCGGAGGCAGCCTTCCACACGAGCGATCGGCGGGCGGACGCAGAACGCGAGAAGAAAGCGGCGATCACTCCGAACGCGAAGAAGAGTCCCAAGATCGGCATGGGAGGCGTCTTCCAGAGCGGGAAAGTCTGGTGCGGAACGGAAGCTCCGCCGTAGAGGGCCTCGCCGATGAAGAGCACCCACACCAGCGGCGGGACGATGCGTTCAGGAAGCGTCATGCTCGCCTCGATCCGCCGTGGTTATACAGCGAATGGGCGCCTTACCGAAGTCCGACTGGGGCTGGGACGCTCGGGCTTCACGCCGGGTACGCTCAGCGACGGGACGGGCAGACGCACTCGGGCTTGTCCGGCAGCTCTTCGGCGAAGCGGCTCGTGTCGAGGTGCTCGCCGGTCAAAGGATCCTTGTAGCCGTAGTCGATCGGTGGGCCCGGATCGATCGCCTTCACGGCGTGCTGGAACACGTAGTCCGTGGCGTCACTCAGGCAACCGTCCCGTTCGTAGAGCCTCGGCGTCATCTGGAGCCGAACCTGACGCTCCGTGTACGCGTCGTCGGGCCACAGAGTCACAGAGAGCTCGAAGGGCGGAAGCGCCGCCCCGCAATCGAGCGCGGCGATCTGTTTCCGCACGGCCGCGGAGTTCAGCGTGTCGTACAGCTTCTGCAGCTCCGGTCGTCGGAACCCCCGCGAGATGCCGCGACCCCACGAATTGCCGCTCGTGTCGGCATCCGAACCGATCGTGATTTCGACCTCCGGCTCGGCCGGCGCCTTCGCGGTCTTCCGGCCGCACGCGAAGGCGAGCGCGACGGACGCGATCGCGAGGGCACGTCGTCCCGCCGTCGTCATGCCCCGAACATAGGTCCCTATCCGCCGGTGTCGACCTTCCGGCGGTGAGGGTCGCTTAGATCACGCGCCGGGGGGCGGCGGCCTCGCGAGGCTGCCAGCGATCGTCGAAGGTCCCGAGCTTGTGCGCGAGATTGATGGAGCTCACCCTCGAGGATTCCGGTCGCTTGCGGGACGTCCGCTGAGCGAGCTCGGGGCGTCGAGGTGCGCGCCGTCGTACACCGACACGCCAAGCCGGCTCACCAGCTCGCCACCGAGCCACCCACCGACGAGCGCGAATGCCGCGCCCGCGAACGACAGGACGCTGGCGGAGACGGGAGGAGCGTCGGGGGCACCTCGCCGGAGGAACCAGCTGGCGGTGAAGAGAACGAGCACGGTGACGTTCGTCAACGCGTGTGCCAGCCCGATGCGCTTGGCGCGCGTGCCCGACGGGATGGCCCACCAGTCGATCAACCCGAAGGGCGCTGCGACCGCGCCGCCCAGGATGCCTGCAGCGATCAGCCAGTACGCGACGACCGCCATCGTGTCGCTCTGCTTCACGAGATGGATGGCATCGAAGATGACGGCCGTGGCGAGCAGGCCGAGTGGGAAGACGATGAGTACCTGGTGAACGGAGTGTCCCAGGATTTTGGCGCGGCTTTCCATGATGATTCCTCCGACGGCGTTTCCCCCGAGTCTGCGCCGCTGCGCCTGCCGCGGCAACCGCTGGTCGAATCGGGCGTTTCAGTGCGTTACCGTCCGTCGTCGGAGCGCCGTTCACGACCCGGGTGAGCGTTGACCTCGATCTCCGCTCGCTCAGTCCTTGTAGAAGCCGACCCCGCAGTTCTGATCGCCGACCTTCGTGTAGTAGCTGGTCTTCTGAAGGGGCTTGTCGGTGCCGGGGCGGGGCCACCAGTAGCTCACCTCGAGGATCTCCCCTTCGGTGGCCTTCTCCATGATCTCCTTGCCGAGCGGGTAGCCCTTCTTGCCGACGATGTCCTGCAGGTGCTCGCCCTTCAGGTACGGATGCGCGGTGAGCACGCCGTCCGACGCGTTGGCGCAGAAGACGTAGAGGTCGCGGTCCTTGAAGCCGCCCTCGCCCTTGTTGAACATCTCGAGGGCCTTCGCCTTGTCGGCTTTCACCGCCGCGACGGCTTTCTCCAGCATCGCCTTGGCTTCTTGGGCGGAGCCGAATGCCGCCTTCGACTTCGGCGCGTCGGCCGCGTACGAGGGATGAGAGAGCAGCAGCGCTGTCGCCGTACCGATCGCGAGCGCGAGGTGACGCATCAGACTTCCTCCTTCCGCAAGATCTTCTCCATCGCTTTCCCTTTGGCCAGCTCATCGATCAGCTTGTCCATGTATCGAATCTTCCGCATCAAAGGGTCTGCGATGTTCTCGACGCGGATGCCGCACACGACGCCTGTGATGAGCGCCGTGTTCGGATTCAACGCCGGCGCTTGGGAGAAGAAGGTCTCGAGGTCGCTCTCCTTCTCGATCTGCTTCTTGAGTCCGGCTGCGGTGTAGCCGGTCAGCCAGCAGAGGACTTTGTCCACCTCCGCTTTCGTTCGTTTCTTGCTTTCCGCCTTCTTGATGTAGAGCGGATAGAGACTCGCGAACTTGATGGCGAAGACCCGATCGGGCTTCATGAAGGCCTCGCGAAGCGCTTGGCCGCTTCCGCCATGGCCTTGGCCCGCACGACCTCGCGATCCCTCGGCGGCGCCTGGGTCGACAGCGAGTGGATGAGCGTTCGCGCTGCCACCGCGACCTGCTCCACGGCGAGGTTGAACGCCGCCTCGTTGGCGTGCGACGGTTTGTTGAAGCCGCTCAGCTTCCGCACGAACTGAAGGGCCGAAGCCTGAATCTCCTCTTCGGTCGCGGGCGGCTCGAAGTTGAAGAGCGTCTTGATGTTCCTACACACGGTAACCTCACGAAGGTGTGATCTCCGCTCGATTATCGCGCGGCAACGCTCGGGCCGGCTACCTTCTCGGCTCGTATCGCATCGCGACGGCCCCGGAGGCGAACTCAACCCGGCTCACGAGCTTCAAGTCGACGATCTTGGACAGCCCCGCGAACAGCGTCGGCCCATGGCCCACGAGCCTCGGGTGCACGACGAGCTCGTACTCGTCGATCAATCCCAGCTCCGTCAGCGCCTGCGCGAGCTTCACGCCCCCGACGAACAGTCCCTTGCCCGGCTCCCGCTTGAGCTGCCGAACGGCCTCACCCAGATCGCCGCGCACGAGCTCCGCGTTCCAATCGACGCGCTCCAGGGTGCTCGACACGACGTATTTCTTCGCCGCGTCGATCGTCCGGGCGAAGGGTTGCGTCCAATCGGGCATCGCTTCCGACGCCGGCGGCCGCCACCCGGCTTCCATCAGTTGATAAGTCACCCGGCCGAACAGCAACGCATCAGCCCGAGCGAAGTTCTCGATCGCGTGACGATGCAGTTCTTCGTCCGCGATCCCGACGCGGTGGTCGTAGCATCCGTCCAACGTGACGTTGATCGAAAAGTAAAGGGGTCGCATATCAGGCTCCCCCACGCGTCGCGACGACGTCATAGAGGGGGCGTAACCCGAGCGACTCATCGAGGCACTCCTGCATCACGGCCCGGTGCTCGTGATCGATCGCATGCTGGGAGGCCGCGAAGACCTCACGCCCGCGATCGAAATCTCCCGCTTCTATGGCGTAGACCAGCAGCGGTCCGTCGCGGGTGGGGACGACGTACGCCTGCTCCGCCCGAACGGTCTCGGCTTCGAACGTCGCGCGCACCTCGTCCGCTCGGGCGTTGAGCTCCGAAAGCCACGCCCTCAACCGGGCTTCCTTCTCAGGCTTGATTCGCCGGATGCTGACTCGAAGCATGCTCGTTGTCCTCGCGGCTCAGATCCATCTGCAACTGACTTCGAGGCACACGAAGCTGGACGCTCGGATCCCAATATCGCAGCCCGACCCGAACCATCTCGCCGTCCTCGATCGCGATGATGCGCGCGCGCCACCAATGTTCGTTGGAATGCACCAAGACACTTGATCCCGGCTCGAGGTTGGTGTGTTGATCCACCGCCACGCCGGAAGGCGACGCGGGCCGCAGTTCGGGAGGCAGAGCTTTCTCTCGAGTGGCAAACCAGGAGATCGCAACACCCACGAGGGAAACGACAAACCCCGCCCAACCGACGGCCGCGCTTGCGGCACGGATCCAACTCAGGACGATGAGAACCGTCCCGATGATCCACAGTACCGAGCCAAACCGGTACAACTGACGCGCGGAGCGAACAGCCTTAGGCACCAGGCTCCCCCCTCCGCAGCAGCGTGAGAACCAGGTTCGCGATACCGGAGTAGCGCATCGTCGGGTCGACGTAGCGCTCGAGCACGTAGAACAGGAAGTAGTAGAAGCGCGCAGAAGCCCACGCGACGAGTGCGAGAAGCAGAGCGACTTTCAGACTCGGGAGCTGCAGGAGAACGAGGCACGCGGAGAGAACGGCGATGGCCAAGAACATGATTCCCTTGGCCACGATGAGCTTCGAGGAGCGAAGATCCGACATGGCGCCCTCTTCGGCGCACATGTTAAGCCAACAGCTCTAGCTGGCTTCCTTGGCAGGTGGAGGCACTCGAGGCGCATCGGGAATGATCAACAGCTTGTTCGGCGGCTCGGCCTTGAAGGACACCCGGAGCTGCCGCGCGAACCAGTTGAGCAGCTCCTTGGTCTCCTCGTCACGAAACGAGCCCGAGACGACGGGAAGAACCGGGAGCGTGCCCTGCACCTCGATCGTCAACCCCGCGTGCTTCCGAAGGATGTCGAGGAAGACCGCCGGTTGCGCCTTGTCGACCTGAAGCGTGACGGGACGCTTCGAGGCGGGAAGATAGTCGAGCTCGGATTGCACGAGGAGCATGGCGCCCCGGGTTGCCCCAATGCCCGTGGCCGGCTCCTTGAAGACGGGAGGGGACGCGCCTGTAGCCAACATCACGGACAGCGAGCAGCCGATGATTGTGATGCTCATCGAAGCCTCCTCCTCTCCGGCTAGCGTACGCCCTTGTTAGCCCGTTGTCGCGCCCTCGCAGTTGATCATCCACGGCACGCCGAAGCGATCGACGACCATGCCGAAGCGCTCGGCCCAGAACGTCTTCGCCAGGGGAACGACGACGCGCCCGCCCTCGGCAAGTTGAGGAAAGATGCGCTCGGCCTCGGTCGCGCTCGTGAGCTGAAGCGAGAGCGAGAATCCACTCGGGGTCTCGTATGCGCCCGGCGCCACGTCGGCGCCCATCAGGACCTGACCGCCGAGCGACAGGCTGCCGTGCATGACCTTGTTCGACCAATCCGCCGGAACGTCGCTCGCCATCGGCGACCCGCCATAACGAAAGATCGCTCCCGCTTCGGCCCCGAGGACGCGCTCATAAAATTTGAATGCCGCTTCGCAATCTCCCTTGAAGCTCAGATAGGGATTCATCCGCATGTTGCCCTCACTGGAAGTGCTTGTACGTCGGCCAAGCGCTTTCGATGGGTACCCGCCGGTCGCGCGCGATGAAGACGTTGAGGTTGTTCTCGTACGGCATGCAGTGAGCGCACGTGTGAGTCCCGGCCAGGGTGACGTCGGCGTACGCCTTCAAGTGCCTCTCGCGGTCACCGCCGAGCCGGATGAACGTCGTGACGGGCGTCGGCCCGACGCCCCAAAACCAATAGGAGTTGTGGTTACAAATCACGCGCGGCAATGGATAGTGACGCGCGAACAGCTCGAGCGCTCCCGCCTCGCCATAGTTCGTGACGAGCGCGACCGTCGTTCGGCGCTCCGGCTCCGGAATCGTGAGGTAAGCCGCCGACACGTCCCGCGCCAGCTCCTCCCATCCGTGCATGTCGGCGAAGAACTGTGGCAGGTCGGCCACCTCGAGATTCTCGCCCGTGCTCGGCGCCACTCCGATTGCCCGGGCGTACCGCAGGTACGCATTCACGGGCAGGATGGGCATGGCGAGGGGCGCGAGCATCACTCCCGAGACGACGAGCAATCCCGGGAGAATCCGGACCGCGGCCGCTCTCCACGGCTGCCGCATCAGCTCCAAGGCTACGGCGCCCGGCGCGAAGAGCATCGGGTAGGCGGCCGCCATGTATTCCGACTTGGTGTGGGGGTTGGCCAGGAGCACCGCGAGGACGGTGAGGAACATGACGCCGACGGGACGCCACCGCCGGCTTTCGCGACCAGCCAGGCACCACACGAGGCCCGGCAGCGAAACCAGGTAGGTAAACGGATTCATCGCCAGGAACTGATCGGCGAGAAACCGCGTGCGGGTGAGTGAGGAGTACTTCCCTTCGGTGGCGTTTCGCATGAACTCGATGTGCGGCCACCCGTGCAGGGCGTTCCAGATGACGAAGGGGGAGAACAGGACCAGGGCGAGCGCGGCGGCCGCGTACGGCCCGGGTGTGGCGAGCTGGCGGCGCAGTTCTCTCGAGAAAAGGATGGCCGCGCCCACGCCTGCCCCGAGCCACAGCATGCTCGTCTTGTTCAGGAGCCCCAGGCCCACGACCAGGCCGAGCAAGAGCCAGTTTCGCAAGGCGCCGCGCTCGGCCGCACCGAGCAGCGCATGGACGACCAGCAGCCAGAACATGATGTCGAGGCTGTTCATCGAGTAGTAGGTGTGAAAGCCCAGAATCTGCGGCGCGGCCATGAAGGCGAGCGATGCCAGCACGACGGCCGCGCGTCCGCCTCCCATGCGCTGCGCGAGAAGACCAACCAGCGCGGCCGAGATTCCGCAGAGGACGGCCGGGACGAGGCGGATGGCAAAGACGGAATCCCCGAAGATCCGCACCGCGCCCGCCAAGACGAAGATCGAAAGCGGCGGTTGGTCCACGTACCCCGCGGCGAGACGCTTGCTGCAGGCGATGTAGTACAGCTCGTCGCGAAAGTAGCCGTAGCCGCCGAGGGCGTTCGCCACGAGGTGCACGGCGAGCGCCAGCACCGCCATCAGGAGGACCGTCCTACGCACGCTCATGGTGGAATGGCCTCGAAGGCCATGACCTTAGATCAGCAAGGATCGTCAAGTCCATGCGCCGGCCCGGTGGTAGCTTCCCGCCCATGCCGCTCCGCAACCCGCTCCCCGAACCGGTCGTGCGCGCGATGGACGCCGCCGAACGGCTGCTCGGCGAGCCGATCGGCCTGGATGACCTGGCGCGGGCGGCGGGGTTGTCGCGGTTCCACTTCCACCGCGTGTTCCGCCAGGCCGTCGCCGAGCCGGCCGGCGTGTTCGTCGAGCGGCTGAGGCTCGAGCGCGCGGCGCTCTTGCTGCTGGCCGGCGAGATCCCGATCACGGAGCTCGCCTGGGAGGTCGGCTTCCGCAATCCCGAGACCTTCGCCCGCCGTTTCCGCGCGCGATTCGGAGTGACGGCGCGCGACTATCGTCGCCACCAGCTCGAGCTGTGGCGGCGCATGGGGCTGGAGGCCGGTCGCGATCCCGGCGGCCCCGGCGGGAGCATCGAGATCGACGAGCTGCCCGCGCTCGAGATCGCGTTCGAGCGCACGATCGCGCCGCTGGACGACGATGACGGGCTCATGTTCGATCGCGCGGCCACGCCATGGTCCGAGCTCGCGCGCGTGTCCCCGGTCCTCGTCGGTCGCACACTCGACGCCCCCGGGATCACGCCGCCCGGTCGCGTGCGCATCGATCGAGGCGTCGTCGTCGAGTCGGCGCGCGGGACGCCCGGACTCTGCCGCGGCCGGCTCGCCCGCGGCCCACACGCGATCGTCACGATCGCGGGACGCGGGCCGGCGCCGGCGCTCGTCCACCAACGTCTGTTCGTCTGGGCCCTCGGCGGCCCCTATCGCCTCGCACCGGGGCCGGTCGTCGAGATTTTCCACGAAGACAAGGTGCTCGTCTGCCAGCCCGTGCGGGAGCATTTCGGAGGTGCAGCATGGTTTCCGAGTTCAGGATCGAGATCGACAGGCCGCTGAGCGAGGTCTACGCAGCGTTCAACAACCCCGACAATCTGCCGCGCTGGATCACCGGCCTGCAGCGCACGGAGCCGATCAGCGGCACGCCGGGCCAGGTCGGGGCGAAGACGCGGCAGATCTACCTCGAGCGCGGGCGCATCGTCGAGCTCATCGAGACGATCACCGCCCACGAGCCGATGAAGCGTTTCTCCGGCGAGATCGACGGTCAGGGCATGAACTGCGCGATCCACGTGGAGTTCGTCGACCGCGGAGCCTCGACGCTCGTGGTGGCCCGCGCCGATATGCGCTCGCGATCGTTCATGCTCAGCCTCATGCTGCCGTTCATCAGGAGCAGCGTCCGCAAGCGCCAGGGCGCCGACTTCGAGCGCTTCAAGCGCCTGCTCGAGGCCGGCGAGCTGAGCGCCTAGGCGGGAGTCGTGGGGCCATTATCGACCGCCGCGCCATTTCGCCGATTTGCAGCTCCCCGCGGAATCGAATTGAAGGCTCAGCTCGCGGCTGCCTCCACCCCGCAT
>Ga0111538_10008773_pt1 | contig 13537 bp, 8 predicted proteins | sample SoiMethybrSBSTD1_FD_79669 | JGI IMG/M metagenome (GOLD analysis project Ga0111538, IMG submission 79669) | Bulk soil microbial communities from a Populus tree surrounding site in Tennessee, USA - Soil MetaG P. TD hybrid SBSTD1 (version 2)... | ecosystem: Environmental > Terrestrial > Soil > Tree...
AAAGGACGGTAACGGTAAAGGCTCTAATGGTCATTTCAGGTTCTTATAAGTATGACCGGGCAACCCCTGAAAACGTTGCGTTCGGTTCAAGGCTGAGAAGACTTTCTTTCGGGTACACTTAAGTTAAGAATTTTTATACTCTGTTGGGGGGACCCCATTGATTTAGGGGGCAGAGGCGCAATGTTGGAGTGTAATATTCTTTTCCCGCAGATTTCCGCAGATCATGCGCCCCCGCGGATTTCGCAGAAGTTTTTAAGCGCAGGTACCGGTCTTCTCCGTTTAGCTGGATTTGGTCCGCGCAAATCAGCGTGGATTCAATCCGCGTCTATCGGCGGGAAATGTATCTGTCTATTCAGTTCTCAGTCCCGTAGCTGGATTAGTCAAAGCCGCACGAATAGCCTGGAAGCTAACAGTAACAAATGCGATAATCAATCCCATTACACCTGCAATGGCATAAACCCACCACTCTATATTGATACGGTAGGAAAAGTCTTCAAGCCAGTTGTTCATCGCATAGTAGGCAATTGGAAACGCCAGAACGTTCGCAATCAACACCAGTTTCATAAAGTCTTTCGAGATAAGGCCAACAATACCGGCTCCGTTAGCGCCGAGAACTTTACGAATGCTGATCTCTTTTATTTTCCTTTCCACGACAAAGATGGTAAGACCGAACAAACCGATACAAGCAATAACCAGCGAAAGACCACTAAATGTGTAAAAGAGGAATTGCATCTTTTGTTCGTTACCATATTGCTTTGCGATATCTTCATCTACGAAACTATATAGAAGCGGTACTTCGGGATTGATCTCCCTCCAGGTCTTTTTCAGATGCGCGATTGCATCATCCGCATGGGCTGCGTCAATCTTAAGAGAAACAGTACCAGCGAAACGGGCGTAGTGGAGCATTACAGCTTCTACCGGCTTATGCAGACTTTCAAAATGAAAATCTTTCAATACCCCGACAACGTACTTAGCACCTTCGCCCTTTCCGAATCGTTTGCCGATTGCGTTTTCCGGCCTCTCCCAGCCAAAGGTTTTCACTGCAGTCTCATTCACGATCACAGCTTTGGTAGTATCGGAAGGGAAACTCAGCGAGAAGAATCGACCTGCCACGAGAGACATGTCGTACGTGGCTATATAATCGGGGTCTACTTCATACTGGTAAAGACTTGTAGAAATTTCTTCTCCTTTGAGATTCTCCGTCGTAGTCCAGCCATTTCCAAGTCCACCCACAACATTACCACTATGCATGCTTACATGAGAGATGTATGGATTGTTCAGCAACTCGTTGCGGAGGGCGTCATAGTTTTTTGTCACCTCCCGTCCGTAGCTACCATTCACTTGTAAAATAGCAGTGCCATCATATCCCAACGACTTGTTCTGAATATAATTCATTTGCATCACGATTACGATCAATGATGCAACGAGGGCTATACCTGTGGCAAATTGAAAGACAACGAGAGTTTTTCGCGTTAGATTTCCTTTGACACCCATCGAAAAATTCGCCTTGAGCGCCGTTGCCGGGTGATACGATGAAAGAGATATTGCTGGATAGATACCTGCAATGAGCGAAACACAAATGATAAATGTCAGAATCGCTAAAATGTTTACAAGTGTCAGATCGAATGCATATGGTTGACCGATCCATGCCGAAAAGGACGGTAGAATGCCTTTTACTATCGAAACGGCGATCACCACGGAAAGCGTGGTTACAATCAATGTTTCTACAAAGAACTGAGTCACCAGTTGTTTCTTGGCTGCACCGAGAACCTTTCTCACAGAAGTTTCCTTGCTCCGCTTGATAGCTCCAGCAGTTGTAAGGTTGATGTAGTTGATACAAGCCAACAACAAAACGATAAGGCCCACAGCGGAAAACGTATTTACACTGGCTTTGCTGCCATTTGAGTCTGAATCATACCTTAGGTTGGAATAGAGATGGATGGATTTAATCGGTTGAAGGAAGTAATAATAGCTCATTTGATTTTCTCTCCATTCCTTCTCAGAGAAACGTGCAACAACCCCGTTGACTTCCGCTTCAACCTTGCTGGCTTCTACACCATCGTCAATTCGGATGTACGTAAAAGGCCAGCCTCCAGTCCACGCTTCGTCGATCTCAAAATTATAACGCTCCTTTGCGCGACGCTTGGTATATTCGGAAGACAATAGCAGGTCAAATTGGATGTGTGAGTTGACCGGAGGGTTTGCAGCGACACCGCTGACGATCATCGCTGCAATGCCATCGATAATCAAACTCTTTCCGACCGCTTCATCGATACTGCCAAAGTATTTGATCGCAAGCTTTTCTGTTAGCACTACCTGATCGCTTGTCATTAACACCTTGTCGGCCTGTCCACTGATAAGTTTAAATCCAAAGAATGAGAAGAAATTGTGATCGACCGCCATACAAGATCCTTCAACGTACTGTTCTTTCTCAATTGTGACCTTGAAGCCTTCCCTGAAAAGCCTGCACCCGGAAGTAATAGATGTTAAATGTTTTGGTAGCTGAGAACCTAGCGCTGGACCAGAGGGTGCCTGTGAGAATGACTCGCTTTCACTCTTAAATGTGTTTGATATACGATAGATGCGATCGCCATCAGTGTGAAAGTTGTCAAATGAAAGTTCACGCTGAAGCCAGATTCCAATCATAAGGCATACCACCCCTCCGAGGGTAAGTCCAAGAACGTTAAGGAAGGTGTATTTTTTATCGCGTAGCAAAACGCGAAAGGCTGTAATAAGGTAGTTCTTTTTCATACGACGTTCGCCTTTCTAATTCAGTGCCAAACAAATACGCGGAATTGGCGTCAAAAAAGACGATGGAACCAACCTGCCAGCGCGAATCTGAACAAACTTGTTCGCAGTCGGGCGGATAAAGTCAACCAGTTCATAACCCGAAGCATGTAGGCCATCTAAAATAGAATACCATAGTGGGATCGAGACCCCTGTTCCGCCCATAACTTTAGCCTTCCAAATTGTATCACTATTCCTTACATTAAACTCTTTAAACATCACCCTGAATCCAATACTATGAACCCGATTTCACGAAGATCATTTATTATGAAAAGCGCTGCCGCCGTTGCAAGCGCTTCCGTCCTCACACCAGGCTTGCTTCGCGCAGCCCCGATAAATATCGGAATAGCAAAGGATGCTATAGGCTTCCAAAGCTGGATCGTGCGAGAATCAATTGAAAAAGACTTTCCAGGTACGCTTAAGCAAATGGCATCGCTCGGATATAACAGCATCGAAATGTGCTCACCTCCGGGATACGCGAAGATGGGATTTGGTGGCCTTGAAAAATACAAGGCATCGGAATTAAAGAAAATTATATCAGACGAGGGCTTCAAGTGCATCAGCTGCCACTATGGAATGAAAGAGTTGAAAGAACACGGCCAGGAACGCATTGACTATGCCAAAGAGTGGGGACTGCAGCAGATGATAATCTCTTCCTTCGGTCTGCCGAAAACTGCAACGTTGTCGGATTGGAAAACGGCAGCAGATGAATCAAACAAGATCGGCGAGTTATCTAAAAAGTCTGGAATACAATTGGGTTTTCACAATCACCACGGTGAATTTGAAAAACTCGAAGGTGAACTGATTTATGATGTATTGCTCAAACAGCTTGATGCATCTCTGGTAAAGATGCAATTCCAGGTTGCCGTGATTAATATCGGTTACAAAGCTGCAGATTACTTCCGCAAATATCCAGGTCGCTTTATTTCTGCACACTTGTACGATTGGTCAGGTAACGGCGATGAGATGGTAGCGCTCGGCAAGGGTAAGGTTGACTGGAAAGAATTTTTCGCAGCAGCGAAAACTGGCGGGGTCAAGAACTATTTCGTAGAAATGAAAGACGGACTGGAAGAAAGTGCGAAGTTTTTAAAGAGTACAGTGTAACAGTCTAAATGCAGTTTCACGCAAAGGCCACCAAGACAGTCTTTGCGTGAAACTTTAGTTGGCAAAACCCTATTGCGGGGACGGCAACATATTCCTTATTGCACTAATCTTCCAGCTACCTTTTTCGGAAACCACTACGAAGGTGCTCCACATCTTACGCAGACTGCCATCATCGTTCTTAATCTCATATCGACAGTCAACGATAGCACTACTGGAAGAAACAAGCCGGATCTTGTCAACGATTAATGTTCGCGTGCCCGGCGTAGCTGCCGAGCTCCTAAGCATTCCTTTCACGCTTGATTGTACTCCATTTCGCCACTCACCGGTAGATACCAATTGATCAACGTCCTGCGTAAGGATCGCCTTAAGCAAAACGGTATCTCTGTTTTCCCGTGCTAATGAATATTTGTCAATTAGCGCTGTGACATCTTTTTTCTGCTTGTCCGTCGGCGGTTTTTGTTGTGCGCATAGCGTGATGCTGATCACGATAAATACGAGGGGGAATAGAATATTTTTCATGACTTAAGAGTATTCAATTTTTATTCAGGTTATTAGTTAGGAGTTATGAGTTGGGCAGGGCATGAGCATGGGTGTGATTTCTAACAACAAAAATTTGTGTTTGCACATCATTCACGCAACTCATAACTCCTAACTCATAAATTATCGCCAAAAACATGGACCACCAGCCCACTACGCAGCTTAGGCTCAAACCATGTCGTCTTCGGCGGCATGATCTCACCACTGTCGGCAATGTCAATAAGCTGTTTCATCGAAACCGGATAAAGCGCAAACGCGACAGCCATCTCTCCACTGTTCACGCGGCGTTCCAGCTCTTTAAGTCCTCGCATTCCCCCCACAAAATCAATTCGTTTGTCGGTACGTAGATCGCGAATATTAAGAAGAGGTTCCAAAACTTTTTCCGAAAGGATGGTGACATCCAACACTCCGATAGGATCGTTGTCGTTGTATGTTCCCTCTTTTGCCGTTAGCGAATACCAATGGCCTTCGAGATACATGCTAAACTCGTGGAGACGCGATGGACGATAGGCTTCTTTTCCCTTTTTTTCTACTGAAAATGAGTCCGCTAGGCCTTTGAGGAATGACTGCGCAGTGTGGCCGTTCAGATCTTTCACGACGCGATTGTAATCCATAATGGCCAGTTCGTTATCTGGAAAGTGAACGGCTAGAAAGTAATTGTACGATTCGTTACCAGTATGATTCGGATTTTCTTTTTTCAGATCGTTTCCGACCAACGCCGCCGCTGCTGTTCGATGATGTCCGTCGGCTACATAGGTAGCCGGCATAGCTCCAAATGTTTTGACAATACTTTGGATAACCTTCGGATCATTCACTACCCACAAGCGATGCTGAATGTTATCCTCCGCGACAAAGGAATATACAGGCGTTGATTGTTTGATCGACCCGACAATATCGGCGAGTGTTTTATTTGATGGGTAAGCAAAGAACACCGGTTCTGCGTTCATCATCGAGACACGTACGTGATTTTTTCGATCGGCTTCTTTGTCCGGACGTGTGAGTTCGTGTTTCTTGATCCGACCCTCCATATAATCATCGACTGACGCACAGGCTACAATTCCGTTTTGTGAACGTCCATCCATAATCAATTCATAGATATAAAGACATTCTTCTTTATCCTGAGCGAACACCCCTTCATTGACGAGCTTTTGAAAATTATCCTTCCCAGCCTGGTAAACCGTCATGCTGTAGTGGTCCGTTTCCGGAGGAAGAGTGATTTCGGGTTTAACAACATTCAGGAACGACCAAGGATTACCCTTTGCTTCATCGCGCGCCTCGTCTGAATCCAAAACATCATAGGGACGTGAGGCCACTGCTCTTACTTTCGATTCGACAGGGCGAAATCCTTTGAAAGATTTTATCTTCATCTGATTCTTGAAAATTAGAGCGTAAAAGTAATGATTTGAATGGAAAGATCATGTGAACCTACTCTCCTCTACTTACCGCGTTTGACTCCCAAGAAAAGCCGCACTGTGTATTACAATCGATCTCAAGGGCGTTTTTTTGAACGTCGAGAGGTTTAGACTTCCGTCACCTATTCCCGCCGTTAAACAGGGTAGATTATTTTTGTTTTGCATATTTTTATGAGCGCCTTAGACGTTAACTAAATGTAGCTGGGCAATTGTATATCGTTCTTCAAATTGTGTCACAAATGAAAAAACTGCCGATTATATTTTTGATCACCCTATTTCTTGTTTCTATATCAAGAAATGCTCTTGCTCAGCGCGACACGAGATCCCGTTCTGCCCAGGCAGCGTATGGTTATCCCGCAGAATTTAAATCCAGCAAAAAGAAAGCAAAAAAACAGAAAAAGGCTGCCAGGAGAAAAGCGAAAACGCCAATCAATAGAAATAAGAAGAGCCCCTGGGTAAATTGACTCTGATTGTCCCCCGTATATCCTTAAATTTCGACCTGAAATGACATAGAAAACGAATGTGCAGCTTATGAAACAGGAATTGAGAAAGAGAATGAGCCGGATTGCTTTTACCATACTTCCAGCCTTTGGTCTTTTAATATTGAGCCTTAGTTGCGAACTCAAAGAAGACGATGTTGATCTAGGGGAGGTTGCATTGGTGTCCTTGTTCCACACATCACCGGATGGTCCCAGCCTAGATATTTTGGTCGATAATGAAAAAATAAACAACGTGCCGTTTGAATACGGCAAGAATACGGGGTATCTCCAATTTTCGCCGGGTAACAGGAATTTGAAATTGAGACCATATGGTGGAGGCACCATCGCTGTAGACCAGACGATCACGCTCGAGCCGGACGAAGACTTTTCAGTTTTTGTCGTTGATGAATACGACAAGGTTACTGTCATGACGTTGTGGGATAATCCTGACCCTCCCGCAGCGGGTAACGCACGAGTCCGTTTTATCAATCTCTCCCCGGACAGCGAGCCGCTCCAGCTTAAGATCAAAGATGTCACTATTCCGCTAACCGTAGGACAATCCTTTAAGGATGTCTCACAATTCATGAACGTCGAGGCAAAGACGGTCGACCTTCAGATAACAAGCGGGGGTAACGTTGTGCTCGAACTTCCGGGTTCGGAGCTACAAGATCAATGGTACTACACCATATATGTTATTGGATATGTGTCGCCGCCAACAGGCAATACGAACACGCTCAGCGCGCAGGTGTTCATTCATTAGTGGATTGAATTTTGAGAGTCTTTTGACAGACGTGGCAAATGGAATAAAGAGTTCGTACAAATCTTTTAGCACTTAGTTCCGCATTCCCTGTCATTAATTTTTTATTATGACCTCTATTAATCCTGCTTTCAGGTAATTGAACTTTATCCAAATAGGTAATAATTTTATCACCTCTTCCTTTTTGTCGGTAGGTGCCGACCACGTCCGCAATGGATACGAAGGGCTAGTCAATTAACGATTACTCGGCCGCCAGCCGACGATTATTGTTAAGGGAAATGCTAGACACTTTCCCACTTTTAGGTGATTGAAAATTAGTCAGGTACATAATAATTTTATAACATCTTCCTTTCGGTATGTGCGGATCTCATCCGCAATGAATAGAAAGGGATAGTTACCTGAACCTTTCAGTTTTACCAATTCTTAACGTCATCCTGTTATGAAAAATGCATTTAATATTTTCATGATGATTGTCATCGGCTTCATTAGTCTAACCTGCAGCGAAGCACCAGAGCTTAACGTTCCGAATCCCCCTCCAGGACCAGGTCCATCCTCCGGACCCAAGTTGGTTCTTACGGATGAAGAACGTCTGGCAACATTGAAGAGGTGCTCAAAGACAATTGGGCAGCTAGGTGATTTGAAGGATGAAACTAAACAGCTAGCTCTCGTCGAATGGCTGAAGGCGCAGCCGGAGTTTGAAGAGGCAGGTATTGAGGGTGGGACTGTTTGGGCCTACTTTTATGATGGACGTGTTGTTATGATCGTTCCCAATTGGGAGGGTTCTGATGAAGAAATCGGAGGACGGATTGCACAGGGCGAATCCGGGGGAAGGACCATTGACAAACCAGCAGTTGCGCGAACAAGTGACCTACCAAAATCTAACAAGGGAGTATTGTTTCATGCCCTTGGAAGGGGCTTCACAGATGACAGAACTTTTCTCTATAACTTATTCGACGCATCCCATACTGATTATCAAGTTGACGTTCTTGATGCGACAGTTGAAAAACTAATGGCAGTCAACGATGTCGGAATGTTTTATATCCGAACCCACGGCGGCCTTGGCATCCTAAAACCGAGGGAGCAGAAAAGAGCGGTCTTCGGCCTGTGGACCACGGATACCTTAACACGGGAGAAGGAAGAAAAATACCTGCCTGAATTGAATTCAAATATGCTCATATATATGAATGCCAGGCAAAATACTGACGATACTACGGAATGGCACTATGCAATTTCAGCTGAATTTGTCCGATACCCCAAGTACATGAACTTTGCAGCAGATGCCTTTCTTTACGTGGACGCATGTAACGGAATGACTCCATCAGCAGACTTCTTTAAGAAATCTATGATCGGCAAGGCTGCTAACGGTATGGCTACGTATATTGGTTGGACGGGCCCAAAGACCTACGTTGAAGGAACACCTACAGCCCGCTTCATATTTGATAGATTGTTAGGCACAAGCGCCGCCGATCCCATCCAGCAGCCTGTACAACGTCCCTTCGACTGGCCAAAGGTTTTTGACGATATGAAAAAGAATAACCTGGGTGAAAGCGCAGCGGGCGGGAAACTGGCTTACGAATCGTATTACACCACAGTGCCGATGCTCACCCCATCAATTAAATACATTTGGACGGCGGATTTTGAAAGTTTAATCGTGTTATACGGTGAGTTTGGCGAACAACCCGATGACGGAAAAGTAACTGTCGACGGCGTGCCGGCTAAAATAATTGATGGTGATTGGATGCCGAACATGATTATTGCCGAAATACCTACTACGGGTAAAGGCTCCTATGGGGATGTTGTTGTTTCGATTCGAGGGAATGAAAGCAACAAAGTTCCCCTTTCAGAGTGGACTATCCCACTTAATCTATCCGTTGACGATGTCGGTTTTACCACAGAAGTAATTCTCAATCTTAAGATCCGTGCCGATGTTCATATGTATCGCAATAACCCTGGCGAAACTCCACAATTTATTCGACGCGATTCGCTTGGAATGTTAGCCAATCCCGACATTCCGGGATGGATCTTTAACAATACATCAACGGGTACCTACTCCGTGGGAGGCAGACGGCAGACAGCATGTACGATAGATGGTTGCAACCTGAAACAAACTGAGTCAACATTTCCCAGGAGTGGTAACTTGCCCTACATCCCTCTCGAAGTTGGTCTTGGCTTCAGTGCATATTATAAGTGGGCGGAAGACATGAGGACAATTTATGTGCGTGTGAACGCTGATGTTCCCGATGTCGGAATTGAATACGAATATTCCAGCGCCTGCCCTCAGGCGGAGCCAATAATGGTCAATCAAAGTTACGCGTCTACATTTAGCGCTGAAATTCCAACGAAGGGTATCCAACATTTGGAAATCAAGCTTGATGAAAATTACAACATCCTATCAGGCCAGGTATCCAAAACGAGAGATGTAGAATGGGGTCCTTGTGGCCCACCAACGACAGTTGTTACAACTGCGATCTGGTCAGGGGCTTCACCTAAATCGGCTCCTAAAAATGATACAGATGCGAGGACGGCAAATCGAGCAGGGAACTGATCACAGTACAAAAAACGGTTCACCCACCTTTGCCCCGAGCACTCGGGGCTACGGCGGGCACGCGGATAACGTCACCTGCCGTGCTTAACAAAGATCTTCTTCATGCATTCACTGGATTGCTCCGGCGTCAACATCGATACTCCTCCCGCCATATTACTCACATTCTTGAAACCGTGCGTGGAAAGAAAATAACTTGCACGCGGACTTCTATGGCTATGGCTGCAATAGACAAGGACTTCCTGATTCTTGTACTTCTTCAATTCTCCTACCCTACTTTCCAGCTCTTCGATATTGATGTTGATAGCATTCTTAAAATGTCCGAAGCTGGGTACATCAGTAGTGGTGCCGTTGAACTCTGCCGGGCTTCGGACGTCCAGAAGGACAGCCTTTGGATTTGCTTTAAGTCGCGCGCATAACTGTTCGAACGTAAGGTCAGTGAATTTGATTGTTGATTTTTCAACGAACGCCATACCGCAGTGTTCGCAAGTTCCAGTCTTATCGTGGATCTCCTTGTCACAATCACGCCCGCAAGGAGTACAGACGTACTCCTTCTTTTGAATCGTTAGGAAACTCGTTGACGCAAGAACCAAAGCGATAAAAATCAGATATTTCATTTTTTTGAGTGTTACCAAATGCTAAGCTAAGTAGACTTGAACGGAGAATCAATATTCATGATGTAGTGTCTTAGTAACCTTTTACTTGTTGATCGTCGCCCTATCCCCGACCCCGATAATTATCGGGTCGGGAGGGACAAGCGCAAATGGCTTACAAAAGACTACGCATAGAGCCTCTTTGGCAGGCAAAACAATCGACTTTAAACAACTAACTTAAGGGATGAAATGAAGCTGATCTGAACTAAAATGGTCAGGAACTAAGTGGTTACACGCAGAAAGTCTGTAATGGTGCAAGAAATATGAAGTCATGCAAGTGAGGAATATACTTTTGCGTACTTCAAAAGTACTTGGGAAAACGATAGTCGGCCTGCTTGCAGTACTGCTAATCGTACTACTTATAGTACACATTCCTGCTGTTCAACGGCGGATAACGCCATCAGTGTCGGACTATTTATCATCCAAAGTTCAGAGTCGCGTAGAAATTGAAAGTATCTACTTCACTCTAACTGGCAGAGTGTCCATCCATGGTCTGAAGGTGTGGGATCCGGAAGCCAACGACATTTTTACTTCCGGAGATGTTGAAGTAAATACCAGTATTTTTAACCTGATCCGGGGTGACCTGATCTTCGACGAGATCCATATTTCGGGAATTGCCGGCAAGCTAGTCCAGCTTGAACAAGGATTAAATATTCAATTTATCATTGATGCGTTTCAGCCCGCACCATCTCAAACTAAATCCAAAACACCAGCGAAGGTAAATCTGCAGTTCAAGAGCGTCGTTCTGGAAGATATTACATTTGCCTTCACCTCCAGGACCAATGGAACAACCGTTTCAACTCATGTGGGGAGATTTGATGGCGAGAATATAGAAATATCTATTTCGCCGAATAAGATCTCAGCCAGCGAAGTCTACCTTGAGAATTCAGTTACCAGTGTCTTATACACTGTACGACGCGATACAGTAGCAGCGATCACGACTGCCGAACAAGGTTCGTTGTTTACAACTGACTTCGGAAGTCGATTCGATTTTGATATAGGGAATATTGAATTCAAGGACAACAGTCTTTCTCTGCATCGGGACAGCGTAATAAGTACTCCGAAGTTTGATCCAAATCATATCGAACTCCAAAGCATAAGTTTGAATAATCAGGAAATAAAAACCGACTCGGTATCACTAGCCGCCAGGTTACATTCGCTTTCATGTCAACTTCCCGCCTTTAGGATTCTACAGGGTGAAGCCGGAATACAAATGACCCCTGATCTTATTAGTCTCTCAAATCTGCGTATCGCTTCTTCAGGACTTGATCTCACGGGTGACCTTGAGGGCGGTTATGCCATCCGCTCTGGAAAAAGGGACGCCAGCATAAAAATAGACGCGACGGGCAACGTTGAACATCAACCTATCTCCTATTTCCTAAGTGATTCCATAATGAAATACTTCGCAGGATGGAAAACATCAGAACTCACATTAAAAGGAAACTACTCTCAAGGAAAAGGACAAATTGAAATTCTGAATCTAAAAAGCGGATCGAGCGAGCTAGCAGCGAAAGGTGCGATATTCGATGTGCTTGACCAGGACAAGATTTCCTGGAAACAAATTCAAGCAAGCATAACCTTAGGGACAGAGTTCAGGAATACACTTATACCTTTCATCAAAGGCATAACCCTTCCGCCAGACGCCTCAATTCAATTGACGAGCACGGGAAGCCTTAAAGAAATGTCATTTGACGGAAAAGTAGCCAGTTCATGGGGCAATCTAACAACAACCGGTGCCGCAAGACATCCTATTGATAACCTTGCCATCGATGCAATTGTTGACGCTCAAAAGTTTCACCTTGGTAAGTGGTTGGAACTTTCGTGGATAGGGCCTCTTGACGTCAATGCGAATGCTAAAGGCAGTCTAAACAGAGACCTGAGTCTTGAAGTTGACGGAACAATACGTTCGATGGAAATTATCGACAAGCTTATTCAAGATATCAAGTTTGCTGGGAACGTAACTACGGATAGCATCGCAGTAGTTGCAGATATCGCCGACACGGCATATCGCGCGCAGATCAAGTCTGAGATATCGTTAACTCAATCGGTATCGGTAAAGAGCGAAATTCGCTTTCAGGGCTTTAATGCAGGCACATTGCTTGATCAGGACTCTTTGCTGACATTGACCGGAACCCTTAAGTCAAACATCAGAGTTGATGAAAAAGTGTTGGAAGCGTCGGCAGAGAGCGACAGTCTGTTGATTTCCAATAAAACAGCGAAGTATTTTCTGGACACATTGTCTTTTAGCACCCTTTTGTCACCAGAGAAAAGCAACATCAATTACTTCACCGACAATGGGCATGCAAAGCTTCTATCAAACTTCGACATCCGCGATGCTAAGACAGTTATCGACAATTGGTCATCCGAAATATTAGGTTCGGATTCCAGCCTGCACCGTTCAACCAACCGCACCGCACAGTTGGACATGGAACTTAAAGACCCCCACCTTTTCCAGCTGCTGGGTATCGACGTGGACGACTTTTCGTCCTTGAACGTAACGGGACAATTTGATGAACAAGAGGAAAGGGCAAAGTTGTTGGCTACTGCCGGGAACTTCAAGGGTTACGGAATGAGTCTCGACACACTTCACGCTGTTGCTACTGCTTTACATAGGGAAATTAACGTTGATTTGGATGTCGATAGCCTGCTTTATAATTCTATCGACCTTGGTAATCTTAATCTTGACATTGTCACAGAAGGGGATTCGTCCACAGCAAATTTGATTATATCACACGACTCAACTACAACGCTTGGTTTACCTGTTACAATTCTCCGAACGGATAGCGGATATTTGGCGTTTGCCGATAAAGTCACTGCGTTTGATCGTGAATATGCTGTCGAGCAGGAAAATCCATTATATCTTAACAAGAACTATGTTTTAGCAGACAATCTGACGATCAGTGGAGGAGATATGAAAATCGCTCTGAGCGGCGACACAGAAAATTTCATTGTCGATCTTCAACACGTAAATCTTGTTCCGTTGAACGAATTACTTTTCCCAGACACCACCGTTATCAACAGTGGTCTTCTCACAGGAAAAGTTTCTTACTCGGAAAGTGAACAATTTAATCTAGTAGCAAACATCGACAGTCTGAGGTTATATAACTCGGAGGCCCTCAAGATCTCGGCAACTGCCATAACCGAAAAATCGCAAATACCTTTTGAATTCCTTCTCACAAATACATCAAACAAGATTGAACTGCACGGAGATTATCTACTGGACAATGAACAGATAGACGCGTCGCTGAAGGTGGATGTCAACAACC
>Ga0111538_10008774_pt1 | contig 13537 bp, 14 predicted proteins | sample SoiMethybrSBSTD1_FD_79669 | JGI IMG/M metagenome (GOLD analysis project Ga0111538, IMG submission 79669) | Bulk soil microbial communities from a Populus tree surrounding site in Tennessee, USA - Soil MetaG P. TD hybrid SBSTD1 (version 2)... | ecosystem: Environmental > Terrestrial > Soil >...
CGCTGATCTCCCATCCCGACGAAATCACGCGGCTGATCCTCGAAGCCGCGGGACAGCAAGCCTGACAGGCTCAGCACATGCACACGTCTGGAATGAACCGAAGCGGAAATCCGTCGCCCATTGATCTTGCCATTTTTGCATGGAGCCATATTTCTCTTGCGATCATGCTGTTCGTGGATTGGCTACGGGATTGGGTTGGCCACGGGAGGCAAAAAATGAAGCGATCAATCGCGTTGTCGGCGTCGCTGATAACTGGGTTCTTGGCTGGAAGCACTGGAACGGGGAGTGCAGTAGTTTACTGCCAATACGCCGGCTATCCCGCCAATTGCGTCATGCGGTCCGGGGTCGTAGTCGCACCAAGCCATGAGCCTCGCAGAATCCCGCCCTCAATTGATGCTCGCCCGAGTGGCCTTATTAGGCAGGACTTGTTCGATCGGAATAACCCGAACAACCTGCGATCGGATTGGCCCAGTCCGCCTGCTCAACCGGGCCAGTTCTGAAAGGTAGCGCTGCGGCGCAGTCGTGGCTGTGCGAGTCGTGGCGGCAGACCGCCAAATTGGCGCCCGTCTCCGAACCCTTTCGTCTGAGTTTGGCACCTTTCGGAAGTGCCGCAATGTCTGACTTTGAGATTCACGCCCTAAATCTCGATCTCCGTCCCGAACTCCACCACCTGCTTGGTCGGCACGCCGAAGAACGCGGCGGAGCGTTCGGCGTTGCGCTGCAGGAAGGCGAACACCGTTTCCCGCCACAGCCACATGCCAGGAACGTCCTCGCGCGGGATAATGGTTTCGCGGCCGACATAATAGGTGATGTCGGTGAGGTCGATGCCCGGCAGCTTGTCCTGCTTGCAGGCGAGAACCAGTCCCTCGTAGATCGTCGGGTACTGCATGAAGCCGTAATGCAGGATCACCCGGGTGATGCCGGGAACGATCTCGATCACCTCGGCGCGGTCTTCATCCGCTATGTGCGGGGATTCCTCGATCAGCACCGTCACCAGCACCACGCGCTGGTGCAGGACGCGGTTGTGCTTGACGAACTCGGTGAGGGCCAGCGGCACGCCCTTGGGCGTGGAGGCAAGAAACACGGCCGTGCCGGAGAGCCGCGCTCGGCATTTGCTGACAGCCGTCTCGATCAGATCCTCTTCGGGCTGGCGCAGCGCGCCGCGCGCACGCTCGACCAGTTTTACGCCGCTGCGCCAGGTCAGCATCAGGAACGCGATGATTCCGGCCAGCACCAGCGGAAACCAGCCGCCCTCGAACAGCTTTGTCGAGTTCGCGGCGAAGAAAATGCAATCGATCACGAAGAAGAATCCGTTCACGGCGATCACGATGACGGGCGGATAGCCCCACTGGATTGCGACCAGCGCCGCGAGCAGGGTGGTTATCGCCATCAATAGCGACACCGCGATGCCATAGGCGCCGGCAAGCGCGTCGGACGAGCCGAAGCCGATCACCGCGCCGAGCGTGGCCGCTGCCAGCAGCCAGTTTACCAGCGGCACATAGATCTGGCCCATCGTGTGGCTGGTGGTGTGGTGGATATGCATGCGCGGCAGAAAACCGAGCTGGATCGATTGTTGGGTCAGGGAGAACACGCCCGCAATGATCGCCTGCGAGGCGATCACGGTCGCGATGGCGGACAGCGCTACCAGCGGGTAATGCGCCCAGTCCGGCGCGAGCTGGTAGAAGGGATGATCGATCGCGCTGGGGTCGACGATGAGGACTGCGGCCTGCCCAAAATAGTTCAGCACCAGCGCCGGCAGCGCGATGGCGAACCAGGCGAGCCGGATCGGAACCCGGCCGAAATGCCCCATATCGGCGTACATTGCTTCGCCGCCGGTCACGGCCAGGAAGGCCGCACCGAGGATCGCAAAGCTGATGTGGAAATTCTGATGGGTCAGGAAATTGAAGGCATGGAGCGGGCTCAGTGCTGCGAGCACGGCTGGCGCTTGCACGATACCGTGGATGCCGAGCAGGGCAAGGACGGCGAACCATACCAGCATGACAGGCCCAAAAATCTGCCCGATGACTCCGGTGCCCTGTTTCTGCATCACGAAGATGCCGACCAGAATGGCGATGGTGATGGGCATGACGGCCGGCGCCAGCGACGGCGCATCGAGCTTCAACCCTTCGATCGCGCTCAAGACCGAGATGGCCGGCGTGATGGCGCCGTCACCGTAGAGCAGCGCGGCGCCGATCAGGCCGACGATCAGGAGCTGCGCGCGCCAGGTGCCGGGTTGCGCGTTGCGCGCCGACAGCAGCGCCAGCAGGGCGACGATGCCGCCTTCGCCGCGGTTGTCCGCGCGCAGGATCAGAAGCGCATACTTGATGGAAATGATCAGGATCAGCGCCCATAGGATCAACGACACCACGCCAAGGACGGCGTCGGGCGTGATCGTCCCGCCGTGGCCGGTGGCAGCCTTCGCGGCTTCCTTGAGCGCGTAAAGCGGGCTGGTGCCGATGTCGCCATAAACGACGCCGAGCGCCCCTATGGTTGCGGCAGTTGGAATGATTAGCGGGGAGGACGAGGCTTCAGCAGGCGTCGCGGTCATGGGCTGGCCTCCCACAAACTAAAATCGCGCCCGACCGTCAGCTCTGGTGGGGCGCGATCAACTGCCACTCTGCGACGTCACGCCGCAAATTGCCATCGCGATTTGTCTGGTTCGGCCTTATGGGGTGCGGTCGGCGGTAACCAGGCGCACTTCCCGAACCATCGACTTGGAGCCGGCGGTGCGGAGGCAGGAAACCTCGAAATTCGGCCAGGACTGCTGCGAGCAGTCCTTGGAGGCGGCCCGGACTTCCAGGCGGTCGCCCTTGGCAAGCGCTTGCGGCACGCTGGCTTCGACCTGAGGGGCAAAACCGGGCAATACGGTGAGCGCGGCGGCGATGAATGCAGCAGCAGCGATTGCAGAAATAGCCTTGATCATGACGGTCCCCTGCCGTGGGCCTTCGCGGCCCGTCGTTTCGTTGGATGGACTTGTAGCCAGCGCAAGTTTCCGGCCGTCTTCGCCGCCGCTGGAAATGGTTTCGTCCGGGCCGAGTTTTGTTTCGTCGGCCATTGGCGGACGAAACAATCCCGGCTCGCCAAGGAAGACGCCTGAGGCCCGAAACTGGTTCAGTGGCCGAACCGAAATAAAAGGTCGGACCGGTGGGGGAACCTATCCGGCTTGCCGGGCCGCCCGAGGCGGGGTAGACGGGAGCCTATGCCCCGCATCGCGCTTTATCCCGGCTCTTTCGATCCCGTCACCAACGGCCATCTGGACGTGGTCCAGAGCGCCGTCAGCCTGTGCGACCGCCTGATCGTCGCCATCGGCGTCCACCCCGGGAAGAAGCCGCTGTTTTCGACCGAGGAGCGCCTGGACATGGTCCGGGCGGTATTCGCGCCCGTAGCCGCCAAAGTCGGCTGCGAATTCGACGCCACCACCTATGACAATCTGACGGTCACCGCGGCCCAGGCGGCCGGCGCCACCATCATGATCCGGGGCCTGCGCGACGGGACCGACCTCGACTACGAGATGCAGATCGCAGGCATGAACGAAACCATGGCGCCGGAGGTGCACACGGTGTTCCTGCCGGCCTCGGTCGCGGTCCGCCCGATCACCGCCACACTGGTACGCCAAATCGCCGCCATGGGCGGCGACGTATCGGCGTTTGTTCCGCCATCGGTTGCTGCCAGCCTGAAGAGCAAATTTGCGGGCTGACGCGTTACTACGCGACTTGAAACGATTTCCTGCCTTCACATGACCGGAGTTTTCATGATCCGAATCCTCGCACTCGTCGCCGCGCTCGTCTGCGCAGCGCCCGCAATCGCCCAGCCGCTCCCCGCCAATCTCGACACGGCGAATGCGATCGTGATCGACACCACCAAGGGCCGCATCGTGATCAAGCTGCGGAGCGACCTCGCACCCCAGCATGCCGAGCGCATCAAGCAGCTCGCGCGCGAAGGCTACTACAACAACGTGCCGTTCCATCGCGTGATGGACGGCTTCATGGCGCAAACCGGCGACGGCCAGAATTTCAACGGCACCGGCGGTTCGAAATATCCGAACCTCAAGCAGGAATTCTCCAACGTGCCGTTCAAGCGCGGCATCGTCGGCATGGCGCGCCGCGGCGACAGCGTCGACAGCGCCAACTCGCAGTTCTTCATCATGTTCGCGGATGGATCGAGCCTGAACGGCCAGTACACCGTGATCGGCGAGGTCGTGTCCGGCATGGACGTGGTCGACAAGCTGAAGAAGGCGTCTCCCGGCTCTTCCGGCGGTCAGGTCACCGACCCCGACAAGATGGTGAAGGTGCAAGTCGCTTCCGACGTCAAGTGAGGCCATGGCGACGCCGCGCAGCAAGCCATTTCACTGGTGTGCTGCGGCGGCCTTGTGGCTTGCCTTTGGCACGCCGGCATCGGCGCAACCCGAGCAACTCGACACCCTCAAGGATGTCTTTGCCAAACTGCATTCGTGCTGGAGGCCGCCGCCGACCTCACGCGCCAACCCGATGGACATCACGGTCATCGTCAGCTTCAACCGCGAGGGCGCCATTCTGGGCCGTCCCAGGATCACCTATGAGTCCGAAAGCGCCAGCGACAACGACAGGCTGGCGTATCGGACGGCCGTGATGGAGACATTGCAACGCTGCACGCCGCTGCCATTTACCGAGGGACTGGGCGGTGCGGTCGCCGGCCGGCCTTTCGCGGTTCCCTTCAGAACCCGCAAACGTCCACCCCAACCAGAAGAGAAACGAGCATGGCTGATACAGAAAATACTTTGATTCTTGAAACCACCCAGGGCCCCGTCACCATCGAGATGCGCCCCGATCTGGCGCCGGGCCATGTCGCCCGGATCAAGGAACTGGTGCGCGACGGCTTTTACGACGGCATCGTGTTCCACCGCGTGATCGAGGGTTTCATGGCGCAGACCGGCTGTCCGCAGGGTACCGGCACCGGCGGTTCCGGCAAGAAGCTGAAAGCCGAATTCAACAAGGAGCCGCATGTGCGCGGCACCACCTCGATGGCGCGCGCCGCGAGCCCGGATTCCGGCGACAGCCAGTTCTTCATCTGCTTCGACGATGCGTCGTTCCTCAACGGCCAGTACACCGTCTGGGGCAAGGTGACGTCCGGCATGGAGAACGTCGACAAGATCAAGCGCGGCGAGCCGGTGCAGAACCCCGACAAGATCGTCAAGGCGCGCATGGCCGCCGACGCGGAGTAATCGCTTTCCGTCATTCCGGGGCACGCGAAGCGTGAACCCGGAATCTTGCTCCAACAACCTCTGGATTCCGGATTGCCGCGCTCAGCGCGGCCTCCGGAATGACGTGCCAGGCCGATGCGCACCGATCTCTTCGACTTCGAACTGCCGCCTGCGAGCATCGCGCTCAGACCCGCGAGCCCGCGCGATTCCGCGCGGATGCTGGTGGTGCAGCCTGACGGCGTGTTGCGCGACCGCGCCATCGGCGACCTGCCGCAATGGCTGGAGCCCGGCGACCAGCTTGTCGTCAACGACACCAAGGTGATTTCCGCCCAGCTCAAAGGCCGCCGCATCGGCCGCGAGACCGAGCCGAAGATCGAGGCGACGCTGATCAAGCGGCTGGACGGCTCGCGCTGGCAGGCGCTGGTCAAGCCCGCCAAGAAGCTTGCGCCCGGCGACATCGTTCGCTTCGGCAATGAAGGCAAGGTCTGCCTGCTCGGTCATCTGGATGCCGAGGTCGAAGCCAAGGGCGAAGAGGGCGAGATCACGCTGTCGTTCTCGTTTCACGGCCCGACGCTCGACCAGGCCATCGCCGATCTCGGCACGCCGCCGCTGCCGCCCTACATCGCGTCGAAGCGCACGCCGGACGACCAGGACGCCGCCGATTACCAGACCATGTTCGCCGCCAATGAGGGCGCCGTCGCCGCGCCGACCGCGGGACTGCATTTCACGCCGCAACTGGAGGCGGCGCTGCGCGGCCGTGGCATCGACCTTCACAGGTTGACGCTGCATGTCGGGGCAGGGACCTTTCTGCCGGTCAAGGTCGATGAGACCTCCGAACACAAGATGCATGCCGAGTGGGGCTGCATCTCATCTGCAACCGGCGCTGCGCTGAACCTAGCGCGCGCCAAGGGCGGCCGCATCGTCGCGGTCGGCACCACCTCGTTGCGGCTGCTCGAGAGCGCCACCACGGAAGACGGCACCATCCAGCCGTTCGATGCCGAGACCTCGATCTTCATCACGCCGGGCTATCGCTTCCGCGCCGTCGATATCCTCCTGACCAATTTTCATCTGCCGCGCTCGACGCTGTTCATGCTGGTGTCGGCCTTCTCGGGCCTCGACACCATGAAGCACGCCTATGCGCATGCGGTCAGGGCGGGGTACCGGTTCTATTCGTATGGCGATGCGTGCCTGCTGTTTCGTGGACAGCATTAAGGGAGACGCGCGCCTTCCGCACGGACCGAGCGGTGGCATGGAAAGAAACCCGCCAAACGAGGCGGGTCAAGTTTCAGGAGGAAGCGCTCTGACAAGTCTAGGGAGCGCCGAAGCCATCTGACCGCGATTCGGCTGCTACCGCCAAGATCGTATAACTACCGGTATATTGACATACCCAGCTATCGCCGGCGGGCCAGCGGCTTGCTCGCCTCCCTGGCGGCGATCAATCGCGACGTGCAACCGTCGCAGATCAGCGCACACTCGTCTGAAACGAGGCCGAGCGCTACGTTCAATCCAAGTGACATGTCCTGATCCGGTGAAATCTCGATCACGCCGGCGCAGCATACGCATCCGGGCTGTCTGCCGGCGTTCACCGCAGCGGGGTCGTTGCCCGTCATTTCGAGTTTCATCCGTCTACTCCGTCGATGCCGGCCACGTCGCAGTACGCTTGGCGCCACGATCCGCAGCCCTGAGCCAACCGATCGGCAGCCATCAAGTCCATGGCATTTCGTTCGTCGACGCCCGGCCTTCCTGCTGCGTCAGCATTCTCGATCTTTTGTACGTGATATTCAATTGAATATAGCGTTGACGGCGGGCAGGCAGCGGGCGCAGACTGGCGTTCGGCTTCGCCCGGGAGCATCGAATTTGCTGCGAATCCATGATCGCCACCGCTACCTGCCATCAGGCACGTTCCGGCTCACCGGGACTGTGCACACACGCGCATAAAATCCAGGACATCAAACCAAAGCCAGACGCCAAAAGGCGCTCGTCACATCAGGGAGAAATGCAATGTACCAGCAGGCTTTAGACAAGGTCTCGAAACAGGTTCTGATCCGGGATCGCTATGACAACTTCATCGGCGGAAAATGGGTGGCGCCGGTCGAAGGCAAGTATTTTGACAATCCGAGCCCGATCACCGGTAAGCGGCTCTGCCAGGTTCCCCGTTCCACGGCGGCCGACATCGAGCTCGCGCTGGACGCCGCCCACAAGGCCAAGGACGCCTGGGGCCGCACATCCGTCCAGGAGCGCGCCCGCATTCTCAACAAGGTCGCGGACAAGATTGAAAGCAACCTCGATCTGCTGGCGCTGGTCGAGACGCTCGACAACGGCAAGCCGATCCGGGAAACCACCCATGCCGACATGCCGCTGGTCGTGGATCACTGGCGCTATTTCGCCAGCGTCGTGCGTGCGCAGGAAGGTGGCATCTCCGAGATAGACCAAGATACCGTCGCCTATCATTTCCATGAACCGCTCGGCGTCGTTGGCCAGATCATCCCGTGGAATTTTCCGATCCTGATGGCGACCTGGAAACTCGCGCCGGCGCTTGCGGCGGGCAATTGCGTCGTGCTGAAGCCTGCGGAGCAGACACCTCTGGGCATTCTCGTCGTCATGGAATTGATCGCCGATATTCTGCCGCCCGGCGTCGTCAACGTCGTCAACGGCTTCGGCATCGAAGCCGGCAAGCCGCTGGCGCAGAACAAGCGGATCGCCAAGATCGCCTTCACGGGCGAGACGACGACGGGGCGCATGATCATGCAATATGCCTCCGACAACATCATCCCCGTCACGCTCGAGCTCGGCGGAAAGTCGCCGAACATCTTCTTCGCCGATGTGGCGGCGGAAGATGACGACTTCCTGGACAAGGCGCTCGAAGGCTTTGCCATGTTCGCGCTCAACCAGGGCGAGGTGTGCACCTGTCCCAGCCGTGTGCTGGTGCAGGAGACGATCTACGACAAGTTCATGGAGAAGGCGGTCGCTCGCACCAAGAAGATCAAGCAGGGCCATCCGCTCGACCCGGAGACCATGATCGGCGCCCAGGCATCGAACGACCAGCTCGAGAAGATCCTGTCGTACCTCGACATCGGCAAGCAGGAAGGCGCCAAGGTGCTGACCGGCGGCAAGCGTGCCAAGCTGGATGGCGAATTGGCGGAGGGCTACTACGTCGAGCCCACCATCTTCGCCGGCAACAACAAGATGCGCATCTTCCAGGAGGAGATTTTCGGACCGGTCGTCTCGGTCACGAAATTCAAGGACGAGAACGATGCGCTTTCGATCGCCAACGACACGCTGTATGGCCTCGGCGCCGGCGTCTGGACCCGCAACGGCAACCGCGCCTACCGGTTCGGCCGGGCGATACAAGCTGGTCGGGTCTGGACCAATTGCTACCACGCCTATCCCGCGCACGCGGCCTTTGGCGGGTACAAGCAATCAGGCATCGGGCGTGAGAACCACAAGATGATGCTCGATCACTACCAGCAGACCAAGAACATGCTGGTAAGTTATTCGACCAAGGCGCTTGGGTTCTTCTAAGCTCTGCTGAACTGGAGCCACAGGCGCGACAGGCGCCTGTGGCTCGCTCTTTCAAGGAAATGACGATGGTCAAGCGGGTCGAAATCACGGAAAAGGCGAGCGAGGTCGTCGAACGGCTCAAGGTCCAGCATGGCGCGTTGATGTTTCACCAGTCGGGTGGTTGTTGCGACGGTTCAGCGCCGATGTGCTATCCGGCCGGAGACTTCAGGGTCGGGCCGCAGGACGTGCATTTGGGACGCATTGCGGGGTGCGAGTTCTATATCGGCGCTGCCCAGTTCGAATACTGGCGTCACACGCAGCTCATCATCGATGTGGTGCCCGGCCGCGGCTCCGGCTTTTCCGCCGAAGCCCCGGAAGGCGTCAGGTTCCTGACCCGCAGCCGGGTCTTCACCGACGAAGAGGTCGCGGAGCTGGAAGCTGCCGGCCCACCAGCCCGCGCTGCCTGACACCGCTCGCAAGCTCACTCCATATGATTTCTGAGATCGCCATGACGGAAAGGATACTGCTGTTTTCTTATGGAACATTGCAGCTGGAAAGCGTGCAGCTCGCGTCGTTTGGCCGACTTCTCGCCGGAAAGCGCGATGCAATGCCGGGCTTCAAGAAAAGCTTTGTCGAAATAACGGACCCTGATGTTCTGGCAAAGAGCGGGGAGCGCTTTCATCCCATCGTCGTTCCCACAGATGACCTTGGCGAGAAAGTAGACGGAACGGTTTTCGAGATAACCGCCGCCGAGCTGGTGGCAGCAGACCAGTATGAGGTCTCCGATTACAAGAGAGTTAAAGTCGTTTTGTGCTCCGGCCTCAGGGCGTGGGTTTACGTCAAGGCTTAGCTCGTTTGTTCGTCGCGCACGCAGGCCAAGCGACGTGGGTCGACGCTCGGTCTGCAACATCAGGCTGACGGGCATGCTCCCTCAGCCGAAGGTGAATGCGTAGGCTTGAACGCCTGGGTCCAGAAAGCGGATTTCAAACGTACGATCGACGATTTGTCCTTGCGCGCGTATGAGCTGGTATAGCCGCTGAGTCGTCACCACGCCGTTGCCTGCGGCATCGGTATCCATGCCGTGCGCGTCTCCGGGCGGGTTGCCGTCGATCGTAATTCGAAAGCGGATATTGCTTCCCTCCGTTGAGGGGCCGAGCACGAGATGCAGGTCGCGCGCGTGGAACCGGTAAACGATACTGCCGTCCATTTCGTCAAGTTGCGCACGTTCGCCGCTGATCGTCCATCTACCGGCCAGCGACCATTCGTTCAGATTTGGCTCCCCCGCCGAGTAGTCATGACTCGTGGCCTGCACCACGCCGCCCGGCGATACGAACCTGTCGATGCGATCAGAACCAATGTAGGTTTCGGGTGAATTGACGTCGGCCTTGGCGGAAGCGGCTTCGGCGCCCGACGCCTTTACGGCAACTATGCCGGCGGGCACGTTCGTGTTGCCGGCATCGGCCAGCAGTTTCTGGATGATGCGCTCGGACTCTTCATATTCGCCTTCGCCAAAATGATGATGGCGGACTTTGCCGTTGGCATCGATGAAATAATGCGCCGGCCAGTATTCGTTCTCGAACGTGCGCCAGATCTTGTATTCATTATCGATCGCGACGGGATAGCCGATCTTGAGCGTCCCGATGGCGTTTTTCACATTGGAGACATTGCGCTCGAACGCGAATTCCGGCGAGTGCACGCCGATCACGACCAGACCGTGGTCGCGGTATTTATCCGCCCAGGCGCGCACGTACGGAATCGAACGCAGGCAGTTGATGCAGGAATAGGTCCAGAAATCGACGAGAACGACTTTCCCTTTAAGCTCCTCCACGGTGAGGGGCGCGGAATTCAACCATTCCTGCGCGCCGGCGAGCGACGGGGTCAAGTCCTCGACGGGCAAATCCGCCGGCGGCTGGCCCGATGGCCTGGCCCGCATCATCGACGATCCGGCCATTGCAGACTTTTGACCCGGCCGGAGCTTGTCCAGAAGATTCTGCTCCAGCGCCGTCGTGTTGCCGAGCGAAAGATTGGTGAGCAAGCCGGTATCCAGGCCAAGCGCGATCGCGCCCACGGCCGCAAGCACGGCCGCTCCAAGCCCCCGGCGAACCCATTCGCCGGCGCCGATCGATCTCTTCATGGCTGCAAAGACGCGCCCGCCAACGGCAAGCGCCAGAGCCAGCGACGTAGCCGCCCCCGCGGCATAGGCCAGTAGCAGCAGCGTGGTTCGGACGCTCGCGCCCTGGAGCGCCGCGCCCGTCAGGATCAGTCCGAGGATGGGCCCGGCACATGGCGCCCAGAGAAAGCCCGTGGCGATCCCAAGCACGAGCGGCGCGAGAACGGATCCTTCTCCTGCTCGCTCCGCAGACTGGGAAATTCGCGTCCCTATGCTGACCAGCGGCTGCATCGCGCGGTCGGCCAGCCCGGGAAAAATCAGGGTGAGCCCGAAAGCCGCAAGCAGGACCAGCGCCGCCAGGCGTCCATATTGGTTAGCTGATACGACCCAGCCACCCGCAACGGACGCAAGGCTCGCGACCACCGCGAATGCCAACGTCATGCCGACGAGGATCGGCAGGCCATCCCTGAGGAAAGGACGATCGGCGCGCGCCAGCACGAACGGAATGACCGGCAGGATGCACGGACTTATGATGGTCAATATGCCGCCGAGATAGGCCAGAAGAAACAGGGTCATATGTTGGTCACTTCGTGTTGATGGCTGCTGCTGGTCACTTCGTGTTCACGGTTGCCTTTCTTCATGAAAACCCGGCGACCTTGTGGGGCACGTAAGGCGCCTCCAGTATCTTGATCTCGTCAGCGGTCAGCTTCAACGACAGCGCCGCGACCGCATCAGTCAGATGCTCCACCTTCGACGCGCCGACGATCGGCGACGTCACGCCTTTCTTCTGCAGCACCCACGCCAGCGCGACCTGCGCCCGCGGCACGCCACGCGCGGCGGCGACCTTGCCCACGGCCTCGGTGACGAGCCGGTCGGAATCCGGGAAGTCGTTGTAGAGCGTCTTGCCGAATTCGTCGGTCTCGATGCGGTTGCTGCTCTCGTTCCATCCGCGGGTCAGCCTGCCCCGCGCAAGCGGGCTCCAGGGCATCACGGCAATGCCCTGGTCGAGGCAGAAGGGCAGCATTTCCCGCTCCTCCTCGCGATTGATGAGGTTGATGTGGTCCTGCATGCTGACGAACTCGGTCCAGCCGTGCATTCGCGAGGTATAGATCGCCTTGGCAAACTGCCAAGCGTAAATGTTGGAGCCGCCGATGTAGCGCGCCTTGCCGGCCTTCACCACGTCGTGCAGCGCTTCCATCGTTTCCTCGATCGGCACTGTCGGGTCCCAGCGGTGGATCTGATAGAGATCGACAAAATCGGTGCCGAGACGTTTCAGGCTGTTGTCGATCTCGGCGAAGATCGCCTTGCGCGACAGGCCGGCGCCGTTCGGTCCGGGTCGCGCCCGGCCATTGACCTTGGTGGCGAGCACGACGTCGTCGCGCTTAACAAAATCCTTCAGCGCCCGGCCGACGATTTCCTCCGACGTGCCGTCGGAATAGACATTGGCGGTATCAAAGAAATTGATGCCGAGGTCGAGCGCTTGTTTGATGAGCGGCCGGCTCTTCTCTTCATCCAGCGTCCAGGGATGCGGACCGCGGTTAGGGATGCCGTAGGTCATGCACCCGATACAGAGCCGCGACACGCCGAGGCCGGTCTTGCCGAATTTCACGTATTCCATGTCACACCCATTTGACCGTTGCGTTGAAATATTTTGCGTGAGTTGCCGGTTCGATTACAGCAGGCGTTCATAGAATCCGCCATAGAGACCATTGGGTTCAACGAGGTGAATCTCCAGGATCCAGTGGCGTTCGCGGCCAAGTTCGTCAGGATCGCGCATCCGTTTTGGATTTCCGGGCTGGATGCGATTCAAGTCCTTGTCGCCGGGGATATGCGCATGAGCGAACTCGCTCACGAGATGGCCCGCGATGGCGCCACCAAAAATCCAGCCGGCTTCCGCAGCCGCTCTTTGCGCAAACGCGTACAGTTCGGCGCCGGTCATGTCCGGTGAGGCGTGATAGTGAGACTGTACCCGGTCGAAGACAACCGGGAGCGCTTCGACCAGCGGTCCTCCGGAGGTGGTCACCCAAAACATAGGTACGGCCGAGGTCAGCTTCCCAGTCCTCGAAGACCGGCCCTAAATCTACATAGACGATATCGTCGCTCTCGATGTTGCGAACGGGAGGGTTATCGGCCGCTAGCGTCAACGTATTTGGACCGGCCCGCACGATGCGCTTGTGCCAATGCTTCTCGACGCCGAATTTCTCTAACGCGATCGCGTAAATATCCTGTTCGACTTCCCGCTCGTTTCGCCCTGCCGCGACAAGCCCGCGCCTCTCGATCTCGTCAAAGAGAGTCTCTGCTCGTTTCTCGGCGGCGACCAGCGCTGCGCGACGATCTGACGATATTACCTGTTCTTGCTTCACTACCTGTTCTTGCTTCAAACCAGGACTCCGCGATTATCGGGATGCTTGCTTTCGTTTTTCCCGACGCCGACCAACGGTAGTCGGTATGCGCCAGCGCGACGTCAGGCATTCGCAAAGAGCCTCCGGGCTGATTGACTCAGGCCTTTGAATGACGCCTTATATCCAAACAAATATAGCGCAGCAAATGTGAAATCGTAGTGATTGTCTGACTTACTTCTTCTCGCGAGGATATGAGCGGATAGACATGAGACGGTACTCGGCACGGTGCCGGCCGCGACGATAGCCGATCTCGATGATGCGATTGCGGCTGCCGAACGAGGATTCAAGGTCTGGCGCAAGACCTCGCCGGCCAAGCGGGACAGCGCCGTCATCCAACGCTTTGAA
>Ga0111538_10008775_pt1 | contig 13536 bp, 6 predicted proteins | sample SoiMethybrSBSTD1_FD_79669 | JGI IMG/M metagenome (GOLD analysis project Ga0111538, IMG submission 79669) | Bulk soil microbial communities from a Populus tree surrounding site in Tennessee, USA - Soil MetaG P. TD hybrid SBSTD1 (version 2)... | ecosystem: Environmental > Terrestrial > Soil > Tree...
CGAGCTGGCGCTCACCTCGCGCTACAAGTCCGAGTTCCTCGCGAACATGTCGCACGAGCTGCGCACGCCGCTCAACAGCATCCTGATCCTCGGCCAGCAGCTGGCCGACAACGCGGACAGCAACCTGAGCCTGCGTCAGGTCGAGTTCGCCAAGACCATACACGGGGCCGGCACCGACCTGCTGAACCTGATCAGCGACATTCTCGACCTGTCGAAGATCGAGTCCGGCACGGTCACGGTGGAGTCCGAAGACCTGCTGTTCACGCACCTGCGCGAGACGATCGAACGCAACTTCCGGCACGAAGCGGAAGCCCGCACGCTGTCGTTCGTGACGGACTTCGACGCCAACGTCGGCCGTCACATCACGACCGACTCCAAGCGCCTGCTGCAGATTCTCAAGAACCTGCTGTCGAACGCCTTCAAGTTCACGTCGCACGGCAGCGTGCGGCTGCACGTGGGAATCGCGAAGGGCGGCTGGAGTGTGGATCACCCGGTGCTCAACCAGGCTGCGGCGGTCGTCGAATTCGCAGTCACCGACACCGGCATCGGCATCGCGGTGGAAAAGCAGAAGATCATCTTCGAAGCATTCCAGCAGGCCGACGCCGGCACCGCACGCAAGTACGGCGGCACGGGCCTGGGCCTCGCGATCAGCCGCGAGCTGGCGCATCTGCTCGGCGGCGAGCTGAAGCTGACAAGCGTGCCCGGCGCCGGCAGCACGTTCACGCTGTACCTGCCGATCGGCTACATGGGGTCGGCCTACGTGCCGAGCCCGGCGCAGTCCGGCCGCGTCGAGGCCAAGCCGATCTTCCAACCGATTGCGCTGCCTGCCGCGCGTGCGGAGGAGCTCAACGACGATCGCGAGAGCCTGCAGCCCGACGATCGCGTGCTGCTGATCATCGAAGACGATCCGCACTACGCGAAGGTGCTGCTGAATCTCGCGCGCGACACGGAGTTCAAGGCGATCGTGGCGAAGACCGGCATGGAGGGCCTGAGCCTCGCACGCAAGCACCGGCCGACCGCGATCTCGCTCGACGTGTTCCTGCCCGACATGCTCGGCTGGACCGTGCTCAATCAGCTCAAGCGTGACACGGCGACCCGGCACATTCCGGTGCAGATCCTCACTGTCGAGGAGGAACGCCAGTACAGCCTGGAGCGTGGCGCGTTCGCGTTCATGAACAAGCCCGCGACCACCGAAGGACTGGAAGCGGCGCTCCAGCGCATCAAGGAATTCGCGTCGCCGCGCATCCGCGAGCTGCTGGTGGTCGAGGACGATCCGACCGAGCAGATGAGCATCGCCGAGCTGATCGGCTTCGACGACGTGAAGATCACCGCTGTCGGCAGCGGCGCCGAGGCACTCGATGCGCTCAAGGAAAAGACGTTCGACTGCATCGTGCTCGACCTGCGGCTGCCCGACGTCTCGGGCTTCGAGCTGATGGAGAGCATCCAGCAGGACGAGCGGCTGCGCGACACGCCGATCGTCGTCTTCACCGGCCGCGAGCTGTCGCAGGCCGAGGAAGAGGAGCTGCGGCAGAAGGCAAAGAGCATCGTGCTGAAAGGCGTGCGCTCGCCGGAGCGTCTGCTCGATGAGACCGCGCTGTTCCTGCATCGCGTGATCACCGACCTGCCGCCCGCCAAGCAGCGCATGATCGAGACGCTGCACCAGTCGGACGAGCCGCTGCAGGACCGCAAGGTGCTGGTGGTCGACGACGACATCCGCAACATCTTCGCGCTCAACAGCCTGCTGGAGCGCCACAAGATGGCGGTGATCAGCGCGACCAACGGCCAGGACGCGATCAACCTGGTCGAGGGGACCGACGATCTGGCGCTGGTGCTGATGGACGTGATGATGCCGGAGATGGACGGCTACGAGACCATGCGGCGGATTCGCAGCAACCCGAAGTTCCGGTTACTGCCGATCATCGCGCTGACCGCGAAGGCGATGAAGGGCGACCGCGAGAAGTGCCTGGAGGCCGGGGCTTCGGATTACGTCGCGAAGCCTGTCAACACCGAGCAGCTGCTATCGTTGGTAAGGATGTGGCTGCACCGCTGAACGTATGACCGTATCGCACGACAACAGCGCAGTGGGCTCTCGCCTGCCACGCGTCCGCGCTGCGGACCGCGTGAACATCCTGCTGGTCGACGATCAGCCGGCGCGCCTGTTGTCGTACGAAACGATCCTCGGCGAGCTCGGGCAGAACCTGATCAGCGCGCGCTCCGGCGTCGAAGCGCTGGCGCGCCTGATGAAGGACGAGTTCGCGCTGGTGCTGCTGGACGTCAGCATGCCGGGCATGGACGGCTTCGAGACGGCCGCGATGATCCACGATCATCCGCGCTTCGAGCGCACGCCGATCATTTTCATCACCGGCGTGCACGACTCGGAGTTCGACCGTCTCAAGGGCTACAAGCTCGGCGCGGTCGATTATGTGTCGATCCCGGTCGTGCCCGAGATCCTGCGCAGCAAGGTGTCGGTGCTGGTCGAGCTGTACTGCCAGCGAGTCGAGCTGCAGAAGCTCAACCGCAGCCTCGCCGACGCCAACGAGCAGCTGGAGCAGGCCAACACGACGCTGCAGGCCGAAAAGAACCGCGAGCTGGAAGCGCTGAACCTGCATCTGCAGAAAGCGAACAACGAGCTGGCGCAGTCGAACGAGGCGCTGCAGGCCGAGATCGCCGAGCGCGCCCGCGCCGAAGCGGCGCTGCTCGAAGCCGATCGCCACAAGGACGAGTTCCTGGCGATCCTGGCGCACGAGCTGCGCAATCCGCTCGCGCCGATCCGCAACGCCGTCGAGATCATGTCGCGCTTCCCGATCGACAACCCGAAACTGAAATGGTCGCGCGACGTCATCGATCGCCAGGCGATGCACCTGACGCGGCTCGTCGACGATCTGCTCGACATCTCGCGCATCACGCGCGGCACGATCAGGCTCGCGCAGGAACCGGTGCGCAGCGAGACGATCATCGCGCGCGCAGTCGAAGCGCTGCAGCCGATGATCGCCGAGCATCGCCACGAGCTGTCGATCGATTGTCCCGACGGCTCGCTGATGGTGCGCGGCGACCTCACGCGGCTGGTGCAGATCCTCGGTAACCTGCTCAACAACGCTGCGAAGTACACCAACGACGGCGGCCGCATTCACCTGAGCGTGCGGCGCGACGCTGGCTTCGTCGAGTTCCGCGTCAAGGACAACGGCATCGGCATCGCGCCGGGCTCGCAGGCGAAGCTGTTCAACCTGTTCTCACGCCTCGAGACGACCGACGATCGCACACCTGGCGGCCTCGGCATCGGCCTGGCGCTGGTGCGCAAGCTGGTCGAGATGCACTCCGGCGAAGTCGCGGTGCGCAGCGCCGGCGTCGGCCAGGGCAGCGAGTTCGTCGTGCGGATGCCGCTGCTGGAGAACATGCCCGACGCGGCAGTGCTCGCGGCGCGGGGCAGGACGACGCCGCAGGTACGGCATCGGATCCTGGTCGCCGACGACAACCCGGATGCGCTCGAAAGCCTGGCGCTGCTGCTGGAATGCGACGGTCATGAAGTGTGGAAGGCGGCGAACGGCGCCGAAGCGTTCGAGCTGGCCGAGAAATGTCAGCCGCACCTTGCGTTGCTCGACATCGGCATGCCGGTGCTCGACGGCTACGAAGCGGCTCGCCGCATCCGTTCCGAAACCTGGGGCAGACGCATGATGCTGGTCGCGCTCAGCGGCTGGGGCCAGAGCTCGGACGTGCAGCGCTCACGCGAGTCCGGCTTCGACTCGCACCTGGTCAAGCCCGCGAGCTTCGACGCGCTCGCTCAGCTCCTGAGCCGCGTACCGAGCGCGACCGGCGGTACGTAGTAATGCGCTGCGCCGGGCTTGCCGCGCGCGACGCAGGCCGGATCGGCCCCTCCCTTCACCAGGAACCACTCGCTGCGATTCGCAGCGCCCAGCGACTGCGTGGGTGCATCGCGAAAACAAGCCTTGCGCGCGTCGTCGTTGATGACGAGCTGCCGCCCGGGCTTGCCCTCGAGCCATAGCGCCGCATCCGCCATCTCCTGCTCCGCTTCGCGCCAGCGCGCGTGACCGAAGTGCACGATCTCGCGACGCGCGTTCAGAACGTACTGCTCCTTGAACGCGACCAGCCCGAGCTCCTGCTGCGGATCGGCTGCGCGTTCGACGCGGGCCACGAAGTCGGCGCCGGAGCGCGTGTCGTTCAACTCCGGATTGATCCAGAAGCTCACGATGAGCAGCGAGGCCGCCAGCACGCCGGCGTACGCGAAGAATCCGCGCCACGGTCGCGCGATCGCGCACACGACCATCGCAGCGATCGCGATCAGCGCCAGCGGTCCCAGCGGATCGAGGTCGTATGACGCCTCAACGGCTACGCGCTGCTCAGGCCGGATCGCCAGGTAGATCCACGCCAGCACCGACAGAGCGCCGAGCAGCGACGCGAGCACGAACATCGCGCGTTGCACGCCGCGCCGCGTACCGATTTCCCTGAGGTACGGAGCACAGAGCAGTGCGAACGCAGGCACGGCCGGCAGAACGTACACGCCGCGCTTTCCCGAGCTTAGAGTGAAGAACAGCACGACGAGCACGATCCACGACGCGAGCAGAGCAATGCGCAAATCGAACGAGCGCAACGCGTTGCGCCAGTAACCGAACAGCCACGGCACCAGCAATGTGAGCGGCAGCCACAGCGCGGGGATGACGTTAACGATGAAGTACCAGAACGGCTCGCGGTGATGCCAGGCGTTGCCGTAGCGATGGATCGTCTGGTTGAAGAGGATCTCATCGCGATACGCCGCGATCGCCGGATCGCCGTTTGCGGCCATGAGCATTGGCACGAGCCAGACGCTGACGGCGGCGAGGAAGGCCACGGGTCCGATGAGCCAGCGGCCCCACCCCAACCCGCCACCCATCCGTGGCTGCCACCGCGGGTTGCGCAGAATCGCGAACGGCACCAGCACGAGCAGCGGCAGAAAGCCGACGCCCTTCGTGATGACGCCGAGCCCGGCTGCAGCCCAGCCGATCGTGTACCAGCGCCACGCCGGGCCGAGCAGCAGATGTCGCAGCAGTCCGTACAAGCTCAGCGTCGTCCAGAAACACAGCGTCGCGTCGATCTGTGCCTGCCGCGCCTGCCACACGAATTGCACGGTGAAAAGCAACGCGAGCCCCGCCGCGAACCCCGTCTCCCGATTCCACAAACGCCGGCCGAGGTCATAGACGAGGCCGACACAGCCGAGTCCGGCGAAGAACGACGGCAACAGGAACGCAACGCGCAGCGAGCGCGTCACCTCGAGGCACGCGGCGATCAGCCAGAAAAATAAGGGCGGCTTGTCGGCGTAAGGCTGGCCGCCCACCCGCGGCAACAGCCACTCGCCGGTGGCGACCATGTCGCGGGCCACGAGCGCGAAGCGCGGCTCATCCGCAGGCCAGGGATCGCGTAGGCCGATTCCCGTGGCAATCAGCAGCAACGCAAGCGCAGCAAGCCAGAGAAAATCGGTCAAAACCGTGTTGGACGCCAGGCTGGGAAAAACCAATCGCGATTGATCGCGAGACAGCGGCACGTCAAACATCTGATGGATTCCAGTCGTTCATTGGCGTCGACCCGATCCGGCGCGGCATTCTACGCATGGTTGCGCGCCCGTTGGACAGCGCGACCCACCCTGCATTCCGACGTTGCGCTGGCATTGATTGCCTCGCTGACCTGGGCCGTGCTGTACAACCTGCAGTTCTGGCACCAAGCGATCAGCACGATGTGGCATCCGACACCCGGCGCAGCACTGTTCCTGATCTCGCTCTTCGTCCTCGTCGTGTGCGTGCAAGCGTTACTGCTGGCGCTGGTGCCGACGCGTCTCGGCCTGCGCATTGCCACCAGTGCGTTGTTCGTGGTCGCCGCGCTCGGCTCGTACTTCGCCAATGCGTACGGCGCGGTGATGAACCAGGACATGATGCGCAACGTGATCGAGACCGACCCGGCCGAGGTCGGCGGGCTGATGAATTTCGATCTGCTCGCGCATGTCGTGCTGCTCGGGGCGATCCCGGCGATCCTGGTCTGGCGGATCCGGTTGCCCTCCTCTACGTGGCGTATTCGGTTGCGGCAGCGGCTGGTGTTCATCGGCTCGGCGCTTGCGCTGTGCGCCGTGGCCTTGTTCGCATGCTCGTCCAACTACGCCGTTTTCTTCCGCGAGCACAAGCCGGTGCGCTACGCGCTCAGCCCCGCCGCGCCGCTCGTCAGCATGACGGGCGTGCTGTCAGCGCGAGAGCGCGATCCGCACGCGCCGCTGATCAACGTCGCGGGCAATGTGCAGCGCATGACGGCGGTGGGCCGCAAGCCGCTGGTGCTGTTCCTCATCGTCGGCGAGACGGCGCGGGCCGCGGATTTCCAGCTCGGCGGCTACTCTCGCCCCACGAATCCCCGCCTCGAAGGCGTGCCCGGGCTCGTCTATTTCGATCACGCGACGTCCTGCGGCACCTCCACCGCGATCTCCGTGCCGTGCATGTTCTCGCATCTGCCGCGCGCGCAATTCAACGTGGACCAGGCCGATCGCTACACCAATCTGCTCGACAGCCTGCAGAGGGCGGGACTCACCGTCGAATGGCGCGACAACAATGCCGGCTGCAAAGGCGTCTGCGCCCGCGTCGTGGAAACATCGTATCCGGGCGAGTCCGACGCGGTGCATTGCCCGAACTCGTACTGCTATGACGAGGTCATGCTGAGCGACCTCCCCGCGCGCCTCGACGCGCTGGAGCACGACACGGTGGTGGTCTTTCACGCAATCGGCAGCCACGGCCCGGCGTATAGCGAGCGCTATCCGCCGCAATTCGAGACCTTCAAGCCGGCGTGCCGCTCGAACGAGCTGCAGCGCTGCAGCAAAGAAGAGATCGTGAACGCGTACGACAACTCCATCGCGTACACCGACTACATCCTCTCGCGGCAGATCGCGTTGCTGCAGGCGCGTGCCGACCGCTTCGACAGCGTGCTGCTGTATGCGTCGGATCACGGCGAGTCGCTCGGCGAGCAGGGAATCTATCTGCACGGCATGCCGTACGGCTTTGCGCCGCGCGTGCAAAAGGAAGTGCCGATGCTGTTCTGGGCCTCGCCGGGCTACGTGGAGCGCACCGGACTGAGCATGGGGTGCATGCGCGCCCATGCGCACGACGCGGTCAGCCACGACAATGTCTATCACACGGTGCTGGGAGCGATGGCAGTGCGGGACGCAGTCTACGACCCGGCCATGGACCTGTTCGCCGGCTGCCGCGCCGACCCGTCCCAGCTCTCGCACAGCACGCCTTCATTGCAGGATCCGATTGCTTTTGTCGCGAATCAGCGTCTTAAGTAGCAGGCATGTACTCGACCGACCGTGAGCTGATCGCCGCCATGCTGGCGGGCGACGAGGCTGCTTTCCGCAGCTTCTTCACGGCGTATTTTCCGCGGGTGTACCGCTTCGCCCTGCCGCGGCTGAGCGGCGAAGTCGAAGCGGCGAAAGAAGTCGTGCAGGCGACCCTGACCAAGGCAATGCGCAACCTCGCGGGCTATCGCGGCGAGGCCGCGTTGTTCAGCTGGTTGTGCCAGATCTGCCGGCGGCAGATCGTCGATTACCTGCGTGCGAACAAGCGCCATGCGGAGAACGTAATTTTGATCGACGACAGTCCGGAGCTGCGCGCGGCACTCGAAGCGGTGGAAGCACCGGCCGCGGACGATCCGCTGCAGGGTTACGGCACCGCGGAGACGCGCCGGCTGGTGCAGTCGGTGCTGGATCGCCTGCCGGCGCGCTACGGCGACGTGCTCGAATGGAAGTACATCGAGGGACGCAGCGTCGAGGAAATCGGCGAGCTGCTGGGGATCGGTCAGATCGCGGCGCAGTCAGTGCTGGCTCGCGCCCGCGTTGCATTCCGGGAAGCACTGGAGACGGTATTCGGTTCGACTACGCAGGACGTCCTGGCGGGCCTGCGGGGAAAATAAAACGTATGAGTAGCGGAATCGACAAGAGCGGTCCGCAAGGAATCGGGCCGCTATCAACACCCGCCGACGAGGCCGGCATCGAGGAGTTGCTGCGCCAGGTCGGCGCGCGCGACGAGCCTGCCGCCGACATGATGCGGGAGGTCGAAGCGGCCGTGCATGCCGAATGGCAGAGCATGCTGCAGGAACGCCGGCGCAAGCGCGTCTTCATGACGGTCGGCGTCGCGGCGAGCGCGGTGCTCGCGATCGGCGTCGCAGTGCTGGGCGGACGCTACCTCGGATCGACGACTCCCATCCAGGTCGCGGAGATCACGCGCATCGATGGGCATCTGCTGGTACGGCCCGAGTCGCAGGCAGCGCGCGAGATTGCCGTCGCGCAGAGCGTTACCACCGGCGAGACGATCCAGACTGACGACCGCTCGCGCGCCGCGATGCGGTTCGGCGCTGGCGTATCGCTGCGTCTGGACCACGACACCATCGTCAAGGTCGCATCGGCCGACCAGCTCGTACTCACTGCGGGTGCGCTCTATATTGATTCTGGCACCGATTCGCAGGCGCAGAATTCGCAGCCCCTGACGATTCGTACGGATGCGGGCACGGTCCGCCACGTCGGTACGCAGTACCAGGTGCGCACGCATGCAGACGAGATGGAAGTCAGCGTGCGCGAAGGTCGCGTCGAGATTGCCAACGCCGCCGGCACGAGCAGCGGCGTCGCAGGCGAGCGTATTCGCGTGACGCCGCGCGGCGAGATCGTACGCAGCACGATTCCCGCTCACGATCCGTCGTGGCGCTGGGCAGCACATACCGCGCCGCTGTTCGACATCAACGAGCGCACGTTTGCCGCCTTTGCAGACTGGGTCGCGCGCGAGACCGGGCGCAAAGTCGTGTATGAGTCGAGCGAGGCGCAGCGCACTGCCAATGAAGTTATGTTGCGCGGCTCGATCGCCGGCCTCGATCCGGACACGGCGCTGAACGCCGTGCTTTCCACGACGCAGTTGCGGCGGTATGAGACCAAGGATGAATTGATCGGCATCGCGCTCGCGCGCGACTGATTCGCGCCGGAAGCTCCGTCCAACTCTGCAACACACGGGCAGGGGGCTGGATGAGCGGAATCTTGCGAAGCGCGACGACGTTGCTGCTGCTGACACCGTTGTGCGCGCACGCTGGCCCGCTCGTTCCCGACGCCCAGCTCCAGCAGCGCGGCGCGCGCATCGGCAACATCCAGATCGAAGTAGACGACGTCTTCGAGAACACGACGCATCTCGCCGCACCCTATCGCGTCGCGAACAATCTACACATCTCCACGCACGACTCGACGGTCTCGCAGCAGCTGCTGTTCCACAGCGGCGACCTGTTCGATCGGCGCGTGCTCGATGAGACCGCGCGGATGCTGCGCGCTCAGCGCTATCTCAACGAGGCCTCGGTCGAGCCGGTCCGCTACAACGAAGCCGACAACACTGTGGACGTGCTGGTGCGCGTGCACGACGTCTGGACACTGAGCCCCGGACTGTCGTTCGGCCGCAAGGGCGGCACGAACAGCACGCACGTGACGTTCGAGGATCGCAACTTCCTCGGGCTCGGCAAGGAGCTGTCGCTGGAGCGGTCGAGCAACGTCGATCGCACCGCCTGGGAGCTCGGGTACGTCGATCCGAACGTGTTCGGCAGCTGGTGGCGACTCGAGGCGGGCTATTCGTCGCTGAGCGATGGCAGCGCCAAGAGGTTATCGATGGAACGTCCGTTCTACGCGATGGATACGCGCTGGAGTGCAGGCTTCTCCGGCACTGACGCGACCACCGACGTTTCGCGCTACTCACTCGGCGAACGTACCGAGCGTCTGCAGATGCAGGAGCGCAAGTTCGATGTGGGCGGCGGCTTCTCCGAAGGCCTGCACGACGGCTGGACCACGCGCTGGCTCGGCGGCCTGCGTTATGATGCGCGCGACTTCCAGGCACTCCCGGATCAGCCCGACGTCTCGATCCCGGACGACCGTGTCGTCTCCTATCCGTGGGTCGGCGTCGAAGTGATGGAAGACGATTACGTCGCCACCCGCAATCTCGATCAGATCGGCCGTACGGAGGATCTGTACCTCGGTTTGAGCGCACGGCTCGAGGCCGGCTTCGAATCCACGGCGCTCGGCTCGACGCGCAACGGCGCGATCCTCAACGGCAAACTGCAGGCGGGCGCGGATCTCGGCCACGAGCAGTACCTGATCCACTCGCTCGGGTTCAGCACCCGCATCGAGAGCGACGCGCTCGCGAACGCGTCGCTCGACTGGTCGACCCGCTACTACCTGCGGGAATCGGTGCATCGCGTGTTCTTCGCATCCGTGAGCGGCACGGTCACCTCGCATCGCGATCAGGAGATACAACTGCTGCTCGGCGGCGACAACGGCCTGCGTGGTTACCCCCTGCGCTACCAGGCCGGCGATCAGAGTGCGCTGGTCACGCTCGAGCAGCGGTTCTACACCGACTGGCAGCCGTTGAAGCTGTTCAACGTCGGCGCCGCGGTGTTCGTCGATTCCGGCCGCACCTGGGGCCGCGACGAATTCGCAGCCCCGCCCGCCGGCTGGCTGACGGACGTCGGCGTCGGCTTGCGCCTCGGCAGCGCGCGCTCCGGTCTCGGCAACGTCCTGCATATCGATCTCGCGTTCCCGCTGAATCGCAGCAGCGACATCGACAGCCTGCAGCTCCTCGTCGAAACGAAGCGTTCGTTCTGAGGCCCATGCAAGCAACCCGATTCTGGTGGACGCACCTGCGGGCGCCCCTCGCCGTGTTCGTCGTGCTCGCTGCGGTCTTCGCGACGACACCGCTGGACCTAACAATTGCACGTGCGGTGTTCTTCGATCCGGTGCATGCGCAATGGATCGGCACCGGCAACTGGGTGATCAACGACCTGGTGCATACCGGCGGACGCTGGGCGATCCGCGTGCTAATCGCCTTGTCGCTGGCCCTCTGGATGGCAACCTACGCAAAGCCTGACTGGCACGGAATGCGCCGGCCGGCCGCTTGCTTCACGATCTCCACGCTGCTCTCGATCGGCGTCGTCGGCCTGCTCAAGACCGTCACCAACGTCGACTGCCCGTGGGATCTCGCACCGTTCGGCGGCCGGTTCCCGTACATCGAGCTGTTCGGCGACCGACCCGCTGCCCTGCGTGTCGGACATTGCTTCCCGGCAGCACACGCCAGCTCCGGTTACGCGCTGCTCGCCCTATACTTCACGTTCCGCGAGCGGCATGCGGGACTGGCGAAGCTGGGCCTCGCGCTCGGGCTGTCGAGCGGATTGGCGTTCGGCCTCGCGCAGCAGGCGCGCGGCGCGCATTTCGTGTCGCACGACTTGTGGAGCGCGTTCCTGGTGTGGACCGTCACGCTGTCGGTCTACGCGTTCGCGTTCCGGGCTCGGTTATGGGATTGCTCCGCCTACGATGCATCGAATGAAGGATCGGTTGCGGCTCGCCAGCTGGCTCCTGGTGTGCACGCTGCTGGCGGCTCCGGCCTCGGCGCAAGAATTGCGCGGGCGGCGCATCAGCGACGTGCTCGACGAGCTGCGCTCGACGGGACTCACCTTCATCTACAACACGCAGATTCTCCCGAACGACCTGCGGGTCGAGACTGAGCCTCGCGCACGGCAGGGGATAGAGCTCGCGCGCGAGATTCTCGCAGCGAGCGGATTGTCGTTGTCGCCCGTTGCGCCGGGCGTATTCGCGGTCGTGGCGGGCCCACCCGCGCAGCCGGCACCCGACACTCCGGCCGAAACGGCAGCGGAGCCCGTCGTCGAAGAAGTCGTCGTCCAGACCAGCCGCTACCGGCTCGCGACCGGCGAAGTCGCGCAGCGCACGTTCCTCACGCAGGAACAGGTGAAGAACATGCCGCGCCTCGCGGACGAAACGCTGCGAGCCGTGCAGCGCCTGCCGGGCACGACCACCAACGGTTTTTCTAGCATCGGCTCGGTGCGCGGCGGCGAGCCGAACGAGACCGCGATCGTGCTCGACGGCCTGCGCCTGTACGAGCCGTTCCATCTGAAGAATTTCCTGAGCCCGGTGAGCCTGCTCGACTCGCGCATCATCGACAGCATCGAGTTCTACTCGGGCGGCTTTCCCGTGGACTACGGCGATCGCATGAGCGCGATCATCGATGCGACTACGGTGCGGCCGGTCGAGCCGCTGTATTTCGAGCTCGGACTGAACCTGTTTCATGCGAGCGGGCTCGCGGCTGCGCAGTTCGCCGACGGCCGCGGTCACGCGCTGCTCTCCGCGCGGCGCAGTAACGTCGGCGATCTCGCCCACCTGAGCGAGAACGATTTCGGCAAGCCGCAGTACTCCGACGGCTTCGGCCGCGTCGACTACGAGTTCAGCGACAGCACGCGGGCCGCGCTCGAGGCGCTGGTGTCGAGCGACTTCATCGATGCGCGGCAGGACTCGGGCCAGCAGAATGCCCACGCGAAGTACCGCAATATCTATGCGTGGGCGACGCTCGATCACGACTGGCAGAGCGGCGCGTCGAGCCGGCTGATCGCTTCGTACACGGACCTGGAGAATCGCCGCCAGGGCACGGTGGACGATCCCGGCGTGCGCACTGCGCGCGTGCGGGACGAGCGGCTGTTCCACATCATCGGACTGCGCCTCGAGAACAGTCTCGAAACCGGGATGCTGCAGCACCGCTTCGGCGCGGAGGTGCGCCGGCTGTGGGGCGACTACGACTACTCCAGCGAGGTGCACGCGGAGCCGGGCTTTCCGTTTCCGGGATCGCCGGGATTCGACACGTCGCGTGCGACTGCGCCCTCACCTGAAGGTTACGAGAGCTCCGGCTATTGGGACGTGCATACGCAGCTCGGCGAGCGCTGGGCCGTGCAGGGCGGCGTGCGCATCGATACGCAGACCTACGACGGCTCCGACGATGGCGAGCAATGGAGCCCGCGCGTGAGCGTGCTCTACACGCTTTCGCCGCGGACGCATCTGCGCGCGAGCCTCGGCCGCTTCGTGCAGTTCCAGGGCATCAACGAGCTGCAGGTGGAGGACGGCGTCGACACTTTCTACGGTGCGCAGCACGCACATCAGGCCATTCTCGGCTTCGATCATTCCTTCGACGACGGACTCGACCTGCGCGTGGAAGCGTTCCGCAAGGAGTATCGGCAGATCAATCCGCGGTTCGAGAACCTCTTCGATCCGCTGGTGCTGCTGCCGGAAGCGGAGTTCGACCGCGTGCGGATTGCGCCGGAGAGCGGGCTCGCGACCGGTGTCGAGCTGATGCTCCAGCTGCGGCCGCGCGGGTCGTGGAGCGGCTGGCTGAGCTACAGCTGGTCGCAGGTGGACGATCGCGTCGACGGCGAAGATGTGCCGCGCAGCTGGGATCAACGTCACGCGGTGAATGTCGGCATCGTCTGGGCGAAGGGCCCGTGGAGCGCGACGCTCACCGACAGCTTTCACACCGGTTGGCCGACCACCGTGCTGGAAGTCGCGGACTCGCCGTCGGGCACGCCGCAGATCGTGCTCTCGCGCCGCAATCGCTCGCGCCTCGGCGAATACAACTCGCTCGACTTTCGTGTCACGCGCACGTTCGCGCTGCCGCGCGGCGCGCTGGATGTCTTCGTCGAAGTGAACAACGCGCTGGA
>Ga0111538_10008779_pt1 | contig 13530 bp, 11 predicted proteins | sample SoiMethybrSBSTD1_FD_79669 | JGI IMG/M metagenome (GOLD analysis project Ga0111538, IMG submission 79669) | Bulk soil microbial communities from a Populus tree surrounding site in Tennessee, USA - Soil MetaG P. TD hybrid SBSTD1 (version 2)... | ecosystem: Environmental > Terrestrial > Soil >...
GCCGGCGTCTCTGCAAGCAGCTGCGCACAGCGCCACCAAGAGCGCCGCAAACAGATGAATCCTCATCCGCCCCGTCCCCTCGTTTCCACATCCCATGTGGCGACGTTGAGCAAGGGTCGTACCCGCTGGAACTCGCTTGAACTAGCGATGAGCACGGTCCTGAGCGAGCACAGCCATTGTTCCGAGTGTCCGGACACTCTTCGGACATTGTCCGGACAGTGGTCGTTCGGCTCAGTGCTGCCATGATCGATTGCGTGATGTTGTTTGAAGCAACTCACTATGTTACCTCTCCTTTTATGAACAATGGCATCGGTCTGGGGAACCGCTGGCTCGGTTACTCGCTGCAGAGCGGTAGTCGAGCGCTTTCAGTGCTCACTGTGACTTTCGGACTCACGTCCCTCGAATTGTGCGCGTGCTCGGATGAGCGACCGCGCACCCTCGATAACGCCACGATTCAATTCACGCAGGAACGCCTGCTCTCACCTTTTACGCCAATGATTGAAAGAATTGGCACTTTCCGGAGCGGTTATTTCGCGCTGGACGTCGATGGCAATGGCGTCTGGGATGCTTCCGGCGGGGATCGAGTGATCGACTTTACGGGAGCTTCAACCACGGGAATCCCCGTGGTAGCCAAGACAGGATACTTCTACAACCGAGTCGGCGTATTCGACGGGGGCACCTGGAAGTTCGATTGGAATAGAAACGAGAAATGGGACGGATGCACTGACGACCAATGCTGGACGTACGGGCAGGCCGGAGACATCCCCGTCCCGGGCGACTGGAATGGCGACGGCGAAACGGATCTGGGCGTAGTACGCAATGGCACGTGGTTTCTAGACACCAATTTTGATCACGTTTTCAACGATAGTGCCACTTATGTCGGACAAAGTTCCGACTCACCTGTCGTGGGTGAATGGCCGATCGACAGTCTTCGCGATCGGATAGGCGTCTTCAACAACGGCAATTGGAAGCTCGATACGAATGGCAATGGCACACTCGACGCTTGCGGCACGGACGCGTGTCCGACGTTCGGCATGGCTGGCGACAAGCCACTGGGTGGCCATTGGCGATTTCATTTCATGCAGTTCGAGGACATCGGCGTGTTCAGGCCCAACGCTTCTAATGCGAGCTGGTACCTCGATACGGGGTCGGGAACATGGAGTGGTTGCACCACTGACGATTGCGTAAGCGAGTTCGGTCTAGCGACGGACAAACCGCTCGTCGGCTTCTGGAGCCCCCTCGTATCTCAAGCTCCGGACAAGACGTTTTCGACGACGACCAGCCAGTTCTGGGAAATGTCATCGGTCGCGATACCACCGTATCCAGGTGTTACCGGGTGTACCCAGGGTCGCGTACTCGTTACCGGAACCAAGGACTTCCAGCCGACGCTACGGTACAATGACTTGACCTGTCTCGAAGGTACGGGAAGCTGTACACCAACTGAAAAGTGGCCTCTTCCTGGACTTCTCGCTGGTGACGTTCCGTTGGGTGACCCCTACATCGTGCGGCGTCGCAACCCGGGGCAGACCGGGCCGGGGGACGTGGTTAATTTTAGGCTTGTCAAGCGCGTCGCTGGGCCTGTTGCACGCGTCGTGGCTCTGTTATGGATTTCGTCCGACTGTGGTACGACCTGGGGGCAACCCGCGGTGATCGATTCCCTGGCCGTTAGTACTCCTGATGGCCAAAGTAACTACGGGCAGCCACAGCCAGACTATGGGACTGCGAGAAAGATCTGCAATGCGAGTGGCTCTCCGCCCATCGACTGCACGGACAGCGGAAGTTGTGCGCCGGGAACGGGAAGCTGCGTCGCCACCGGGAGCAGCCCCGGTGAAGCCCCGTGTACCCAAGGCTCGACACACTGTCCGACGAGCACATACTGCGAAACGGCCACGCAGAAGTGCAGAGGCACTGTGCCCGCTGGGTGGGATCGACCCGAATTGTACGCGGATCCGTGGAACGGGAACATGTATGTCACGACCTTTGGTCGTGCGGGAGTGAACGCAGACGCGAACCGCAATCTCCTTGGCGCCAAGTACGTTGATACGCTGTTGTTTCGGACGCAGACGCAGGGCTCTGGTCAAAGTTGGTCGAAAATTGCAACCATGGTCCCCGGCACCAACGTTGTGCCGATGATGATGACGTCTACGCCTGCCGCCACGGGATTACCAAACGGAAGGTTCATAATTTTTACATGCTGGAACTACAACCCGGTTGTGTGGGTTTCGGAAAGCCTTGGCACGAGCTTCGTCTCTCTTGCACCACCAAATCCGTGGAAGATTGTTTATTGGGATGATGGGTCGGGACCGCCGGCGGCAGGTTCTCCAAACGGTTGCGTTATGCTACCCAACTTTGGTGTTGAGGGCAGCCAATCCATTGCGAGAGCCGGACGCGATGGGACTACGGACTATATTCGTGTCTCGTATCCGTCTGTCGTCTCTGGGCGACAGTTCGTTCGCGTGTTGGACTTGACCATCTCCGGTGTAGGTTCGGGTACTGCTGTAACGCAGGCGAACAGCATCACGATCAATTCGCAGTCGGCGACCGGGTCAGTCACGCGTGCGACGTTCATAGATCCCGACAGAATGGAGCTGAGTCCGACGAGTACGACCTCGGCGTCGTTTCTCTACTGGCTCGATACTACGGAGAGCTCGACCGGTGACATGAGCGCTCGCGGCGCCTTGGTGAGAGGTGTAAACCCCGCCAAATGGTCTTCCGTAGTACCACTCTCCGTGGACGCGCACGGTGGCATAAAAACGTTCAGCACCTGGAAGACTGGCGACTATGAACGAGGAGCATTCTACTACAAGGACGGCGCAATGAAGTTTTTCACCCAGTGGGTGGACGCACCAGCTTCTGGCGCCGCGCACAGCTTGCACAGTAACATCCTGTCAACCTGGCAGTGAGTGGGGACTAGTGGCCGCCGACTTCGGGAGGCGATCTGGTTTGCGGCAGCGGCCTTTCCGGGGATGGTGCGAGCACGGCTCTGACGAGGGCGAACTTGTCGTTGAGGCGCGCGTCGGTCAATCGCTCGAAGCTTTCGACCGGCTCGAGCTCCTTTCGAAGGCTCGAGAGGCGGCCATGCTCGGTGACAGCGTGCACCACGCGCTCGCCGGCGGCGCGTCGGCTCTCGAGATAAGCGTGGAATGGCGGGCCGCTCGACACGAAGATCGCGAGCCGGTTACCGGTGTAGAAGTTCTCGCCCTTCCAGTTCATCTGGTAGGCAATCAAAGGCTCGGCAGAGCTCGCTCGGCTCCGCACGAACTCCCCGATGATCTCGCGCTGGCCGAAGTGAGGCGCGCACCGGGGTAGATAGCGCCCGACTCCCCACGCGGCGAAAGCCAGCGCCGAGCCGAACGCGAGAGTGGCGCCGAGCCGGCGAGCGCGCGGCCAGGCGACGAGCGCGGTGACGGTGCTGACGACGACCGTGAATACGACGAGTGTCGCCTGAAATTGCACGTGCTCCGGCCAGCCGCGTTGATACTGGTAGGTAAAAAGCTGGAGAAACCGGGCGGGCCCGTACGGCACGTTGGGTCCCGCCGAGTGCACGAGATCCACGCCGACGCGCGCCACCAGCAGCGTGCCGCAAAGGCCGACCGCGGCGTTCAAAGCAGCGCTCGATCTTTCGAGCATGCGATCGATCAAAAGACCGACCAGCATCGCGAGCGGAGGGACGGCCGGGAAAATGTAATGATGAAATTTCGTCGACATGCTGCTGACGAGCGTGAAGGCGAGGACGAACCAACTCACGAGCAGCGCTTCGATATCTACCGCGCGGCTCGATCCGCGTCCGCCGAGCGCGGCGAGCAGGGCAACGGGTACGAAGCCGATCCAGGGAAACGTCGCGTAGCCGAGCTGCCACACGTAGTAGCGAACGCCGACATCGACCCCCAGGTTCGTGTCGTGCAGATGCTCGAGTGTTCGCCCGATCATGTGCCGCATCACGAGCTCGTCGAAGAACATACGATCGTGACGCGCATAGAGCGCGAGGTACCAGGGCCCGACGAGCAGTACGCTCGATAGCAGGCCGCGCGCGAGCTCGAGCCGAAACATGTCGCGCAGGCGAAAGCGGAGAGCGAGATGGGTGAGCACCGCAAAAACCGGGAGAGCGATGCCGGCAAGTCCCTTACCCATGGCCGAAACTGCCGCAAAGAGCCATGCGGCGAGAAAGCAAAGCCGCCGGATGCGCTGCTCGCGAGCCATCGACGCGGCGAGCGGAGCGAGCAAGAGAAGCCAACCAATGGCCTGAAGGGCTGGCTGTAGCCGCGCATGGCGGGGCAGCTCGCTCGCGCAAACCGGATGACCAGGAAGCCCACAGTTTCCGCCGGATCCGAATCGCACGAGGTCGCTCACCAAAGTAAATCCGTACGGTGGCTCGGCGAGACGAAGCGCGAGATTCTGGGAGAGCAAGAGCACGACCTGCGGTAGCGTGCCGAGCAGCAGCAACGCCAAGACGAGCTGCCCCGCGTGAAGCTCGAACGATCCGAGCGAGACGCGCCGGACGGTTTCGGTGTCGTCGCGTGACAGGCCGAGCGCGAAGGCGCCTGCCGCCGCCGACAGACAGCCGACGAACGGCATGTCGGTCATCGCTTGATGGCTCAGAAAAAACCAGTGTGCGCTCGTCCAGAGCACGACACCGCCCGCAAGCCCGGCACGGCGCCCCGCGAACGCGGCGACTCCTTTGTAAAGGACGTAGCTGCCGAGCAGCGCGCAGGCAAAGCTCGGCAGACGCACGGCCCATTCGGGGCGCGCGAAGTGACCGAGCTCGCCGACCAGCATCTGACCGGGGCCTGCGCGCGCGCCGGTGAGCAGCATCGCGAGCCCCTGCAGCCAGAAGCTCAAGACCGGCTTCGATTTGAACCACCCCTCGTGGCCCCAATACGTCGAGATCCAGTCGCGGCGCGCGATCATTTCGCGCGAAACCTCGGCGTAGTGTGTCTCCCAGGGATCGAGGAGGCCGAACGCGCCGAGCCAGGGCAGGCCGATCAGGCAGGCGACGACCACGAGCCAGAAGCCGTGCCGCTCGAGAAGCGGGCGCCCGTCGCAGAAGCCGAGTGCACGCCCGAGCCGAAACAGGCTCGCCGCAAGCGCGATGCCCACTGCCGGAAAGGCGATAGCCGAAGCGAAAAGCGGCAGAATGCCGCGCACGGAAAGCGTGAGCACGCCGAAGCCGAGAGCGCCAAGGACGGCGCACAGTACGAGCGGCCGCTCGAGCTCGGACAGGGAAACGCTTCGCTCGACCGAGCCCTGCGCGGCGAAACTCCCCGAAGCGATCATGACGCCGACAGTGGCGAGGACGAGGCCCGCGCTTGCCCAGGCCGGCCCCGCACGCAGCCGAAGGTCCGAGGCCATCATAGAGACGGCGAGCGCGCCGCCGAACAAGGCGAGCCCGCTGCCGATCGCGGTGCGATAGACGAAGGCTCTGCACTTCATCGAAACTCGATTGCGCCGAGGCGCACGCGGTTCGCTCCATCGCTGTCACCTCGAACCACGGACAGTCGTCGATCGTCGTTGCAGGGAAGGACACCGAAGCCCACGAGCACCGGGTGCCGGCCTCTGTGAAAGCCGGCCGAGGGTTTCACCGTGTAGCGGTCCACGATCACGTCGCCTGCGTGCCAGAGCCGCATCGGGTACTCGCTCCACTCCCGGTGCTCTTCGGAATGGCGCGTGGACTCGTGATCGATGTGCAGGAACGTGCAATGGCCGACGGGGGGAAGCTGGCCGATCTCGTAATAGACGTTCAGTCGAAAGCTGCCGCGAACGACGTTCGCCCGGTCGCCGCGCTCGTCCAAAAGGTCCCAGCCGAGCACCTTTATCCCGCGCTCGAACTCGGCGAGGCTCGGCCTGTCGGGCGCGACGGTCGGCGTTTTCACGATCTCGTCGAGCGGGTTCTGGCTTCTGTCGGTGAGCTCGCTCGTGGCTAGCAGCACGAGGCTCGACTGACCGTCGGCAATCGGAAGGTTCTTGCCGGGCACTCGGTCGCGATGCAGAGCGTTCAGCTCGGCAAGCGACTCGCCCCGCAACACCAAGAACCGGCGCTCGTTTCGGGCCAACAGCCAGTCGAGCGCGGCCGCCGAGCTCGTGGCGACGAATGCCGGCTCGACTCCCGCGTAGCGCGCAGCGACCGGCGTCGTTCCGAGCAAGCCGAGCGGCTCGTGCCGTTGAGCGAGTCGCCGGTAGCTTTCGAATGCGCGGCGTGGCGCGACCTGCTCGCCGAGCGCTGGAAATAGAAGGAACCGCAGGATGGCGGTCGCGATCACGGCGCCGCAAAGCAGGGACGCGGCGCGAACGCGCGGCCAGGCCGGACGGTAGTGCGCATCAGTGAGTAGGGCGGCCGAGCTCAGCGCACCGATCACACAGCTCGCGGTCACGAGCTCGAGGCGTGCCGTCGCGATCAGGGTTTTCGGAAATTCGGCGCCCTGAAGGGGCAGCACCTTTTCGGGAAATGCCTGTATGTCGCGCACCACGAGGAAGGCAATCGCTGTTCCCGCGAGCGCGGCGATCGGTGAGGGCGGGGCTCCCTTTTCGAGGTCTCGAAGCGAAAGACCAATCGCGCCGGCCAAACACGGGAGCGCGACGAAGGGCAAGCTGCCGGCACGAATTCCAATGAACTGATGGGCCGCGAGCGCCAGTCCCGCGCCGGACAGAAACAGGATCCGTGGAGCCGCATCCTCGTTCGGGACGAATAGCCGAGCGAGCGCAAACGGTAACAGAGCGCTCCAAGGAAAAAGCCCGTACACGATCTCGCCGATGCCCGCATCGAAGCTAGGGTTTGTCGCCTCGAGCACTGCCGCACCGAGCAGGACAGGCGTCGTCCCGGAGCGCGCCCGGACGAGTCCGACGGCGCCGACGATCAGCGCCAGCGTGCCTGCGAAGAGAAAGCAAAGCGAGAGCCGCCGCCGTTCGAGACGAGCTGCACAGCCGACGGCGAGCAGAGGCAGCGCAACGCCGAATACGATTCCGCGCGCGAGCACGCCGAGCAGCATCCCCAGCACACCGATGGCAAGCAACAGCGTGCTCAGCGTACGCGCCTCGGGAGGTTTCAACGCGACGATGCCGAGCCCGGCAAGTGCGAGTGAGAAGCAGCCGAAGGCGGCGGCGTCGCCGAGCATCGTGCGCGCTTGCACGAAGTAGAGCGGCATCCCGGCGAGCGCGAGCGCGCTGTACGCCGCCGCACGAAAGTCCTGGGTGCGAGCGACGAGCGCATGAAGCGCGACCACCCCGATGAATGCCCAGAGTGCGAGCGGCAGCCGTCCCGCCCATTCGCGCAAGCCGAACAAGCGAAAGCCGAACGCGATCGAGTCGATGCCGAGCTCGCCGCGGCCGAGCTCATTCAGCGTCGGCATCGTATCGGCGGAGCCCGTCGCGAGCGCGTGCGCGCCCAAAACGTTGAGCGAAAGGCGGCGGGCGAGCTCGGCGCCATCGAGCTCGACCGGCTCCCAGAGGCCCGAATGGTCGAGCCCTGCGAATAGCGTGACCCCGACGAGGGCGAAGGTCAGAAGGGTGAGGGTTCCCTTCGGGAGCTGCACCAGCACGCTCTTTGGAGCCGGTTTTCCCCTCGATCCAGCTCAACAAAGAAAGTTGGACCGATCGCCGCCCGAAGCGGCCTCATAATTGACGAGGCGAGCGGAATGGCTACTGACCTGATCCGACCGGATGACGCGCTGCTCGCCTTGCGCGCGCAGCGCTCGGAGGAGGGGGCTTTCGCCGAGCTTTACGCGCGGCATGCCCGCTACATCGCGGGAGTCGTGTTTCGACTGATGGGAGATGACCTCGACCTCGAAGACGTGGTGCAGGAGACATTTTTGACGGCGGCGGACGCGCTATCGCAGTTGGAAAATCCCGCCGCGCTTCGGCCCTGGCTGGTCGCGATCGCGGTTCGCCGAGTGCGCCGCCAGCTTTCACGTCGCCGCCGCCGAAAGCTTCTCGCACGGCTGGTCGCCGAGGTTTCGCCCGTCGTCTCCGACCCGCTCGCGCTGAGCGAGGTCGACGAGCTCTACGACGCGCTCGACCGCATCCCGGCGGACCTGCGTATACCGTGGGCGCTTTCGCGGATCGAGGCGCTCAGCTTGCCCGAAGTCGCGCGCGCGTGCGGCAGGTCGCTCTCCACGGTCAAGCGTCGCATCGCCGAAGCCGATGAGCGGCTAGAACGGAGGCTTGGTCAATGACGCCGATCGATCTCGCTGCTCGTGCCAGGAGCCGCGAGCCAGTTTGGGATGACTCGCGTTCTGTGCGAGTGAAGGACGCCGTGCTCCGTAAGCGGCGTCGCGCCGGCCGCCGCTCGCTCGCCGTGGACGTCGGCGTGGCGGTGTTCGCCGGGGCGTGCCTCGCGCTGCTGATCGCGCGGGTCAGTTCGAGCGGCACGCCGAACGAACCTCGAGCGGATGAACCGCCGGCCGTGGCGCTCGCCGATGGCGCGCCCGGCGACGGAGGATGACGGCGCACGATTCGCTTCAGCGTCGTGCCAGCGCAGCGCTAAAGTCGCAGGCTCGCCCCGCCCAGATCGCTGCCGCGCTCACCAGCACGATCAGACTGATGCACTGAGACTGCGTGAACGATACGGACGGTACGACGCTCAGCCGCGGAAGATCGGCGCGCAGCAGGTCCGTGAAGAAGCGGCCGGCTGCGTACATACACGCGACGCACCAGAACCGCAGCCCCGCTGGCGTGCGGCTCGTTCCGAGCAGCAGCGCGGCCGCAAGCATCAGCGCCCCGACCAGCGCTTCGTAGAGCTGCACCGGGTGCACGGGCAGACTCGAGGGCGCGCCGGCTGCGACGAAGCCCGAGTGGACGTGATAGAAGTGGGCGGCGGTCGCGGGCGGGTACTCGACGGCGAAGCCCGTGGAGGTCGTCCGCCCGAAGTCGCAGCCCGCAAGGAAGCAGCCGAGGCGTCCGAACGCCACGAACACGCCGAACGCCGGCGCGAGCTGATCGAGCAACTTCCAGGGAGTGGTCCCGCTTTTGCGGGCGGTGAGCACGGCGCCGAGCGCGAACCCGCCGAGGGCGCCGTACGCCGTCACGCGGAGCTCGAGCAGGCTGCTCCAGGATGCAGCTCCGGAGGCGGCCTGGGGCAGGAGCATGCAGGGGCCGAGCAGGAACGCACCGAGCAATGCTCCGAAAGTGCCGCTCGCAAACCCGCGCCATCGGCTGCCCCGCACGGGTCGTAAGCAAGCCCATCCCGCGGCCAGCGCGAGCGCCTGACACAGCGTCCACGGCGGAACGCCGGCGCTCGCACACGCCGCGCGGATGGCGAGCAGGAAGCGGGTAAGGTCGGTCATGATTGCCGGGTCATGCAGCGCGCTCGAGCTCGCGCAGCGCGCACCGAAAGGCTCGCTCGGCGCGCAAGCCGTGACGTTCGAGCCCGGGAATGGTCACGCGCGACAACGTCTGCACGAAGATCGCCCAGCTCGCTTCGCCGTCGGGCGCGCCGAAGCTCGCGCCGCGCTCGCTGGTCCTATCCAGCCCCAAAAACGGCGAGTGAAAGCGGATCTGGTGTGCGAAACAGCCCACCAGATAGGCGCTCAGGCGCGCGCGCGCTGCGGGCGACAAGCTCGGTCCCAGCTCATCGAGCAGGCACCAGCCGAAACGCGCATGACCGACCTCGTCCGACAGGATTTGGCTCAGCACGTCGCGCAGCACGGAGTTCGCGGCGCGCTGTCGCTCGCACTCGACCAGCGCTACCGCCACCGTTTCACTCGAGCAGCTGATGCTGAGCACCGCGCGCAGCACGGCCTCGACGGGATCCGCTGGATCGCCTGTCGCGACCGGCTCGAGCGGAGGCAGCGGCGCACGCGCGCTGCCGCCGAGCGCTACCAGCACGCGCGCACAAAGGCGCGAGTGCATGATCTCCTCCTCGATCATGCTCGTCACGTCCGCGACGCGCTCGTGATTCACGCCCGCTTTCATCAGCAGCGGTACGAGCCCGGCGAAAACCCGAGCCGACGCATATTCGCTGGCCATGCGCTCGCGCCAGTTCCGGCGCGCTGCCGCGAGCTCTTGCTCGGTCAGCTCGTCGGTCGCGAGCCGGGCGCCGCGCTCGAGAAGTGGATGCTTCTCGGCAAACGCTTGCAGGTCGAGCTCGGGCGCGCTCACGACTGAAGCTCCTCGAGCCACTTCGTCAGGTCTCGTTCGCTCACCACCGGGGGCGCCGGTGGACCCCAGCACGCCGAGCAACCGCAGTTACCCTTGAGATCGCGCACTCGAAAACGCTCCTCCACACCTGCGAGCGCTGCTTCGGCGTCCACGCCTTGGCCGCCCGCGCTGGCCTGGCTCGGCACGGCCGGATCGGCGGCGTGCACGACGCGTGCGATTGAAATCGCTCCGGCAACTGTCAGCCCAACTGCAGCAACCTGGGCCGCCGCCCGAAGGCCGCGCAGCACCGCTCTGTCCCGACTGTTGATCACGTTCATTTGGCTCCTCCAACTGGTTAAACCAGTGCAAGCAAGCCTCGAGCCAGCGGCCACGGGCGAAATAAACCGAGTAGATCCAAGGTGTTGAAGTGCGCGCGGCGCAAGCGGCTACGCACGCGGAGTGCGCACAGTTCGCGGTCTGAGCAATTGACGACGTCGTCCGTCAAGCATCTGGCGCTGAAGGGCGTGAGCCGTCGGCGGAGCTCTCCGCCATGGAGTCAGAACAGCTCGAAGCGCTCGGCAAGGCGTTCGGAGTCGATTTCCGTCGCGCGCGGCCGACGACTCAGCGCTGGCCGCTTCGACCGAAGACGCAGGCGGGGTACGGATTCCGCACGACCTCTGATGGCGTGGGCGTGTTCGCACCGATGGACGCCTTTGTGCGGCAGCGCGAACCGGCGAAGAAAGCCTGGGCCCGCTGCGCGGCAGCCCTCGCTGGTGCGGAAGAAGCCCTGCGCGCCGGGGTTCCGGGCACAGCGCTCGTGATCAGCAAGGACGCGCTCTACGATGATCCAGATTCGCCACACGCGAACGAGGTTCGAAGGCTGGCGGCTCGCGCCTATCGACAGCTGGGTAGGCGCCTTCACGCGCGGCGCGTGCTTGCCGAGTGTTCGTCGGAACCGATCGAAGGCGCTTGAACGGCTTGCGAGTTGCCACGGATGGAATCAGGCACCTGGTACGCAGCTGTCCTCGGGGATCCCGAGGCACGAAAGGTTTATCCTGATGCACCTCTGCTGGTCGAAGAGTGGCGCACGGCAGGGTGGCGAAATTGGCCTTGGGAGGTGCTCGCTCGAATCGCCGCTGCCGCTGCTCGCGTCGGGCTAACCGAAGCAAAGGCCGTGGCCTTGCCCGGGCTACAACCTCGAGCGGGCCGAGGAGATGCTCGGCGCTCTCGAACAGTGCCTCGAGCAAGGGGCACTGCCTTTCGGTTCCAGCCCGCGGCCGACTTCGCCCGCGATGAGCCGCGTTACCCAATGCGGCAACGCTCGCGCTGGCTTCAGGAGTCGGTCTTCGCCGGGGTCGCCAGTGTGTGGGCGGCAACGAGAGCCGCCGGGCCGTGCTTCCAATGTCGGGACTCTCGCGACGGGGACGTCCCTGGCGCAGCTCGGCTCGCGATCGCTCACGCATCGGACGCGCGGTTCAAGCGGCTGAAGGCCCGTCCTGGAGCCGGCGACGCGGCGCTGAGAAAGTGGCACCTGCAGTAGCTGCGCGCGCATGCGCGAACGTGCGCGCGCGGTTCTGTGTTCGCGGTACTCCGCCGGAACTTTCAATCCTTTTGCGGATGCCCTTTCCCTACTCCCGCGCCTGCGAACTACCAGCATGGGCGCTCGTACTCAAAGTCCGGCTTTTGCACCGAGTTAGCAGTCGTGCCACTAACAACCGCCGGTTGGCAGGCGCGGTTGCACGGTTGCGCGGCGGAGCACAACGTGGCTTCTACGCGCGGGGGCCGCGGCGAGCGTGCGCGGGCATGGCGATTGCTCAGGCAAACGCCGCTCGATTTTTCACTTGAGGAGAGATGACAACATGCGACGAAGTTTGATCATGGTCGTTTCAGCTGTTCTTTTCGCGGGGTGCTCCGCGGCAGATGATGGAGAGACGGAGTCGCCCACCGAAGCGCTGGGGACCGAGACCTCCGCCATGTGTGTCAGCATGGGGAGGTATTCGATCACCACGGATTGCCGCCCCTATTATCAGCTCAGTGACCTGGCCAGTCGGACGTGTCGAAAGCGAGGTGGCTACATGAGTGGCGCAACGTACGCAAATTTCTGCTATTTCGATGGCAGCATTAACCACTATCAAACTGTCGTTTACACCTGCTGCCGCTGATTCCTCGCCGCGCCGCTTTTCCAGCGACCTTTCCAGCTTGCGCAGTGCCCGCGAACACGCCGCCGATCCGCGGAGCAGGCCGTCCTACGTTACGACGATTCACGCTGCTTGCGACGCCAGGCAAGCTTCGTTTCGATCAGAGGCCGCCGATGACTCGGTGGCGATATCAGGCCGGCTGCCGCCTCCTCAACGTGACCAGCACGCCGAGCACGCAGAGGCCGACGATTCCGCAGAACAGAAGACCGGCAGTGGCCATTCCGCCGGCCAGCGCCACGAAGCCGACTCCGACGACCGGAAGCGCGAGCCCGCCGTAGAGGAGGACGAAGTAGGCGGAGTCGGTCTCACCCCGTTTGTTGCCGATCTTCTCGTTGATGGCTCCCAGGCCAAAGCCGACTGGCAGTCCCTGCCCGAGACCCGAAACGGCGGCGGACAGAAAAAGCAGGACCGCCGATTTGGTCGCCAGCGCCGCCGCGAGCAAGCCCAGCCCGACGATCAGGACGACGCATCCGACGGCGAGCCCGATCCGCTTCGGGATCCGATTGACCGTCAGCTGCCCCGATACGGACATCGCGAAGAACAGAAAGACCAGCAGCCCCGCGTGCACGGGGCTCTTGTCGCCGAGGTCATTCCCTAGAAATTCGGGCGCCACGGCGCTGAATACGCCGGCGACCGCAAAGGCGCAGATGCCCACGACGGCCGCGGGCGGGAAGATGTCGGCCACCTCAGGGGGGACGTGCATGTTCTGCATGCGCAGGTGGATCCGCGGGATGGGCACGGCGATGGGCTGGGCCGCGACCAACACGCCGAGCAGCGCGGGGACGAGCAGGAGCAAGTCGACGACGAACGGGAGGCGAAGCGGCGAAGGCATCAGGCCGGCGAGTACCCCTGCGACGAGGGGACCGAGCGCGAGCCCTCCGATGTTCGCTGCGACGGCGAGCAACGTCGCGTGCTGTTTCCCTCGCCGACCAGCCAGGTCTACGAGCCAGGCGGTCCCGGTGCCCGAGGCAATTCCCGCGGACAATCCCGACAGGACGCGCCCCACCAGCAGCGCGGTCAAGCCGCGGGCGAAGAGGAACGTCAGGGCGCTGACCGCCGAGAGACCGAGGGCGGCCAACATCACGGGCCGCCGTCCGATCTCGTCCGACAGGTATCCAAAGAAGAGCAGGGTTACTACCACCCCGAACGCGTAGCTCGCGAAAATGACCGGCGTGAGAACCGGGGCGAGCCCGAACGCGCTGCTGTAGAGGGGATAGAGCGGCGTCGGTAGTGTCGTCCCCATCATCGCGATGGCGAACCCGAA
>Ga0111538_10008780_pt1 | contig 13528 bp, 14 predicted proteins | sample SoiMethybrSBSTD1_FD_79669 | JGI IMG/M metagenome (GOLD analysis project Ga0111538, IMG submission 79669) | Bulk soil microbial communities from a Populus tree surrounding site in Tennessee, USA - Soil MetaG P. TD hybrid SBSTD1 (version 2)... | ecosystem: Environmental > Terrestrial > Soil >...
CCACGTCACGTTCGGTACAGAGCCGCGCCAGCGTGCGCACCAGCGCCTCGGCCTCGAGGATGCCGGTATTGGGCGAGAACAGCGCGGTCTTCGCGGCGACGTGCGGCTCGCGCGTCCGAATGAACGGGACGTCCACCATCCGCAGTCCTTCGACGCCGTTGCCTTCGCCCCGCACGCGGATCGCCTCGAGCGCCTCGACCTCGCTGTCGTCGTGCGCGACGATCAGCTTTCCGCAGCGGGCATGCGGCACGTTGTAGGTCGCGCAGAACTCGTAGAGCATTCGCGCGCCGTTCACGCAATGCCGCGCTTTCAGGCTGCCGGCCGGGTAGTACATGCCGCCGTGAATCACCTGGCTGTTGTGCGTGCTGGTGCCCATACCGGGTCTGGGCTCGCGCTCCAGGACGCACACGCTGCGCCCGCGTTGTGCCAGTGACCACGCTGTCGCGAGGCCCACGACGCCAGCTCCAATGACCGCGGTGTCGATCTGTTCCATCTCTGCATTACGATTATTGATCTTGGCGATCGATCGCGTCCTCGTCACGGGTGCAAACAGCCAGCTCGCAGCGTTCATCGTCCAGGCATTTGCCGATCGCGAGGTGATCGCGCAGGCGCGACAGACGCTCGACGTGACCGATCCGGGCGTCGTGGCCAGGACGGTTGCGGCGATTGCCCCGGATCTCATCGTCAACTGCGCTGCATTCAACGACGTGGATGGCGCGGAGAGCCGGGCCGTCGAGGCGCTGGCTCTCAACGCCTTCGCGGTGCGCGGTCTCGCGCGTGCGGCCGACGCGGCCGGGGCGACGCTCGTGCACTACAGCTCCGACTTCGTGCTGAACAGCGACAGCCGCGAACCTCACGATGAGGAACTGCGGCCAGCGCCACGCGGCGTGTATGCCTCGTCGAAGCTGCTCGGCGAATGGTTCGCCCGGATGTCCCCGCGCGCCTACGTGCTGCGTGTGGAAAGCCTCTTTGGATCGCCGGCGGACTGGACCGGTCGTCGCGGGACCCTCGATCACATCATCGATGGTCTGCAACACGGGCGCGAGGTCAAGGTCTTCACCGATCGCATCGTCTCGCCCAGCTATTCGAGGGACGTCGCGGCTGCGACCAGGCATCTCGTGATGAGCGGCGCGCCGCCCGGCGTGTATCACTGCGTCAATGACGGCCACGCCAGCTGGTACGACGTCGCCGCAGAGGCGGCGCGCATACTCGACGTGCCGGCGCGCCTCGTGGCGATCACTGTCGATCAGCTGCCGTTGCGCGTGCCGCGTCCGCGCTACTGCGCGCTCTCGACGAAGAAGCTGGCGGCTGCCGGTTTCGCCATGCCGTCGTGGCAGGACGGCCTGCGCCGGTGGCTCGAGACGCGAAGCTCGCGGATAGAATAGGACCGCTCGGACCGAGGACCACGGACCAAGGACGGACAAAGGACCAGAAGATTCATGCCCAAGCGCGCAGTGATCACCGGTATTACCGGTCAGGACGGCTCGTACCTCGCGGAGCTGCTGCTCGAACAAGGTTACGAAGTCACCGGCGTCATTCGGCGATCGAGCGCCCCGAACCTGTGGCGGATCGAGCACCTGCTCGATCGCATCACGCTGCGTCCTGGCGATCTGCTCGACCAGCAGTCGTTGATGCGCATCGTCCAGGATGTGAAGCCGCACGAGCTCTACAACCTGGCGGCGATGTCGTTCGTGCCGGCGTCGTGGGATCAGCCGTTGCTCACCGGCGACTACAACTCGATGGGCGTCACGCGCTTGCTCGAAGCGGTGCGTCAGGTCGATACCGGGATCCGGCTGTATCAGGCCTCGTCCAGTGAGATGTACGGGCGGGTCAGGGAAGTGCCGCAGACCGAGTTGACGCCCTTCTATCCGCGCAGTCCCTACGGCGTCTCGAAAGTGTTCGGGCACTACATCACCGTCAACTACCGCGAGAGCTACGGGATGTTTGCGGTGTCGGGCATCCTGTTCAACCACGAGTCGCCGCGCCGCGGACACGAGTTCGTCACCCGAAAGGTGACCGATGGCGTCGCGCGCATCAAGCTCGGGCTGGCCGACCATTTGTCGCTCGGCAACCTCGACGCGTGCCGCGATTGGGGATTTGCCGGGGATTACGTGCGGGCGATGTGGATGATGCTGCAGCAGGACAAAGCCGACGACTACGTCATTGCCACCGGCGTCAGCCACTCGGTGAAGAATCTCGTCGAAGCGGCCTTTGCGCACATCGGTCTCGACTGGCAGAAGTACGTGCGAACCGATCCGACATTGATTCGGCCGGCCGAAGTCGATCATCTGATCGGCGACGCCTCGAAGGCGCGCAAGGGCCTCGGCTGGAAGCCATCGATTACCTTCGAGCAGCTCGTGGCAATGATGGTGGACGCGGATGTCGCCCTGCTCTCCGGCAAGCCGTCGAAGACGCATTGGATCCCGCGGTGAGCAGTAGGGCACGTCCTTTCGGACGTGCCGCGGCGATCAGCCGCGAATCCTCGTCGAAATCGCACCGACGAGCGCGATGACCAGCACCACGGCGACGACGCCGACCCACATTCCGGCCTTGAAGATGTCGCCTGCCAGTTCGCACCCCGCTAACGGGATCGCGGCGAGCACTGGTACGGCAACGCGTAACCCACGCATAGTCTCTCTCGACCTCCAGGAGCCCATGCAGTGCAACCTGCGAACCAGGTCTCGATAGCTCAGCCGCATTCAATTCCACGCGCCTTTCGAGCTGAGAATCTGGCGCGCGATGGCGTCGGCGAGGATCTGGTTGCCGCGCAGCGTGTAGTGGCAGCAGTCGTCCATGTAGACGGCGGCTGATTCGCGATCGAAGATGTCGGTCGCATTTAGGAAGTTCACCCGCGACTTCAGACCCTCCGACTCACGCACCAGCAGGGGATAGCCCTTCTCGGCGCCTGTCTTGAACGGCGACGCATCCGAGCGCGCGACCTTGGCCTCCTCCGCGCTGAACGATCGAGTCGTGAAGTACTGATTCGGCTGCAGGACGTGAAAGTAGGGAATGCCTCGTGCCGAGAGCATCGTCTGCATCAGCGTCGAGGCTTCGGACCAGCTTTTTGCGGCGTCTGCAAGCGCCTTGGCCTCGTCTCGTTGCGCGACGCTCGGCGTCGCCAGAATGAGCGAGGCATCCGAGGGATTCGAGGGGAGTGCGGCGAACCGCACGACTTCGGCCTGATAGCTCGTAGTCGCGCTCCGGTGCAGCCGCTCGAGCACGAAGTTGATCGCGGCAATGCGGTTTTGCTGAAGGCGCCCGACCAGGTCATTGATCCGCTCCTTGTACTGGCTGATCGCGGCCAGTGACTGCAGCTTCTCCGGAGTCAACGTCGCCTGATTCACCAGGTTCACCAGCGGATCGAGATGCATCGCGCTCGGCATCGAGATGTCGAGGCCGCGCTGGTTGTTGAAGCTCGAGAGCGTCACCTCGTTGAAGCCGTCGAGGTTGAGGACCAGATCGAACGTCTGCCCAATCGAAAGGAAATACGAAAGTACGAGCAGTTGCTGCGGCTGCTTGTAGCCCTCATGACTCAAACACAGCGGGACGATCTCTCGCGCCTTGAAGAAGGCGTTCGCCTTGAGGTCCTCCACCAGCCGATGCGCGCCGACCTGGCAGAACCATGCGCCGACCGATCCGCCGAACATGCCGATGACGAACTGATTCGGCGATGTCTTCATGAACGGATAGCTGTGCGTCGAGGCGAAGCCGAAGTTGTTCGTTGGCACTCGCGCCGAGGACGAGGCGTTCTCCCGCAGCGGCTCGGGGATGTCGAAGGGATATCCCTGCCGGTGCGTGGGGCCGAAGTAGGGATGCAGGCCGTCGCCGGTGAGCCGGCCCTGCTGCGCCTCAGCGATCGGCTCGTAGGGTTTCTGGTATGTGTAGAACAGCCGCCCGGTGTCGTTGTAGAAGAGGAACAGCGCCAGCAGTTCGGCCAGCACGCAAAACACGATCAGGTTGACGAGAACGACCCCCAGGGTCCGGCGCAGCATCGGCGTCCATGATAGTGTCATGCGAGACGTGACGATCACGCGCGATCAGAGCCGGGACACCGGCATGGCGATGGTGCTTCTCCTCTTGCTGGCCCTGCTCAAATGGGGCCGCAGCGAACTCCTCGTCGCCGCCCTCATCGTCCATGTCGTGAACATGATCGTGCCGCACGTGTTCCGGCCGGTCGCGATCGCCTGGTTCGGTCTGGCTCACCTGCTCGGCGCTGTCGCGTCTCGCGTGCTGATGTGTGTCGTGTTTGCCCTGGTCGTGACGCCGATTGGCCTGCTACGCCGTGTGCTGGGCAAGGATTCGCTGCGCCTGCGCGCGTTCCGGTCCGGTTATGACTCGGTGATGGTGGTGAGAAATCACAGGTTCACCGCCGGCGACCTGGAGAAACCTTACTAGAGCATGGAATTTCTGAAAGATCTCTGGGGGTTTTTGAGTCAGCGGAAGAAGCTGTGGCTGCTGCCCGCCATCCTGGTGCTGCTCGTGTTCGGCACCGTCATCGTGCTGACTGGCGGAACGGCCATCGCGCCCTTCATCTACACGCTGTTCTGATGCATGAGATCGGCGATTCTCGGCATTTCGGCCTACTACCACGATAGCGCCGCAGCGCTGCTCGTCAACGGTCGCGTCGTCGCGGCGGCCCAGGAAGAGCGCTTCACGCGCCGGCGCCACGATGCGGCGTTCCCGATTCACGCCTGCCGCTTCGTCCTCGGAGAGGCCGGCATCCCTTTCGACGAACTCTCCGCTGTCGCCTTCTACGACAAGCCGTTCCTGAAATTCGAGCGGTTGCTCGAGACCTATCACGCCTTCGCGCCGAGAGGCCTGCGCAGCTTCGCCGCGGCGATGCCGGTGTGGATCAAAGAGAAGCTCTTCATGCGACGGCTGCTTGCCGAGCACCTGCGTGAGCTGGGCAGCGCGAAGCATCGCATCTTCTATCCCGAACATCACCTGTCGCATGCGGCCAGCGCGTTCTATCCATCGCCATTCGACGAATCCGCGATTCTCACCATCGACGGCGTCGGCGAATGGGCGACGACGACGATCGGGCGCGGACGCGGGAAGGACATCGAGATTCTGAGTGAGCTGCAGTTCCCGCATTCGGTCGGTCTGCTGTATTCGGCGTTCACTTACTTTCTCGGGTTCACGGTGAACAGCGGCGAGTACAAGCTGATGGGGCTCGCCCCATACGGCAACGCCGGCTCGGGCCGCACCAAGGACTTCGTGGGGCGGATCACGTCGGAGTTGGTGGACATTCGGAAGGACGGCTCGATGCTGCTCAACATGCCGTACTTCGACTTTGCCACTGGCCTGCGCATGGTGCATCAGGCACGGTGGGAGCGGCTGTTCGCGATGCCGCGTCGTGACCCCGAGTCGGAGGTGACGCAGGCGCACATGGATTTGGCGCTGGCCGCGCAAGAGGTGACCGAGGAGATCGTCCTCCGCCTCGCGCGCACGGCCCGCGACCTCAGCGGCAGCCGGCGTCTGACGATGGCGGGCGGCGTCGCGCTGAATTGCGTCGCGAACGGAAGGATTCTCGAGAGCGGCATGTTCGATGACATCTGGATCCAGCCTGCGGCCGGCGATGCGGGCGGCGCGGTCGGCGCAGCGTATGCGGTCTGGCACATCCATCAGAGTCAGGCGCGCCTGCCCCGCCGTAGCACGGCGGAGGCGGAGGCCGAAAGCCATCCCGGTTGTGCGGACGCGATGTCGGGCTCGTATCTCGGACCGGAGTTCTCGTCGAAGCAGATCGTCCAGACCATCGATCGCTACAACGCACGCGCACGCCACTACGAAGGGTTCGCGGCGCTGGCCGCCGACGTCGCTTCACGGCTTGCCGCCGGTGAGGTTGGCGGCTGGTTCCAGGGGCGCATGGAGTTCGGCCCGCGCGCGCTCGGCAACCGCAGCATCATCGGCGACCCGCGCAATCCCGAGATGCAGAAGCGGCTCAACCTGAAGATCAAGTTCCGCGAAGGCTTCCGACCGTTTGCGCCGTCAGTGCTCGAGGAAGACGTGGCCGAGTACTTCGAGCTCGATCGGCCGTCGCCGTACATGTTGCTGGTCACGCCCGTGCGCAAAGACCGCCAGCGGCCGCTGCCACCCGACTACGCCGACCGGCCCATGTACGACCGGCTCTACTTCGTCCGTTCGGACCTGCCGGCGATCACGCACGTGGACTACTCGGCGCGGATTCAGACCGTCAGTCGCGCCACCAACCCGCGCTACTGGACGCTCATCGACGCGTTCAAGCGGCTCACCGGCTGCGGGGTGCTCGTCAACACCAGCTTCAACGTCCGCGGGGAACCGATCGTCTGCACGCCGGACGAGGCCTATCGCTGCTTCATGCGAACCGAGATGGACTTCCTGGTCATGGGTGATTACGTCTTTGAGAAGACGGAGCAACCACCCTTCGTCGAAGAGGAATGGAAACCGTCGACTGATTAGGACGGCGGGTCTACGAAGCAAGACCCGCCCTACGCAGTCCTCTCCTGCCCTACGCAGTCCTCTACGAACGTCTTCCGATAGCCGCGTAGTCTAGATGCGTGAAGAGCAAGCGGTTGATCTTCTCGACGTTGGCGTTGATCGTGTCGATTGAGTCACCCAGTGCAGCCGACGCAGGCAGTGGCTGCAGCTTCTCGTGCTCAGGATACGGCGCGCGGTAGCGGATCTCGATCTGCTGGAAGCCGCTGGCGATCAGCAGGAATTTCAGCGTGTCGGGATGCAACGGGCGGACGTGGGTGATGTCGCGAATGTAGCTCTCGAAGAATGCGAACCAGCAGGCGGGGTTGATGGTCTCGAGGACGATTGGCGCGCCGGGACGCAGCGCGTCGAACGCGGCTTCAAGCAGCCGTGTGAGATACGCCGGCTCGAGATGCTCGACGACCTGCGCCGCGAACAGCCCGCCGAGTGATCCCGGCGGCACGCCGCGCAGATAGGACAGCGCGTCGGCCTTGGTCGCCTCGAATCCCTTCTCGCGGCACACCGCAACCATCGCATCGTTGAGATCGATCCCTTGCGCGGAGACACCGCCTTCGCGAAGCAGCGCCAGGAACTCGCCGCGGCCACAGCCGATGTCGAGGACGTCGGACGCGCCGGCAAAGATCGGGATGTAATCGCGCAGTCGCCTTTGAATGTCTTCGCTCGAACCACGAAAGGCGTCTTCGAAGCCGACGTACTTGTGGCTGAGCGTCTCGACGCTGGACGACGACGGCGGCTCGGCGGTCCGGCTGCCGCCTTCGCTCGTTCCGAGCTTCGGCGGGCCAGGAAAGCCGGACACTACGCTGCCGAGGTTGTGCGTGGCCTGCTGCAGCACGCCCAGCGAGGTGCGAATTTCGGCGTGCTCGTTCCGCATCGCCTCGATCAGCGCATCCATCCGCCGCTCCCGCGCCGCCAGTAGCTCGAGGAATCGCCGTGCCTCGTCGCGTGCGACTCGATACTCGCCGATCGAGGCATGAAGCTCGTTGAAGTATTGAACTGCGGCGGAGTTGAACGTCTCTTGACGTCTGAGCAGCCGCGTGCGAATCAGATTGAGGAGCCGCTTCGGCAGTGAAGACTGCGCCGCAGGCCCGGACTCGCCGACCCGCCACAGAATGTTCAGCTGCTCGATCAGGTCCTGGCTGCGCACCCGGGCGTCGGTATCGCTCATGCGTCGCGGCTAACGCCCGACCATGCCTTCGACAGGACTGCTGGCGCTCGCGTACATCTTCTTCGGGATGCGGCCCGCCAGATACGCGAGTCTGCCGGCGATCACCGCGTGCTTCATCGCGTGAGCCATAGCGATCGGCTTCTCAGCACCGGCGATAGCTGTGTTCATCAGCACGCCGTCTGCGCCCAGTTCCATCGCCAGCGCTGCGTCAGAAGCGGTGCCCACGCCGGCATCGACGATGAGCGGCACGCGCGCGAATTCTCGGATGATGCGGATGTTGTTGACGTTCTGAATGCCGAGCCCCGATCCGATCGGTGCACCGAGCGGCATCACCGCCGCTGCGCCCGCGTCTTCGAGCTTACGGCAGGCGATCGGATCGTCATTCGTGTAGGGCAGCACGATGAAGCCGTCCTTCACTAACACCTTCGTCGCCTCGATGAGCGCCTCGTTGTCGGGGAAGAGCGTGCGCTCGTCGCCGATCACCTCGAGCTTCACCCAGTTCGACAGTCCGGCCTCGCGCCCCAGCCTCGCCGTGCGGATCGCCTCGTCAGCGGTATAGCACCCGGCGGTGTTCGGCAGGATGAACATCCGGTTCGTGTCGATGTAGTCGAGCAGCGACTCCTTCGATCGATCAGAGATGTTCACGCGCCGGACGGCGACGGTCACCATGTCGGCGCCTGAGGCCTCGTGCGCCTGCGCCATCACCGCGTGTGATGAGTATTTGCCGGTGCCGACGATGAGCCGCGAGGTAAACGTGCGCCCTGCAATGACGAATGGTGTGTCAGCCAACTCCCAACTCCCAACTCCCAACCACTCCCAACTCCCAATCACCAATGGGTCGTCAACAATCAACAACCGATCGCCCAATCAACGATCGGAAATCAGAAATGCTGTTTACCCGCCTCCAACAAAGTTCACGATCTCGAGCCTGTCGCCTTCGCCGATGACGACCTCGGGATAGGTCTGGCGCTTGATGATGGTCAGATTGTGCTCGATGGCCACGCGGCGCGGATCGATTTCCAGCTTGGCCAGCAGACCAGCCACGGAGATCGGCTCGTCCAACTCGTACCGTTCGCCGTTCAGAGTGATGACCACGAGATCCCTAACCTACTGCGCGAAATCCGCGTAAGTCAAGGTAAGCCATGCGGTTGGAGCGCATAAGCCATAAGGTTGTGAGGGCTGGCGCATTCCTGGCCAGGGCCTGCCCTGAGCCTGTGGAAGGACCGATAAACGAATCGTAGATGACCCTGTTCAGGCCCCTGCCTCGTACCCTGACCCGCCCGCTCGCCTTCCTCGTCCTCGCGGCGTGGGTGGTCACGATGATCACGCTGGTGAATCGGTCGTACGTGCAGGCGTCGCCCGCGAACCTCGCGACCGATCTCGCGCGCTACGGCTCGTCGGCTGTGTGGCGCGGCGTTTATTACCGCGGCGAGAAGATCGGCTTCACCGTCAGTCAGACCACGAGGACGGATGACGGATTCGAGCTGCAGGAGGACGGTCGCCTGCAGATGCTGCTCCTCGGCCAGGATACGGCGGCGACGATTCGCACGACCGCGCGCGTGGACACGGCGTTCATGCTGCGCTCGTTCGACTTCTCGCTCGATCCCGGCACGGGTCCGATCACCGTCAAAGGCTCGCTCGATCGGCCTGGCGAGTCGTATCGACTCACGCTCGCGATCGATTCGGGCGGCGGCACGCGCACCGAGACGCGCGAGTTGCCCGACGCTCCGGTCCTCTCGTTGAACCTCTCGCGTCTGCTCGCCAATGGTGGACTGGTTCCAGGCACCACACACACGCGGACGGTGCTCGACCCAGCGACGTTGCAGAGTGCGGTGATGACGGTGACGGTTGGCGACCGCGGCGTCGTGCGCGCCATGGACACCGTAATCCCGGCGTTCCGCGTGGAAACCGAGTTCCGCGGACTGAAGACGACATCGTGGGTCACTGACACCGGAGAAATCGTTCGCGAAGAGAGCCCGCTCGGGCTCATGACCATTCGCGAGCCGCCGGAGCGCGCCCGTGGCCTCGCGGTGCCCGATCGCGTGCAAGCGGATCTCTTGCAGGCCGCTGCCGTCGTGCCGACGATGAAGGGCCGGATCGATGAGCCGCGCGATGTGCGGCGTTTGAAGCTGCGCCTCGACGGGGCGGACGTGCCGGCGGAGGAACTGAATGGCGCTGGCCAGACGGCCGACGGCAACGTGATCGAGATCGTGGATCCGCGGTCGTTGCAGCCAGGTCCGCTCGACGTGAACGTTGAGCGCTATCTGAAGCCGGAGCCGCTGATCGAAAGCGACGCGCCCGAGATTCGCGCCGAAGCGGAGAAGGCGGTCAGCGGCGCAACGGACGATCGCGGCCGCGCGGAGCGGTTGACGCGTTACGTCAACGGTCTGCTCGACAAGAAGCCGACGGTGAGCCTGCCATCAGCGCGCGAGGTACTTCGCACGAAGGTCGGCGATTGCAACGAGCACACGGCACTGTTTGTCGCCATGGCTCGATCGGTTGGCATGCCGGCTCGAATCGCGGTCGGCCTGGTGTTCATGCACGGCGCCTTCTACTACCACGCGTGGCCAGAGGTCTACATCGCCGACCCCTCGACTTCGCTCGGGGCAAGGAGTCAGGGATTCTGGCTGCCCGTCGATCCGACGCTGAATCAGTACCCGGCCGACGCGACGCATCTGCGTGTGACGCGCGGTGGCCTCGACAAGCAGGCGGTCGTCCTGCCGCTGATCGGTCATCTCAAGATAACCGTGCTCGACGTCGAGCTCGCGCCGGGCGCCAATCGTCCAGTGGTTGGTCGTGCGCCTGAAGCGATGGACCTGGGCGAGCTCGCGGCCACGGTGACGCCGGGTGCGGAGTCGTCTGCGTCGTGCCGGTGCTCGAGGAAGTAGTAGGGCCCGTCCTTTGGCCGGAGAACTAAATGATCGCGGTGCAGAACCTCGTAAAGACCTACGGCAAGTTCAAGGCGGTCGACGGCATCAGCCTGAACGTCGAGCCCGGCGAGATCCATGGCTTCCTCGGTCCCAACGGCGCCGGCAAGACGACGACAATGCGGATGATTGCCGGGCTGTTGAAGCCGACTTCTGGACGGATTCTCGTCAACAACCACGATCTGGAGCGCGAGCCGGAAGCGGCGAAGGGCTCGCTCGGCTTCATCCCAGATCGGCCGTTCATCTACGACAAGCTCACTGCCGGCGAATTCCTCACGTTTCATGCCGGTCTCTACGGAATGACCAATGGGCACGTCGGATCGCGCGTCGACGAGATGCTCGAACTGTTCGAGCTCACGCAGTGGAAGAACGAGCTGATTGAGAGCTTCTCGCACGGCATGAAGCAGCGGCTGGTCATGAGCTCGGCGTTCTTCCACCGGCCGCAGGCCGTCGCCGTCGATGAGCCGATGGTGGGTCTTGACCCTCGCGGCGCGCGACTGATCAAGGACGTCTTTCGGCGCATGAGCGAGCGCGGCGTGGCGATCCTCATGAGCACGCACACCCTTGAGGTCGCGCAGGAGATGTGTCACCGCGTCAGCATCATTCAGAAGGGACACATCATCGCGCAGGGTACGGTGGACGAGGTGAAGCGGATCGCCGGCAGCACGACCGACGAGCACTTGACGGCAGTCTTCCTGAGGCTTACGGGCGGCAGCGCACTACAGGAGATCGATGAGCTCTGATGTAGTGTCCGGCAGAGGGACCAGGACATTCGCCTTCCCGTATCTGCTGCTGCCCTCGTTGTGGGCCGCGCGCAACCGCATGCAGCGGCGGGAGCGCGGCGACTCATTGCGCGGTCTCCTGTTCGGCGGCGTCGGTGTCGTGGTCGTCGGCGTGCTGTTCTATGGCGCGTACTGGCTGACGCGCCAGCTTGCCGCGTACGAAGAGTTCGGCGACTACCTGCTGCGTCTCGGCCTCTCCTGGCTGTTCCTGTCGTTCCTCGCGTTCCTCGCTTTCAGTGGCATCGTCACGGCGCTGTCGTCGTTCTTCCTCTCCGATGACTTGCGCCTGCTGATGACCAGCCCGATTGCCGCGCGCCGGCTGTTCGCGGCGCGATTCACGCGAACGCTCGGGTCGGCGTCGTGGATGGTGATCATCTTCATGACGCCGGTGCTGGCGGGTATCGGCGTTGGCCGCTGTGCGCCGTGGGCGTTCTATGTCACCGCCGTGGCCACCGTCGTGCCGTTGGCGACGATCCCTGTTGCGCTCGGCTCGGCCTGCACGCTGTTCGTCGTCAACGTGTTTCCGGCGCGGCGCGCGCGCGACCTGCTGATGCTCATGGGGCTCGTCTTCGCCGCCGGCATCGTGCTGCTCTTGCGCTTCATTCAGCCCGAGCGGCTGCTGCGCGTCGAGTCGCTGCCCGACATCACCGACTTCTTCGCCACACTGCAGTCTCCGGTGACGCCGCTGCTGCCGTCGTTCTGGGCGGGCGAGGCGGTCTTCGCAGGAATCCAGGGCGGCGTGGACTGGCTGCATCAGGCCGCGCTGTGGTCCACGGCCGGTGCATTCACGATCGTGCTGGCCTGGGCGCACGAGCGGTGGCACTTTGCCGGATACAGCCGCTCCCAGGAGGCGCCGAAGACGCGGTTCGCGCACTTCCGCGCGTTGGATGCGGTTGCCGCGGCGTTGCCGTTGACGGCAGTGCGTCGGCAGCTGCTGGTCAAGGACGTGAAGGTGTTCCTGCGCGACGTGAGTCAGTGGGTGCAGTTGCTGCCGCTGCTCGCGCTCGTGATGCTCTATCTCTACAATTTCCAGGTGCTCGACCTCGAGCGCATGGCGTTCATCGGCGGCTTCGTCAAGAACATCTACGCGTTCGTGAATCTCGGCATGGCGGGATTCGTGATGGCGACCGTGGCAGTGCGATTCGTCTTCCCCGCGGTGTCGGCGGAAGGATCCGCGTTCTGGATCATCCGGACGTCGCCGATCTCGATGCACGACTTCCTGTGGTCGAAGTTCTGGACGGCGCTCGTGCCCGTCCTGCTCTTCACCGAGGGGCTGACGATCGCCGCCAACCAGTTGCTCGGGGTCGATCCGTTTCTGAAGGTCGTCGCCGCGGGAGCCATCGTGGTCATGACGTTCGCGCTGGTTGGCCTGGCCACTGGCCTCGGCGCCCGCTATCCGCGTTTCGGCGCCGACGCGACGCAGGCCGCTGGTTCCTACGGCGGTGTCATGTTCATGATTCTCGCCGTACTGCTCATCATCGTCGTCATCGCGCTGCTTGGCTGGCCGTCATCGATGTACATGATGTCGAAGACCGGTCTGGTCAGATTCCGGCTGACGCCGGGGCGCCTGGCGATCATCGCCGGGTGTTTTACCGCCGTCGTCACGATCTGTGTCGCGACGTGGTGGCTGGCGATGAGGTCGGGCGTCCGCGCGCTCGACGCGATGCGAAGTTGAGCGCACAGCTGTGAGCAATATCGTCGCGCAGTTCATCAACGTCGATCTGGATCTCAAGTCCAGCGCTCCGCTGAGTCCGCTGCTCAACGCGTGGTCGGACCGGGTAGGGCGGCTTTATGCACCAGACAAGGACGGCCGCAAACACTGGCTGCGTCTCTATCTCACGACACAACATCCGAACCCCGAGAATGGGATTCTCGCGTTCTGCCGATTGGTGCGTCGACTGCGTGGCCCGGCTCGCACGGCGTGGCAGAAGGCCTCGTCGAGAGAATTCGACATCGGTATTCAGGCGGGGCTGGAACCGCACGCAGCCGAGTGGGTGCTGTCACGAAAGGTCACTAACGCCGTGCATGACGTTGGCGCGCACGTTCGCTTGACCGTCTATTCACCGCGTCATCTGATGGAGGAGGAACAATGGCCGGACATCGACGAAGACCTGTCGGTCGGCAGCCTGCTGGAAGGGATTCCTCTTAAGACCTCAGCGCCGTAAGCGCGCATGCGGAAG
>Ga0111538_10008782_pt1 | contig 13527 bp, 11 predicted proteins | sample SoiMethybrSBSTD1_FD_79669 | JGI IMG/M metagenome (GOLD analysis project Ga0111538, IMG submission 79669) | Bulk soil microbial communities from a Populus tree surrounding site in Tennessee, USA - Soil MetaG P. TD hybrid SBSTD1 (version 2)... | ecosystem: Environmental > Terrestrial > Soil >...
CTCGTGCTCGGTGATCGAGCAGAACGTGCAGCCGCCGAAGCAGCCGCGCTGGATCGCGATCGAGAAGCGGATCATCTGGTAGGCCGGGATCTTCGCCTTCCCGTAGAAAGGGTGCGGCACGCGCCGATACGGCAGCTCGTAGATCGCATCCATCTCTTTCGTGGTGAGCGGCAGCGGCGGCGGATTCAGCCACACATCGATGTCGCCGTGACGCTGCACCAGCGCGCGGGCGTTACCGGGATTCGATTCGAGATGCAGGATGCGCGAGGCGTGCGCGTACAGCACCGGGTCGTCGCGCACCGCTTCGTGCGGCGGCATGCGGACCACCGAGTGCTCGCGCTCCGCAGTCGGCACGTGGCGATAGAAGCGCACAACCTTGACCGACTCCTGCGCGGCGGGCTCCGCAGTCTTGCACGCGGGCGCGCTCTCGGGCTTCGCAGGTTCCATCGCGTACGGATCGATGGGCGGATTCAACTTGCCCGGCTCGTCGATCGTGGTGGAATCGATCTCGGTCCAGCCCGGCGGCGTCGCGTGCCGCACGAATGCGGTGCCACGCAGATCCGTGATCTCATCGATGCGCTCGCCCTTCGCGAGACGATGCGCGACCTCGACGATCTGTCGCTCGGCGTTGCCGTACACGAGCAGATCGGCTTTCGCATCGAGCAGCACCGAGCGCCGCACTTTTTCCGACCAGTAGTCGAAATGCGCGATGCGCCGCAGGCTCGCTTCGATGCCGCCGACGACGACCGGCACGTCGTTGAATGCTTCGCGCGCGCGTTGTGCGTACACGATCACCGAGCGGTCGGGACGTTGTCCGCCCGCGCCATCCGGCGTGTAGGCGTCGTCGCTGCGCACGCGGCGATCCGAGGTGTAGCGATTCACCATCGAATCCATGTTGCCGGCGGTGATGCCGAAGAACAGGTTCGGTCGGCCGAGACGCGCGAAGTCGGCGGCGGAGCGCCAGTCCGGCTGCGCGATGACGCCGACGCGGAAACCCTGCGCCTCCAGCACGCGGCCGATGATCGCCATGCCGAAGCTCGGGTGGTCGACGTAAGCGTCGCCGGTCACGACGATGATGTCGCAACTGTCCCAGCCGAGCGCCTCCATTTCCTCGCGCGACATGGGCAGGAACGGGGCGGTCCCGAAACGGGACGCCCAGTACTTGCGATAGGAAAAGAGGTCGCGCGCCGGCAGCATGGAAGGAGAGAGAAGCGGTTAGCGGTTAGCGGTTAGCGGTTGGCGGTTAGTGGAGAGTAGCTCCGAGCCAGCCGGGTCGGGCGCGGATGATAAACCAAGTGCCCGTTTCCGGTCCGCCTCTGCACCAACCGCTAACCGCCAACCGCTAACCGCTTCTATTCAGGGCCTTTCTGCGCTGCGCTGAGCTCACCGTACTCACGTACGGCGAATCCCTGTCAAAGAACCTCCACGGCTTGCGCGCCCAGTCCCCGGCGTAGTCCACGCCGATGCGCTCGCTGCGCGCGACTCGTGGCCGCCGCCAGGCTGCCGGGCGCTCGATCCACAGCGGGGCCTGCCGCAGGCTGAGGCCGTTCAGTCCCCTGTCTATATGCATGGCGCGGCAGAGCAGGCCCGGGCCATGGGTCGTGTCACCGATGCCCGTGACCGGCTCCAGGGCGCGGATCAGCACTGCGTGCGGCACGCCCTCGGCGGCAGTCACGACGTTGAGGCAATTCCAGAATCCGTAGATGAAGTAGACGTACGCGTGGCCGGGTGGCCCGAACATCACTTCGGTGCGCTTGGTGCGGCCGCGGGCGGAGTGAGCGGCCAGATCGCGCGGCCCTTTGTACGCCTCCGTTTCGACGATGCGACCAACCTGGCGGCCAGCCGGACCGGCGTGGACGAGGTGCATGCCGAGCAGGTCGCGAGCGACCAGCAGGGTTTCGCGGGAATAGAAGGAGAGCGGGAGCGGAGTGGCTGCGGCGGGCATGGCGCCCGCTCTTATATAAGAGAAGGAAGCCGGGCTGAAGCCCGAGCTACTCCGCCGCCGGCCAGTGCGCGGCGATCTGCATTACGTCCAGTTCGGCAGTGCCGGCGGCGGCGTCGAGCGAGCGCACCTTGATGCGCATGAAGTCCAGCGAGCTGCTGTTCTCATAGTAGTGAAACACCGAGCTGCGCGACTCGTCGCGCAACGCCCGCGGCACGATGAACTCGTTGGTCGATTGCTCCTGCACCCGCGGGCCGCAGCTCACGCGCGTGCCGCCGAACCCCACCGTGATGTGCGCGGAATCGGCCATGCGCACGACCGACTTCAGCGTGATGCGAAAACGCGGCTCCATGCCTGCGGGCGTCTCGAGAATGTCGACGTGCTCGCCCGCCGTCAGGCGCACGATCTTGCGGCGCCGATCGACCCGCTGCGAATCCGAAACGCGAACCGTGGGAGCATCGCTGTAGATGATCTTGCCCGCCGCAGGCGCGGCAGCCCGCTGCAGGGCGATGGCATGAGCGGCGCGCTGCCGCTGCAGAAAAATAGCGGCGACCAGTCCACCCGTAACGGCGACCGCGAGGCACAGCAGCAGCGGCAGTTGCGCTGAGAGGAGGGAGCTGGAATCCATACCGACGAATCCGTGAACGGCAACTCTCTACAGCTATCGGCAGCGCCGGGCGCTGCTCGATGTGATCCGCGTCGAGTTTCGCTCATTGCTGTGCGCAGCGGCGTTGACATGGATCACAGGCAGCACCGCCGCCCACTTAACAAAACCCGGTTGCGTCGCGCCAAGGCCCGACCTACCCTCCCGACTCGATTTTCATCGCTCGATCGGGAGTGTCCATGTATACAGTTCCCCGTCGCGCCCGATGGTCGGGTGCACTCGTTGCTCCTTTTTTCATAGGCCTTTTTGCGCTCGGCGCTTGCAAGAAGCACGAGCCGGCGCCTGCGCCCGAGCCGCAGAGCCCGATCTCCGCCGACGCGAAGAAGGCGGCGGAGCAGATCACCGCCGACTACCTCCGGGCACAGATCACGAAGATTTCGTCGGATGAGTTCGAGGGCCGCGGGCCGGCCACGCCCGGCGACGAGAAGGCGCGCCAATACATCGTCGAGCAGCTGCAGGACCTCGGCTTCAATCCGGGCGGACCGGACGGCCGCTGGCAGCAGAACTTCAACGTCGTCGGCATCACGGCGGAAATGCCGAAGAGCTGGACCTTCAGCAAAGGCGGCAAGAAAGCGTCGTTCAAGTGGTGGGATCAGTACATCGCGGGGAGCGGCGTGCAGACCGACAGCGGCTCGGTGAAGAACGCCGAAGTCGTCTTCGTCGGCTACGGCATCCAGGCGCCCGAATACGGCTGGGATGACTTCAAGGGCCAGGACCTGAAGGGCAAAGTGCTGCTGATGCTGAACAACGATCCGGACTGGGATCCGAATCTGTTCGCCGGCAACACGCGCCTGTACTACGGCCGCTGGGTCTACAAATACGAGAGCGCTGCGCGCCAGGGCGCAGCGGGCGCGATCATCGTGCACACCACGCCGTCGGCGGGCTATCCGTTCCAGGTCGTGCAAACGTCATGGAGCGGTGAGCAGGTCGAAGTGCCGGCTGAGAACGAGCCTCGCATCCAGCTGAAGGCGTGGATGACCGAGGACGCATCGCGCCAGCTGGTGAAGCTCGCCGGTCAGGACCTCGACAAGCTGATCGAGTCGGCGAAGTCGAAGGACTTCCAGCCGGTGCCGCTCGGCATCACCACCTCGCTCGACTTCAAGAACAAGCTCAACAAGTCGCAGACCGCGAACGTCTACGGCATCCTGAAAGGCAGCGATCCCAAGCTCGCGGACGAGTACGTGATCTACAGCGCGCATCACGATCATCTCGGCGTCGGCGAGCCCGACGCGGAAGGCGACAAGATCTACAACGGCGCGATGGACAACGCTTCCGGCGTGGCGCAGCTGTTGGCGCAGGCCAAGGCGTTCAAGGCGCTGCCGACGCCACCGAAGCGCTCGATCATGATGCTGTTCGTCGCGGGCGAGGAGCAGGGCCTGCTCGGCTCGAAGTACTACGCCACGCATCCGACGGTCGAGCCCGGCAAAATCGCTGCGAACATCAACTACGACGGCGGCAACATCTGGGGCCGCACCAAGGACATCATCTTCGTCGGCAAGGGCAAGTCGACCATCGACGAGTACGTCGACGCGCTCGCCAAGGCGCAGGATCGGCACGTCGTGCCGGACGCATTCCCCGACCGCGGCTTCTTCTACCGCTCCGACCAGTTCAGCTTCGCGAAGATCGGCGTGCCCGCGCTGTATCTCGATGCGGGCACCGAGTTCATCGGCAAACCGCCGGAGTGGGGCAAGGAAGTGCACGAGGAATACGAGAAGAAGCACTATCACCAGCCGTCCGACGAGATCCAGCCCGACTGGAACTTCGACGGCATGATCGAAGATGCGCAGCTCGGCTTCTACGTCGGCGTGAACGTCGCGAACGCGCCGCAGGCGCCGAGCTGGGTGCCGGGCGACGAGTTCGAGGCCGCGCGCAAGGCGGCGCTGGAGAAAGTGCAGAAGGAGTAGGTCGGGCTTCGGCCCGAATTCTTACGAGGCCGGCTTGATGACGAAGCCGGCCCGTGGGAAATGCACGGCGACTTCGCCCACCTGTGAATCGCTGCGCCTGATCACCACTTCGTAAGTCGAGAGCGAGATCAGCTCGCCCACCACCGGATCGCGCCCGATGTCGTCGGGCGTGACCTGTACTCGCATGCCGGGCTTGCGCCCGAATGGATCGTTCGCATCGGCGTGCTCTTCCACTTGCGGCGTCGCTGCTTTCGCTATCGCCAGCGCGTCCTGCGCGCTTAGATCGCTCGGCTGACCGTGACCGATCCGCTCCATGCGCTGCATCCACGCGCGCAACTTCGGCAGCTCGCCGAGCGGCGGCGTGGTGTTGCTCACGTTCGAGCTGACGAACCAGCACAAGTGATGAGCAGAGCAGTCGACGAGCGTCGGATGCTCGCCGCACAGATACGCCCGCCCGTCCACCAGCATGGCTTCGAGCCACGCGAACTGCGGCCGGAGCTGGTCGAGCAGCATCGGCACTGCACTCTTGAGCCGGTCCAGATCCAGCTCGCGGCCCATCAGCTTGGTGCGGTCTGCGGCGAATCCTTCCGGCAGCGAGCGCGGCGCGAGTCCGAACACCATGCCGACGATCGGCGAGAACAGCGTGCGGTCGAGATAGAACGACAGCGCATTCGCCGTGCCCGTATCGGTACCGCGATAGAAGCTCGGCTCGGGATAACGCCGCTCCAGCTCGCGCAGGATGCACTGGGTGTCGCAGTAGATGTCCGCGCCGATCTGCATCACTGGCGTCTTGCGATAGCCGCCGGTGAGCGGGGTCAAATCCGGTTTCGGCATGATCACCGGGATCGTCACCGAGCGCCACGCGAGCCGCTTGATGCCGAGCGCCTTGCGTACCTTCTCGGCGTACGGCGACATCGGATAGTGATGCAGGATGACTTCGGTCACGGGCGCCCCCTAAAATGAACAAGCTGCGCAGCCTGTTCAAAGATCGTCATGCCGCTACATCGTAGCTGAGATGCCGGGGCGAACGGGGTAAAGTTGGCGGCATGAAAACGCCTACCCGTGCAGTCATCGTCGCCGCCGTCCTCACGCTAACCTGCGGCGCCGCCGCCGCCAAAACCGTCAAACCGCCGCTGCACGGGCAGAACTGGGTCGCCGTCACCGGCAAGCCGCTCGCCGCGACTGCGGGCGCGAAAATCTTCATCCAGGGCGGCAACGCGGTCGACGCCGCGTGCGCGATGATCGCCGCAACTTCCACGATGTGGGACACGCTCAGCTGGGGCGGCGAGACGCAGGCGCTGATCTACAACCCGCACACGGGCAAGGTCATCGGCGTGAACGCGCTCGGCGCCGCGCCGACCGGCGCCACGCCCGAGTTCTTCAAGAGCAAAGGTTACGAGTATCCGCCGGAGTTCGGGCCGCTCGCGGCGGTCACGCCGGGCACGCCCGGCGGCATCATGGTGATGCTCGCCGAGTACGGCAAACTCAGCCTCGCCGAAGTGCTCGCGCCCGCAATCGAGATGGCCGACGGCTATCCGATCGAAGCGCAGCTCGCGGACACGATCGAGAAGTACAAGGACCAGCTGCGCCAGTGGCCGGAGTCGAAGCGCACGTTCCTGGTTCACGACGGACAGAAGCGCGCCGCCCCGGTGGCGGGCGAGATTTTCCGGCAACCGGAGCTCGCGGCGACGCTGCGCAAGCTGGTCGAGACGGAGGCGCAGGCGCTGAAAGCCGGCAAGAATCGCAAGCAGGCGATCATGGCGGCGTACGACCGCTTCTACAAAGGCGACATCGCGAAGGAGTTCGCGCGCGGCTCGCAGGAAGTCGGCGGCCTGCACACGCCCGAGGATCTCGCGAACTGGCGCGTCTATCTCGAAGAGCCGGTCAGCACGAATTACAAGGGCATCGAGGTCTACAAGCTGACGCACTGGGTGCAGGGCCCGGTGATGCTGCAGACCCTCAACATCCTCGAGAACTTCGACCTGAAGTCGATGGGCTACAACAGCTCGCGCTACATCCACACGCTGTACCAGGCGATGAACCTCGCGTTTGCGGACCGGGACTTTTATTACGGCGACTCGCGCTTTCCACCCGAAGAGCCGATTCGCGGCCTGCTGTCGAAGGACTACGCGCGCGTGCGTGCGAAGATGATCGGCGAGGACAGCAACAACGCCGACGCGCGGCCTGGCGATCCGTATCCGTTCCAGGGCGCCACCAATCCTTTCAAGGCGTCGCTGGAGAAATGGCACACGGTCAAGGAGCGGCCCAACAAGCCGAAGCCGGCGGAATGGAGTCCGACTGCGCTCGCCGAGTTCGATCGCACGTTCCGCGCCGGTACGACGAGCGTCGAGGCTGCAGACAAGGAAGGCTGGGTCGTGTCGGTTACGCCGAGCGGCGGCTGGGTGCCTGCAGTGATTGCCGGCAAAACCGGCATCGGCATGAGCCAGCGTATGCAGAGCTTCGTGCTCGACCCGTCAGAAAATCCGTTCAACGTCGTCGCGCCTGGCAAGCGCCCGCGCGCGACACTAACGCCGTCGCTCGCACTGAAAGATGGCAAGCCGATGCTCGCATTCGCGGTGCAGGGCGGCGACACGCAGGATCAGAACCTGCTGCAATTTTTCCTCAACGTGGCCGAGTTCGGCATGACGGTGCAGGAAGCGGCCGAGGCGGCCAACATCACCAGCTTCCAGATGCGCGACTCGTTCGGTGCGCACGAGTCATTCCCCGGCCGCCTGCTGCTCACGAACTCCGTTCCCGATTGGGTGCGCAGCGACCTCACGCGCAAAGGCTACAAGCTCGAGTTCACGCAGATGAACTCCGGTCCGATCACTGCGATTTACGTCGATCGCGAGCACGGCTCGCTGTGGGGCGCCGCCTCTTACCACGGCGAAGACTATGGAATCGCGTGGTGACGCACCCATCATTCGTCACGCGACGCTCGACGACAAAGCCGAGCTGACGAGCCTGATTGCGCGCTCCGCACGCGAGCTCAGCGCCGGCGACTACACGCCCGAGCAGGTCGAAGGCGCGCTGCGCGGCGCGTTCGGTATCGATACGCAGCTGATCCAGGATCGCACGTACTTCGTCGCGGAGGCGGAGGGCAGGCTGGTCGCGTGCGGCGGCTGGAGCAAGCGTCGGACGCTGTTCGGCAGCGACGCTCGCAGCGGACGCGACGCTGCCGAGCTCGATCCGGCGACCGACGCGGCGAAGATCCGCGCGTTCTTCGTCGATCCCGCGTACGCACGCCGCGGCCTCGGCTCCGCGATTCTGGCGCGCTGCGAATCGGAGGCGATGGCTTGCGGCTTTCGCAGCTTCGAGATGATGGCAACGCTGCCCGGCGCGCGGCTGTACAGTCGCTACGGCTACAGCGGCACCGAACGTGTGCAGTACGAGATGGAGCCGGGCCTGACGATAGAATTCATTCCGATGAAGAAAAAATTGTAGGTCGGGCTTTAGCCCGACTCTTGGGGGTCGCATGATTCGCTCGACGATGCAGCGGGTGACGCTGTCCAGCAACACGCTGCTGGAGCGCGCCGGCAAGATCTATCCGCAGTCCGAAGTCGTCAGCCGCCTGCCCGACAAGTCCCTGCACCGCTATCGGTTCGCGGACTTCTACCGCCGTTCGCGCCAGCTCGCCTCCGCGCTGCTCGCCGCAGGACTGAAGAAAGGCGACCGCGTCGCGACGCTCAGCTGGAATCACTACGCGCACTTCGAATGTTACTTCGGCATTCCCGCCGCCAGCGGCGTGCTGCACACGCTGAACCTGCGGCTCGCCCCGGAAGAGATCGCGTGGATCGCGAATCACGCCGAGGATCGCTTCCTCATCGTCGACGACTGCCTGCTGCCGCTGCTCGCGAAGTTCAAGGACCAGGTGAAGTTCGAGAAGATCATCGTCGTGCCGCTCACCGGCGCGCGGGTGCCGGCGCCATGCATCGACTACGAGAAATTCCTGGCGGATGCGCCCGCGGACTTCGAGTACCCGGAGCACGACGAGGATGATCCGATCGCGATGTGCTACACCTCGGGCACGACCGGCCGGCCGAAAGGTGTCGTGTACTCGCATCGCTCGATGGTGCTGCACACGCTGGTCGGCAATCAGCCCGACCATTGGAATCTTGCCTCGAAGGACAGCGTGCTGCCGGTAACGCCGATGTTCCACGCGAACTGCTGGGGCATTCCGTACGGCGCCGCGATGATGGGCATCAAGCTGATCTTCCCCGGGCCGCATCTCGGTGCGGCCGATCTCATCGACCTGTTCATGCGTGAGAAGCCGACGTACTCGCTCGGCGTGCCGACGATCTGGATTTCGATCCTGCAATTGCTCGACTCCGAGCCGGAGCGTTATCACATGCCGGCAGGCGTGCGCATGATAGTCGGCGGCTCGGCGGTGCCGGAGTCGCTGATCCGCGGTTTTGCACGGCACGGCGTGAGCTTGATGCAAGGTTGGGGCATGACCGAGACGAGTCCGCTAGCGAGCGGTGCGTTCGTCAAACCGGAGCTGCAGCACTACGACGCCGAGCAACGCATCCGGCTCGCCACAACCGCCGGTGTTCCCGCGCCGCTCGTCGATCTGCGGATCGTCGGCGATGGCGACAAAGAGCAACGGTGGGACGGCCACAGCGTCGGCGAGATCCAGGTGCGCGGCAACTTCATCACCGGCAGCTATCACAACGTGCCGAAGGAGCCGGACAAGTTCACAGCGGATGGCTGGCTGCGCACCGGCGATGTAGCGAGTATCGATGAGCACGGCTACATCCGCATCGTCGACCGCACCAAGGACCTGATCAAATCCGGTGGCGAGTGGATCAGCTCCGTCGACATGGAGAACGAGCTGATGGGTCACGCCTCGATTGCGGAAGCTGCAGTGATTGCAGTACCGGATGCGAAGTGGTGCGAGCGTCCGCTCGCCTGCGTCGTGTTTCGTCCCGGCAAGACTGCCACGGCGGACGAGCTGCGCGCACATCTCGCGCAAAAGTTCGCGAAATGGCAGCTGCCCGAGCGCTTCGAATTCCTCGAGGCGATCCCGCGCACCTCGACGGGCAAGTTCTGGAAGACGAAGCTGCGCGAGCAGTTCAGGAGCTGAAGCGCCGCATGACCGCCGTCATATAGGCTTGGTCAATCGCTCGTCACAGACTTCGATGCTCAGATTGTCGGGCCACGCATCGTCGTAGGGCCGGCTGCCGATTTGCTTGCGCAGCCGGCGATATGTGTCGGCATCGCGCGCGCGACACGCGAACACGGCGAAGTTGTTCAGATTCCACTGGCTATCCGGATACGCCTTCATCAGCTGCTCGAAGCCGGCCTTCATGTCGGCCCAGTTGGCGTGGGAATCTTCGAACATGTCGACGTCATAGGGGAGCGTGCCTCCGAACGCCCAGTACAGGCGCGCGTACATGATCTTTCCCTGCTTCGCCTCGGTCTGCTCGACCACTTCTGTGACGTACGCATCGATGGCCTCGACCGAGCCGTACCAGCGCGGTGACAGGTAGTTGACCATGTTGAAGTAGAACGGCTGGTAGTCGGGGAAGCGGGAGACCGCCGCGCGATACAGCGCACGGAACTCCGGCTCATCCCAGCCAAGCGCCAGGGCGACCTGCAGGTACTCGTCGTACCAGAGCGGATTGCCGGCACAACGATCCTTCGATCGCAGCAGGACCGCCTCCGCGCGCTGCAGTTTCTCCTTGAAGAGCTTCCAGCCTTCCGCGGGAACCGAGTTCGCATAGCCGGTGCCGCGCACGGACCAGGCCCAGTCGCGATAGATCATGGCCTCCACGATGTCGACTGCGGTCGACTTCGGGTTCTGCTCGCGCCACTCGCCGATCTGCCACAGCATGTGGTCCCACTGCTTGTAGGTATTGAAAAAGCCGGCGAGCCCTGACGGGATTGCCGCGAGACGCCAGCGCCCGTCGGTGAGGCGCTCCTTGGGATTGGCCAGGCGATCGAACATCTGGTCGAGCGCCGCGTAGTTTTCCTGCGCCCAGTATTGTTGGGCGTCCCACCCGACGGTCGCTACACCCAGCGGCCCGTCGCTCTGTTCTGCCTCAGTCTGGGCGTGTGCCAGTGCGCCGATGCCCAGCGAAAGGAGCAAAGCGGCACTGCACGATACGACCCAACGCTTCCCCGAAAAGCTCATCGTTGCCTCCTGCGTGTAATGCGGTCGGCACTTTACCGTTCGCGCGCCGGCGGCATTGTGAAGTGCGTCGTTCATTGCGAATTTCACCCGCGAGGCGATGTAACCTCCTCCGTGAACCTTTTCCCGCGTAGCCATCACCTACGCGCACCGATCCCTTTCGATCGACGCGGGCCAGGTGCCCAGGTTCACGATGAAAAAGCTCGCTCAGCAACTTTTGGCGGCCCTTGTTGTTCTTTCAATGGTGGGCTGCACCACGATTCAGCCGCTGACCGTCAGTCCTTCTGGCTTGTCGAGCACGCTCAAGCGCGGCGACCAGGTCGAAGTCACGACTTCGAGCGGCAAGCAACTGAAGTTCAAGGTCGACAGTGTCGACGCCAATGGTGTGCAGGGAGGCGGCCAGACTGTCGCGTACAACGACATTCAGAGCATCAATCGCAAGGAAGTCGATACGACGCGCACCATGTGGGTCGTGCTTGGCGTGGTCGCGGCCGGAGCGATCGCGGCTGCTGCAGGCGGCGGCGGTGGTGGCGGCGGTAACGGCTACTGAGAGCAGCTTGCTCACGTCTTGTTCGTCGGCTCACGCTCGATGCGGCAGTGGATGCTCTCCATGCCGCTGTCGTCCGGGTGGTAGTTCGGGTCATCGGCCGGAAAGGTTTCCGTCGTGATGTGCAGCGCCGTGATATCCGCGACCGCCCACAGCTTGCCGTAGCCAAACCCGCCTGAGTTGCTGGAGCCGCCGACCTGGACGGCACGCAGGACTTCGACGCCGCGCGTGGAGACGCCGTGACAGTAGGGCTCCACCACCCGCGGCAGTCCGTTGTAGCGGAACTCCAGCAGCAGGCGCTTGCGGATGGCCTCGCAAATAATAGTTGTGTCCGTCATAGACCGCGGCCAGGCGATCGGGCGTCCCCAGTGGACGCTTGCAAGCGCGAGACTAGTCTCGCGCCCGCAGTACGTCTGTCAGTGAATGCCGCGGGGATGGCGCCGCGTATTATGCTTTCCGCATGGGCAAGTACGTCGGCGCTATCGACCAGGGAACGACCAGCTCGCGCTTCATCGTGTTCGATGCGCACGGTGCGATCGTCGCGCTCGCGCAGAAGGAGCACCAGCAGATCTACCCGCAGCCCGGCTGGGTCGAGCACTCCCCGACCGAGATCGCCCGCAATACGGAAGAGGTGATCGCGAAGGCGCTGCAAGCCGCGAAACTCACCGCGCGCGACCTCATTGCGGTCGGCATCACCAATCAGCGCGAGACCACAGTCGTCTGGGATCGCAGCGGCCGGCCTATCCACAACGCTCTCGTGTGGCAGGACACGCGGGTCGATCCGCTCGTCGCGTTTTATGCCGGCCAGGGCGGCAAGGACCGCTTTCGCACGCGCACCGGATTGCCGCTCGCGAGCTACTTCAGCGGACTGAAGCTGAAATGGCTGCTGGACAACGTCGCTGGCGCGCGATCACGCGCGGAGGCGGGCGAGCTGCTGTTCGGCACGATCGACAGCTGGGTGCTGTGGAATCTGACCGGTGGCGCACGCGGCGGACTGCACGTCACGGACGTGACGAACGCGAGTCGCACGCAGCTGATGCGCCTGGACTCGCTGGCCTGGGACGACGAGATGTTGAACACGTTCTCGATCCCGCGCTCGCTGCTGCCGCGCATCGCGTCTTCGAGCGAGGTCTACGGCGAGGTCGCCAGCGGGCCCCTGCAAGGCGTGCCGATTGCCGGCATTCTCGGCGATCAACAGGCGGCGCTGGTCGGCCAGACTTGTTTCCGCGCGGGCGAAGCCAAGAACACGTACGGCACCGGCTGCTTTCTACTGATGAACACCGGGCCGACGCCGGTTTCGTCGGCGGCCGGGCTCGTGACCACAGTTGCGTATCGGTTCGGCCAACAGCCCGCGTACTACGCGCTCGAAGGCTCGATTGCGATCGCCGGCGCGCTCGTGCAATGGCTGCGTGACAACCTCGGGATAATCGCGACCAGCGGCGACGTCGAAGGTCTCGCAGCGACCGTTGCGGACAACGGCGACGTCTACATCGTGCCTGCGTTCTCGGGTCTCTACGCTCCGTACTGGAAGGACAGCGCTCGCGGCGTGATCGCAGGACTTACGCGCTACGCGACGCGTGCGCATATTGCACGCGCTGCACTCGAAGCGACCGCCTATCAAACTCGCGACGTGCTGACGGCGATGGAACAGGATTCCGGTATCAAGCTCAGCGAGCTGCGCGTCGATGGCGGCATGGTCGTGAACGAGCTGCTGATGCAGTTCCAGGCCGACATTCTCGACGTGACCGTCGTGCGTCCAAAAGTGACTGAAACGACAGCGCTGGGTGCTGCGTACGCGGCTGGTCTCGCGACCGGCTACTGGCGCAGCACGGACGAGCTCACGCGGAACTGGGGAATCGAGAAGCGTTGGCAGCCGGCGATGTCGAAGGAACAGCGCGGCCGGTTGTATGCGGCGTGGCAGAAGGCGGTCACACGCTCGTTCGGCTGGATCGAGTGACGAGTGATGGCCACAGCGCAGTCGCAGCTCGACGGCTTCATCGCGAAATACTCGCCGGACGTCGCGAAGCTCGGCCGCGCAGCGATCGCCCGCATGCGAAAAATCTTGCCCGCGGCGCAGGTGCTCGTCTACGACAACTACAACGCGCTCGCGGTCGGGTTCGGGCCGAACGAGCGCACGTCCGAGATCGTGTTCTCGATCGCGATGTATCCGCGCTTTGTGAGCCTGTTCTTCGCGAAGGGCGTGGGCTTGCCGGATCCGCATAAGCGTCTGAGCGGCGGCGGTAACGTCGTGCGTCATGTCGTGCTCACGGAGATCGAAGTGCTCGATGACCCGCAGATCCGCGACCTCATGCAGCTCGCGCTGGCGCGTGCCGGTGTTTC
>Ga0111538_10008784_pt1 | contig 13526 bp, 7 predicted proteins | sample SoiMethybrSBSTD1_FD_79669 | JGI IMG/M metagenome (GOLD analysis project Ga0111538, IMG submission 79669) | Bulk soil microbial communities from a Populus tree surrounding site in Tennessee, USA - Soil MetaG P. TD hybrid SBSTD1 (version 2)... | ecosystem: Environmental > Terrestrial > Soil > Tree...
CGAAGCAGCTGTCCTCGAGGTCCGCGACCTGGTGGTCACGTACGGCAAGCGCGTCGCGGTCGACAAGCTGTCGCTGTCGGTCGCCGCCGGTGAGATCGTCGGCCTCCTGGGGCCGAACGGGGCCGGCAAGAGCACCGCGCTGGCGGCAGTGGCCGGGGCGGTCGCGCCCGCGTCCGGGTCGATCGCGATCGGCGGAACCGACCTGGCGGGCGATCCGCTGGCCGCGCGGGCCCGCACCGGCTTCGCCGACCAGCCGCCGTCCCTGTACGACTTCTTCACCGTCGCCGAGCACCTCGAGTTCGTCGCCGAGGCGCGCGGCAAGCCCGACCCGGCGGCGCAGCGGGCGCTGCTCGAGGAGCTCGGCCTCGGCAGCGTGGCGGAGCGCACCTGCCGCGAGCTGTCGTTCGGCATGCGCCAGCGGGTCGGCCTGGCCGCCGCGCTGGCCGGCGGGGTCGATGTGGTGCTGCTCGACGAGACCCTGAACGGTCTCGACCCGCGCGCCGCGGTGGCCGCTCGCGAAGTGCTGACCCGGGCGGCGGCCGGCGGCGCTGCCATCGTCCTGTCCACCCACCTGCTCGGCGTGGCCGAGCGGCTGTGCCGGCGAATCGCGATCATGGACCGCGGCGCGCTGGTGGTCGACATGAGCGGGGCCGAGCTCGAGGCGCTCATCGCCTCCGGCGCCGGCGCCATCGAAGAGCTCTACCTGGCCAACGTGAGCGACGCGCCCGCATGATCACTGCACGCCGCCTGCTCGCCTGGGGTGATCTCGACGACCGGCGCCGGCGGGCGGCGCGCCGCTCGCCCCTGGCCCGAATTCCGTCCTGGCTGGTTTCCGCGCTCGCCGGTGTCGCCCTGGGCGCCGAGCTCTACCGCCGGCTGGTCGGCGAAGGTGATCCGGCCGGGGCCCTGCGCCTCTGGCTCGCCCTCACCATCGCCGGTCACGTCCTGATCCTGTTCGGCAGCCCGCACCGGCTCTACTGGCGGCGCGACTCGCCCCTGCTGGCGCGGATGCCGATCCCCGGCCGCGCCCTCTTCGTGCTCGCCCTGGTGCGGAGCGCGCGCGCCGCGGCCCGGGTGGCGCTCGCCTCGGCGCTCGCCGCGCTCGCCTTCGGCCCCGAGCTCGGCTGGGCGATGGTCGGCCGCCTCGAGCTCCTGGTCGCGGTCGCCGCGCTCGGTGCCGGCGGCCTCGGCCCCGCCGCCGCGCTGATCGCCGGCGCGGTGGTGGCGTCCGATCGCGCCCAGGCCGTGCTCGGCGAGCTCGCCGGCGAGTTCAAGGCGCCGCGCACCTCGTGGCTGGGCATCGTGCCCGGCGTCGCCGGCTCCGCGCTCGTGGTCGCGCTGGTCCTCTTGACCCCGTGGGCGGCCGGGGCTCCGGCCGAGGGCGCGCGGGTTCCGGTCCTGCTCGGCGTCTCGCTCGGGCTGCCGGTGCTGGCCGCGCTCGCCGCCCTGGCGCGCGCCGACCGCGTCATCCCCGCCGCGCTGCGCGAGGTGTCGGCCCTCGATCAGGAGCGGCTCGCGCACATCGACCGGGTCGGCGCCTCGCGCCTCGAGCGGGCCTGGTTCCGCGCCCTCCGCTCCGCCGGCGCCCGCCTGGTCGCCGGCAAGGACTCCGCGCTCACCCGCCGCCGCTTTCCCAGCCCCTACTTCATCGCCCCGACCGGCACCGCGGTCCTCTGGCTCATGGCCTGGCTCGGCGGCGACCGCGTGGTCCCCTGGGCCAGCGTCGTCCTCTTCGGCATGGCCGTCTACGCGGTCCTCATGGCCCGCCGGCTGGTCGCGCCGCCCGTCGAGATCCCGCGGCTCATGGCCACGCTCGCCATCGCCCCGGCGGACGCGCGCGCCGCCAAGCGCGCCGCCGTGGTCCTGCGCGCCCTCGTCTGGATCGCGCCCGGCGGCGTCCCGCTCGCCCTCGCCTTCCCCGCCGCCTGGGCCATCGCCGCCGCCGCCCTCGCCGTCGCCACCCTCGGCGGCCTCGCCGCCCTGAGCTCCTCAGAAGGCTGAACCGCCAAAGCCGCCAAAGCCGCCAAAGTTTTTCTGGTTTCTGAACCCAGAAAATTCTGGTTTGGCGCGTTTGGCGTGTTTTGGCGGTCAACTCGTTCTGCTTCTCATCTCGTCGTGAAGATGTGGAGCGAGCGAGCCCAGGTGTCGGCGTCCTTGCCGCGCTCGCGCAGGTCGAACAGGCAGACGACCTCGGTCTTGATCTCCGGCTCGATGTTGACGATGAAGCGGGTCACCGAGGAGAGGACGAAGTAGAGGCCGAGGCCGGCGCCGCCCTTGTCGCGCGGGCGGCCGCGCTCGCAGCGCGCGCGCAGCACGCTGTCGAGGATGGTGTCCTTGTCGAGCGCGCCGTAGCGGTCGAGGACCGAGATGGCGAAGTGGCGGCCGTCGCTCCCGTAGCGGAGGAGCGCGGTCGCCCCGTTGAGGTCGAGCGGGACGTTGCCGCTCTTCACGTCGCGGCGGATCTGCTCGTTGGGCGAGCCGCGCGCGGCCGGCGCGTCGTACAGCGCGTTCATCAGGAGCTCGTCGGCCGTCCCCTCGATCTTGGTGACCAGCTGGCGACGCGTGCCGACCTGCTCCGCCATCCGCGACACGTCGAGCAGCGCGGCGCGCTTCTGCTCGTAGGTGGAGATCTCCGCGTCGGTCACGGCGGCCCCCCACGACATGTATTTTTCCAGTCCGAAGATGTCGCCCGACAGGAGCTTGACCGCGGTGACGACCAGCTCGACCTCGTCGGGCGCGTCCTCGCTGATCAGGTGATCGAGCGGGCGATGGCGCAGGAGCTCGATGTTGCCGAGCTCGGCCAGCGAGTCCCCCATGATCACGATGCGCCCGCTGTCCCCCATGATCTGCATGAGGCGCGGCAGCTCGGCCGATTCGCGGAACTCGCGATCGAGAAACAGGATCACGCCCGGCCCGAGCTCGCCCCCCTCGAGGGACTCGCGAAACTCGACCGGCGCTCCGCTGGCCAGAAGCGTCCGTCGCAGCGTTCGCCGGAGCGTGGGGTCCCGCACCACGCAGAGCGCACGAGAGGCGGCGGACGCCACACTACTCGCTGACATACCTGCGTCCAGAATACCGTCCGGTACTGTGCCCCCGCTAGTTTCCCCGGCGCCCAGGGCCGCAGAATCGACCTGAACCGACGCCAGACGACCACCGGAACCGACATCGGTTCCGCGGAAATACGTCTGCCCCACCGAGGTCCAGGGAGTAACAGATGTTACGATAACCACCTCATGGGGGAGCCCCCGGGCAGCGAGGGCCGTGTGGTGAAGCCACCGCCAGTCCCGCGCAAGACCGCGCAGCGTCCTCCTCCGCCTCCCGGCGGACCGAAGACAACGCCGCGCGAGGCCCACCCGCAGTCGAGCGAGGAATCGACGCAGCGGGTCGCGGCGCCCCAGGATTTCGGCTTCGTCGACGAGATCGTGGAGCTCCTGTCGGCCGAGGCCGAGGCGCTCCTGACCGGCGCACGACGCGGCGATCCGGACGCGCTGCTCGCCGACATGAACCTCCGGCTCGCGCTGCTGGCGTGGGACCTCACCGACGATCGGGACGGTGCGGCTCGCTACCTCGAGCTCGCCGAACATCACCCGCTGGCGCCGCGCCTGATCCTGGCGCAGGCGCTGTCGACCGGCAGCTCCGATCAGCTCGACGCCGCGCAGGCGACCATCCAGCGGCTGGCCGACAGCGCACCCTCGGTCGACCGCGCGCTCATCATGCGCGACTTCGCCGAGGCCTGGCTCTATCGCTTCTCCGACGCCGAGCGGGCGGCCGACTGCGCGCGCGAGGCGCTCGAGCTGGCGAGCTCCGACGGTCCGGCCGACCTCATCGTCGATCTCCACCACACCCTGTGCCTGTCGTACGCCATGGCGCAGAACTGGCCGGCCCTGGTCGAGTCGCTGGGGCAGACGCCGAGCGATCCCGATCCGAACAGCCTTGCCGAGGCGATCCACGTCCTGGTCGACCGGCTCGACGAGCGCGACCGCGCCGCCGAGATCATCCTCCACACCGACAAGGCCAGCCCCGAGACCGCGTTCTACCTGGCCGGGCTCACCGTCGAGATCGGCCTGGCCGATCCCTCCTCGACGCCGTCGAGCGCCGACGTCGGCGACGCACTGGCGCAGCGGCTCGCCCTGCTCGAGACCGACCCGGGAGCCGCGCGAGACGCGGCCGCCACGCGCTTCCTCCTGGTCCAGCACCTGGCGGCGATGGGCGACACCGACGGCGCGCTGTCCGCCATCTCGCCGCTCACGGCGGCCGTCATGGCGGAGGGGGACAGCTCCGGCTGGGGCATCCGCATCGCGGTCATCACCCGCTACTTCCTCCTCCTGCAGAAGGGCAGCTGGGTCGAGGCGATGGAGCTCATGCGCGAGCTGGCCGACCGGCCGGGCGCCGGGCGGATGGCGACTGCCTACCGCCGCCGCGCCGCCGAGCTGGCCGACACCCGCGCCGGCCAGCCGGTCCGGGCGCTGGAGCTCTGGCGGCAGGTCTTCACCGCCTCGGGCGACGACGAGTCGGAGCGGGCGATCGAGCGCCACCTGCTCGACGCCGATCCCTCCGGCCTCCTCCAGCACCTCGAAGGGCTGGCGCGCCGCGACCGGCGACGCGAGTCGGCTGCGCTGCGCCGGGCCTCGGCGGTGGCGGAGACCCGCTGCCGCGACCTGGCGGGCGCGCTGCGCCTGCGCCAGGCCGCCATGGCGGCCGACGGCGACTCGGTCGTGCGGCACGACGACCTGGTTCGCCTGGTGCGCGGCGCCGGCGAGCGCGGCCAGCTGGCCGACCTGTACGCCGAGATCGCGAAGAATCAGAGCGACGCCGGGGCCGCCAGCGTCTACCTCTGCTCGGCCGCCGCCATCGAGCTGGTGCGCGGCCGCGAGCGGGTGGCCGAGGAGCTGTTCCGCCAGGCCGCGCGCCGCGCCCCCGACGACCTCAGCTCGCGCATCGGGCTGGCCGTGCTCCTGCGCCGCACCGACCGGGCCGCCGAGCTGGCCGAGGTGCTGGGCGAGATGGCCGAGCTCAGCGTCCACGAGGTCAACCGCTTCGACATCCTGCGCGAGCTGGCCGACGTCCATGGCGGGCCGCTCAAGGACCCGTCGAGCGCGCGCGAGGCGCTCGAGCATGCGCTGTCGCTCCGGCCGGACGACCCGGAGGTGGTCCACGATCTGGCCCGGCTGTACGACGCCTCGCGCGACTGGAACCGCGCCATCGAGCTCCGCCACCGCGCGATCGGCCTCAGCAAGGACAAGATGCGCATCGCCGAGCTCCTCCTCGAGGTCGGCGGCATCGAGGAGAGCCAGCGGCGCGACGACGCCGCCGCCCTGGCCGCCTTCCAGCGCGTGCTCGAGATCGAGCCGAGCTCGCCGGCCGCTCTCGAGTCATGTGCCCGCCAGCACCGCAAGGCCGGCCGCAACGCCGAGCTGGTCGCCGTCCTGCGGCAGCAGGCGGCACACGCCACCAAGCCGGAGCTCCTGCTCGGCATCCACCTCGAGGTCGCCGACCTGGCCGAGAAGCTGAGCGAGGGGCCCGACGCGGTCATCGGGGCTTACCGCGACGCGCTGGCGGTCGATCTCGAGAACGACGATGCGCTGCGCGGCATCGAGCGGGTGGCCGGCCAGGCCCGGCGCTGGGACGTGGTGGTCCAGGCCTTCCGCAGCGCGCCGGAGACCCCCGGCAACCTGCGCGCGATGGCACACGCGCTGTCCGAGCAGCAGGCCTGGCAGGAGCTGGCCGAGGTCAGGCTCAAGCAGATCGCCACCGTGCCGGCCAAGACCGAGAAGGCGGAGCTGGCCCGCAACCTGGCCGAGCTGTACCAGCACAAGCTCAAGAACGTGGACGACGCGGTGCGCATGTACTCGCGCGCGCTGCAGCTCGATCCGATGGACGACAGCTCGCAGCGGGCGCTGGTCGCGCTGCTCGAGGCGAACGGCCGCTGGCGCGAGCTGGCGCAGGCGCTCGAGCGCGAGCTCAGCACGGTGCCGCCCGGCGATGTCGACCGGCAGGTCACCCTGCTCCTCCGGCTCGGCGAGATCCGCCGGGTCAACATGAACAAGCTCAGCGAGGCGGCTGCGGCCTTCGAGCTCGTGCTCGAGCGACAACCGGCCCATCGCACCGCGCTCGAGGCGCTCGAGGCGCTCTACACCTCGCTCAGCCGGACCAAGGACCTGATGCGCATCCTCGAGCTCAGGTCGGAGAACAGCGACGCGTCGACCGATCGAGCCGGGCTGCTCGGGCGGATCGCCTCGCTGCGCGAGCGGGCCGGCGACGTGGCGGGCGCGCTCGACGCCTACCAGAAGGCGTTCGCCCACGAGCCGAGCAACCGCGACCTGTTCAACGCGCTGGAGAAGCTGGCCTACCGCAACGAGCAGTGGCCGCCGGTCATGGAGCTCTACGCCCACGCCATCCGGCTGGTCGAGAGCGGCCAGTCGCGCGCCTACCGGCTGGGCGACCTGTACGCGCGGCGGGGCGAGGTCCAGCTGCGCTACCTGCACGAGCTCGGCGAGGCGGCCGCCTCCTACCTGCGCGTGGTGGAGCTCGAGCCGGACAACGACGAGGCGCTCGGCCACCTGGAGGCGATCTTCGCCCAGCAGGAGGACTGGAGCGGCCTCATCGCCGCCTACGAGAAGCGGGCGGCGGTGTCGAAGGACTCCGGGCGGCGGGCCGGCGCCCTGCGCGCGGCGGCGCGGATCGCCGGCAGCCGGCTGGGCGATGCCAGCGAGGTGGTTCGCCTGTTCGGCGCCCTGCTCGAGGCCGACCCGCGCGACCAGGAGGCGCTGGTCGCGCTCGAGCGCCACTTCGAGAAGATCGGCGACTGGGAGCACCTGGTCGAGGTGCTGCGCTCGCGGGTCGCCGTCGTGCCGCCGGGCGAAGAGTCGGTGGCGCTCCTCCTGCGCATCGCGCAGATCTGCGAGGAGGGGCTGCGCGACGACGACCGGGCCATCGAGCACTACCAGCGCATCCTCAACGTGGCGCCCGGCAACAAGACCGCGCTCGAGTCGCTGGGCCGCATCTACGAGTCGACCGAGCGGTGGGCCGACTTCATCGACGTCACCCGGCGCCAGATCAAGGTCACCAGCGACCGCAACGTCAAGGCTCTGCTCTATTTCAAGTGCGGCTCGGTGATGGAGGCGAAGTTCGGCAAGCAGGACGACGCCATCCGCTACTACGACGCCGCCATCAAGACCTCGCCCGCCTGCCTGCCGGCGGTGCACGGCCTGCGCGACCTGTACCGGCGGCGCGAGGACTGGCCGCGGGTCATCCAGACCCTCGAGCTCGAGGTGAAGCTGTGGCAGGACGACAAGGAGCGGGCCGGCGTGTTCGCCCAGATCGGCCGCATCTACGCCGAGCAGCTGGGCCAGCCGGATCGCGGCCTGCACTACTACGAGAGCGCGCTGGCGGTCGACCCGGACTGCGTGCCGGCCAACCGGGCCCTGTTCGACCAGTACTTCGACGCCGAGCAGTGGGACCGCTCGCTGCCGCTGGCCCAGGCGCTGGCCCAGAAGGCGATGCGCGACGGCGACCCGACCGCGCGCTCCGAGTTCTACCGCAAGCGCGGCGTGGTGATCTGGAAGACCGGCGACGCCCGCTCGGCAGCCGAGAGCATCATCATCTCCCTCGAGATCAAGCCGAACAACCTGCTGGCTCTCGAGGCGCTCGGACAGCTGTCGCGCGCCCACCCGGACAGCTACGACTTCACCGCCACCTACCGCGAGCTGGAGAAGATCTACCGCAAGCGCGACGACGCTTCGCAGCTGCTCGCCCATGTCATGGTGGCGCAGGCGGTGGTGCTCGAGCGCGATGGCGACCTCGACGCCGCCGAGCGCCTGTACAGCGAGGCCGCGGTGCGCAACCAGGGCGACTTCGCGGTGGTCTCGTCGCGCGTCGACCTCTACGTCGCAATGCGCCGCTGGAAGCCGGCGGTCGACACCCTGCTCGCCTTCCTCAACGGCGACCCGCCGCCCGGCCACGAGGTGCAGGTGAAGGCGCTGCTCCGGGTCGCGGAGATCCACGCCGACGGCGAGATGGACCCGCACAAGGCCATCCGGGTCCTCTCCGAGCTCATCCGGTTCGACGAGTCGGTGGTCGAGGCGCACTACCTCCTGGCGCAGGAGTACTTCTCGCTCAAGCGGTTCGCCGAGGCGCGCGCCGCCATCGAGCGGGTCATCGAGCTGGCGGCGGCGCCCGGTCTCAACGTGGCGCCGGAGCAACTGGCCCGCTACTACTACTACCTCGGCCGCATCATCGAGCAGTCGGGCGAGGCGCGGGCGGCGACCTCGCACTTCCGGCGCGCCGCCGAGTACGACCCGGGCTACGCCCCGCCGGCGCTGGCGCTCGCCTCGCGCGCGGCCGACGCCGGCGACCAGGCCGCCGCCGAGACCCTGCTCATCGACGCGGCGCACGCCGCCATGCAGCGCGGCGGCGAGCACGCCGCGGTCCCGCTCCAGCGCGGCCTGGCCCGCATCCTCCTCGCCGCCGGCGACCGCGGCGCCGCCATCGAGGCCTATCGCGGCATCCTGGCGGTCGAGCCGGACAACGCCGCCGACCGCATCGCGCTGGCCGAGATCCACGCCCACGAGGACCTGGTGCGCGCCATCGAGGAGGTCAAGCAGGTCATCCAGCGCGACCTGCGCCACGGCCCGGCCTACCGCCTGCTGGCATCGTTCTACGCCCGGGCCGGCGAGACCGAGCGGGCCGCGCGCGTGCTGACCGCCATGGAGTGCCTGGGCTACGCCGAGGAGCCCGACCGGAGAGCCGGCAGCAAGGCGCGCGCCGAGCAGCAGCTCCTGCCCCTGCGCCACCCGATGAACGACGAGCTCCGGCGCCGGTTCCTGCTCACCCGCCACTCCACCTCACCGCTCGGCGAGGTGTTCGAGGCGCTGGTCGCCTCGCTCACGGCGCTGTTCCCCGAGCCGCCGGTCGGCACCAACCTGGTTCCGCTCGCCGCGGTCGACAACCAGGAGTTCAAGCTCGCGGTCGCCGACTCGGTGCGCCTGTTCGGGGTCGAGCCGGAGGTCTACATCGGCCAGGGGGTCTCGCGCGGGATGGTCGCGCTCGCCCATCCGCGGCCGGTCGTCGTGGTGGACGCCGAGCTCCTCGGCGAGACCGACGCCGCCCGCCGCTTCCTCCTCGGGATGTCCTACGACGCCATCCGCGGCGGCTACGCGCTCCTGCAGTCGATGGGACGCCGCCAGCGCGCCGAGCTCGGCGGCCTGCTCAAGTCGATGCTCCTGCCCGAGAACGAGCGGCCCGGGCCGACCAGTGAGTTCATGCGCACCTTGCCACGCACGGCTCTTCGCATTATCGAGAGGCTCCAGGGCATGGCGCGCCAGGCGGACAGCGAGGAGTGGATCGACGGCATGCTGGCCACCGGCCGGCGCGCCGGGCTCTTCGCGTGCGACGACTTCGCCGCCACCACGCGCATGATCGCCCGGCTCAACGGCGACCATGTGGGTGCCTCGGAGATTCAGGCGATGGCGCTCGTCCTCTCCGGCGAGGACCTGGTCAGGTTCTATCTATCCGACGAGTATCACCGGCTGCGCGACAGCTTGAGCCAGCAGCTGCCCGCGGTGAACTGACGTCCAGTGCGTGAGGGGTGAGGCGCATGTTTGAATACAGTTCCCGAAGCTTTGTTTAGCGGGTCGTCTACTTTCGAGTCGCGAACGTTGGTTCTGGTCCGCGTCCTTCGACTAGACTAGAAACGGCAGTATCGGTATGATTGTAGCGCGCGATACATGAATTACACATCCCCCAGGGTTGGATGAGCCAGAAGTTTCAAGCATCGGTGCACCATCGAGATGACCTCAGCTTCGTGAAGCTGGCCGGCGTCATCGACGAGGACAACGAGCTCACCGAGCTCACCGACAAGATTCACGGCGGCACGGTGGTCATCGACCTGCGCGAGGTCGAGCGCATCAACTCGTGCGGCGTGCGCGACTGGGTCAACTGGCTCGGCCGCGTCGAGGGCAAGAACATCGAGATCGTGCTCGTGGAGTGCTCGCCGGCCATCGTTGCGCAGATCAACCTGGTCAACAACTTCACCGGCAACGGGGTGGTGAAGAGCTTCTACGTGCCGTACTTCTGCCCGGAGTGCGACGAGGAGAAGGTGCTTCTGTGCGAGACGGCCGACATGGGCCCGCCTCCGCACGAGGCGCCCATCTGCCGCTGCGACGAGTGCGACCTGGTGATGGACTTCGACGACATGCCGGACTCGTACTTCGCGTTCCTGGCCAACCAGAAGAAGGTGGCGCGGCCGGAGCGGATCCAGACCATCCTCGACGAGTTCCACACCGACGGCGAGGAGAAGTCGAAGATCCGGTCGCGGGTGGGCAGCGCCAGCCTGGCGGGCACCAACCTGTCCTCGCAGTCGCTGCCCACGGTCCCGTCGCTGCCCGCCATCTCGTCGCGCACCACCAGCGGCGGCAGCCGACCCGGCTCGTCGTTCGGCCAGCTCGGTCATCCCGGCCTCCAGACCACCCCCAGCGCCTCGATCGGGCTGTCCCAGGAGCTGCGCGGCGGCAGCAGCGTCGTCGTCCAGAACCGCAGCGGCGCGGTCGTCTTCGCCCTGGTCGGCGTCCTCGTGGTCGCCGTCGCCGTCCTCGCCGTCCTGCTCCTCAGCAACTGACCGCGATGCCGGGGTGGTGTCCGCGCGCGGCGGCGCGCTAGACGACGAGGCCCTTCTTGTAGGCCAGGAGCTCCTTCTGGGTCTTGAGGAGGAGCTGGTTGGTCTCGAGCAGTTCCTTGGTGCGGGCGCGGATCTGGGTGGCGAGCCGCTCCCGCTCGCGTGCCTCGGTCTCCAGCATCTCCTGGTACTTCACCTGGACCTCTGCCTCGTCGGTGACGTTGCGCTGGATCTCGAGGGCGCCGACGTGCTGGCCGCTCTCGTCGGTGATAGGGATGGCGCTGAGGATGAAGCGCAGCTTCTTGGCCTCGGGATCACCGACGATGACGCCGCTGATCTCGTCGAGCCGCACGTGGCGGGAGTCGCGCCAGCACTGCTGGGCGATGCAGCTGTCCCGGCAGATGTTGAGCTCCAGGACCTCGTAGCACTTCTTGCCCTTGAGCCCGCGCGCCATCTGGCGCGGCAGCATGGCGTAGAAGGCCCGGTTGAAATCGACGATGCGCCGCTCGTGGTCGACCACGAAGTAACTGTCCACGATGGCGGGCGCGACCCGCTTGAACTCCTGGAGGAAATTGCCAATGGGGTCGGACATCTCGAGCTATTGTACATGACCGCACGCCCGCCCTGCCGGCTTGCAGGTTCGCGCAGTTGACCCGGCTCCCGGCGCTTCGTAACATTCGGATCTGCCTCTCGGGGGGGCCGAGGCCGGCCGGACAGAATGTCCAAGGATTCCACTCCGCTTTCGTGGCGCATCAAGGAGCGTCCGGGCTTCACGACCGTGGAGTTCACCGGTGACATCGACGAGAACGCCGATTTCTCCGAGCTCCGCCGTCAGCTGCGCGGCTCGGTCGTGTTCCGGCTGTCGGATGTCCGCCGCATCAACTCGTGCGGCGTGCGCGAGTGGGTCAACTTCGTTCGCGATCTGCCCAACGTCGGCGAGCTGGTGCTCAGCCATTGCTCGCCTGCGATCGTCACGCAGCTGAACATGATCTACAACTTCCGGGGCAACGCCTCGGTCCGCTCGTTCTACGCCCCGTACGTGTGCGAGAGCTGCAACACCGAGGAGGAGCGCCTCCTCGACGTCGATACCCACTTCGCCAACGGGAACGTCGGCGATCCGCCGGAGTTCCGCTGCGAGCGCTGCAAGGAAGTGCTGCAGTTCGACGACCTGCCCGAGCGGTACCTGTCGTTCCTGACCGAGGCGTGAGGGCGCGCGAGCAGCGCGGCGGCGGGCCGTGACCGTGCCGATTCCGGATGCCGTGCGCGAGCTGCTCGAGGGCAGCGTCGACGCGGCCGTCATCCTCGACCGCGACCGGCGGGTGCTCTACTACAACCGCGCTTACGAGGCCATCGGCACCCTGCGCGGCCGCGCGCTGGCCGAGCGCGTCAAGGCCGGGGCCCGCTGCTGGGAGATCTTCGCCCTCGACGTCTGCCAGACCGCTTGCGTCGGCTGCCGCGCGCGCGACTCCGGCAAGCCGCTGCGGGTCGACGAGATCCGCGCCGTGCGCGGCGACGGCGAGGACCTCACCTTCATCGTCACCGCGGTACCGCTGGGCGACGATCACATCGTCGAGACCTACCGCGACGTCACCGCCGAGGTCAGGGTCCAGCGCCGGCTCAAGGTGCTGCTCGAGCAGGAGCGCCGGGAGAAGGTCGACCTCGAAGAGGTGGTGGCGGAGCGGACCCGCGAGCTGCGCCGGGCTCAGGCGCAGCTGGTCCTGCAGGAGAAGATGTCGGCGCTCGGCCGCCTGGTGGCCGGCATCGCCCACGAGCTCAACAACCCGATCAACTTCGTGTACGGCAACGTCGATTTCCTGCACCAGTACATGGACGACCTCCTGTCGATCGTCGACCGGGTCGACCGGCACCCCACGCTGCCGCCGGAGCTGCGCGCCGAGATCGACCAGCTGAAGCAGTCGATCGAGTACGACTATCTGGTGCAGGATTCGCGCAAGCTCATCCGCTCGATCCGCACCGGGGCCGAGCGCACGGCCAGCATCGTTCGCGACCTGAAGAACTTCTCGCGCACCGGCGGCGGCGACATGCAGGAGACCGACGTCATCGCCGGGATCGAGACCACGCTCAACCTCATCGCGCCGCTCCACCGCAACCGGATCGAGATCCGGCGCGAGTACCAGCCCGACCTCCCGCGCCTGGTCTGCAACGCCGGCCACATCCACCAGGTGTTCATGAACATCCTGACCAACGCGACGCAGGCGATCAGCGGGAAGGGGACGATCGTCATCCGGGTGTCCACCACCGGCGACCCGCCGCACCTCGAGGTCGCGATCGGCGACACCGGCGCCGGCATCCCGCCCGACGTCCTCGAGCACATCACCGATCCGTTCTTCACCACCAAGGAGGTGGGCGAAGGGACCGGCCTCGGCCTGTGGATCAGCGACAGCATCGTCAGCGCCCACGAAGGCACCCTCACCTGCCAGAGCGAGGTCGGCGTCGGCTCGACCTTCACTGTGACACTGCCTCTGAGGCCCCGCCCCTGATGTCGCGTTGACGTGATCGTAGAGGTTGACGGCGACGTGGACGTTGACCTCACCCTTTGACGGCGGTTGCGTTACAACGCTCGCGCCAAAGGTGGCGTCAAGGTCCACGTCGCCGTCGACGACAACGTCGCCGTCGGATGGCTTGGCCGCTTCTACGGGAGGAGGGTCGCGGCCAGGACGCCCTGGACCAGGACCTTCGGCTTCTCGGGGCGGACGCCGGTCACCGGGACCAGATAGACGTCGATGCCGGACCCCGAGTCGGGCGGCTTGCCGAGCAGCGCGCGGTTGCCGTCGGCCGAGATGGCCAGGGCGCGGAAGTGGTCCCAGCACTTGTACTCGCCGCCGACTGCGCGCAGCACGCAGGCGGTGTCCTCGCCGTCGACCGCGAGCCAGACCGAGTCGGCCGACCAGCC
>Ga0111538_10008785_pt1 | contig 13526 bp, 14 predicted proteins | sample SoiMethybrSBSTD1_FD_79669 | JGI IMG/M metagenome (GOLD analysis project Ga0111538, IMG submission 79669) | Bulk soil microbial communities from a Populus tree surrounding site in Tennessee, USA - Soil MetaG P. TD hybrid SBSTD1 (version 2)... | ecosystem: Environmental > Terrestrial > Soil >...
CAGGACCGCTACAGCATGGGCGCGGGGGGCGCCGGGAGCTGCCCGAACCCCCTCCAGATCAACTGAGGCTGACCTTCCGCCAGCCCGTGGCACCGCGGCGGTAGGGCTCCACGGTGCGGGTCTGGAAGCGCGTCCCGTCCCAGGCCCGCACCTCGAAGGAGAAGTCGGGCGGCGCGATGGTGATGAGGTTGTATCCGTTGGGCTCGCCGCGGCGGCGGTTGGAGACGGCGGTGCCGGCCTGCGCGACCAGGATCGAGCGGCGCAGCGACGCGTGGTGCTGGCGCAGGTCGGCCAGGTAGCCCGCGTGGAGGTGGCCGGCCAGGAACAGCTCCACGCCCGCCGCCTCGGCGGCGGCCAGGGCCGCCGGCGCGCCCTCGATGCGCGCCGGGCTCGGGTCGCGGGGCGCGGGCACGAACGGATGGTGGGTCACGATGACCTTGAACACCTCCGGCGGCAGCGGCCCCAGGCGGGTGCGGATGTGCTCCACCTGCGCGGCCGAGACGCGCCCGTCCACCCAGCGCGTGGGCCGGGCGGTGTCGAGCCCCAGCACGGCCAGCTCGGGGTCGGCGTACAGCGGCTCCAGCGCGCCGATGAAGCGCCGGTAGCGCCCCAGCGGATCGAGGAAGCGGCGGGCGACGTCGTAGAGCGGGATGTCGTGGTTGCCCGGCACCACCAGGCGCGGCGCGGGCAGGCGCTCGAGGAAGGCGGCGCAGGCGCGGAACTGGGCGCGGCGCGCACGCTGGGTGAGGTCTCCGCTGACCACGACCAGGTCGGGCTTCGCCTCCGCCAGGTCGGCCAGCAGGCCCTCCACCACCGCCGGCTCTTCCCGTCCGAAGTGGAGGTCGGAGATGTGGGCCAGCCGCCTCATGCCGGCTGCGGGCCCACCAGCACCCGCAGCGCGCGCGGCCGGATGCGCATCACGAGCGGCGGCTGCAGGTCGACCAGCTCGCCGTCGAGGGCCAGCAGGTGGCGGCGCCGGCGGCGGTCGTCCACCTGCAGCGCGGTGGTGGCGATCGTCTCGAAGTCGCGGTCCTGCTCGAGGCGGCCGAACAGCGAGCGCAGGGCCAGGCGCATCAGGCCCAGCACGCCCTGCGAGCGCGTGACGTAGACCCACAACACGCCCTCGTCCATGACGTCCCGCCGGCCGAGGTCCAGCAGCTCGGTCGAGTAGCGGTTGTTGCCCACCATGAGCTGGGGCGTGGACACGCGCAGCGTGGCGGTGTCGGTGCGGAGGGTGAGGCGCACCAGGGGCAGGCGGGCGAACACCTCGCGCAGCGCGTGGCCCATGGCCGGCCACTTCTTCTGTCCCGCCTCCCGCCGCTCCTCGCGGCGGCGCACGGCGTGGGGATAGAGGCCGATGGAGCAGTTGTTGACGAAGACGCGGCCGTTCACCTCGCCCACGTCCACCGCGCGCCAGTGGCCGCCGGCCATCGCGATCGCGGCTTCCTCGGCCTCGGCGGGAAGCCCGATGTCGCGGGCGAAGTGGTTGAGGGTGCCGAGGGGCAGGACTCCCAGCGGCTTGTCGCCGCCGGCCAGCACGGAGGCGGCGGTGTTCACGGTGCCGTCGCCTCCGGCCACGATGACCGCGTCCACGTCGGACGCGGCCGCCGCTTCCTTCACCGCGTCGCGGAAGCGCTCCGGCGCCACCGCCAGGACGGAGGCGTCCAGACCCGCGCCGCGCACGGCTTCGCGGACGCGGGCCACGCCTTCGGGGTCGCGCGCCCCGGCCCGCCCTCCCTCGGCGGCCACCGTACCGGCGGCCGCGTTGACCAGCACTCGCGTGCGCAAGGGGCGGGCCGTGCGCGGGGGGCCTATACCGGGCTGCGGCCTTGGATCACGCGAATGAGCACCACCACGATGGCCAGGATGAGCAGCAGGTGGATGAACCCGCCCATCGTGTAGGAGCTCACCATTCCCAGGAGCCAGAGGATGAGGAGGATCACGAAGATCGTCCAGAGCATCGAATCTCCTTTCGCGCCGGAGGATCCCGGCGTGCCGGGCCGCGCCTCGCGACCTTGCACCGCCCATTAAGCAACCCACGTGCCAGGACACGGCGGGGTGGGCCCCTGAAATGCCGCGGCGGGGTGCAACGGAGTGTGCCTCCAGCGGATAATGGAAATGCGTTGAGCAAACTCCGCAGGCAGAAGCAGGAAGAGCGCGGCTGGCTGGGTCCGTTCCTGGCCGGCGTGCTGGCCACCGGCGCCGGCTGGGTGCTCTCCCACGCGCTGCGCCCGCGGCGCTCCGCCTTCGACCCGCGCTTCGTTCGCTCCCGCCGCCGCGCCGGCGCCATCGACCCCGTGGTGGTGGTGCCCGGCATCATGGGCAGCGCCCTCTGCCGGCCCGACGGCACGCGGGTGTGGCTCAACCTGGGCAACGCCATCGGCCACTTCAACCTGGCCCTGCCCGTGGGCATGCCCCTCGAGGAGAGCCGCGACGACCTGTCGCCGGCCTCGCTGCTGATCGGCACCGACGCCCGCGTGCCGCGCATGTTCGGCTTCACCGAGTACTACGACCTGCTCGAGATCCTGGATGCGGCCGGCTTCCGCCCCGGGGCCGTGGCCCAGCCCGGGCAGCCCGCGTACCACGTCTTCACCTACGACTGGCGGCGCGACCTGGTGGAGGCGGCGCGGCGGCTGCACGACCTGCTGGAGCAGATGGCCGAGCTGCGCGGGGATCCGCAGGCCAGGTTCAACATCGTGGGCCACAGCATGGGCGGCCTGGTGGCCCGCTACTACCTGCGCTACGGCACGGCCGAGCCGCGGGACGACCAGCCCGTCACCTGGGCGGGGGCCCGGCGCATCCGCAACCTGGTGATCGTGGCCACCCCCAGCGCGGGCGCCATCCACTCCCTTGAAGGGCTCCTGCTGGGCAGCCGGGTTGGACTTTCTTACACGACCCTTGCACCGGCGGTCATCTCCAGCATGCCGTCCGTCTACCAGCTCCTCCCCCCCAAGGGAGCTCCGGCCCTGGTCGACCACAAGCTGGAGCCCCTGGAGGCCGACCTGCACGACGTGGAGACCTGGCGGCGCTTCGGATGGGGACCGTTCGGGCCCGGCTTCACGCGCCGCTTCGCGGCCCTGAGCGAGGCCGAGCTCGACGCCTACCCCGCCTTCCTGGAGGGCGTGCTGGGCCGCGCGGCCGCGTTCCACCGCGCGCTGGCCCGGGTGCCGGAGCAGTCGTGTCCCAGCCGCGTGCTGGTGGTGGGCGGCGACTGCCTGCCCACGCTGGCCCGGGCGGTGGTGCCGGAGCGGGAAGGCGCGGACCCGCGCTTCGAGGCCCGCAACCGGGCCGAGGCCGACGCCATGCACGAGGAGGGCGACGGGCGCGTGACCCGGGCCAGCCTGCTGGCCTCGCACCTGCCCCTGGCCCACGAGGACACGGAGGCCTGCGGCATCCCCGAGGCCTCGCGGGTGGTGATCGGCAGTGCCGACCACCACGGGATCTACCGCGAGGGCACCTTCCAGAGCATCCTGCTCCGCGCCATCCTGCGGCCGCACCCGCCCTCGGGTGCGGCCCTGTCACCGCTGCGCGGCTTCACCCCCAAGGCGGCCAGCACCCGCGACGATCAGGCGCCGGACCTGCCCAAGGCTTCGCAGGCCGAATAGAAGCCCACCCGGTCGAGCTCGGCCTCCATCATGCGGGTGACGGGGCGCAGCTTCAGCGCCCGCACCCGCTCCACCAGCTCGGCCGCGGCGGCGATGAAGGCCACCGTCCACGCGGCCACCGCCGGCACCAGCGCGCCGGAGGCGGCCGCCTGCGTCTCCGCCTGCACGCGGCCGTCTTCGGCCAGGCGGAAGCCGCGCAGGGCGGGGTACTCGCGCTGCAGCGCGCGGTGCGTGCGGCGCAGCAGGGCCACCGCCATCACCGCGCCCAGGTGGTGGCGCACCTGCTCCACCACGAAGGAGAGGGCCCAGGCCAGCAGCGCGGGATCCACCGACTCCGCCGCCGCGGAGGGCGCCTCGCCGCCCAGCTCGCGCAGCGTGGCCAGCACCCGGTCGTGCTGGCGCTCGATCTGGGCCCGGGCCAGCTCCACGTCCTCGCGCCGCTTGAGCGCGTGCAGCCAGGCGGACTCGATCTTGCGCAGCACCTGGCCCTCGCGGGCCAGGATGGTGGTGACGGTGAAGTGGGGGCGGTTGGCGGCCTCCGTCTGCACCTGCACCTCGCGCCCGCGCACGGGAACGCTGGAGAGGCGTCCCTCGGGCAGGGCCACCACCTCGCCCGCCTCCTCGGCCGGGGCCGGCACGGGGCCGGCCGCGGGCACCGGCGTGGACGCGGCGCCCGCCTCCTCGCGGTAGCGGGCCAGCGCGTCGTCCACCGCCTGGCGGTCGAGGCGGCGCTGCTCGATGCGGTAGGTCCCGCTCTTCACCGCCAGCAGGGCGTCCAGCGGATCCACGTCGGGCTCGGCCGGAGTGCCGCCGGCCCGCACCATCTCGCCGCCCAGGCACTCCACCCAGCGCTCCTGGCCGGGCGCAAACACGGTGAGGCGCCCGGTGAGGTGGTTGTCCTCGCAGAACTTCAGCAGCGGGAGGATGCCCTCGCCGCGCACCTGGCCGGTGAGGGCGTCGGCGCGCCGGCGCTCGGACAGGCGCAGCACGGCCCGCACCTTGGCCATGAGGCGGGCCAGGTTGAAGGGCTTCTCGATGTAGTCGTCGGCGCCGCCCTCGTAGGCCTGCACCACCTCCTCCGTCTCGCGCACGGCGGAGAGGAAGATGAAGGGCACGTCCTTGAGGTCGGCCGAGCGCTTCACCACCTGCAGGAAGGTGCGCCCGTCCATGTCGGGCATCATGACGTCGCACACGATGAGGTCCGGCGCGAGGTCGTGCAGCTTCATGAGCGCGTCGCGGGGGTCTTCGAAGGCGTGCACCTCGAAATCGGGCGGGCGCAGCATCTGCTCCAGCAGGCGACGGATGTGGGGCTCGTCGTCGATCACCACCACGCGCTTGGTGCCGGGCACTGGGCGCCCAGGATACGCTAGAATCGAAGTCCGCCACACAAGACACTGGAGAGTGATGAACAAGCGGGCGTCGTTCTTCGCGTCGTCGATCGGCCGCAAGATCATCATGGCCGCCACGGGCGTGATCCTCTTCGGCTTCGTGATCGCGCACCTGGTGGGCAACCTGCAGGCCTACCAGGGCCCCGAGCGCCTCAACGCCTACGGCGAGGCCCTGCGCCACTACATGGCCCTGCTGTGGGCCGCGCGCCTCACGCTGCTGGCCGCGGTCGCGCTGCACATCTGGTCGGCCTGGTCCCTCACCCAGGACAACCGGCGGGCGCGGGCCGTGAGCTACGACCGCTGGGAGCCGCAGGCCTCCACCTACGCCTCCCGCACCATGCGCTGGAGCGGCGTTCTCCTGGCCCTCTTCGTGGTGTACCACCTGCTGCACTTCACGATCGGCAACGCCCATCCCGACTTCGTGCCCGGCGACGTCTACCACAACTTCGTGACCGGCTTCCAGAATCCGCTGGTCTCGGCCTTCTACATCCTGGCCATGATCTGCCTGGGCTTCCACCTCTGGCACGGCCTCTGGAGCATCCTGCAGACCTTCGGCGTGTCGAACCCCAGGCTGGACCGCGCCCGCTACACGCTGGCCGCCGCCGTCACCACCGCCATCGTCCTGGGCAACATCTCCTTCCCGGTGGCCGTGCTCACGGGCGTGATCCGCGACGAGCGGCAGCCGCGGCCGGCCCTGGCCCAGGGGGTGCGCTGATGGAGCTCCGCGCCAACGTGCCCGAGGGCCCCATCGACCGCAAGTGGGAGCAGCACAAGTTCGACATGAAGCTGGTCAACCCGGCCAACAAGCGCAAGCACCACGTGATCGTGGTGGGCTCGGGCCTGGCCGGCGCCTCGGCCGCGGCCACCATGGCCGAGCTGGGCTACTCGGTGAGCTGCTTCTGCTACCAGGACAGCCCGCGCCGCGCCCACTCCATCGCGGCCCAGGGCGGCATCAACGCGGCCAAGAACTACCAGAACGACGGCGACAGCGTCTGGCACCTCTTCTACGACACCGTGAAGGGCGGCGACTTCCGCTCGCGCGAGGCCAACGTCTACCGCCTGGCCCAGGTCAGCGTGAACATCATCGACCAGTGCGCGGCCCAGGGCGTGCCCTTCGCGCGCGAATACGGCGGCACCCTGGCCAACCGCTCGTTCGGCGGGGCCCAGGTCTCGCGCACCTTCTACGCCCGCGGCCAGACCGGCCAGCAGCTTCTGCTGGGCGCCTACCAGGCCCTGGAGCGGCAGATCGGCCTGGGCAAGGTGAAGATGCACCCGCGCCACGAGATGCTGGAGCTGGTGCTGGTGGACGGCCGGGCGCGCGGCGTGGTGGTGCGCGACATGGTCACGGGGGCCATCGAGTCGCACGCCGGCGACGCGGTGATCCTGGCCACGGGCGGCTACGGCAACGTCTTCTACCTGGCCACCTACGCCAAGGGCTGCAACACCACCGCCATCTGGCGCGCGTACAAGAAGGGCGCCGCCTTCGCCAACCCCTGCTTCACGCAGATCCATCCCACCTGCATCCCCGTCCACGGCGACTACCAGAGCAAGCTCACGCTGATGAGCGAGTCGCTGCGCAACGACGGCCGCATCTGGGTGCCCACCAGGAAGGGCGACACGCGGGCCCCGGGCGAGATCCCGGACAACGAGCGCGACTACTACCTGGAGCGCATGTACCCGAGCTACGGCAACCTCAGCCCGCGCGACATCGCGTCGCGCGCGGCCAAGCGGGTGTGCGACGAGGGCCGGGGCGTGGGCCCGGGCGGCCTGGGCGTGTACCTCGACTTCGCCGATGCCATCGCCCGCCTGGGCGAGCCGGCGGTGAAGGAGAAGTACGGCAACCTCTTCGACATGTACGAGCGCATCACCGACGAGAACCCCTACCGGGTGCCGATGCGCATCTACCCCGCCATCCATTACACGATGGGCGGCCTGTGGGTGGACTACAACCTCATGAGCACCATCCCCGGCCTGCACGTGCTGGGCGAGGCCAACTTCTCCGACCACGGCGCCAACCGCCTGGGGGCCAGCGCGCTCATGCAGGGCCTGGCCGACGGCTACTTCGTGATCCCCTACACCATCGGCCACTACCTGGCCTCCAACAAGCTGGAGAAGGTGGAGACGACACACGCCGCCTTCCGCGACGCGGAGGCGGCCGTGGGCGGGCGCATCCAGAAGCTGCTGGGCGTGCAGGGCACCCGCAGCGTGGACTCCTTCCACCGCGAGCTGGGCAAGATCCTGTGGAACCACTGCGGCATGGCCCGCAACGAGGCCGGGCTCAAGGAAGCCCTGCGGCTCATCCCCGAGCTGCGCCGCCGCTACTGGAGCGAGGTGAAGGTGCTGGGCACGGGCCAGGAGCTGAACCAGTCGCTGGAGATGGCCGGCCGGGTGGCCGACTTCATGGAGCTGGGCGAGCTGCTCTGCCGCGACGCGCTGGAGCGGCGCGAGTCCTGCGGCGGGCACTTCCGCGAGGAGTTCCAGGCCCCGGACGGCGAGGCCCAGCGCGACGACGAGCACTTCGCCCACGTGGCGGCCTGGGAGTACACGGGTGAAGACCAGCCCCCGCGGCGCAACGTAGAGCCGCTGGTCTTCGAAAACGTGCACCTGGCCCAGAGGAGCTACAAGTGAACGTCACGCTCAAGGTCTGGCGCCAGAAGAGCCGGGACGCGGCCGGCGGCTTCGTCACCTACGAAGCCCGCGACGTCTCCCCCGACATGTCGTTCCTGGAGATGCTGGACGTGGTGAACGAAGGCCTCCTCGTCAAGGGCGAGGAGCCCATCGCCTTCGACCACGACTGCCGCGAGGGCATCTGCGGCACCTGCGGGATGGTCATCAACGGCGTCCCGCACGGGCCCCGCCGGGCCACCACCGCCTGCCAGCTGCACATGCGCAGCTTCAAGGACGGCGACTCCATCGTGATCGAGCCCTGGCGCGCCTCCGCCTTCCCCGTGCTGCGCGACCTGGTGGTGGACCGCGGCGCCTTCGACCGCATCGTGGCCGCGGGCGGCTTCATCTCCGTGCCCACGGGCAGCGCCCCCGACGGCAACACCGTCCCCGTGCCCAAGCCGGCGGCCGAGGCGGCCATGGACGCCGCCGCCTGCATCGGCTGCGGGGCCTGCGTGGCCGCCTGTCCCAACGCCTCGGCCATGCTCTTCACCGCGGCCAAGGTCTCGCACCTGGGGCTGCTGCCCCAGGGCCAGCCCGAGCGCTGGGACCGCGTGCGCAAGATGGTCACGCAGATGGACGCCGAGGGCTTCGGCACCTGCACCAACCACCTGGAGTGCGAGGCGGCCTGCCCCAAGGAGATCAGCGTGGAGTTCATCGCCCGCATGAACCGCGACTACACGCGGTCCATGCTGCTGAACGCCCCGCGGGAGTCCTCCAAGGGCGAGGCGGGCTAGAAGTTTTCGCGGCCGCTCACCGCAGGGGGCGCGAGCGGTACCCTTGTGCTGGAGGCGGAACCGCCATGGCGACCACCGTGACCCAGGTCCTCCGGGGCGTAAGCGTGCTCGTCGTGGAGGATGACGAGGACACCCAGCAGATGATCCGCGCCATCCTCGAGACCGAGGGGGCGGCGGTCAGCACCGCCGGCACGGCGGCCGAGGCGCTCCAGGCCTTCCTCAGCCAGCAGCCGGACGTGGTGGTCTGCGACCTGGGCTTGCCCGGCGCCGACGGCTACGCGCTGCTGCGGCAGATCCGGGGCCTGCCCGGCATCCTGGGCGGCATGACGGCCGCCGTCGCCCTCACCGGCTACGCGGCGGAGCTCACGCCGAAGGTGCTGCACGCCGGCTTCCAGGCCCACCTGCAGAAGCCGGTGCTGCCGGATGCGGTCATCAAGACCGTGGCCGCTCTCGCTTTGCAGTCAAGGCATTAGGGATGCCGGCCGGGGTGGAGCGCCGTCGGGCGTGAATCCCGGCTCGCTTCACGGGTAAACCCGGCTATACTTCTTTTACCCCCTCCGAGCCTGGAGCTGCCTTGGCCATCAGCGTTTCGATGCCGACGGATACCGTCGTGGAGGCCCTCACCCTGACCCTCACTCCCTACATCGGCGCCACGATGGCCCGCTCGGCGGTGCGCGCGCAGTGCGAGCGCCTGGGCCTGGACGGTGCCGTGGTGAGCGGAACCCAGGCCGAGGGCCTCATCGCGAAGGTGGGCAACGGGCTCAACGTCTTCCTCGGCCGCGAGAAGGCGGCCGTGGTCGTCGAGGAGATGCGGCGCACGCTCGGCCCGAGCGAGCTGTCCAGGTGAAGGGGCTCTCACGCGCCTTCCCCCTCCTCTTCATCCTCCCGGCCCTGGTCAGCCTGGCCCAGCTCTTCTTCCCTGACCTGGGCATCTACCACGGCCCGCGGCCCACGGCGGCCGCCACCGTGGCCTCTCTCTCCAAGATCGTCCTGCTGGCCTGCTGCGCCTACTTCTCGTGGAGCAACGCCCGCGCGCTGTACACGGCCGATCACGACATCTCCTCGGCCTGGGTCCGCCTGGCCACCGGCTGGACCCTCTACTGCATGGGCCAGATGACGCTGGGCTGGTACCAGATCGTGAAGGGCACCGACGCGCCATTCCCGTCCTGGGCCGACGCTTTCTTCCTGCTGGCCTACCCCTGCTTCCTGGCCGCGCTGCTCGCCTTCCTGCACGTGTACCGCCAGGCCGGGTTCGGCGTGGGCACGGTGGCCCAGCAATGGGCGCTGGGCGCGGCGGTGGGCGTGTCCTGCCTGACGGTGGCCATTCCGCTGCTGCGCCCGGCGCTGGCCGCGCCCACCAGCACCGGCGAGACGGCGCTCAACCTGGCCTACCCCGTGCTCGACCTGGCCCTGGTGGCTCCGCTGGTGCTGCTGATGCGGGTGGCCTTCGCCCTGCGCGGCGGATCGGTGGCCGGCGTGTGGGCGGCGGTGCTGGCCGGCTTCGCGTTCATGTGCGCGGGCGACGTGCTCTTCGCCCACTTCTCGGCCCTGGGCAAGGTCGGCCTCGACCCCTACGTGCACGCGACCTACATCGTGTCCTACGGGCTGGTGGCCGAAGGCGCGCGCCGGCAGGGCGCCCTGGCCGCGAAGTAGCGCCTCAGCGCGCCGGGACTCAGTCCCGGCGCGGCATGCCCAGAAGCCTCAGCCCGTTGGCGATCACCAGCATCGACGCGCCCATGTCCGCCGCCACGGCCGCCCACAGCGAGCCGTGGCCGAGCAGGGCCAGCGCCAGCACCGCGCCCTTCACGAGCAGCGAGACGGCCACGTTCTGGCGCACGACCCGCCGGGTGGCCCGGCCCAGCTCGATGGCCGCGGGGATGAGCCGGAGGTCGTCGGACATCAGCGCCACCGCCGCCGTCTCCAGCGCGGCGTCGGCCCCGCGCAGGCCCATGGCGATGCCCACGGAGGCCGCGGCCAGGGCCGGCGCGTCGTTCACGCCGTCGCCGACCATGGCCACCGAGCCCGCCTCCGCCCGCAGGCGGTCCAGGTGCGCGACCTTGTCCTCCGGCAGCAGGTCGGCGTGGGCGCGCTCCAGGCCCAGGCGCGCGGCGATGGCCCCGGCCGTGCGCGCGTTGTCGCCGCTCAGCAGCGCCGCGCCCACGCCCAGCGCGCGCAGGGAGGCGATGGCCTCGCGCGCCTCGGGGCGCAGCGTGTCGGCCACGGCCAGCGCGCCCAGCACCGGCACCGCCGTGCCCGGCCGCCCCACCAGCACCGCCGTCTTGCCCTCCGCCTCCAGGCGGGCCAGCGCGGCGTCGAGACGGTGGTCGCAGAGCCCGCCCTCGTCGAACAGCCGGTGGCTGCCCACCAGCACCTCCGCGCCCTGCACCGTGCCGCGGACCCCGCGGCCGGGCAGCTCGACCACGTCCTGCGCCTCGGGCACGGCCAGGCCGTCCGCGCGCGCGCGCGCCACCACCGCCACCGCCATGGGATGGACGGCCCGCGCCTCGACCGCCGCCGCCAGGGCCAGCACGTCGCGCGGATCGGCGCCGTCGGCCGCCAGCACGTCGGTGACCTCCGGCCGGCCGGTGGTGAGGGTGCCCGTCTTGTCGAACACCACCGCGCGCACCCGGCCCAGCTCCTCCATGGAGGCGCCGCCCTTCACCAGCAGGCCGCGCCGGGAGGCGGCGGTGAGCGCGGACACGATCGACACCGGCGTGGAGATGACCAGCGCGCAGGGGCACGCGATGACCAGCAGCACCAGCGCGCGATAGGTCCAGGCCCCGAACGTGCCCCAGCCCAGGAGCGGCGGCAGCACGGCCGCCAGCGCGGCCAGCGCCATCACCGCCGGCGTGTAGACGCGCGCAAACGCCTCCACGAAGCCCTGGCTGGGGGCCCGCGCCGCCTGGGCCTCCTCGACCCGGCGCAGGATGCGGGCCAGGGTCGTCTCCGCGGCCGGCCGCGTGACCCGCACCGCCAGCGCGCCGCCGCCGTTGATGGAGCCGGCGAACACGCCGTCGCCCGGCTCCTTGGACACCGGCAGCGACTCGCCGGTGAGCGGCGACTGGTCCACGTCGCTGCGGCCGCTCTCCACGATCCCGTCCAGCGGGAAGCGCGTGCCCGGACCCACCAGCACCAGCTCGCCCCGGGCCACCTCCGCCGCCGGCACCGTCACCTCGCCCCCGCCGCGGCGGACGCGGGCCACGTCCGGCGCCAGCTCCATGAGCCCGCCGATGGCCCGGCGGGCCCGCTCCAGGCTGCGCGCCTCCAGGAGCTGGGCCAGCGCGAAGAGCACGACGGTGGCCGCGCCCTCGCCCCATTCGCCGATGGCCATGGCCCCCACCACGGCCACCGTCATGAGCGCGTTCATGTCGAGCGTGCCCTTGCGCGCGCGCTGCCAGCCGCGCCGCGCCACCGGCACGCCGCCGATGAGGATGGCCGGCAGGTAGAGCGCGACGGCGGCGGCCGGGAAGCGCAGGCCCGCCACCAGCCCGGCCAGGGCCAGGCCCAGGGCCAGCAGCGTGCCGCCCATGCGCAGCGGAGGCGCGGGCGCGCGCGTGTTCACCGACGCCTTCAGGCCCACCTCGGCCAGCAGGCCCTCCACCGAGCCCGGGGGCAGCGTGTGCACCACCGTGGCCTGGCCGGTCACGGCGGAGGCGCGCACGGAGCAGACGCCGGGGGCCCGGGCCAGGTGGCGCTCGATGAGCGAGACCTCGGTCGCGCAGTCGAGGCCCTCCACCTGGAAGACCTGGGTCGTCTCGTCGGCGCAGCCCGGGCAGGCGGCGGTGGTGGCGCTCACCCCTCCCGCTCCTCCGCCGCGTGGGACACGCCCATGTCGATGAGGGTGCGGATGTGCTCGTCCTCCAGCCGGTAGTACGTGCGCTTGCCCTCGCGGCGCACGGCCACCAGGCGGCGGTCGCGCAGCAGGCGGAGCTGGTGGCTGGCCGTGGAGGCCGAGATCTCCAGCAGGCCGGCCAGGTCGGAGACGCACAGCTCGTCCACCGACAGCGCATGGAGGATGCGCGTGCGCGTGGGATCGCCCAGCAGGGAGAACGTCTCGGCCAGCCCGAACGAGCGCTCGGCGCTGAGCAGCGTGCGCTGGACCCGCCGCACCCGGGCCACGTCCACGAAGTCGGCCGCCCGCCGCGGCACCCCGCTCCCCGCCCGCCGAACAATTGCACGCTTGTTCATATGTACGGATGTTACGGCGTTGACGCACACCCGTCAAGCCCCGTGAACGTGCACGTGAACGTGAACGTTTCCGTCCCCGTGCCCGTCCGTTTTCGTTGTGTGGAAGTGATCCCGAAACGACTAGAGCGAAGGCACCCGCTGCAGGTACCCCTCGGCCGTCCCCTTGGGCTCGAGCCCCACCCCGCGGGCGTATTCGTGCAGGAACCCGCGCAGGTAGACGGCGGCCGGCAGCATGTCGAAGCGCTCGTCTTCGATGTAGCGCAGGAAGCGCACCGAGATCTTGCTCTTCTGCGCGATCTCGTCGAGGCTCACGCCCTTGCCCTCGCGGAAGCGGCGCAGGGCCGCGCCCGAGACCGGCTCCCCCAGCGCGACCGGGCCCGAACCCGTGGGCGGAGGCGGAGGGGGCGGCACGGCCGGGGCCGCGGGCATCGGGTCGGGGACGTGCACGTGCACGGGGGCGGGGGCGGGGGCGTTCACCGGCGGCTCGAGCGCCGGGAAGGCGACCGGCGGCGGCGGCACCGCGGCCAGGGGCGCCGGTGCCGGCGGCGGGATCTCGCGCCGGAACACCGGCTGGGCCAGCGAGAGGTCGTAGGCGCGGCGGCGGGCCGGGTCGCGCAGCACCTCGTAGGCCTCGCGCACGTGTTCGCGCGCCTCCTGCTGCTCGCCCGGCTGCAGGAGAGAGTAGGTGGCCAGCGCGTTGTCGCCGTACATCTCGAGGCAGAAGCGGTAGGCGCGCTCCACCTGCGGGAGGGTGGCCGTGCGCTCGATGCCCAGGACGTCGTAGTAGTTGCGCCGGCCGTCCATCCCCTTGGTCCCGGAGCGGCTCCGGGCCTCCATGCCCTCGCCGCCGCTCACCACATCAGGCTCAGGCTATCGCCGTCGAGGAGGCTGCGGGCCAGCTGGCTCACTTTCATGGCCGCCGGACAGCGCGGGGCCACCTCGAC